>Ga0182024_10021586_pt1 | contig 11675 bp, 13 predicted proteins | sample P32metaG_FD_120480 | JGI IMG/M metagenome (GOLD analysis project Ga0182024, IMG submission 120480) | Permafrost microbial communities from Stordalen Mire, Sweden - P3-2 metaG (Illumina Assembly) | ecosystem: Environmental > Terrestrial > Soil > Wetlands > Permafrost | place: Sweden: Stordalen... | reverse complement strand
GGCTCACCGAGCTGGGCTTCGAGCTGGAACCGGAACGCCGGGGCGCAGGCGGCGGAGCCGCACTAATCCGGGATGCACTGAGCACCGTCCCGGCCGGCGAACTAGTCGTGGCGGCCTGCGCGCCGGGCAATGCCGCAAGTCTGCGTGCTCTGCTGACGACCGGCTTCTCGCCGCTCGGCTCGCTCCAGCTATTTCGCCGGGCGCCCCTGCATGATCCGTTTGTGGCGAAGGACTACCAGGTCACAGTCGGCGGCAGTGCTCGTTAAAGCACGTTGCCGCCGTCCGCGGACGGCACGGACCTCGCTTCGGCCCGCCCCCGGGCCACGTTCAGCACCGCGCCCCCGGGCCGGCGCAGCAGCCCGTCCCGCCAGCCGGCGCCGGATCTCGCCGTCCAGGCGCTCGCGCTGCTACCCGCCTGGTCAGCCAGCGCGTCGAAGAGGTCCCCTGGATAGCCGGGCCGCGCCTGGTGATAGTCCTGCGCCGCGGCGTCGAGGATGGCCCTGAGCAGCTTGCGGTCCTGCCGCCCAAACGCCTCCCGGGGATTTGCCTGCTGCAGTTGATCGCCAGCGGCCGGCCTCTATGGCTGTCATAGGCACCGGGCATACTCGGCGCCATGATCGGACACTGGCACGGCCTCGTCATCGACTGCCCAGATCCCGCTATGCTCGCTGGGTTTTACCAGGAACTCCTGGGTATGGAGCGAGTACAGGAGGACGAGCGCTGGGTGGTAATCGGTGACGCACCGGACCGTCCGGGACTGGCCTTCCAGCGAGTGGCGGAAATGCGGCCGCCACGGTGGCCAGACCCGGAGCATCCGCAGCAGATGCATCTTGATGTGCGTGTCGGCGATCTCGACGAGGCCGAGCAGGCGGCGCTGGCACTCGGCGCCCGGAAACTGCCAGGCGGGGGCGAGCGCTTCCGGGTGCTCGGCGATCCGGCCGGCCACCCGTTCTGCCTGGTGTCCTTCTGAGCTCGGGCCACGCCATGCGCTGGCCGGAGCCAGCGCGGCAGTGAACCAGCCAGCCGGACGGCCGGTAAGATGAAGAAAATGACCGGATTCTCTGCTGGACAGGCGCGTCGGTGCTGGCGCTGACCGTCGCCGCCCTCGCCGTGGGGTTCGGTAACTTCGGAGCGTCGATCGGTATCGGCATGTCCGGTGCCACCGCGGCGACCAGGGTCAGGGTGGGACTGATCTTCGGGTTTTTCGAGGCCGGGATGCCGCTCGTCGGCCTGCTGGCCGGCCGGGGCGTCGCGCGGGCGCTGGGCGGCGTGGCCGGCTATGCCGGCGGAGCACTGCTGGTCGGAATCGGCGGCTGGCAGCTCGTCCAGGCGTTCCGGGCCAGCAACCAGGGGCCGGTACCGCCCATGCGGACCGCGCGGCTGCTGCTGACCGGCTTCGCGCTGTCCCTGGACAACCTCGTGGTCGGGTTCAGCCTCGGCGCAGAGCACATATCGCTGATCCAGGCAGTCGTGGTGTTCGCCCTGGTGAGCGTGTGCCTGAGCCTGATTGGGCTGGAGTTCGGCCGGCGCATCGGCGCCGTGCTCGAGCACGGCGCCGAGTACCTGGCAGGCATCGCGCTCATGGCGGTAGGCCTCATCGTCGCGGTCGGCTAGCCAGCGTCAGCGGTCCTCTCCGCGACTCGGCTGGCCGGCCCTGGTGGCGAGCGCGTCAAGGCGGCGGGCGAGGAGGCGCTGGTCCGGTCCGGTGGGCGCCAGCCCGGTGGCTGCCAAGAGTTCCTGCCTGGCCTCGCCGGGCCGGCCGAGGCGTTCCAGCGCGTCGGCCCTGGCCGCGTGCCACAGGTGCGAGCGAGTCAGCCCGCCGATGCCGTCCAGTGCGGCGAGCCCGGCAGCCGGGCCGTCCCGCTGCGCCACCGCGACGGCCCGGTTAAGGGCCATGGCCGGGTTAGCCGATGCGCCCAGGGCCAGGTCGTACAGCCCGATGATGCGATCCCAGTCAGTGTCGGGCCAGCTCGCTGCCACGGCGTGGCAGGCAGCCAGGTGCGCCTGCAGCTGGTACGGCCCGGCGACGCCGCCCGATCGGCGCACCGCGTCGGCCAGCAGCGCCGAGGCCTCGCCGATCGCGGCGTGATCCCAGCGGGAGCGGTCCTGATCGGCCAGCAGCACCGGCTGCCCGTCCGCGCCGGTGCGGGCCGGCCGCCGCGCGGCGGTGAACAGCAGCAGCGACAGCAGCGAGATCACCTCCGGCTCGCCGGGCATCAGCCCGGCGATCAGCCGGGCCAGCCGCAGCGCCTCGGCTTCCAGGTCCACCCGGACGACATCATCCCCGGCGCTCGGCGCGTGCGCCTCGGTCGCGATGAGGTGCACGACGGCAAGCACGGCCGGCAGCCGCTCCGGCAGCTCTATGTCGGCCGGCACCCGGTAGGGGATCCTGGCGTGGGCAATCTTCTGCCGTGCTCGTACTAGGCGCTTGGCCATCGTCGTCTCGGGCACCAGGAACGCACGGGCAATGGCGGCGACCTCAAGCCCGGCGAGCGCGCGCAGGGCCAGCGCAACCTGAGCCTCGCGGGCGAGGGCCGGGTGGCAGCAGGTGAAGACCAGCCGCAGCAGGTCGTCGTGCACCACGCTGTCCGGCTCGGCCATCTCCAGTACCTCCTGCGCCAGGTCGGCGCTCTGCCGCGGCGCGGACCAGTCCGCTGCCGTCTCCTTGCCCGGCCGGGCCGCCTCGCGGCGCAGCATGTCGTAGGCCTTGTTCCGCGCGGTGACGGTCAGCCAGGCCCGCGGGTCGTCCGGCACCCCGGCGGCCGGCCAGGTCCTGAGCGCCGCGACCGCCGCCTCCTGCACGGCGTCCTCGGCGAGCTGAAGGTCGCCGAGGACCCGGATGAGGGTCGCCAGCACCCGGCGGCCCTCATCCCGGACTGTCTCGGCAAGCCGGTCCTCGGGGCTCACTGGCCTGCGGGGGGCCCGTTCATCGGGAACACCGGCCGCAGCTCCACCTTGCCGCGCCAGGCGGCCGGGATCTGCGCCGCCCACTTGATGGCCTCGTCCAGGTCAGCGGCCTCGATCAGGAAGAATCCGCCGAGGGCCTCCTTGGCTTCCGCATACGGGCCGTCGGTGATGACGAGGTCGCTGTCCTTGCCGCCCGCGAAGGTGATAGTGGTCGCCATGCCGGGCGGGTCCAGGGCCTCCCCGCCGCGGAGCACGCCCGCTACGCTGGCGTCGGCGCCGAAGGATGCGTAGCCAGGCGACCACTCGGCCGTCTCCTCGGTCCAGTACCGGTCGGCGGGGTAGTACAGCAATGCGGCGTAGAGCGTCATGATGATTCCTTCCGCACGGGACGGCCCGTTGCCGTCCTCATCACAAGGACGATCGCCGGGCCGGGATGAGGACACCAGGATGTACGCAGTTTCCCGCCTCGGTGCCGCGGCTCAGCAACTCGCCCCTTGCCGGATCACCGCCCTGCTCTGTGATGATGGAGGATCCGGCCGGTCCATGACGTGCGGATCCTCCATCATCATTGGACGAACGCCGGCCGACGGCCGGAGCGGCTATCAGACCTGCCAGGACGCGAGGAGCTCGGCTGCCCGCTGGCGGTGCTCGGGGAGGCGCTCGGCATACAGCGCGTACCAGACGGTCAGGTGCAGCCGCCGCAGCTGCTCGCAGACGGCCAGCTGCGCGGCATCGACGGGCGTGCCGTAGGCGCGCAGGATGCGCGTGCCGTCCATGCGCTGGCTCGCGGTCGACGCGGCCAGGTCCCAGGCGACCGGGCCGGAGCAGGTGTCCTCGAAATCGTGCCAGACCCATCCGGTGCCCGCGGCCATGAGATTTCCCCCGCCCGCATCGCCGTGCAGGGGCTGCACTGCGCATGAGTCCGGGTCGAGTTCCGCGGTGAGCCGCGCGAAAGCCGCGCCGAGCATGGACCGGTCGGCGGCGCTGAGCAGGGTGCCTGTCCTGGCGATGAACCTGGGGATGTCGTCCAGCGGCGTCAGCAGCCCGAGCGCGGCGGGATAGCCGCGGAGGGCGGCATGCAGGTCCCTGAGCATGGACCCGATCGCTGCCTCGCCCGGCAGCGCATTGCCGGACTGGCGCAGGTAGCGCCAGAACGACATGACATGACCGTCTGCGGTGTGGGTGGTGGCGGGAACCTCGGCGCTGGGCGCCAGCACCGGGGCATTCCCGCGGGCCAGGAACGAGGCGACGTCAAGCTCCCGCTGCAGCCAGGCCGCCACGTCCGGGCGGACGAGCATCGTCGTGGCCGCGACCTTCGCCACCACCGGCGAAGGGCTCAGGTGCACGATCACGTTGGCGCCGTCGGAGAGGATCACCGGCTCCGCGGACATGACGCCGAAGCCGGCCGCAACGGCGACGGCCACGCTGGCCGCGGCGGCTGAGGTAGTGGTCATCGGCAGCGAGGTCGGCATCGCTACAGCATGCCGGAACGTCCGCGGCCGCGGTGCCACGGCAGAATGTGCGCATGCCGGATAACACAGTCAGTCCAGCCAGCTCCCCGCGACCCGTGCGTGACGTGGCCGATGCCTACGTCGTCGCGCTCGCTGACCTCAATCCGCTGGTGGCCAGCCGGCTTGGCCTGCGTCCCGGCGAGGATGGCCTGCCCGACCTGTCTCCCGCCGGGCAGCAGGCCAGCGACGACCTGGCACGCTCGACCCTGGCCGGGCTGGACTCGGCCGAGCGCGCGGCCGTGCCCGCCGCCGGGGACGCCACCGGGGACGCCGCCGGGGACGAGCGGCGCTGCGCGCGGCTGCTGCGCGAGCGCCTTGAGGCCGAGCTCGCTGTCAGCGGGTCAGGGGAGTACCTGCGCAACTTCTCCAACATCTTCGGGCCGGCCCAGCAGGTGCGCAACGTCTTCATGATCATGCCAGCCGCCACTGAGGACGACTGGGCGGTCATCGCCCGGCGGATGGCACGGGTGGCGCACGCCCTGGCCGGTTACCGCGCCTCGCTGGAGGAAGGCGCCCGCCGCGGCCTGCTGGCGGCGCCGCGGCAGGTCAGCACCACCATCGGGCAATTTGATGAGTGGGCGGCCGCAGCAGATGGCCGCGGCTGGTTCGCCGACTTCGCGGCCGGCGCGAGCGTGCCGCCAGCGCTGCGAGCCGACCTGGACGAGGCGGCAGGCTCCGCCTCGTCGGCCGTGGCCGGCTTGCGGCGCTGGCTGGCGGCCGAGTACCTGCCGCTTACCGCGGGTATCCCGGACGGGGTCGGCGAGGAACGCTATCGCGCGTGCGCCCGCCGCTGGACGGGCGCCGACCTCGACCCGGCCGAGGCCTACGCCTGGGGCTGGTCGGAATACCAGTTGCTGCGCGGCCAGATGCGCGACGAGGCGCAGAAGGTGCTGCCCGGCGCCCCGGCCCTCGACGCCATGCGGCACCTGGACGCTCACGGCGAGGCAGTCGACGGGGTCGAGCAGATCCGGCAGTGGCTGCAGCAGGTGATGGATGACGCCATCGCCGATCTTGACGGCACCCATTTCGACCTGGCCGGGCGGATCAAGGTGGTCGAGGCGCGGATCGCCCCGCCGGGCAGCGCCGCCGCCCCGTACTACACGCCGCCATCGCAGGATTTCGCCCGCCCCGGGCGGACCTGGCTGCCGACGCTGGGCAGTACCAGGTTCCCGGTCTGGAACCTGGTGAGCGTCTGGTACCACGAGGGCGTCCCTGGTCACCATCTGCAGCTGGCGCAGTGGGCGCACCTGTCGGAGCAGCTGTCGATGTACCAGACCAGCATCGGCGGGGTGAGCGCCTGCACCGAGGGCTGGGCGCTGTACGCCGAGCGCCTGATGGACGAGCTGGGTTACCTGTCCGCCCCCGGCACGCGGCTCGGCTACCTCGACGCCCAGATGATGCGGGCCATCCGGGTCGTGGTCGATATCGGCATGCACCTGGAGCTGAAGGTTCCCGCCGACTCGCCGCTCGGCGCTGGCCAGACGTGGACGCCGGAGCTGGCGAGCGAGTTCTTCGCCGCCCACAGCGGGCGTGACGGGGCCTTCATCGAAAGCGAGATCATCCGCTATCTCGGCTTGCCAGGCCAGGCCATCAGCTACAAGCTGGGCGAGCGTGCCTGGCTGGCCGGGCGCGCGGGCGCGCAGGCGGCCCGCGGCGGCGATTTTGACCTGAAGTCGTGGCACATGGCCGCGCTGTCACTCGGCTCGCTGGGCCTTGATGATCTGACCGGCGAGCTGGCATCGCTGTGATGCGCTAGGGCTGCGCCGCGACAGCCGGAGCGGCGGCTGGCGGTGCCGCCGGGAGATCCCGCAGCCCCCGGAAAGTCCGGGTGAGCAGCAGCGCGCCGGAGAGCACGGCGATGCCGATCATGATCCACAGGGCTGACCGGACGCCGAGCCAGGTAGCCAGGCCGCCGGCCATCAGCGCGCCGAGCGGGTTGGTGCCGACCAGCAGGAACCGCATGGTCGCGGTGACCCGGCCGAGCAGCTGCGGCGGGCAGTACGTCTGCCGGAAACTCCCCAGGATGACGCTGCCGGCCACGATGCCGCTGGCGGCGATCAGCAGTCCTGGCACGAAGAACGCCAGCCGCGCGCCTGGCCCGGTGAGCGGGACAAGGAGCGCGAACGGCAGCGCGCCCAGCGCGCTCAGCAGCAGGGTCCTGGCGGTTCCGAATCGCGCGCTGACCCGGCGGGCGACGAGGGCGCCGGCCAAGCCGCCCACACCCGTAACGGCTAGGAAGAGGCCGGCCGGCCCTGGTCCGAGCCCGACTGTCCGCACCAGGAAAACGACGGCGAGCGCCCCGTACCCGGTGAGCCCGAGGTTGACCACTGATGCCCAGATGGTCAGCGGACGCAGGTAAGGATCACCCGCGACGTACCGCACGCCATCGGCGATCTCCCGGCGCAGCCCCACCCGGCTGGCAGGCGCCGGCGTGATCCGCGCCCGGCCGCCGCGGATCCCCAGCAGGCACGCCGCCGACACTACGAAGCTGACCGCGTTGGCGAGCAGGGCAGCGGCAGCGCCGAGTGTTCCGGCCAGCAGGCCAGCCGCGCCCGGGCCGCCGATTGCCGCGGCTGATGCGCTGCCCTGCAGTTTCGCGTTGCCTTCGACCAGCTCGCCGGTGGTGACGATGGACGGCAGGTAGACCTGGTAGGCCGTGCCGAAGAACACGTCGGCGCCGCCCGCCAGCAAGGCCACGACGATGACCTGGCCGATCGTCAGCACGCCGAGCCAGGCGGCCACCGGCAGGCTGCCGTACAGCACTGCCGCGACCAGGTCGCAGGCAATCATCAGTGGCCGGCAGCGGAGCCGGTCCACCCAGGCGCCCACCGGGAGGCCGATCAGCAGCCAGGGCAGGTACGCGGTGGCAGTGAGCAGGGTCACCACGAACGTGCTGGCATGCAGGACGAGCACGGCCAGCAGCGGCATCGCGACCCTGGCCATGGTGTCGCCCAGCTGGCTGATGGTCTCCCCGGTCCAGAACAGCCGGAAGTCGCGCTGCCGGAGCAGGCCGCCGATCCGCTGGCGCCGGAGCACCGCCTCGCCGGGCGGGGCTGACGCCGTCACCGGCTTGTCCTCATGGTCACCTCACCCACCAGCATGGCCGGGCCGCTGACGGCGAACCGCACGTTTCAGCGCCGGGCGGAATCGCCCGTGGACATGATGCCGGCGGCGGCGGTCTCATCAAGAGGTGGCTGCGTCAGGTGCGCGAGCAGCCGGAGCTTCCGGCAGACTCATGAGGCCCAGTTACCGATCCGGGAACCGATGCATCATGGACCCGCGCAGCTCTCCGGCCGGACAGCCGGTCCGGTCACCCGGCCGGCAACGAGCGGTCGGCATCTACGGGACGATCGTCACCGCCGCCATCCTCAGCTCCGCCGGGGATCGCCTGTCCGCTCCTGACCTCGTCGTTTCCATTGTGGTGACGCTGTCCGTCTACTGGATCGCCGAGGAGTACGCGGAGATCCTCGGCGAGCAGCTGGCCGGGGGGCACCTGCCGACGTGGCCCTACGTCCGGGCGGCGCTGGCGGCCACCTGGCCGATGGTCACCGCGTCGTTCGTCCCGCTGCTGTTCCTGATCGCGGCGTGGCTGCTCGGGGCCTCGCCGCCGGCTGCTGCCAACGCGGGCCTGGCCGCGGCCGTGGTGGAACTGGTGCTCTACGGATGGAGCGCCGCGCGCGCGGCCCGCCTGGGCGGCCGGCAGCGAGTCGCGATCACGGCGGCGGCCGCCGCGCTGGGCCTGGTGATGATCGTGCTCAAGGACGTGGTCCTGATTCACCTGCACTGACTGGGGCGGGCACACTGCAGTGGTGCGAGAAAGCTCTGGCCGGGTCGCGCGACATGCATTTGGCGCCGTCAGTTACTATGTCTTTCATCATGCGGCGCTACGTACTCGTCCTTAGCAGCCGTAGCGGGACCTGATCAGGCAGGCCAGCAACCCGCTACGGGATGAGGCGCTGGCCGTAAGCCTTGAGAATCTCGCCGCCTGACCGCGCATAGCCCGGATCACTGGCATTCCGCCGGTCCGGCAAGGGCTGGCAAACCCGGGACCGCACAGGTCCCGCGGCACGGAATCCTGAGGCAGCGGCGCAGCCCGTAGCTGGGAGCCTGGCAAGTCACCATCACGCCCCGCATCAGGAGAATCGCCGTGCCTAAGACCAGTTCCCCGAACCCGAATACCGCTGCCGACGGCAGCGAGCCCGCACTGCGGGCGCTCGCTGCCGTGCAGGTGGCGCTGGACCGCCGCGACAACGGCGGCGATGCTGCCCGTGACGCCGAGGCAGGCCGCGCTGCATCGGCTTAGCCCGCCACCCACCACCTCGTGACGCAACCAGAAGGAGCAACGGTGACCAGCAGCCAGAGCCCGGATATTGACTTCGATATTCGCCCGTCCGACCATCGGGCCTCCGCCGAGGAGCGGGAGCGGGTCATGGCGGTACCGGGCTTTGGCGAAGTATTTACCGATCACATGGTCACTATCCGCTGGTCGGCGGAGCTCGGCTGGCACGACGGCAGGCTGGAGGCATACGGCTCGATCACCCTGGATCCGGCCACGTCGGTGCTGCACTACGGGCAGGAGATCTTCGAGGGGCTGAAGGCGTACGTCCAGGCCGGAGGCCCGGTCGTCGCGTTCCGGCCGCAGGCGAACGCCGCGAGGTTCAACCGGTCGGCGGCCAGGATGGCGATGCCCGAGCTGCCGGAGCGGGCTTTCGTCCGGGCGATCGAGCTGCTCGTGCGCCAGGACCGGGACTGGGTGCCTGCCACCGCCGGCCACAGCCTGTACCTGCGGCCGTTCATGATCGCGACTGAGCGGGGCCTCGGGGTGAACCGGCCGTCGTCCTCGTGCCTGTTCACGGTGATCGCATCGCCGGTGGCCGCCTACTTCGCCGGGGGAGTGCAGCCGGTCTCCGTGTGGCTGTCCGAGGACTACACCCGCGCCGCGCCGGGCGGCACCGGCGAGGCGAAATGCGGCGGTAACTACGCCGCCGCCTTCGCCGGCCAGCTGGAGGCCCTGCGCAACGGCTGCGATCAGGTCGTCTGGCTGGACGCCGCCGAGCACCGCTGGGTCGAGGAGATGGGCGGGATGAACCTGTTCTTCGTGCACGGCTCGGGCGCGGAAGCCCGGATCACGACCCCTGCGCCGACCGGGACGCTGCTGCGCGGGATCACCAGGGACTCGCTGCTGACGCTCGGCCCCGATCTCGGCATCCCGGCCGACGAGGCCCCGGTCTCGGTCGATCAGTGGCGGTCTGGCTGCGCATCGGGCGACATCACCGAGGTGTTCGCCTGCGGCACGGCCGCGGTGATCACGCCAGTGGGCGTGGTCAAGGGCGCCGGGCAGGAGTGGGTCGTCGGCGACGGCAAGCCTGGCCCGGTCACCATGCGGCTGCGCGACGAACTGCTCGACATCCAGTACGGCCGCCAGCCCGATCCGTACGGCTGGATCCACCGGCTGTGCTAGCCGCGGCGCATGCCCGCGACCCGATGGTTCGGGCTTTCAGCGGGTTGGGTCGAATATTTAAGACACCCAACTGACGACACGCCTAACTAGCGCGACGGGATCACGGGCCAAATGGTATGGTCGGGCCGAGAGAGGCAGGGACCACGTGGCCTGCGCGCCACGTTGTGTCACGCTGGACGGGGCAGACGGTGACAACCCAAGTGTGAAGCGGCCGGGCGCAGACGACCTTCTTTTCCGTGGGAGTTGTCGCATGCCCGGCTATGTCGTTGTCGTCGCCCCCTCCGCCGTCGTGCTGATCCTCGGCATCGTGGCCTTGCTCAGATGTCACCCGGAAGATGTTGCCGCAGTCTTGCGCGCGATCTTCGGCCGTCGAGATTAGAGCCATCCCGCCGCACTCACCGGACGAACGTCCCCCACCGGGGCTTGACCTCGATCAGCCCTTCCTCGGCCAGCACCGCCAGCGCCCGCCGTGCCGTCGTCCGGGACACGCTGTAGCTCGCGCTGATCTTGTCCAGGGACGGCACCTGCTCACCCGGCAGCATCTCCCCGCTGGCGATCTTCTCGCGGAGATCGGCGGCAACGGTGAGATACGGGAAGTCGGACGAGCGCGGCACAAGATCAAGGTTACCGGCAGCCTTCTGACCTGGGATTTGTGCTGGACTGTACTATGCTGGCCTCGTCTAGGGAATATGCGAGGAGGCGGCATGCTTGACAGCGATGCGCAGACCACGCTGAATGATCTCCGCTGGCACTGGGAGGATGCGTACAAGATTGACTGCCGGGATGGCATCTGGATGGCCATACCGCTGATGGACCCGTTCACCACGATCACGGCGGACACCGCGATGGAACTGCGGACCAAGATCAGGTACGACTACGCCGAAAGGCATTAGGAACGATCATGAGGGCGACGCCTGACTCTCGCCGCGCGTTAGCCCGATGGCGATGAGCACTGCTCCTGGACTCGGACAGAAACCCAGACCACGGATCGAACATATGTTCTACTGGATAGATGCCTGCGCAGTCCGATGAACATGATCCGATTGAGCCTGTCCCGCAGCTCATACCGGCAGGGGTCATGATGTCCAGCACGAGGCATAAGCCGCGGCATCGCCGGGCCGAGGTGCTGTGCACCGACCGAAGCTGGCGGCAGGCGGAGATCCTGGCGTGGCACGGTGCCAGGCAGGATGGGCAGCCCTGATCAGATGGCCGGACGGCTCGCAGGACTGGCGGCAGCACGACCCCCGCCTCATCCGCCCGGTCTGAATCCCTGGAGACGAGAGGCCTCACAGCGACGGGCCGTAGATCCGGGCAGTCGCCACCCGACGCGGCTGCCCAGCTGGAGCTTCTGCCGGGCTGTATCAGCTGCACTTCACCCGGCAAGGGTGCGAGGCGCCCGAGATGCCGCGCTGCCTGCGCTTGGCCGGGCGCGATTCGACGGTTAGGCGGCGGCTTTGGTTGCCTGGATGATCGCGGAGTGGAGGCCGCCGCCGGCGTCGCGGGTGGTGGTGATGCTGATGCCGGTGAATCCTGCCCGTGTGAGCAGGTCGCGGTATCCGGCGGAGGTGAGCGTGCCGGTGGTGCAGCCGGTGCGCTGCTCGGCTTCTGCGCGCTGCCGGGGGTCGAGGCGCCCGCCGGCGATGACGTCGCTGATGCCCAGCCGCCCGCCACGGCGCAGGACCCGGAAGGCCTCGGCCAGGACGCGCGGCCGGTCCGCGGACAGGTTGATGACGCAGTTGGAGATGATCACGTCGACGTGCCCGGCGGGCAGCGGGATGTCCTCGATGTGCCCGTGC
>Ga0182024_10021585_pt1 | contig 11675 bp, 14 predicted proteins | sample P32metaG_FD_120480 | JGI IMG/M metagenome (GOLD analysis project Ga0182024, IMG submission 120480) | Permafrost microbial communities from Stordalen Mire, Sweden - P3-2 metaG (Illumina Assembly) | ecosystem: Environmental > Terrestrial > Soil > Wetlands > Permafrost | place: Sweden: Stordalen... | reverse complement strand
GACGCCCTCGCCGGCAGCGGCCTGCCGTGCGTCGAGGTGCATTTGTCGAACGTGTACAAGCGCGAGGAGTTCCGCCACAAGTCGCTCACCGCCGCGGCCTGTGTGGGCCTGATTTCCGGCCTCGGCCCGGAGGGCTATTTGGCGGCGCTGCGGTTTTTGGTCAAACCCGTTACGACTCCCAAAAAAATCGGAGAAAAAAATACCAAAGTAACACCAATTCCAGCAGGCCGGTGACGAGGGAGGTGGCGAGCGCGGCCGCCAAGTCGTCCACCACCACGCCCAGGCCGCCGGGCAGGTTTTGCAGCCGCCGAATGCCGAAGGGCTTGGCGATGTCGAAGAGCCGGAAGAACGCGAATCCGAACAGCGGCGCCAGCCACAGCCACGGCCATTGCCTCAGCAAGCTGAAGAAAAGCAGGGCCGGTGGTACCGACAGCTTCCGTTCGTACGCCGACCACAGAAAATAAAGCAGGGGCAAAAAGCAAAACGGCATGGCCACGAATTCGTCGAGGATGACATAACCCGGGTCTTTTTCGCCCAGGATGATTTCCGCGGCGTCGCAAAAAACGACCGCGAGGTACACGCTGATGAGCATCAGCGCCATTGCGAACGCGGGCGGGAGCCACGGGTAAACCAGAAAGAAGAACACGGTGCCCACGAGCGAACCGTTCGTGCCCGGCGCCGGGCCCCAGCGCCCGATCGGCCCCAAGGTGGCGACCGCGACCACCAGCCGCGGCGGCAGGCGGTTCACCCACCCGAATCGGCGCCGGTATTTTTTCCAGGTGAGCATCGGCGAAGGGAAAAAGCGAATAGGAAGCGGCGGGACCGGTCAACGCGGTGGGCGTTTACTTTCCCTTCACGGTCTCCGTTTTCCCCATGAACAAGTCCCAGTATTTCACGAGATAGCCCGCGCCCGAGGCGGTCGTCACTACCGCCGCCGCGACGAACAGCCATAACCCGATTTGTTGCACCGGACCATACCCGCCCGCGCTCACGCCAAAGTCCATCTGCAAGGCATGGTCCAGGAGCAGGAAGGCGATGCTGACGATTTGCAGCACGGTTTTGATTTTGCCCGAGCGTTCCGCCGCCAGCACCACGCCCTGGCTCATCGCCACCAGGCGCAGGCCGGTGATGAGGAATTCGCGCGCGAAAATCAGCAGCACCAGAAACACCGCCCAGCCCGGCAGCAAGGCCGGCCCGCCCGGCATCGGCACGAGCAGCGCCATCATCAGGCCGACGATGAGCACCTTGTCGGTGAGTGCGTCCATCAACTTGCCGAAATTCGAAATCAGCTTCATCCGGCGCGCGAGGTAGCCGTCGAGCCAGTCGGTGATGCCGCCGGCCACGAAGAGCGCAAACGCCGCGGTGTCCGACCAGGGTTCGCGCGAATAGAGCAACACCACGACCACAAACAGCGTGGGCACGCGCGAGAGGGTGATGAGGTTGGGCAGGTTCACGGAAGAGGGTGGGGGCCACGGCGGCCTCGAATCGGCTTGCCTCCCCGGGCCGGGCGGAGGAACTTACCCTACAACGCCGCGGCGCGCGTGGCCAGCCGTTTTCCCGGCCCGGCCCGTGCCCGCGTTGTTTGCCAGCATGAAGCTCGCCATCTACCCGGGCACGTTCGACCCCGTCACTTACGGCCACCTCGACGTCGTGCGCCGCGCCTGCCGGCTGTTCGACAAAGTGCTGGTGGCGGTCGCGCCCAACGAAGGCAAAAACCCGCTTTTCACCGTCGAGGAACGCCTGGCCTTGCTCGGCCCGCACCTGCGCGCGCTGCCCAATGCCAGCGCCGAGCGCCTCGACGGCCTGACCGTGGATTTTGCCAAAAAGCGGGGCGCCGTGGCCCTCATCCGCGGCCTGCGCGCGGTGTCCGACTTTGAATACGAATTCCAGATGGCGCAGATGAACCGGCATCTCGACGCCTCCATCGAGACGATCTTCCTCATGCCCAGCCACACGTTTTTCTACACCAGCTCGCACATCGTCAAACAAGTCTGGCAGGTCGAGTCGAGCCGGTTGAAACCGTTTGTGCCGGCGAACGTACTGCGGGCGCTGCGCAAGAAGTATGCGCGCTAAAGCGCGGCGATTTTTCCGCGCTCGCTTGGGCCACTTAGTTAGGTTTGCTCACCGGCAGGAAAAACACCGCGTCTTTAGTTTCACCGGCGGGGCGCAGGTTCGGGTCCGCCTCCAGTTCAGCCAGCGGCGGAAGGTTGGGGGCGTTGCGCTTAAAATAGACGAACACGCCGTGCCGCGCGGCCAAATCGCCGAGCAGCAGCGTCATTTGCCGCTCGAAATCCGGGTTGGGCCGCTGGCCGGCCGCATCAAGCGTGCGCGGGGGCGCCTGGACAAAATCGGTGCGCCCAAGTTGAAAATAGATCGCCGGGGCGTCGTAGGTGAAGATCGGTGTGTGCGGGTAGTCTTGGCGGATGCGGGCGAGCGCTTCCGAGCGTCGCCAGCTTGCGCTGTGGTAGCCCAGGTTGAGGGTCGGCGCGCTCCGTACCCAGGCGGCGAACGCCAGCGCATACCCGCCGAGCAAAAGCGCGATCACGGCGAACGCCAGCCCGCGCGCCCCGATGCCCGCGGCGGCCACTCGCCCGCACATTCGGCGGGTCCAATAAACTCCGCCGAGCAGCAGCGCCCACCCGAACGCCGGCAATTGCATGCGGGTGCCGAAGTCCTGGTTCGGATCGAGAAACAGTCCGGACAAAAACACCACCGCCTCGTAAGCGAGCAGGTTGCAGGCGAACAACGCCGCCGGACTGGCGACGAACGGCTCCCTTGCGCCGTCCGGTCGCGCCTGGTTTCGCTTTGCCACCAGCAATCCGATTAACGCCAGCGCGGCCAGGCCGAGCGACCAACCCTGCGCCCGCACCAGTTCCTGCGCTGAATGCGCTCGCAACCGCGGGAAGGCGCTGGCCGGCACGAAGCGCAGGGGCGCGAACCATTGCTCCAGCGAGTTGCCCAGTGCGCGCCATTCGCCCATGGTCACGCCGTTAAAGGCCACCATTCGGTCCGCCCCGAAACTCGCGTGGCCGTCCCACGTTTGCCAGCATATCAGCGGTGCCAAGCCAATCACTATAAACATTGCGCCCGCGCCCAGGCGGCGCGCGCGGCTACCGGTCGTCCAGGCGACCGCAAAGAACGCGCCCGAAACGATCAGCGCGACCGCCGCGTAACGTGTCAAAACGCCCGCGCCCGCGACCAGCGCCGCCGCCACCAGGAACTTCCATGTCCTCTGCTGTTGGTATTCCAGGAGCAGCAGTGTTTCCGTCAGCCCGAGCGCCAGACCCAGCGCATCCGACATCGCCGAGATGTGCGCCTGCAACATCGGCGGGAAGAACGCGAACAGTCCCAAAATGACAGCGGTCGCGCCGACCGTAATCCCGCTGCGCCGCGCCACCAGCGCCAGCAGCGCGAGATTGACGGGCAGGAGCACCACGCCCAGCCAGCGCGCGGCGGTTTCCGCGTCGCCCAATCCGCGGCCCAGCAGCGCGAGCGTCAACGGATAAAGCGGCGGGAAATGGTCCAGTGGCGCGGGCTGGCCGTGGTCATCGAGCGCGAGCAGTTGGCCGGTGGCGGAGAAGTTGCGCGCGGCGCTCACGTACCGCAGCGAATCCATGGCGCAGGAGACGCCATCGCGCGTCACCCACCACACCGCGAACGCCGCCACCAGCGCCAAAACACCGGCGACGGCCCCCAGAACGGCCGACCCGGACGAATTCTCGCCACCGCTGGGCCGGATCGCCGCCTGCATCCTGGCGTTAAACCTTTCGCGCCCGGTTTTGGCAAGCGCCGGTGTGGGAGGCGATTTCTTAGCTTGGCGTTTCCAGGGTCAACGTCGCCACGCTTTCGATATGCCGGGTTTGCGGAAACAAGTCGAACGGCTGCGCGTGCTCCAGCCGGTAACCCCCGGCAACGAGGATTTTCACGTCGCGCGCCTGCGTGGCCGGATCGCACGACACATACACCACGCGTGCCGGACGGTAGTCGAGCAACTGGCGCAGGAACGCCGGCTCGCAGCCGGCGCGGGGCGGATCGAGCACCGCGGCCGTCTGCGCCGGGGGAAAATCCACGCCGTGGAAAATCGCCTCGGCCGCGCCCGCACGAAAGACACAGTTGGCCGCGCCATTGCGCCGGGCGTTGGCCTGCGCGTGGCGCACCGCTTCCCCGCTCACTTCGACGCCCAGACAGCGCTCGAAACGCGCCCGCCCGCACAGCGCAAAGACGCCGACCCCGCAGTAAACATCGAGCAGAAAGCGCGCCCCGCCCGCGCCCGCTTCGGCGAGCACGTACTCAATCAGCTCGGGCAGGACAAACGGGTTGTTTTGGAAAAAGTCCCCCGCGCCAAATTGAAAGACGGCACCGTTGATCTCCGCCGTCACCACCGCCGCGTGGTCGGTAACGACTCCTTCACGCGCCTCGCGCAGCAGGAGCGTGCCGCCCCGCCGCAGTTGGCCCGCGCGCGCCGTCAGCGCGGCCCGCACCGCGGGCATCGCGGCATTGAGCGCCTCGGTGCCGAGCGGGCACTGGGGCACGTCCACCAGCAGACGCCGGCCCGCGCGCAAAAAACCGATGGGAAACGAGCCGTCGGGCCGGGGCCGTTCATAGTGCGGCGTGAGTTTCGAGCGGTAGTGGTAAACGCGCGGCGAAGGCCGGGCCGGGCGCACGTCCGCCGCGGGCAGGCCGCCCAGGCGGGCCAGCGCTTCGCGGACTTGGCGCGTTTTCCAGTCGAGCTGCGCGGCGTAGTCCAGGTGCTGGTATTGGCAGCCGCCGCAGTCGCCGAACAGCGGGCAAACCGGTTGGCGCCGCTCGGGTGACGCCTGCAGCACCTCGACCAGGTCGGCGTCGGAGTAGTTGGCGTGGTTCCGAAAAATCCGCGCGCGCACCTGCTCGCCCGGCAGGGTGTAGGGCACCATCACCACCCAGCCCTCGACGCGCCCAAGGCCCGCGCCCAGGTTGGTCAGCGTTTCAATATCCAGGGTAATCTCCTGGTGATAGGCAAACGGTTTGGCGTTGAACGGCGGGGCGCGCATGGGAGGGTGGGGTGAAGCTGTCCGGTTTATCTGGCAGCTTCCAGGGCGCGCGCTTGCGCGCGGCTGGAAAATGTATTCAACAAAGCTTCGTCGCACGCAAGGGCCGGTTTTCCGGCGTCTCTGGCAATACCGCATTTTCGCATGGACTCCGAAACCATCCACAGCCGCCAAAATCCGCGCGTGCAAAACCTCGCGCGCCTGCGCGAGCGCTCCCACCGCGACGCCCAGCGGCGCTTTCTCGTCGAGGGCGCGCGCGAATTGGAGCGCGCTCTCTCTCGCGCCGGCACGATTGAGGAGATTTATTTCTGCCCGGAGCATTTTCGCGGCCCCGGCGCGGAAACGCTGCTCGAGCGCGCCGCCGGGGCGGGCGTGCCGGTGTGCCGCCTGGCCGAACCGGCGTTCGACAAAGTCTCGCTGCGGGAAGGGCCCGATGGCCTGCTCGGCGTGGCGCGCGCGTGGGACGGTGCCTTGACCGCGATCGAGTTGCCGGCCGCGCCGCTCGTGCTGGTGGTCGAGCAGGTCGAAAAGCCGGGCAACCTCGGCGCGCTGTTGCGCTCGGCCGACGCCGCCGGCGCGCACGCCGTGGTCGTGTGCGACCCGGTGACGGACTTGTTCAACCCGCAGGTGGTACGCAATTCGCAGGCCGCGCTCTTCAGCGTGGCCGCCGCGGTGGCCGGCCCGGAGGAAACGCTGGCCTGGCTGCGCGCGCACGGCCTGGCGCTGGTCGCCACCACGCCCGCCGCCGAGAACGTCTACTGGGACGTGGACCTGCGCGGGCCGGCGGCCATTGTCGTTGGCGGAGAAAAGGACGGCCTGACGGATTTCTGGCTCGCGGCGGCGACGACGCGCGTGCGCATCCCCATGGCGGGCCGCGCCGATTCGCTGAACGTCGCCGCGGCCGCGACGTTGGTTCTGTTTGAAGCTGTGCGCCAGAGGCGCGTTTCCAAGCCTCGCGCTTAATCGGAATGGATGGACCGGATTGACGACTGTTCAGACGGTTTCGTTTCATCCCGGCCGAGCAGCGCGACCACCAGGCGCAACGCGCGCCGGTCCGTCACCAGCGCGCGGTGGTGCGGAAGTAACAGGCGGAAATTGCGCGCCCCGGGCAGCGCGGAACTGCGCGCGGGCACGATCATCAAATCGAACGGCGTCCAGATGGACACCAAGTCCACGCCGTCGGCCTCGTGCGCGTCGCGCGCCAAGTCGCGCAGGAAGGGGCTGCCTGGCCGCAAATCGCGCGCGCCCGCGCCGGGCCACAGCCAGGCCAGGTTCGAGCCGTGGTGGGGCGCGCCCAGCGTGATCAGCCGCCGCACCCGGTGGTGTTCGCCATGCCGCCGCACGCAAGCGTGCGCGACGATTCCGCCCAGGCTGTGCCCGACCAAGTCGCACCGCTCGCCGGGCGCCAAATGCTCCTCCAGAAAATTCCGCAACTGCGCCGCGAGTTCGTGCAGCGACGCCGAGCCGTCGTTCGGCCGCAAATCCGGCGCGAGCGTGCGCCGGCCGGCGGCCGCCAACGCCGCGCGCAGCCGGCGCATTTGGCAGTGGTCGCGGAAAATCCCATGCACCAACACGACCGGCGGAAGCGGGTTCGCGGCGGCGGGAAAATCATTTTGCGAACGGTTCATCCCTTCGTCTTAATCATGCTCCGTGCCAGGCAAACCACGGTTGTTTTCAAGTTCCTCGCCGGCAACGCCTTGGGATTTTTGGCCGCGGCCAGGCCGCCTTTCTCGTCACCTGGCATGTCCGTTCCGCCGACACGGAATGTCCGATCTCGTCGGGCTTTCGCCGGACGCGCCACCGGCGCGATTGACACCCCGGGGGGCGGCGTCATAAAAAGCTGTGCATCATGGCCGAGCGACTCAATCAGCGGGTGTTGGTGTTGAACCGCTTGTGGCAGGCGGTGAACATCATCGGCGTCAAGCGCGCCTTCAGCCTGCTGCTGCTCGACCACGCGCAAGTCGTCCACGCGCACGAGGAGGCCATTCAGGTGCTCAACACCGGCGAATGGATCACCTATTCGGTGGAAAATCCGCCGAAAAACGAGCGCGATTGCGTCCACACCGTGCGCTTCCGCCTGCGCCTGCCGCAGGTCATTTTGCTGCGCCACTACGAGCGTGTGCCGGCCAAGGAGGTGAAATTCAACCGCCAGAATCTGTTCGAGCGCGACGATTACCGTTGCCAGTACTGCGGCAAGGAATACCCGCCGCGCGAGTTGAACTTGGACCACGTCATCCCGCGCATGCACGGCGGCCGGACTTCGTGGGAAAATGTCGTCACCTCTTGTTTGCGCTGCAACGCGCACAAGGCCAACCGCCTTCCGCACCAGGCCGGGCTGCACCTCATCCGCAAGCCGGGCAAACCCAAGTGGCGCCCGTTCGCCTATTCGCTCGCCGAGAGCGAACGCGTGGACACCTGGGCGCCGTTCCTGGGCGAAATCGCGGCGGAATAAGGCCGGCATAATGCCGTGTAATGGAAGTTTCGTGTATAATTATTTAACCACAAAAGACGCATAGGACGCATAAAATTCAAGGTTTTGTGTCTTTTGAGTTTTTTGTGGTTAGGCAAGGTATCTTGCTGACATTACACTAGAATTCGCCGCGCCGCGCCAGCAGCACGCTCAGCCCCGCCACCAGGGCCGTTTCCACCCGCAGCACGCGCGTGCCCAAATGCGCCAGCGCAAACCCGGCCGCGCGCAGTTGCGTCCGCTCCGCCGGCGACCAGCCGCGCTCCGCCCCCAGCGCCAGCACCACCGGGCCGTCCGCCGGCGCGAGGACCGAGAGCGGCGCGCCCGCTTCGTACACATCCAGCGCCAGCCGCACCGCGCCCGCCGGCGCCAACGTATCCAAATTTTGGATACAGTCCGCCAAATTTTCGTGCTGCACTACTTCCGGAATATTCGTGGCGAAGGCCTGCGCGGCGCCGTCGCGCAAGCGCCGTTCCCATTCGCCACTCTGCCAGAGCGTGCTGTGTGCGTACGACGGCTCGCCCTTTTCCGCGCCGAAAAAATGCAGCGCCGCCAGCCCGAACGTCGCGCCCTCGCGCAGCACGTCGCGCGCCGTCTGCGGGCGCGGTCGGCCCACCAGCACATAGAGCGGGCGCGGGCGCGCGATTTCCTTTTCCCAGACGATGTCCAACTTCAGGCCGTCCGGGCCGTCTTCCGCTACGACCGCCTTGCCCAGCGGGCCGTTGACCACGCCGACAAAGAGCGCGCCGCCGGTTTGCAGGCCGAGCACCTCGCGGATGTGCGCGGCGCGCGGGTCGCCCGGCGCGAGGCGGACCGCGGCCGCGGCGGATTCAAAGAGCACGAGGTTCACGCTGCGGGACAGCAGAGCGGGGCCGCCGCCATCGGGCAAGCCAAAGGAAAACTGCGCGCGGCATGCGCCAACAGCTTGATTTTAATGGTGGAACGCGTGCTCCGCACGCGTTTCTTTCCCAGGAGAAAAAGCGCGCACGGAGTGCCCGCTCCACCAAGCTGCGACAAACTCTCCCTCGCTGGCGGCTTGCCAAAAGGACCGCTCCGGCTAAGCTTGTCGGTATGAAAAATCCTTGGCGATCGGCCTTGGCGTTAATGATCGGCGCGACCGGGTTGGCGGGCTGCCGCAACCTCGGTTACAACGACCAATCCGCCAACAACGCCCTCACGCCGGGCATCCAGGAGCAGCAATACACGCGCACCTGGCAGCCCGCGCCGTCGGGCACCACCGCCACGCCCACGGTCGTCCAAACCACCCCCACCGCCGCGACCACCGACCCGTCTTACCCCAACTACAAGGCGCCGCCGTCGCCCGCCCCCGCGCCGGCCGTGGCGGGGAAAACTCCCACCACGACACCCGCTTCAGCCGCGCCCGCCGCGCCCGCGTCAAACTATCAGAACTGAACGGCTTGCTGAATTGTTCTAATGTTACCGAAGTCTCTCGATTCTTTAACAATTGATCTATTAAGCAATTTAACAGCTCACTGGCTGGGGTCACCAAAAGGAAAATGTTTTTTGGGAGGGTGAGAATAAATGGGTGGGCGTTAAGCAAAACAAAAAAGCGCCGGCCAAAGCGCGGCGCTGGGGAAACTCGATCAAGCTCCGGCACAAGCGGAACGTCTTGCGCAAACGCGATCTAAACCGTCTTCTCCGGCGTGGTCGCCTCGGGCGCTTTCGGCGCGGGCGGAGGCAGCGAGGCCGGGGGTGGGCCGCCGGCCGCGGGCTTCTTCAGATCCGTTTCGTTCATCGCGGTGCGAAAACTGTCCTCCACTTCGGAGGCGGCCTTCTTGAACTCATGCAACGACTTGCCCAACGAACGCGCCAGCTCCGGCAGGCGCTTGGCGCCGAAAAAAAGCAGGCACACCAGGAAGATGAGAATGACCTCTCCCGAACTCAACGTGCCAAAGCCCACCACTGGCGTAGGAATGTTCATCCGTGTACTATGGCCCACTTTCCCACCCTTGTAAACCCCTGAAATGACCCCCTGGCCGCAGGGCGTTTTGGGCCAATCGCGTGGGTGTTCACTCCGTTATTCAAAAATCCTTCCCGTTGGCGCGGGTGCCGCAGAGGAAGACCTCCAGGCCGAGCCGTTCGGCCAGCGCGGCTTTGGTGTAGAGGCACAAGTCGGCGGCGTCGGCGTTGTTGGCGTAGGCCACCTGGAGGTGGTTGGCCTTGTGCCGGGCCATCATCTGGTCGCGGGTGACGCCGTACGTCACCGCGTGCATGACCGGCCATTGCGGGGTGGTGGCCTGCCAGCGGCGCAGGGTTTCGGCCTTGGGCAACTGCACGACCTTGGCGCGCCCGAGGTCCATCTTCAGCGCGCCGTCCTCGACGAAAATCCGGCTCCAGACGATTTCGCCCGGCTTGGCGATGCCGCGGCAGGTGGCCCCGCCGAGGCGGAAGTACATCGGCGGCTGGCGATGGCCCTCGGTGCCCGCGTAACCGCGCAGGTGGTGCGCCGGCGGCGCGCCGCCCGAAATGAGGAAGACCCAGACGTAATCCGGCACCGAGCCCGACTTGTCGAGGTCGCCCCAACGCAGGTCGTGCAGGGTGTTTTCCGGCGGCTGATCCAACGCCTCGTGCACGCGCTGGGTGAGGATGCCGTCCAGCCCGGCGCATTCGTCCACTTCGTTGAAATGCGTGTACGGCTGGCCGGGGCGGATGAGTTTGCCGGCGGCGTTGCGCACCGGCGGGCGGTCGGCATTGTTGAGCAGGCCCTCAGCCAGGTCCGACGCCGGGCACAAATCCTTCAACCCCTGCTGGTACTGGATGCCCAGGGCGTCGCAGCCAAATTCGTCGCCGATGCGGCAGGCGGCGATATACATGCGGCACTGCCAAAGGACTTGCTTCTCGGTCAAGTCGGTCGCCTCGTTCGGGCCGAACTTGAATTTCATGCCCTTGCGCCGCAGCCATTGGTAAACCTCGCGCGCCTCGGCGTCGCGCACCTGTGTCATCGCGTAGTAGAGCGCGCTTTGCGAGAACCGCTCCTTGAAGACGCCGGTGGAGAAAAGCAACTCATCCGGGATGATGGCGTTGTACATACCCATGCACCCTTCGTCGAAAACGCCCAGGATCGCCTTGCGCGTGCGCAACTCCTTGGCCAGCGCGCGCGCCGTCTTGCGCGCCTTTTTCGGCAGATGCACGTCCGCCAGCGGCGCGACGTGCTTGGTGTCGTGCTCGATGCGCCCGCGCTTGAGCCAGCGCTTCAGGTTCTTGCGGAAAAATTTGTCGTCGAAATTCTCGCTCCACAACGTCGAGTACGGCACGCCCGCCTTGGTCAGCGAGCCGTTCAAGTTCAGCATCCCCACCAGGCCCGGCCAGGTGCCCGACCAGTTGGCGAGGGTCAAAATCGGCCCCTCGTGGCTGATGAGCCCGGGCAGGATATGGTGGCTGTACTGCCAGACGCTCTCGGCCACGATCAGCGGCCGCGAGCGGTCCACCTGCGCGAATACCGCCATGCCTTCCTTTTGGCTGCCGATGAAGCCGTGCTTTTCCTCCTTTTTGTACGCGTGGGCGCGCACCAGCTCGTAGCCGAATTTATCAAGCGCGCCGCGGATGCTCTCCTCCATCGCCGCCTGGGCCGGCCAGCACGTCTGGTTGGCGGCCAGCCGCAAGTCGCCATTGGCCACCAGCAACACCTGCGGCCGCTGCGGCTGCTTTTCCTCTTTGCTCATGGGGGTGGGAGGAGCCTTTCCAAAACGCCTGCCTCATCGCGGGGTTGGGGGCGGACCCTCGGGAACCGGCACGATAGCGAAGCGCGGAAGTTTGGCCAACGAAAAGTGGCGGGAGGGTCGAACCACCCCGATTGTGACGAGTCGGTTAGGAAAACTCGCGCAGAGTCTAGCGGCAGATCTTATAACAAAGCCCGAAACTGGTCAGGCGTGAGGCCGGCGACCCGCGCGATGTGACCCATGGTGTAGGCGTTGATCGGCGTGTGCCGCGGCACCTGCACCATGACCGCGCCATTGGTGAGCGTGATGTGCTTTCCCTGCCGCACGATCCGGAAGCCGCGCTTTTCGAGCACGCGCACGGCGTCGCGCTGGCCGATGCCGGGGAGCTTGGGCATCGCCGTTACACCAGGACTTCCTCGTGGAGCACCGTGCGCACGCCCGCGTCGGCCGGCAGTTGTTCAGCCTGTGCGACCCGGTATTCCGCGATCGCCTCGCGGATAT
>Ga0182024_10021584_pt1 | contig 11675 bp, 10 predicted proteins | sample P32metaG_FD_120480 | JGI IMG/M metagenome (GOLD analysis project Ga0182024, IMG submission 120480) | Permafrost microbial communities from Stordalen Mire, Sweden - P3-2 metaG (Illumina Assembly) | ecosystem: Environmental > Terrestrial > Soil > Wetlands > Permafrost | place: Sweden: Stordalen... | reverse complement strand
TGGTTGCTGACCCACCTGGCACGTACCGAGACGCAATCGTGATCTCAGCGGCATGCCGTGCTTTCCACATCTCACTAACAAAATCGGGACGGTGCGAGAGGTCAGCGTCCAGGGTCAGGATGTACTCCCCACGCGACGCCCTGACCCCATCGATAAGGGCACCGCCGTACCCTTTGGAGACTTGGAACAGCACTCGCGCCCCAGCGGCGACGGTCGCTTCGATCGTTCCGCGATCGCTCTCGGAGGTGACGACAATGACCTCATATGCAAGGTCGAGCTCCTCGAGAATTCGCTTCAGCCACGGCAGCAGGATGGCAAGATTCGGACCCTCGTTCAAGGCCGGGATGAGCACCGAGATATCTGTCTTGGCACGTATTGACTCGCTCCTACTACTCGAGCCTTGCACCATTTGTACTGGAGAATCTGCAGGAGGCACATTAACAAGGTACTCCACTGCTCATAGACTGCCCTCGGGACGAGCGAACTGGATTCGTAGCTTTCCGGCAATTTGCGCGCACCGCGGTCCTGTCACGTCCGACTCGGTGAGATCACCCAACTTGCTAAGCACTCCTCGCTTAACCCATCACCCTCACCTTCGCGCCGGTGGCAAGAGCGACGGCGTTCATGGTCGCAGCCATGTCCCTCTCCCACATCTGCCTAAGCGGTCCTGCGCTGGTGGCGGATGTGGGCACCAGCCGCGGCCCTAGGAGGCCCTGTCTATGAGTTCTCTCGGCACATATTGAGCCGTGGGGATTGATCACCTTTTCCCGGTGTTCGTCCCTCTGCCACCACTGATCGTCGCTCCGCTATGGAAGGCGATGACCGGGCCTCCGAGGCCCTGTGCGGCTGGCGGGAAGGTTGGCAGGGCCAGTCGCCCGGTACTTGATCTCGGGGGACATCTTTGCCCTGACCGCGGCCACGTGCGCCCCCGGCACAGCTGTTGTGATTATCTATTGCTCACAGCTACCCAACCTCGTCCCTCGATACCCTCGATCGGTATCACGTCTGTGCTCGCAGCGGCTCTCTCGCCAGATTTCTCGCGCGAGGCGCCGGCAGCCCGACCTCCACCGTCTTGGGATAACGCTCCCGCCCATCATTGGTGCCGGAGAACGTAGAACTCCGTGTCCCCGTCGGAGTAGGTGACACCGTCATTAGAAAACACCGATGGGCCCCCCTGAAACTTCTTCACGAGGTGATACTCGGCAGCAGCCCCCGGTGACTCCTCCTTGAACGTACTCAGTTCGGAAGGCCTCAGAACCGCCCATGTGGGTTGTAGGGCAGCAATCACATGTCCCAAGCTATTCCTTGCCGGCCCGAGCCGATGGAGCGTACTGTAGACGATCGGTGATGTGAGCCCAGGATAGTCATATAGCTCCGCATGGGAATAGTACCCAATGTAGCCTGCTGACTCTGTCCCAACAGCCTGACCCCGCTTGACAACGCCCGCCAGGTATAGGCCCACTTTCACCCTCACATGGTTCTCGATCTGTTGGACCTCGCGGTCAAGGGGGTACATTGTCGGTACTTGCCACGCGAAGAGCAGCGACAAGACAACGCAGGCGCATGAACTTAGGATAGGCCTGCCATACAACATGAGTTGGTCGGTCAGAGATATTCGTAGTCCCGCGCCCATCAAGGCAGGAGCCGCGACGCGAGTCAGACCAGCACCTACTAGCACCATTAGGAGTGCGGCGAAAGGAGGAACGTACCAGTCATAGTACGCTGGCGGCAACAGGAACACTTGATAGAGAACGAAGAGTGCAATATAGGTCAGAATGGACCACCATCCGGGAACCCTCCGGGTGGCCCAAGCACCTAACCAAGCCATTGCCACGACGATGAGCGCAATTGCCTTCAGTACGCCACCAGGAAGAGGGGCCTTGACAACCGGGAACGCCTCTACGAACGGGGCGAGATAGCGCCACAGTACCTCGTGTTGCTGGACCTGGGTTGTAACGAAGTGCCAAAAAGAAGCTGGCGCGCGTCCGATCGGTGGTACGTAAGCCTGTTCCTTGGCAAGAATCGTGTGCGGTACTGGCGACCCGTAATAAATGGTCGTGAAGATAACCCACGGTGCCAGCACAGCAACCGCGATCGCTGCCGATTGCAGACCCTTTCTGTGGTTCCTAGCCCAAAGCGCGAACACTGCGGGGCCGGCAAGAAGCAGAAAATCCGGCCGGGTCAGGATACTCAGACCAATCGCAATACCGGCAGCGAAAAAGTCCTCAGTGAGAACGAAGTATGCCACGGCTAGGACCGCGCAAACCGCCAATTGAGTTTCCATTCCCGACATGCCATACATGATGTTGTTGTAGTCGAGAGCAAGATATGTGAGCAGGAAACCCGTGGCCCAGCGACTAATCCTTAGCCGGTTTGCCAGGAGGTACGCGAAGACGGAGGCTGCTACGAAGGCCACAATCGAGGCAAGGCGCGTGGCGTTGAGCCCTTCGCCTCTATGTACCATCTCTCCGACCAGCGGCACTAGCACACTGAGCGCGGATGTGAACCCCTGCACATGACCTACGGCGTAATTCGGGGTCAGGCCGATGCCTTCTGCAGCGTTACGTGCCTGCGTGACGGTTATCAAGGCGTCTTCGAAGGCGTGATTCGTGTACACCCAATAGACGATCCTGGCGGCAACACCGAGAATGATTGCCACCAGAAGAATCCAATTGTCCCTGCTGTACCCTCGTGCTCGCACCCAGGCAGAGGTGGAATCGAGTGGCTCATCCGCCACTGGTAGCACCTCAGGAGGCTCGGTCACCCACTGAAGATTAGTGGGCGGACCTGGGCCGGGGAAAGCGCTGGTGCGGGTTTACCTGCAACTCGCGGTACATCGGCTCGCCCCTGGGAGCCTACGACCAACAGCCTCTCGGGATTGGGCATCGGCTAGCGTGTTTGACCGAGACCTCGGTGATCGCCTCGAGACGCGCACGTCCACCTCACGCCGACAGGGCGTGAGCCGCGTGCCGGCCGCTACGATCCAGTCAAATGGGATTTGAGAATGTCCACTCCCGTGGGGGGGTCGGGAAGCGGGCTCTTTGTTCGACCAGGCGAGCGAGGCTGAACCGAGCTATAACAATCTGCCTGATGGCCGGCTTGGGCATTCTTATGGTCGGCTGGGTTTTCGGCAACCCACCAGGGGCCTCGCCTGATGAGCCGGCGGCGCTCGTCAAAGCGCTAGCGACTGCGAACTTGGAATTGTCAGGAAAACCGTATACGACGCCACTACCGCCCTACACAGTGCCAGCTGGGATGAAATGGATCGCTAAGGCAACCCGCAGTTACACGCTCCCGGCTCGCCAAACTCCAGCCAGCCTGAGCGTCTGCACTGCTTTCGATCCCAATCAGACAGCGGGCTGCTTGCTTCGACGATCTACTCGGAACCGATCCGGCGTTGTGCACGCAGCAACCCCCGATGGGGTGTACCCCCCATTCCTCTACCTTCCACTTGGGCTGGCTGCACGTCTAGCAACGAGTTCGAACGGAGCGTTATACGCGGCGCGCCTCGCCTCGTGCGCGATGAGCCTCCTGCTGCTTGCGGCCGCCACGTGGTGTACGGTCATCCGACGCCGGACTCTGTGGTCGGCTGCTGGACTAGCGCTCGCTGCGACTCCGATGGTGATCTTTCTGGACGCATCGGTGACCACGAACGGAGTTGAGATAGCAGCCGCCATCTGCTTCTGGGCGGGACTGTTTCGAGCTCGACAGGCGGACGCCCCGAAGCTCGCCTGGCTGGCCGCCGGTGCCGGAGGCGCGGTGATGGCGTTGTCCCGGCAGCTCGATGTCGCTTGGCTTTTGGTTGGGGCGGCTCTCTTCCTCTACCTTCTCGGTCCCAGCCGAGCCGTCGACAGACTGCGCGAAGGAGGCAAATACAGCCTCGTTGGTCTTTGTCTCCTTGCCGGTGGCGGAATCGTCGGCCTGGGTTGGGATCTTTTTGCCACACCGGGACAGCCGGTATCTCTAGCCGCCGCGATGAAGAACAAACTCACGCTCTACCAACTGATTGGGCTCGCCCACCAATCAATCGGGGTCTTCGGCTGGCTCGATACGCCTATACCGACTTCGGCTGAACGAGCATGGTTCCTGGCAATTGCGACCCTGACCTGCATGGCGCTCGTTCTCGGAACGCCTCGACAACGCGTGGCCCTCGTAGGCACGCTTCTCGCCGTCGCAGCTGCGATCGTCGGAGTCCAGGTGTTCATAATGGCTCAGATCGGCTACGGCCTACAGATGCGATACGTCCTGGCTTTGGCAGTGGTGGTGCCACTACTGTCAGCCGAGATAATTGCCGAACGCGACGATCAGAGGAACGATCTGGCGAGGTTACGCCCACTTCTGCTCTTCGGTGTCATGGTAGTGGTCGCAATTGTGCAGTGGGTCGGCTATTACACCAATGCTCACCGATACGGCGTCGGTCTGAACAGTCCGCGCTCTCTGCTTACGCAGGCTGCGTGGCAGCCGCCTGGCGGAACAATTCTTTGGCTGGTCGTGACTGCCATAGGCGTCGCGTGCTTGACGGTGGTAGGAATTCTTATGGGCATATCTTCTTGCATCGGCCTGATCGCTCGAACCGACGAAGTAGAGACAATCGACAAACCGGCTACCGTTAGATAGCGGCACCACTTCGCCCACTAACCAGTCATCAGGCTAACCCGGAGATTCGCGACGGGCCATGTCGCCGATGTCCGCCGACTAGAGCCTCTACAGGCGCCGGACCGACCCACCCATGAGATAACTTCGAGAGCCGACGTGGGGGCGTGTTCCCGGTCCTCGGACCAAGGGGTCCTGGGTGAAGGCCTCCACTATCAACGGGCAAGACTCTGCGCATAGAAGGTGACGTTTACGCTGGCCCCGACGGCCTGCCACCCGTCGCCTGATAGCTCAATTCGGTGCACGCTCGTGGGTGTGAAGAGCGACGAATATCCGAGAGCGGCGGGGACAGAGAGTACGTGGTCATCTAGAGCTGTGCTCGGGATAAAACGATAGATGACGGGGCGGGGGTGGCTGCTCCAAACCTCGATCTCGACTGGGGGCGACCTCAGCAGGAGGCCCGTGACTCTTGTCTCAAGGGGCATAGTTAAGGAGAAGGTTGCCAACACCATCCTGCCTGCCGCCCTGGGGACGACTATCACTTGGCCAAAGTGAGCTGTTGACCGACCGATCCGCACGGCTGGCCCACAACGGTTCGGCACGCGGGCCAAGACCTGCGAGGAACCGGAGACGGCTATCTGTATGTATCGGCAGTACATCGACTCCAAGGTGGCCGGTGGGTCAAAGTAGGGGTAGCGGTCATCGATCGTCCAACCTGTTTGGAAAAGGATGCGCTCAGGGGCGCGCGACGACGCCAGGAAGGCTGCGTCCAGGTTGTCAAGGTAGCTTGTATACGCGCTGTAGGCCTGCAGGACGGGCTCGGGGTCCCAGTACAACTGAGGATAGCTGTAGGCCACCGAGTTCTGCGCCGGTTCAACCGCGACGCTGTTGCCCTCCAGCAGAGAGATGATGGTGGGCGTTAGGCCTGCGCCCGACGAGAGGAACTCATGGCGAGCAGACGCCTGGGCCTGGGCAAAGTGGCCGGGTAGCAGCGTGGTCGCCAACTCGTTGGCCAAAGCCGAGGCACTCCCGACGGGAGAATGCAATTGCCGCGGCACGCTCCCCGTCTCATGGCAGGCGACGATTGCAGCCAAGACGACGGCGCAGACCTGGAACGGCAGCAAAGAGCGCTTCAGGCGAACGAGGCAGAAGGCGACGAGGACAAGACCGAAGAAAGCGGCGTTGTGGTCCGTGTCGGCCCGCACGAAGCCTTCTTTCAGCAGCGCCCATCCCCACCCAGCGAGCATCGTCACGGTCGCAACCTGTTCGCGACGAGGTCGGCCGCCCAGTGCCGATGCAAACATGGCTGCGAGCAAGACCGCCATCAGCGCCGCCAGCACCTCTCCTTCTAGCGCCCCCTGCTCCCCCATCGCCTCGCCATAGCCCGCGGCGACAGACAGGGATCCCCGCACGTAGGTAGGGAGATTGCTGAGGTTCTGGCCCGCTCCAAGCCACGCTACCAGAAACACTGTGACAAAGGGCACCCCCGCAGCGAGCGCCGTCTGCAATCGCTTGTTACGGGCGACCCCGATGCTCACAATGATCAAGCCCATGCTCACGAGCCCGTCATTGAACTTGACCAGGATGTCGAAGCCGGCCAACGCTCCCAAGAGCGATAAGAGCACCAGTCGACACTTGGCCTGATCGCTTGCAAGCGCAGCCAGGGCCAGGGCCAGGGCAGTGTCTGCCGCAACGTCGGAGTATCCCGTCATGTTGGAGGCGATCGCGATAGCGGCCCAAGCTGCGACGCCCGCACCCATCAGTCCCCACGACTTTCGCAGCGCCAAGATGATCAGTGCCGCCAATCCCCACGTGACGGCCAACCCGAACACAACGGCGATGAACGCGGTGAGGTGATAGAAGTTGATTGTGTAGTCGGCGAAGCCGTAGGGGCCGAAGGTGAAGATCAGGGAAGGTCCCCACTGGAGGTGGAGGTTGAAGCCCATCGCCAGGCCCACCTCCCAGGAGGAATCTAACCCGCCAGAGACGGGCCTCCAGGTGTACGGCTGCCAACTGAGTATGGTCGCCGCCAAGCTGAGGACTGCTACACCCGCCCAGCCCCGGGGCAGTTTCGATCCTAGGAACGGCGAGAGCCACTGCAACCAGAAAGGCTTTCCTGGCGCGGCGCTAATACCGCCGTCTCCGGTCTGCTGCTGCGGCGAATCGAAGTGTGCCACCCGCCGGCCTGGTCAGTCCCAGCTCACTACCAGGGTACTCCTCCACCCATATGAACTCAGATCGAGCTTCTCGCCGACGGACAGCGACGGGTGCGGACAGCGGTTCATCTTGCCGCAATGGTAACGCCTGTGACCTACCGGAGTGAAGCTTGGGTCGCTTGGAAACACCCGCGCCTCGAGCCGGTTGAGCCCGCGACTTTTCTCGATTGCGTCTGCAATATTCGATCGGTCGCCGACGTTGTGCGGACGGCTGCGCGGCACCGTGAGACACCCTCTTTCGAACTTCGCGGTCGGCAACTAACTCTCCAAACTCATGCACCTGCCAGTAGGAGAAATCGTGAACGACTCGGTACGCTCTGGTGATAACCCACGGGGTGGCTGTAGGACCTGCCAAACATGGACGCTGGCCAGCGCTCGACGGGATGCGCGCGGTCGCTGTCGTGGCCGTGATGCTTGGGCACCTTTTCCTCTCGCGCCTGCAAAATGGGCAGGTCGGTGTCGATGTGTTCTTCGTCCTGTCCGGGTTCCTAATCACCTGGTTGCTCATTGCTGAGCACGACCGAGGCAACGGCGTGAGTTTTCGGGCATTCTATGCTCGCCGCGCTCTCCGCCTATTCCCAGCTTTGGCCGCCGTGCTTATCGTCGTGACGCTAGTTGTGATCACGTGGAGCCGTCTGTCTGGTTTCAAGAGCGCGACCCTGACTGAGCTGCCCTGGGCGATCCTCTACGTCGGGAACTACAACTTCGTCGACCTCGGACGATCAGATCTACTGTCCCACACATGGTCCCTTGCGGTTGAAGAGCAATTCTATTTGATTTGGCCAGTGATCTGCGTCACGATCCTCAAATATAAATTGAACAAGATACAAGTTGCCGAGAGCCTTCTTACTGTTGCTCTCATCGAAGCAATTGCGCGGTGGATCTACCTGAGGCACCTAAACGGGGACGTCCAGGTCTCGTATCACGCGCTCTTCCTGCGGTCAGATGGGCTTCTGGTCGGCTGCGCCATCGCCTTTGCCTTCGCCTCCGGGCTCGGCGAGCATTTGGCCGGTCCAATGTTCAACACTCTCGTCAAGTTGGCAGCGCTCGCCGGCGTGGTTCTGTTCTTAGGGGTCGTCTGGGGAGAGCCGCAAGTCCTGACCAACCAGTGGGTCTACATTCCGCTGACGGTCATGGCATCGGCCGCCGTTCTGACGAGCCTCCTGGTCGCACCGTTCGGTCCTTTGGAAGCCATGCTCTCCTCGCGGCCCGTAGTTTGGATCGGGAGGCGTTCGTATGGTGTCTACTTGTGGCATTGGCCGATCTTCAGGGTTTTCAGCACTGTCGTCTACCGCGACAAAATGGAGCAAGCTGCCATAATTTTCTCCGAGTTCACCCTCACGTTCGTCCTCGTCGCTGCCTCGTGGAGGTTCGTGGAGAAGCCCGCCCTTCGCCTCAAGGAAAGATTTCAACGAACTTAGGTGCGACTTGCCGCGCGGACCCTAGCTTGCCTGTACTGCATGGGCTCTCGGCGTCTTCGCATGGTTCACCGGGCACCCAATTAATCTGTTGGGGATGCTCTACCTGCCGAGCGAAGCACCCGGCGGGACGAGCCCCTACTTCTTCTCGATCGTTCGCAGCACCCTGCCCGCCGGTCTCCAAATGACTTCGTCCCGTGCCATTTCCGGTAGACCGACCAAGCCAGGCACGGGCCGGGTGAGAGCCCGGGTCGAGGACTCCTCAGAGCAGCTGTCCACGACGAGGGCTTCCAAAATAGTTGTGGACCCGGTTGGAAGGGTCATCTCGACTACGGGCCTGCCCGCCGCGTCACTCAACAACCCCTACGCGGCTGCGCCGGCGACCACTCGGGGCCTCAAACCGCCCCCTTCACCTGGCAGATCGGTTCGGGGGATTGCCGCCCGGGATAGTCATGTCCAGCGCGGGCTACCTCAGCGGCATCATCTCCACGCTTGGCGTCTACACCTTCACGCTCGAGGTCACCGACTCGTCGCGGCACAAGCAGACCAGCGCCGGGACTATGACCGTCATTGCTGCCAATTGGAGCGGTTTCGTAGGCATCGGGACCTTTACCTGAGTCACAGGCACGTTCACGGTGCCGACAACCGTGGCGACAGCCACAGCAGGGACCGGTGTCTGCAGTACGAGCAGCACTACTAGGTGCTCGTCAGAGGTCTCTCAGTGGGTTGGGCTGGATGAGTGACTAACAGCTCGTTGACTGAGGCGGGAGTCAACTAAACGCCGGGCCACCCGGACGGGGCGTTCTGGGAGATCCTGCCCAGCCTGGCCAACCCGATATCCACGACGGTCAGCCCTGGCGACCAGGTGACCGTAACGATCTTCAAGGAGGCCTCAAACCTCTGGGCCATAGCAGTCGACAACGGACACCACGGGCCAACTCTTCCGGACTGAGCAGACCTATACCGGTCCAGGCTCCGCAGCGGACTTCGTGGCGGAAGCGCCGGAGGAGGTCAAAAGAACGACCGGGGCTCAAACGCAGCTTCCGTCGGCGTCCTTCTCGCCCGCCACCAACTTCACGAACCTCCAGATAGTCGACAATATCGCAGCCATCGCGGCGCTGCTACGCGTCGAAACAGGGGTACAGGTAGCTACCCCTTCGCTCAAAACGCCCACCGGCTTTGCGGTCGGGTACGGGTCGCTCGCCCCTTCGCACCCGATAGGGAAGTAATGGCGGCTAGCCGCTACTCCAACACGCACTGGTCGCAGCCAGCTAGCTCACGCATGATATTTGAGTCTTTCTTACGTTCGATTCGCGCCCCGCACCACCACTGGACTCGCCGGGGCACTGGCACGTCGGCGAGACCCGCGCAGCGCGCGCTGGCACGGCAGTTCGACGACGTGGTGTAGGACCACCGCCCCGGCCAACGCGGCGACGAACGAACTGGCTAGCAGGCCGCCCTTGGGCATACTGACACCGAGATGCATGAACGCTAACAGGATGAGGTAGTGCACGAGGTAGAAGGTGAACGAGAGCTGCCCGAGGTATTGCGAGAAGGGTCGTGTCAGCAACCCGCTTCGACCATCCAGGTCGGCCACCGCGGCGGCCACTAAGAGGGCGCAGGCAGGCCCCAGCACGATGTAGTCCTCCAGTGGGAACGGGAACCCGGGACTGGTGCCGCTGGTAGTGAGATGGGCAAGCAGGCACGCCGCAGAAGTTAGGAGTGCGGCAGACCAGACAGGCAGCAGCCGGGGGCGCCACCCCTCTTCGACCTTGATTGCCAGGGTTATCCCTAAGACGAACTCGGCCAGCCGTATGAGGGGATCGGTGAAGGCGATGTTACCCAGGCCGCGCGCCGACAGGCCCGCACTAGCCAAGGCGGCTAGGACAACGAGCTCGGCGGCGAGCGTGTCGCGGTGACGGGGCCGCAACGCGCGCAGGCGCCGATTTAGGAGGGGGAACGCGCCGTAAAAGAAGGCCTCGACCGACAATGACCACTGCGGTGGGTTGAACGAAAGCGATCCGACTAAACCTCTCGACGGCACCCAGGCCTGGACCATGACCGCCTGCACGATGAACATTGCGACAATCAGCGGCGCGAGGGAGGCGGTCAGGTTGCCTGGCGTCGCCAGGAGCACCAGGAAACCGACGCTGAGCATCACTACATACGCCGGGTAGATGCGAGCAAAACGTCGTCGGTAGAAGGTACGTGCCGGCATCTCGGTCGCTGTCGACCAGGCGAGCACGAACCCCGAGAGCAGGAAGAAGAAGCTCACCCCGGCCTGACCGAAGGAAAACACGCGCAACGGCGCCCACGAGGTCACCAGGTAGAAGTGGTAGAGGAACACCACCAGAGCGGCATACCATCGCAGCGACGTCAGGCGTGGGAGCACTGGTTGTGTCGCCCTTTCAAAGGTTCTCTCGGAACAGCGGATACATGACGGTAATTACTTACCTGCACTCAAGGGCATTGCCCACGTCGGCCTGGATGACGACGAGGCCGCCTTCCGAGCCGAGCTCGCAAGGGACGGCTTGGCAAGACACGATTTGGGCACGGGTGGGGGCGCCGACGGCTGACGGTCCCCCGACAAGCACAACAAACGCCGCCAGGCCGGAAACCAAGGTCGGCATTCGCCTGCTTCGCGTCACTGAACACCCACCCTTTTACTTACGACAATCCGGAGCAATACATCGTCGCGGTCCGAAGCGTACGAGAAGTACTCGGCCAGGGGTAAGTCTCGAGTCTCGATGAGGAGGCCAGCAGCTGAGCGATGGCATGTTCCGATAGGCGTGCACATCCCACAGTGGCGGTTCGGTCCATGGCCGTAACTGCTTGCGACGACCGGAACCACCAATGCAGACTCGCTACGGTCACCTCACCACTCCCGGTGAAGATTCGGGCGGCTGTGGGCTGAATCTCCCGCCGGGCAATCCAACTGAGCTCGGCGCTACGTAGCACAACTGAAGCGACCCGGGCTTTACCGGACGCTTGCTGTACGGGGTTTCCCGCCGCACAACTTGTTCCACCTTAGAGGGGGTTCTCTATGAGTTCGACTGAGCCTGTCCCGTCGCCTGCGCACTGGTGGGAAGGGATGAGCCGACGCGCCTTTCTTGCCCGGAGCACCATGGTCACAGCCGCGGCTGGAGCGGTGGCGAGCATGCCCGGGTTGGGAGGCCTGCTCACGGCTGGCGCTTCTGACATTCCTGCAGTGGAACCCGAGGCCAACGAGGTGAGTGAGGATGCAGGAGCGCTCACCGGGCCCCTCTTGGCCCACGTCAGCGACCTATCGACGGGCGAGATCACCCTGTTCCGGGGCGAGCAAGAGTTCGTCGTTCGCGACCCCGCGTTGGCCCGTCAGCTGTTTTCCGCACTCTCCCGCTGAGCGTGTCCGCTAGAACCCGAAAGGAAGTCATGTCCTCACATCGTGAAGCGCCCGAAATCTCCAAGG
>Ga0182024_10021583_pt1 | contig 11677 bp, 8 predicted proteins | sample P32metaG_FD_120480 | JGI IMG/M metagenome (GOLD analysis project Ga0182024, IMG submission 120480) | Permafrost microbial communities from Stordalen Mire, Sweden - P3-2 metaG (Illumina Assembly) | ecosystem: Environmental > Terrestrial > Soil > Wetlands > Permafrost | place: Sweden: Stordalen... | reverse complement strand
GCGTCGAGCGAAACGATGACGTCCGCCTTCGACAAGTCGTAACGCGTCTCGACGGGCTCTCCGAAGGCCTGCTTCGCGCCTTCCACTACATTGTCGCGATTAATGGGCTCGTACACGTGCCACTTCGCCATCGGATTCGCTTGAATGTAATCGCGAATCTGCCCAGCCAGCGTAGGCGAGGTAACGGTCTGCGTGAGTATGCGAACCCCGCCGCCCGCCATGCCTTTCTCGGCGTTCATGGGACCGCGCAAGGCTTCCGTCAGAGCATTCCAGGAGCGGACATCGCCGAGATAGGTGATGTTCTGCGCGCGGTCCGGATCGTAGAGATCGAGAATCGATGCCTGCGCGTAAACGTCCGTGCCGCCAAGGCTCGCCGGATGCTGCGGATTGCCTTCAATTTTGGTCGGCCGGAACATGTGGCTCTCGACCAGGATGGGCGAAGCGTATCCGCCTAACGTGAACGCAGTCGCGTAAAACTTCGGACGCCCCGGAATAACATTTTCCGGCTGCCGCACATACGGAACGATTTCCGTGTCCGGCATGCGCGTGCATCCGGTCAAACCGGCGAGCGCCAGTGACGCTCCCATGGTCTTGAGGAAGCCGCGCCGCGAAAAATCATCAAGCCATTCCGACGCACCCTTCGGGAATTCGCGGTGCATCATCTCCTGAAACTCTTCGCTGCCGGCAAGTTCTTCGAGGCTGCGCCAGTATTCGGGACCAGTCGTGTCCTCGATCTGCTCCTTCACGGTGGCGAAGTCCAGATGTTTGCGCTTCGTCGGGCAGACGTCGGCTGCAGGCTTGCTGGCCGCAGGGTTCGTTTTGTGCTCGTCCATGCTCATCTTGAAATTTCAAACTCTAAAATCAGCTCTCGGCTGTCAGCTCTTAACTATCAATTCTCGCTGCTACCTATGACACGTATCGCAACTCGTAATGTCTTTTACCGACCGCACTTTATATTGCTGCTTCAGCGCGTTGCCCAGGCTCTCCTGATCGGAATAGGACTTTCCGGCCACGACCACCGGTTCTCCCTCCGAGGGCTGCTCATAACGCATATTGAAAACCTGCTCGCGCGGGCGCAGATATTTTTCTGTGTTGCGGTGGCAATCGAGGCAAAATTCCATCTGCAGCGACGCAGCCTGATACATCAGCGGCATCTGGTCAACCGGCCCGTGGCAGTTATTGCAACCCACGCCTTTATTGATGTGAATGCTGTGATTGAAATAAACAAAATTCGGCAACTGGTTCACCCGCGTCCACTGCAGTGAATGCCCGGTGCGGAAGCTCTCGCGCACCGGCTCCAGGTACGCCGCGTTGGTCCAGATCTGCGCATGACAGTTGATGCAGGTCTTGGTGGGCGGAATGCCAGCAAAACTCGATTGCTCAACCGAAGTATGACAATAACGGCAATCGATACCCAACCCGGTAACGTGATGCTGATGGCTGAATGGGACCGGCTGCGGTTTCCGAACCCCCGCATTAGTAATGTAAGGAGTACGTTCCAACTCGAGCAAAACCCAAAATAACCCGCCCACGGCGAGGACCACAAGGATTAAGGAACCCCGTGCGATGGCGTTACTGCTGCGCGGAAAAATCTGCATTGAACGTGGAGTCTTTAATTATTCTGGAATTGGCTTGCGCCCATCCCGGCTGACCGCATTCGTATGATTGCCGTCACATCAAGAAGTGACGATGGTCACTGAAACAGGAGAGTATATCAGTTGGGTGGCGAAATGGAAAAATTCGCCCAGCTTCTCTTTCTAACAATTTCAGTTTGGGAAATTTTTACTCACAAAATCTGCCAAAGCGTTCTTTAAAAATAATCTTCAAAGTCCTCTGCAAAACAAATCTCAGCGCAGGTTCATTACTAAGAGTTTCGGTTCAGTCATCTCATGAATTGCATCACGCAAACCCTCGCGGCCTAGCCCTGAATCTTTAACCCCGCCGTACGGCATGTGATCGACGCGAAATGTTGGAACGTCGCCAGCGATCAATCCTCCAACTTCAAGCTCGTCGTACGCTTGAAAGATTAGCTTCGCATCGCGTGTGAAAAGTCCAGCCTGTAAGCCGTACGCGGAACTGTTGATCTGCTTCAGCGCCGAAGCAAAATCGTTGTAGGGCTCCACGGTTACAACCGGAGCAAAAATTTCCTGGCAATTCACTTTCATGTTGGGCTTCGTCCCGGTGAGCACCGTGGGCTCAAAGATAGATCCTTTGCGAGTACCCCCACAGAGCAGGCGCGCGCCGCCGCGAACCGCCTCCTGCACCCATTCGACCGCGCGAATCGCATCGCTCTCTCGAATGAGCGGACCGAGGTCGCTCGACTCGTCCATCGGATCGCCGACTTTCAGTTTGCCAACCTCTGCCAGCAATAGCTCGGTAAATTTTCCGTACACCGAATGCTCGACCAGAATGCGTTGCACCGAAATGCAGGACTGCCCCGCATAAGCAAACCCACCCGTGACGCAACGATCTGCGGCATAGGCAAGGTCGGCGTCGCTGTGCACGATGACGCCCGAATTTCCTCCCAGTTCAAGAACCACTTTTTTCTTGCCGGCATTATTCTTGATTGCCCAACCGACCGCGGCGCTGCCCGTAAAGCTGATGAGCTTGATGCGCTCATCGCTGACGAGCAAACCGGAATCTTCGTTCGATAGCAGAATGGCATTGAAGCCGCCATCCGGCCATCCCGCTTGCTGAATCACCTCGGCCAGCAGCAGCGAAGTAAGCGGCGTTTGGGGCGCGGGCTTCAGCACCATGGAGCAGCCCGCCGCAATCGCCGGGGCGACTTTATGCGCAACCAAATTTAAAGGGAAATTAAATGGCGTGATGCCAGCGACAGGACCGAGAGGATAGCGTTTTACAATTCCCCAGCGCCCCGCCGTCGATTGCTGCCAATCGAGTGGTAAATATTCTCCATAGCCACGAACCGTCTCTTCGGCGGAAATGTTAAACGTGAAAACCGCGCGATCAACTTCTGTGCGAGCGCTCTTGATGGGCTTGCCCGCTTCCTGCGCAATCGTGCGGGCGAATTCTTCTTTGCGATCGTGAATGCCCGTGGCAATCTGGCGCAGAACGCGCTGCCGCTCAAACGCGGGCAAGCGGCGGGTGGTTCCAAAGGCTTTTACCGCAGCGGCGATGGCAATTTCAGCGTGTGCGCGATGTCCCTGGTAGACATGCGCGAGAAGAGCGCCGTCATATGGAGCGTGCACGTCAACGACGTCTCCCTCTTCCAGCCACTTCCCATCCACAAAAAAACCATGGGTTGCAACCGGCGTCACCGTCATCTCGGACATCTATTCCCTCTTTCGATCGGGCGCGCGATTAGCCTTCGCAGATTATAGAACTTCATGGCAAGCACAGCACCCGCAACTGGGATTGTCCATCGTCGCTTGGATGTTATTTCGCCGCCTGCGGTTTGTAGCGATCGTCAATTTCCACCTGATATCCGGCGACCAACCGGTTGGTTTCGTTCGCCATTCCGACCACCGACATTAATTCTTTGAACTGGGCGTCGGTCATGCCTTTACTCTTAGCCGACGCAGTGTGCGATGCAATACAGTAGTCGCACTGGTTTGTAACCGACACTGCCACATACATCATCTCTTTCGTCAGCGGGTCAAGAGCTCCCGGGGCCATGATCTGCTTGATATCTTCCCAAGTGCGCTTGAGCATCACGGGATCATGCGCAATCGACTTCCAGAAATTATTGATGTAATCCGTTTTGCGCGTCGCCATGATGTCGTCATAAACGGCGCGAACTTCAGCGCTCGCGTCGGCATATTCGATGAGGCCAAACAGTGACATGGGATCTCCAATTGAGAAATTGAGTCATTGAGTCATTGAGTCATTGTCTCAATCGCTCAATCATTTAATGACTCAATCGATCTAAGAGACCCAGTCCAGAATTTTGTAGTATGCGCCGGCGAACGGCAGAAACCACGGCCTGCCGTTGTAAAGCCCGAGCGGCGCTCCGGGAAATGGAATCTCTGCAAATGGATTGTCTGTCTTTCCCTCCGCTATCCACTCCGCCATTTTTTGTCCCTGATACGTAGCCATCGCGACCCCGTGTCCCGCATATCCCAGCGCAAAATAAATTCCGTCGACCTGCCCTGCGTGCGGCATGATGTCAAAGCAAAAATCGAGCGTTCCTCCCCAAACATATTCCACCTTGATATCGCGCAATTGCGGATAGACGTCAATCATGCCGAGGCGCAAAATTTCAGCGCTCTTGCGTATGGTTTGGTCGTTCTCCGGGAAAAAAGCAGCGCGTCCGCCGAAGAGCATTCGATTGTCGGGCGTAAGGCGATAGTAATAAAGAAAATTCTTGGAATCGTAGATCTGGCGATTCCGCGGACTCAGTTCCTGAGCCAGCGCATCCGGCAGAACTTCTGTCGTAATAATGAATGACCCGATAGGAATGATCTTCTTGCGCAAGGCAGGCGTGGCCGATCCCGTATATCCACTCGTGCCAATCAGCACATTGTGCACCCAAATCGCACCACGCGATGTGTTCAGCTTGAAACCAGGCGCGCCACCCCGCGTTTCACGCTGAATAATTTGCAATCGAGTACGCTCGCAGATTCGAGCACCTGCCCGCATAGCCGCATCAGCAAGCCCGGCAACGTAGCGTGCGGGATTCAGTCCCGCCGAAATTTCATCGACCATGCCTCCGAAATAAATGTCAGAACCAATCTCGCTGCGCAGTTGATCGCGAGGGACGACACGCATCTGGTGATTGAACTCGTTCGCTATGACCTCAACTTGCCTGGCATAGTCATCGAAATGTGCAGGCTTACAAGCAACCTCAAGATGCCCGCAGCGGGAAAAATCGCAGGCTATGTTTTCGTCCGTTATCAGGCGCTCGACGCTGGTAATCGTCTCGAGCGACGCTGCGTACATGCGCTGCGTGAGTTCACGCCCATACATCGCGATAAGCTTATTGACGCCCAGTTTCAGCCCCGTAAGAACCATGCCGCCGTTACGCGAACTCGCACCCCAGCCAATAGTCTCGGATTCCAGCACGACAACTTTCGCTCCCCGCTTAGCGAGCGCGAGCGCCGCCGAAAGTCCCGTGAAACCGGCGCCGATGACGGCTACGTCAGCGCTCTCCGGCAACGGGTCGTTCGGAACAGCCGGCATCTGAAGCGTAGTCAGCCAGTAATTTTGTTCTTTCGGCATGAATATTTTTGGTTCTTCGTGGACCTTAGTAATCTTGGTGGTTTAAGCCTTGTTGTGACCACAAAGGCGTAAACCACCAAGATCACTAAGGTACACGAAGGGAAACTACAGCACCGCAGTTTCGTGAATGGTGCGTCCTTCGGCAAAGCGTGAAAAGTTCAACAGCGATGCGTCGATCAAATTAGTTGTCCCCGTCAAAATCAGATCGCTGAGAATTTTGCCGGTCGCGGGTGAGTGCATCACGCCGTGACCGCTGAAGCCGTTGGCGAAGAAGAAGCCCGGCACGTCTGACGACTGGCCAAGAATCGGATGATGGTCCGGCGTCATTTCATAGAGCCCCGCCCATGCCCGCTTCGGATTGATCGCGACATTCTCAAAAACAGGCACGCGATCTGCCGCGCGCGTCAGAATCTTCTCGATGAAGCCCGCGTCAAAATCCATTTTGTACCCGGGCGTTTCTTCCGGATCATTCCACGCCAGCAGAAACCCGCGCCCCTCGGGACGAAAGTGAAAGCCCGTGGACATATCAATAATCATCGGCGCACTGCGCGGAAAGCCGTCGAATGGTTCGGTCGGAACCAGCATCCGCCGCAACGGTTCCACTGGCAGATCAATGCCAACCATTTTTGCGATCGATGCCGCCCACGCTCCCGCACAATTTACGACGACGGGCGCCAATACATTTTCACGGCTAGTCGCAACCTCAAACTTTCGGTCTCGCCGAGTAATTCCAGTGACGCTCGTATTCTTCCAGAGCATCGCGCCATGGTCACTGGCCCAAGTCATGAAGCCGATCATCGCGCTGTAAGGATCGACGAAGCCATCCGTAGAACAGAAGCTACCGCCAACAATGTCATCGCCGCGCAGTTGCGGAAACATAGTGCGAATCTCGTCGCCCGTGACCAGGCGAACATCCTTCAATCCCAGCGCAACTTGCTTTTCGTAATTGGTTCGCAGATAGGCCAGATGATGCTCGTTAGTCGCGCAGAAAAGATATCCCTGCGGCCGGTAGTCGCACGGATATCCGAGCCGTTCCTCAAAACTCGCGTAGAACGGAATCGAATAGAGCGACATCTGGATATTGACCGGCGTAGAAAACTGCGCCCGCACGCCGCCCATGCTTTTGCCAGTGGATCCCTTGCCCTGCGCCGTCTCCCGCTCAATCACCAGAACATTCTTGCAGCCGGCGGCGACAAGGTGGCAGGCGATGCTGGAGCCAACAATCCCTCCACCGATCAGAACCACATCCGCAGTCTGCATAGCGCGTCACAATTTTAGCTGTTCGAATCAGAATACCGTGCGTGAAGCCAGGCTTGGGTGGAGATACAAGCCATTCAGAATCTTTACCACGCTTACGACGCCGCCATCTCCGGCGTAGCCGCCAGCAACTTGCGCGTGTACTCATGCTGCGGACGGCTTGTAATCTGCTCCGTGCTTCCAATCTCGACAATCTTGCCGCGATACATCACGGCAATCCGTGTCGAGAGGTAGCGCACGACCGGCATGGAGTGCGAAATAAACAAATAAGTAAGCCCAAATTCACACTGCAGTCGCTGTAGAAGATTTACGACTTGGGCACCCACGCTCACGTCCAGAGCGGACACTGGCTCATCCGCCACAATGAACTTCGGCCGCAACGCGAGTGCCCGAGCGATTCCGATACGCTGCCGCTGTCCACCCGAAAACTCGTGTGGATAGCGGGCCATCGCCGATTCATCCATCCCCACGGCCCTCAACAGTTCCTTCACTCGCTGCCGGCGGCTTGCGGCATCGTGCAAGTCTTCATGGTCGTTAGTGTGTCCAAGCTTTCGGTGAAGAATCAGCGGTTCGGCAATCACGTCCTCCACCCGATAGCGTGGATCGAGCGAACCAAATGGATCCTGAAAAATAATCTGCATATCCCGGCGAAGCGCTCGTAATTCCGAGCGGCTTGCTTTTACTAAATCAGCTCCATCGAAGAGAACGGTGCCTGAGGTAGGCTCGATGAGGCGCAGAATGAGTCGTCCAAGCGTACTTTTGCCCGACCCCGATTCGCCGACCAACCCAAGCGTCTCGCCCGCCGAAATATCAAGCGACACATCATCGACAGCGCGCACTTCGCCCGAGCGATGCCCGCCAAACGATGATTCGGCAAGATCGAAAATCTTCGTCAGGTTGCGAACTTCGACGAGAGGCATATTCCACCTTATCCAACAACTTCTATAGACATTCCATATTCCAGAATATGGAATACGTTTCAGCCTGCAATCATCGGCACCGCGGCCAGCGCCGCCACCATGCCCAACGTTCGCGTGCGGCTGAAATGCTCACGCAAAAAAATGCGCGCCAGTAGAACAGTAATAGCGGGATAAAGCGAACTGAGAACCACCGCATTGTCCAATCGCCCAATCTGGCTGGCGCGAACGAAAACAGCGGTGCCCGTAACATCAAGTATTCCGGCAATCACGGCAATAAGAAGGACAGGCGCCGCGACCGTGCGAAGATGCCGTCCGAATAAAACGATAATACTCGTCACCAGCAGGGACGCAGACCGCGAACATGCTGCGGCCCACAACGGGCTGGCATTGCCCGCGCGATGAATACAAAGGTAAAACCCGGCAAAGCCGATCCCCGCCAACACCGCCATTCCCAGACCTTCCGGCCGCCCCGATCCAGCTTCGGTTCGCGAGATAAGCCACACGCCGATCCCGGCCACCACAAAGCCGAGCAAGTGACGATAGCCCGGAACGCCCTCATCGAACGCAGAAACGATAGTTGGAATCGCCGCTCCGAGAACGGCAGCAACGGGAGCAACCAGCCCCATGTTCCCCTGTGCCAAGGAACGATAAAAAATAGCCAGAGCGGTGCCGCCCACTGCTCCCGCAACCAACGACCACGCCAAACTGTAGTTATCCGGGAAGGCAGCATGTGTGATCAAAGCAACCGCGCCCATCGAGACCATGCCGCTGAGATGGACGATGGCAGTAAACAGAAACGCGTTCGCGCGGCTGGCGCCAACGCCTCCGAGGAAATCGCTCGTGCCCCAGACTCCGACCGCAGTCAGGCTATAAGCCGCCGGAATATATTGAGGAGCAATTGTCATGGGATAGTGAGATTAGCACGCAGGCGCCAAGCACAAACAAAGCCCGCATTTTCCGTAGAGACGGGGCTTGCCCCGTCTCACTCCCGAAAATGCGGCGTGCGTCACAAGAATAAAGTTAAGCCGTAACCGCCTCGGGCTTAGTCTTACCAGCCATCAACTGCCGCAGCACATATTGGAGAATCCCGCCGTTGGCGTAGTAGAGAGCCTCTTGCGGAGTATCGATGCGAACAATCGCCTGAAAATCCGCCACCTTCCTACCCTTAACGCGCACCGTTATCTTTCGGCCGGAAGAAAATTTCTCCACTACATCGCGAATGCCCGCGATCTCGAAAATTTCCTCACCCGTTAGCTTCAACGTATCGGCGTTCTCTCCAGGCAAAAATTGCAGCGGCAAAATGCCCATGCCCACGAGGTTCGAGCGGTGGATGCGTTCGTAGCTTTCCGCAATCACGGCGCGCACTCCGAGCAAGAGTGGTCCCTTCGCTGCCCAGTCGCGTGAAGAACCGGAGCCGTACTCCTTACCCGCAAGAATCACGAGCGGCACTTTTTCGGCCTGATATCTTTCCGAGGCGTCAAAGATCGACATCTCAGTGCCGTCCGGCAGGTGGCGCGTGAATCCACCTTCCGTGTTCACCATTTTGTTGCGCAGACGAACATTGGCGAACGTGCCGCGCACCATCACTTCATGATTGCCGCGACGTGATCCGTAAGAGTTGAAATCTGCGGGCTGCACACCATGCGCCATCAAATATTTCCCAGCGGGCCCGTCTTTTTTAATGGAGCCAGCCGGTGAAATGTGGTCGGTTGTAACGCTATCACCGAGCACAGCGAGCACTCGCGCATTCCTGATGTCTTCTACGCCAGATGGCTGCAACGTCATGTCATCGAAATAAGGCGCCTGCCGAATGTAAGTCGAATCTTTTTCCCAGGAGTAGGTCTCGCCCTTCGGAACCGGCAGCCCGCGCCAGCGTTCATCGCCCGCGTACACCTCGCTATAGCTCTTGCGGAACATGTCCGATGTAATCGCGCTCGCCATCGACTGTTCCACTTCCTGCTGCGAAGGCCAGATGTCAGAGAGGTAAACGGGCTTGCCGTCTTTGCCCTTCCCTACAGGATCTTTACGCAAATCGATGTCAATGCGGCCAGCCAATGCGAATGCCACTACCAGCGGCGGCGACATCAGATAGTTGGCGCGAACCTCGGAATTGATGCGCCCTTCGAAATTGCGATTGCCCGAGAGCACCGAAGCAACAACTAAATTCTTCTCATCGATTTCTTTCGAGACCTCGACTGGCAGCGGCCCCGAATTTCCGATGCAAGTGGTGCAGCCATAACCGACAATGTGAAATTTCAGTTTCTCGAGATACGACATGAGGCCGGCTTTTTGCAGATAGTCGAGAACGACTTTCGATCCGGGAGCAAGCGAAGTCTTAACCGTCGCCGGAACCTGAAGGCCGCGCTCCACCGCCTTCTTCGCCAGCAGCCCAGCCGCCAGCATCACCGATGGGTTGGAAGTGTTGGTGCAACTGGTAATCGCCGCAATCACAACGCTGCCATGCCGCAACGCCAAATTTCCATTCGTGGGAATATGTTCTTCAACTCTCGGATCCTCAACTCCAACCGCAGCCGGATTTCCGCCCTCCTGCTCCCAACGATTCTCCTGCTTCACTTCGGCTGGCTTCACGCCCGCGGCACCGTCGCCGGGAGCCGCCACAGCCGCCTTTGCCTTTTGCTTGATCAGCGAAGGCAGCGCTTGCGAAAACGACTCGGCTGCCTTCGAGAGCACGACTCGGTCTTGCGGACGCTTTGGCCCCGCCAGACTCGACTCTACCGTTCCCAGATCAAGGCTCAGCAACTCCGAATATTCGGCCTCGGCGGTGTTCGCATCGTGAAACAATCCCTGCTCGCGCGCGTAAGCCTCAACCAGCGCGATCTGTTCTTCACTGCGTCCAGTAAGTTTCAAGTAGCGCAAACTTTCTTTGTCGATGGGGAAGATACCGCACGTCGCCCCGTATTCCGGAGCCATATTGGCGATCGTCGCGCGATCGGCAAGCGGAAGATCTTGCAGCCCCGATCCAAAATATTCCACGAACTTGCCGACAACGCCATGTTTGCGCAGCATCTCTGTGATCGTAAGAACGAGGTCGGTGGCGGTGGCGCCTTCGCGCAATCGCCCCGTAAGTTTCACCCCGACGACCAGCGGAATCAGCATGGAGACAGGCTGGCCCAGCATGGCCGCTTCGGCTTCAATGCCGCCCACGCCCCAGCCCAGCACGCCAAGTCCGTTAACCATGGTTGTGTGGGAGTCCGTGCCCACCAGCGTGTCGGGATATGCGGTGCGCTTCCCACCTTCTTCTCGCACAAAAACAACACGTGCCAGATACTCGAGATTCACTTGATGAACAATGCCGGTATCCGGCGGCACGATGGCTAGATTTCGGAAGCCGGTCTGTCCCCAGCGTAGAAACGCGTAACGCTCCTTGTTGCGCTGGAACTCGAGCAGCGCATTCACGTCGAAGGCTCCCGCCGATCCGAATTCATCCACCTGCACCGAATGGTCGATGACGAGTTCTGCCGGCTGCAGTGGATTAATAAGTTTGGCGTCGCCTCCTAATCGCTTCATTGCGTCGCGCATCGCGGCAAGATCCACAACCGCTGGAACGCCGGTAAAATCCTGCAGCAAAACACGGCTGGGAGTGAAAGCAATTTCTTTTTCCGGCTTCGAATTCTTATTCCACGCCGCGAGCGCGCGAATCTCGTTCTTGGTTACATTGCGTCCATCTTCCGTGCGCAGCAGGTTCTCCAGCAGAATTCGCAACGAAAACGGCAAGTGCCGCGTTGCAATGCCTTGCTTGTCGAGAGCATCGATCCGGTAAAGTTCGTATTCCTTATTGCCAACCTTGAAAGTTGTGCGCGCGCCAAAACTATTCGATGACATAATTGCCTTCTTTCAGAACTCCGGCACAGGGCCGGGTACAATGCGGACCGGAACTTAATAGTGTAATTCGTTTTTTGTGTGGGCATGTCATGCGATCGATTTGTTTCGATACCGATGGGCTCATGTCGTCGTGGCCGAGCTGCGCTCGGCTTGGACGGGCGAGGGCGCCCGTTCCCACACGAGCCTGTCCCGCACTACCAAACACTCTTTGAGTTACAGTAAAGCCATCCACGATGCAGACCTTGGGCCATGTCGCGCTCCTCGCTCGCGATTATGACGAAGCGCTGGCCTTCTACACCCAAACGCTGAACTTTAGATTGATCGAAGATACTCGCCTGGGAGAAGACAAGCGCTGGGTGCTGATAGGTCCTCCGGGCTCGCAGGGAACAACTCTGCTGCTGGCTCGCGCGGCTACTCCGGAGCAAGCGAGTCGTATCGGCAACCAGACCGGAGGCCGAGTCTTTCTTTTTCTTCACACT
>Ga0182024_10021582_pt1 | contig 11678 bp, 9 predicted proteins | sample P32metaG_FD_120480 | JGI IMG/M metagenome (GOLD analysis project Ga0182024, IMG submission 120480) | Permafrost microbial communities from Stordalen Mire, Sweden - P3-2 metaG (Illumina Assembly) | ecosystem: Environmental > Terrestrial > Soil > Wetlands > Permafrost | place: Sweden: Stordalen... | reverse complement strand
GGACGACCCGCACCCAGTATCAATACACCCTGCAAGATGCCAATTTGGACGAGCTCAATGATTGGGCGCCGAAATTACTGGAGAAGCTGTCGAAACTGTCCATGCTGCGCGACGTCGCCTCGGACCAACAGACGAGCAGCGGCATGCTGTCGCTCGACATAGACCGCGACCAAGCGGCGCGATTCGGCATTCAGCCGGCAGCCATCGACGCTACGCTGTACGACGCCTTCGGCCAAAGGCAGGCGGCGCAGTTCTACACCCAGCTCAACAGCTATCACGTCGTGCTGGAGGTCACGCCGAGCCTGTGGGGGGACCCCAACACGCTCAACGAGTTGTATCTAAAGTCGCCGCTGACCGGACAAATGGTGCCGCTATCGGCGATGACCAAGTATGACATGCAGCATACGACCTATCTGTCGATCAACCACCAGGGACAATTTCCTGCGGTCACGCTGTCGTTCAATCTGGCGCCGGGCGCGGCCTTGGGAGACGCCGTCGATGCCATCACCAAGAGTTCCACTGAATTGAAAATGCCCCCTTCCATCACGGGCACTTTCCAGGGCACTGCGCAGGCATTTCAATCTTCGCTGAAGAGCCAGCCGTATCTGATTCTCGCGGCGTTGATCGCGGTGTACATCATCTTGGGGATGCTCTACGAGAGCTACGTTCATCCCCTCACCATCTTGTCGACGCTGCCGTCCGCCGGCGTGGGTGCTCTGCTCATCCTGGTGCTGTTACACATCGACCTGACGGTGATGGCGCTGATCGGCATCATCCTGCTGATCGGCATCGTGAAGAAAAACGGCATCATGATGGTGGACTTTGCGCTGCAGGCGGAACGCGAGCAGCATCTGTCGCCGCACGATTCCATCCGCCAGGCCTGCCTGCTGCGGTTCAGGCCCATCATGATGACGACCATGGCGGCGCTGCTGGGAGCGGTGCCCTTGGCCTTCGGCACGGGTACCGGCTCGGAACTGCGTCAGCCTCTGGGCTACACCATGGTCGGCGGCCTGATCTTAAGCCAGGCATTGACCCTGTTCACCACGCCGGTGGTCTATTTGTATCTGGATGAATTCAGCGCGCGCATGAGAGGCCGTCGAACCAAGAAGCTCGCCCGTGCCATGGTCCTGCTCACTGACCCGCCGCCCGGAGGACCGCCGATCGGGGAACATCCGTGAAGATTCTGCTGGTCGAGGACAACGAACGCGTCACTCAGTTCGTGGTGAAGGGGTTGCAGGAAGCCGGCCACACCACGGACCACGCCGGCAATGGCCGCGACGGCATGTTCCTTGCCGCCAGCGAGCCCTACGATGTCATCATCATGGATCGCATGCTGCCGGGCGATATCGACGGTCTGGCCATCGTCGAGGTGCTGCGAAAAACCGGAAAGCGCACACCGATACTCATCTTGAGCGCGCTTTCGGAGGTCGATGACCGGATCCGCGGCCTGCGCAGCGGCGGCGATGATTACCTTACCAAACCGTTCGCTTTCGGCGAATTGCTGGCGCGAATTGACGCGCTGCATCGACGCGCACAAGGCATCGATCACGAGCATCCGCTCACCGTCGGGGACCTGCACATGGATCCCTTGACCCGCAAGGTCACCCGCGGAGACAGGCCCATTTCCTTGCAGCCGCGCGAATTCAAGTTGCTGGAGTACCTCATGCGCCACGCCGGCCAGGTGGTGACGCGTACCATGCTCTTGGAGAACGTTTGGGACTATCATTTCGACCCTCAGACCAACGTCGTGGACGTGCATATCAGCAAGCTGCGCCAAAAGATCGATGCCGAATTCGAACGCCCGCTGCTGCGCACCGTGCGCAACGCCGGTTACTCGGTCACCGCGGATGAGTAGGCGCCGCGCATGATGCGCTCATCGGCGCTGTCGCTGGCACTCGGCTACGTGGCGCTGGGAATCACCGTGCTGATCCTGTTCGCCGCGCCGCTCTGGTACGCCTGGCAGGTAACGATCGCGGAGAGCCGCGTCGAAATTCTGCAGACGGATGCACAACGGCTCACGGAAGTTTATCGCCGCGAGGGCGCGGAGGGTTTGAAGAGTTTCATCGACGCGCGCGTCGGCATGCAAATCGTCGGCGAACGAATCCTGCTGCTCACGGATGCATCCATGCGGCCCCTCGCCGGCAACCTCAAGCAGTGGCCCGGCAACGTGCCCACCTCGGCGGGCAACTACGACACCGAGGTGGCGGTCGCCGAACACGGCAACGAATCGGCGCTGATACACGTCGCCAACATTGGCTCCTACCATCTGCTGGTGGGCCGCGACAACGTGTTGTTCAAGCCCCTGCAAACCCGCTTCTGGTACGGCTTGTCCGCGGCCATCGCGGTGCTCTCCATTGCCGGGCTGCTGATCGGGCTGATCACGCGCCGCGCACTCATGACGCGCGTCCACAGCATTCGCCAAACTGTCTCTGCGATCATCCACGGCGATCTGCAGCACCGGCTGCCCACCCACATCAACGAAGATGAACTCAATACGCTGTCGCGCACCATCAACGGCATGCTCGATCAAATCGAGCAGCTGGTGCACGGCGTTCACAACGTTTCCAATTCCATTGCGCACGATCTTCGAACGCCGCTCGCTGAATTACGCTCGCGGCTCGAGGAATTGGCGCTGATCCGCCCTGCGCCCGAGGAGACGTTCGCGGAAATCGATGGTGCGGTCGCGGACGTCGACCGGGTCATCCGTATATTCGACGCGCTGCTGCGGCTGGCGGAGATCGATGCAGGCATGCGCCGTTCCGGTTTCGTCTCGCTGGATGCTACCGATCTGGCCGCCAACGCCGCCGAGTTTTACGAACCTGCCGCCGAGCTCAAGGACATCGAGCTACGGTTTAGCGCCGCAGGACCCGTGCTTATTTCCGGCGACCCGGTGTTGCTGGCGCAGGCGCTCGGCAACCTCATTGACAACGCCCTCAAATACGCGCCCAAGAACGGCACCATCGAAGTGGCGGTGCGCAAGCGCGAAGACGGCGCCGCTGAGATATCCGTGACCGACAACGGCCCCGGCATCGGCGCCGCGGAAAAGAGCAAAGTCGTGGAGCGGTTTTATCGCGGCGATGCCAGCCGCGGCACACCCGGTGTGGGATTGGGCTTGAGTCTGGTGCAGGCGGTGGCAAAACTGCACGGCAGCCTACTGGAACTACTGGATCAGACACCCGGCTTGCGCGTGGTACTGACGATTCCGGCGGATGCAGTGGTCGGCAGCGCGCCGCGGCCGTCGCTCGCCGTGGAGCCACCCTCCCCCAAACCCGTCGCAACCAATCTGGCGCCCTCTCCCACGCCCTGACCTCTCACAAAGTCCCTGGGTAATTTAACATAATGTAAATCGGCCTGTGAGATCCAACAACGAAAACAACCTACCAGCGGCCTAGGATTGGGCATCGCGACTCAAGGTAGGGATTTGCAATGATGCTAAAAACGATGATTGTTTCAGGGGCCTGCTTTTTGTGCTGGATCGTCCTGTTTCCGTTGGCGGTTATCGGCGCCGGGGTGGGACTTTTCGGGGTGGCAGTGGCAACGGAATTGACGCATTTGCTGACGGGTACCGGCGGTCAGGGCATCGACCATTCCGCGGCGCGCGAAATGGCCAAGCGCATCTGCTTCGGTTACCGAAACGCCAGGGCGTACACCCGCTCCACTCGCTAGTCAGCCGCTCTTGCTCTTGAGGCGGCCCTTGGTGCGCCGCCAAGTCAACAGCGTGGTCACGCAGCCGGCGCCAGCCGCGATGCTGCCGATCCCGCAGCAGCGACGCACGATTTCATACAACATCGTCGCCCTACCTTAGTCTTTGGAAGATTTTGTGACCAGGAAACATGCCCGGTAGCCGGTCATTGAAAACATTGCTGCTCGGCGCCGGCCTGGCGGTTCTCGACGTGCTCATCGTTTGCGTGGCAGTGCACGCCGGCAAGTCCCTGCAATTCAGCCAGCTGGCCGGCTTCGCGGCTGCCGCGGCATCGTATTGGGCCACTCTTGGAAATTTGCCGCTCCGGACTCGGTCGGCTTCCGGCTGGTGGACATGCGCTCAATTGCTGACGGTCGCCGCGGCGGCGCTGCTTCTGCGCGGCGCAGTGCTGGCGTTGCTGACCGAGCGCTGCGCGTGGACGCCGCCGTTCGCGATATTGTTGGCCGCGCCGGTGGGGTCCGCGGTCCTGCTCGGCTCGAGCGCCGCAGTCATGTCGATCGCGGAGCCGGCGCAGCGCTGGCGAACCTTCGTCGTGGGAATGGCAATCTACTGCTGCGCCCTGCGCCTGCTATACGCAGGATCGGTGGACCTCATGCCCGAGGAAACCTACTACTGGAACTACTCGCAACATCTGGACTATGGGTATTTGGATCATCCTCCGATGGTTGCCTGGCTCATAGGCACGGCGACGGCAGTGCTCGGTCAGACCGAGTTCGCGGTGCGCGCCGGTGCAATTCTCTGCGGCCTGCTGACCTCGTTTTTCCTCTATCGCTTGACGCGCAACGTATTCGGCGATGCGGCTGCTCTGGCGTCTTTGGCGCTGACTCAGGCGCTGCCGTTCTTTTTTCTGAGCGGCCTGCTCATGACGCCGGATTCCCCGCTGACCGCGGCCTGGGCAGCATGCCTCTACTTTCTTGAGCGCGCGCTCGTGGCGGGTAAATCCGCCGCGTGGTGGCGCGCCGGCATCGCCTTAGGCGTGGGGCTGATTTCCAAGTACACCATCTTGTTGCTGGCGTGTGCGGCTGCCGCGTACGTGGTCTGGGATCCGGGTTCGCGGCGTTGGCTGCGCCGATTCGAGCCCTATCTCGCCGCGCTGTGTGCCTTGGGCCTGTTTGCGCCGGTGCTCGTCTGGAACATCGAGCACGACTGGGCCTCCTTCGCATTTCAAACCTCGCGCCGACTGGCGGAAGCGCCGCGATTCGCGCTGCCCAGTTTGCTCGGATCGATATTCTTGTTGCTCACACCCATCGGCGCGCTGGCATTGGTGCTCGGCCTTTTTTCGAAGGACGGGCAGCCTGGCGGCGGACGGCGATTTCTGACGTTGGCGACATTGCTTCCGCTCGCGGTCTTCTGCGTGTTCAGCCTGCGCCATCAAGTCAAGCTCGACTGGACCGGCGCACCATGGGTCGCCGCTATCCCCATCTTGAGCGCAGGGATGGTTTGGAGCGGAGCGAAACTCGGCGGCTTGCGCGGCTGGGTTCGTGCGGCTTGGGGGCCGACACTCACCGCGATGATGCTGATATACGCGGCTGGGCTGTACTACTTGGTCCTAGGGTGGCCCGCCGTAGGCTACAGTGCGCACATCGAGATTCTGCCCGTGGGCTGGCGCGATCTTACCCGCCAAATACTCGCCGCCGCCCAGGAGTCGCAGCGGCAAACAGGCGAATATCCAGTGATCGTCGGGATGGACCGATATGCAATCGCGAGCGAAATCGCGTTTTACGGCCGTCGTTTGACGCACGCTGCGCCGCTGACATCGAGCGCTCACCTGTTCGAGGGAGTGGGGTTGATGTACGAGTTCTGGACGCCGCCCGCTTCCCTGGCATCCAGAACACTTCTGCTGGTGGCATACGATCCGAATGAGTTGGGCGGCAACTATGTAGAGCCGCGCGCTGCGCGCCTGGGTCCCATCGAAACCGTCGCGCTGTATCGCGACGGCAAACCGGTTCGCGACATGTATTACCGATTCGCTTACGGCTATCAGCCATAAACCAACGCTGAAGGCTGCGCCTAGATGGTCGCCAGCGCGGAAGGATTCGCCTAAAATGAAATGCATGATTCGCAGCAGCTTTTGCCTCCGCCTAAGTGCGGCCCTGTTCGCCGCGTGCTTGCCCGTCGCCCAAGGCTTGGCTCAAACTCCCGAGCAGCAGCAAATGTGGGACGCGCAGCGCGCACAGGCAGCTGTGGAGGCGAAGGCCAAAGCGGAGCGATTGACACAGGCGCGGGCCGCCCGTAGAGCCGATCCCATGGCATGGGTACGCACCCTGAATCCAATGTCCGTAGGCGGCTGGGAATTTCGCGGAGTCGCGACCGACGGGTCGTGGGCATCCTACAGCACCAATCACCAGATAAAGCGCTCCGGCCACATGATCACGCTATGGCTGCGACAGGAATATCCCGAGCCGCAACAAGACAGTGCCGGCGATTTATTTCTGAGCAACGTCGAACAGGTGCAGTTCGACTGCGGCAAAGACCGCCAGCGCCTGCTCATGGTGATCTACTACTCTGAGAACAATATCAGCGGCAGCCAGCAGCAAGAGCAAAACGATCCGAAGAATGCCCCGTGGCAGGCCGTGGTTCCGGGCACACAGAGCGAATCCGTATTCCAGTGGGCGTGCAGCAGCTCGCACGGCAAATAACGCCGCCGCAAATAACGCCGCCGCTCAGGGCACCAGGTGCACCACCGCGCTCAACAGCTTGGAGCGGTCGGCGCACGGACCCACCAGGATCTCGACATCGCCGAATTCGAACACCGGCTGCAAATTTATACCGAGGAAGCGCAACTCGGAAGCGGCGAACGACAGTGTAACGGTGCCACGGGCCCCCGGGGCCAGCTTGATCTTGCCGAACGCCCTGAGCTCCAGCAGCGGGCGCGCCACGCTGGCAAGTACGTCGTGAGTGAACAGAAACAAAGTCTCTTCGGCTGCACGAGCACCGCCGTTCGCGACCTCGATGCGCGCCTCGATGGACTGCGATTGCGATGCCGAGCGCGGCGTCACCCGCAACTTGCTGAGCTCGAATTTCCCGTAGGTAAGGCCGAAGCCGAAGGGGAATAGTGGATCGTTCGCGACGTCCAGGTATTTGCTGGTGAAGTGATCGCCGGCGGCGGCCGGCCTGCCGCTGGGTCTCTCGCCAAAGAATATCGGTACCTGACCCGCCGCGCGCGGCCAACTTACGGCGGTGCGTCCGCTGGGGCTCGAGCGCCCGCTGATCAGATCGCCGATGGCGTTGCCGGCCTCGCTGCCCGGAAACCAAGCGGCCAGCACGGCATCCGCGGCCTCGATGAGCCATGGAACCACCAGCGGCCGGCCCGAAAACAGCACCACGATCACGGGAATGTGCAGTTGCCGTGCGCGTGCGAATACCACCTCGCAGAATGCGCGCTGCACTCCTGGCAGGCCTAAGTGTGCGCGGCTTGCCGCCTCGCCGCTCATGGCGGCGGCTTCGCCGACGCAAAGTACGATCGCGTCAGTGCCCTCGCAGCATTGCAGTGCCGCGCTCATGCCGGAAACATCATCGTCCGCGATCGGCACGCCCGCGGCATGGGTGATTTGCGCGGCAGGGAAGGATGCGCGCAATCCTTCGAGTACGGTCACCTGCCCGGTCGCGCCGGCCGCCCCCCACCAGGGACCTCGCATCTCCGCGGATGCGTCGGCCAAAGGCCCAAGCAGCGCGAGACGCTTGACTCTGCCGGTCAACGGCAGTGCCGCCTCCGCATTCTTCAGCATCACGATGCTGCGTGCGCCGATTTCTCGTGACCGCTGCCGCCGGTTCTGTAGATCCGCGGCGTTTTCGCTGCGCGCGCCGCGCCGATAGGGATCGTCGAACAGCCCGAGGCGCTCCTTGAGCTCGAGCACTCGCCGCACCGCTGCGTCGATTTCCTCGAGCGTCACCAAGCCGCGTTCCAATGCGATCGGCAGCCCGTGGCGATAGGCGTCGGCCATCATGTCGATATCGACACCCGCTTTCAATGCCAGTGCGGCGGCGGCGGGTTTATCGGCGGCGATTCCATGGTGGATGAGTTCGGCGATGGCGTTGTAGTCGCTGATGATGACGCCGTTGAATCCCAATTTCTCGCGCAGCCAGCCGCGCAGCATCGCGGTATTGGCCGTCATCGGCACGCCGGCAAGATCCGTAAAGGCCGGCATGATGGCAGCCACGCCCGCGTGCACGGCCGAGACGAATGGCGGCAGGTGCACTTCGAGCACCGTTCGCTCGGAGATATCCACCGAGGCATATTCGCGGCCGGCCGTCACAGGCCCGTAAGCACAATAGTGCTTGGCGCATGCAGCGAGAGCATCCGCCTTGGAAAGATCGTCGCCCTGAAATCCGCGCACCTTGGCCGCTGCAATGCAGGTGCCCAGCCAGGGATCCTCGCCTGGACCCTCCGCGCTGCGTCCCCATCGTGGATCTCGCGACACGTCGAGCATCGGGGCGAAAGTAAGCGCGAGCCCGTCCGCGGCGGCTTCCTTCGCCGCCTCTCGCGCCGTCAATTCCCACGCCACCGGATCGAACAGTGCCGCTTCGCCCAAGGGCACCGGGAACAGGGTGCGGTGTCCGTGCACCACGTCATAGCCGATCAACAGGGGGATGCCGAGCCGCGATTGCTCCACGGCCAGCTTCTGCATTTCGTGCACGTCGGACGCGCCGACCAGGTTCAATAGATTGCCGATCGCACCGCTCTTGATGGCAGCGGTCGAATCACCCGCGATCGTAGGTCCGGTCACGGCATATCCGCAGGCCGTCATCGTCAGCTGACCGAGCTTTTCGCCCAAGGTCATGCTGCTAAGCAGGCGTTCGATGCGGTTCACTTCTGTCGGCTCCCTCAAATGCGGCGGCGTGCCTGATAATGGCGGAATCAGCGAATTTGCGGGGACAATTATGACAACAGACAAACCGGATGAGAACGCCGTCGATCGGGCCAACAGCGACGAGGCGGCCGATTCCGGATTGCTGCCGCAACTTGGCATGATGGTGCGGGCCTTGTGGGCAGCCCCCGTGCGCAACCTGCTTTTTTGGCTCTCTGGGGCGCTATTCGCGGTGATTGCACTCGCCGCATATGGCCAGATCCGGCTCAACAGCTGGAACCAACCATTCTACGACGCACTATCGCACAAGGACATGCACGAATTTCTCGTGCAACTGGTCGTGTTCGGCGTCATCGCCGGCGCGCTGTTGGTGCTGAATGTGGTGCAGCGCTGGTTGGGGGAAACCGTGAAGCTGCGCCTGCGCCAGGGGCTGGTGCACGATTTGATACAGCACTGGCTGACACCGGGACGTGCTTTCCGCTTGAGCAATGCCGGCGCCGTCGGCGTCAACCCCGATCAGCGCATGCACGAGGACGCACGCCACCTCACGGAGCTGTCCGCGGATCTTGGCATCGGCCTGCTGCAGTCCTCGATCTTGCTGGTCACATTCGTGGAAGTGCTGTGGACGCTGTCCAATGACTTCATCTTTCACGTCTCGGGCAGGCAATTTGCGATTCCTGGATATATGGTGTGGGCGGCGGTCTTCTACTCCGGCTCCGCATCGTTGGTCAGCTGGTGGGTGGGCCGCAGCCTCGTCGAGCGCAACGCGCAGCGCTATGCGCGCGAGGCGGACTTGCGGTTCTCGCTGGTCCGCGTCAATGAGCATATCGATGCCATCGCCCTCGCCGCCGGCGAGGCCGACGAAGCGCGGCGCATCGAGCTCGACCTGCAAGCGGTACTGAAGGCGACGGCGCGCCTCGTGACCGGCCTGACCAACCTGACCTGGGTGACTGCGGGCTACGGATGGTTCACCACCGTGGCGCCGATACTGGTCGCAGCGCCCCTGTATTTTGGCGGCAGCCTGACCTTCGGCGGTCTCATGATGGCTTCCGGCGCCTTCATTCAAGTGCAATCGTCGCTGCGCTGGTTCGTGGACAATTTCAGCACCATCGCAGATTGGCGCGCAACGCTGCTGCGTGTTGCGGCGTTCCGCCGCGCCGTGCTGACCACCGACACGCTGCACGAGGTGGCCAGCCGGATCACGTACAAGGATGGCACCACCGACGCCATTCTCATGGATGATCTGCAGATCGCCTCGCCCACGGGCAGTACGATGCTCCAGGAGAAGCACGTCGAGATCAAGGCAGCGGAGCGCGTACTGATCATCGGCGATTCGGGAACCGGCAAAACCCTATTGTTTCGAGCGCTGGCCGGACTGTGGCCCTGGGGGGCGGGATCCGTCACTCATCCGGCGGGCCAGGAATTGATGTACATGCCGCGCACGCCGTATCTACCGCCTGGCACCTTGCGGGAGGTGCTCGCCTATCCGCTCGATGGCGGCAAATTCGAGGTCAAGGTATTCGTGGACTGCCTGCGGCGCATGTCTCTCGAGAGGCTCGTGCCCATGCTCGACACCACGCAGCGTTGGGAGCGGGAGCTCAGCGAGGATGAGCAGCAAGGCGTGGCGTTCGCGCGTGTGCTGCTGCATCGGCCGCCTTGGCTGCTGATCGACGAGGTGTTGGACTCATTGGACGAGGACGATCTGAAGCGCGTCACCGACATCTTCGCCAAAGACCTGCAGAAAACCGCCATCATCCACATCGGCCGCGCCCGAACTCAGGACGGTCTCTTTTCGCGGCTACTGCATCTGGTGAAGGATCCGGCCCTGGGAAGACTGCCCGTGCTGGTCAAGCCGGCGCAGCCGGCCGATCGCCCCGTCAACGCGTGAATACGAGCACCGTGAGCAGCGCCGTCACGAAGGAAATCAATACGGTCAAGCTTAAGCCGAGAATGCCGTCCTTGTGTTCCTTGTACCAAAGGTCCAAGCGGCCACGGCGTGAATGCAGGCGGATGGCCCGATCGGCCCCGGCAAACGTCACCGCCACGATGTTCGTGGCGTCGCGCTGTTTCACGTACTTGATGAGGCGGCGGTATTGCAGGTATCGCAGCGGCAGCTCGAGTTTCGCCGCGATCAGTTTGGGCCGGATCTCCTGCGGAAATTGCTCGACGTCCAAGCTTTGCAGTTGACCATCTCGCTCCCAAGTTTCTCCTTCTTGCAGCGGATGCATGGCAAGCCACAGAATCTGCTCGCCGCTGACCTGCATATCCTCATCGATCGCTTCACGGTGGTAATACAGACCGTGCAGGATCCGGTCTTCATCAGCCCGATTCATGCAACCACTCCGGTGAGCCGCTGTCTAAAAGCCGCAGTATACGCGCGGCGTTGCTTGGATCCAGACCACGGTCCCGCAGCGCGGATCCAAAGGTGCTTTTCGGTACTATGCTGACCATGCGAATGGCCTTGATTTGCGTCATGTCGATCGTGTTGCCGGCGATCGCAACATCGGTGATGGCAGCGCCGACCGATACGCTCGATAGGGCAGCGCCCATGGCCGCGCATGCATCCTTCGGGATTGCAAAGCGAATCACGCCGCATGCCTACCTGAACATGCCGCGGCTTGCATCCGGCAACATGCCGCCATTGTTGTCGCAAACCGGTGCGTTCGTCGACGCCGCCGGGCTGCGGCCCGGCAAAGAATTGATCCCCTACGATCTCATCGTCGCTTTCTGGTCGGACGGCGCCCGCAAATCGCGTTTGATGGCCGTGCCGCGCGGCGGGATCGAATTTTCATCCACCGGTGAGTGGAAATTTCCCGACGGTACGGTATTCGTAAAAACCTTCCTTTTGCCGACCGATGCCGCGCAGCCGCGGCTGGAACGGCGCTTGGAGACCCGCCTGTTGGTCCGCGACAGCACCGGCGGAGTTTATGGCGTCACTTACAAGTGGCGGCAGGATGGCAGCGATGCGGATCTCCTATCGGGGAGTTTGCGCGAAGAGATTCCGGTCCGCGCCGGCGACGGCACGCTACGTCAACAGACCTGGTATTACCCCAGCCGCCAGGATTGCCAGACCTGCCATACAGCGCAGGCCGGCGGCGTGCTCGGCGTCAAGTCGCGCCAGTTGAATCACCGCTTCACTTATCCATCCGGCGTCTCGGACAACGAGT
>Ga0182024_10021581_pt1 | contig 11679 bp, 8 predicted proteins | sample P32metaG_FD_120480 | JGI IMG/M metagenome (GOLD analysis project Ga0182024, IMG submission 120480) | Permafrost microbial communities from Stordalen Mire, Sweden - P3-2 metaG (Illumina Assembly) | ecosystem: Environmental > Terrestrial > Soil > Wetlands > Permafrost | place: Sweden: Stordalen... | reverse complement strand
GTACAACCCGCATCGGCGTCATTCCGCACTCGACTATCTGTCGCCGATCAACTACGAAAGGACGCATAACTCACAACCACCAAACCCAAACTCCTCACCCTCCACCGAAACGGGGTAACTCCATGGGAACGCTTCGGTTACCTGGCGCGAGAGCCAAGCCGCGGTGGGATGCTCAGTGACCGCCGCGCGAATAATCTCCCTGCGATCGTGGCCAAGGATGATCATCACGTAGAGCAGCCGAAACGAAACTGACGCCACCACGAACATGTCGATCGCGGCGATCCCCTGAGCCTGATTGCTCAAGAAGCTCCGCCAAGTCGGTGAGGGAGTCTCGCGTCTTCGCAGCATGTACTTGGCGACCGTAGCTTGGCTGATCTCGATGCCAAGTTTGAGCAGCTCGCCGTGGATCCGAGGCGCACCCCAAAGCGGATTTGCCCTGCTCATGTGCCGAATCAGATCGCGAATCTCGCGATCCACTGATGGCCGCCCTGATCTCGAACGCCAACGCCAGAATAGGCGGAAGCCTTGACGATGCCATTGAACGACGGTGGCGGGCTTGACCAACACCATCGCGTCCAGACAGCGCGGCCATATTCGGTAGAGCCAGACCCACAGCAAGCGGTCGATCGTGAACAGCCGGAGGCGACCCGGGCGCTGGCGGCGAAGAACATGCAGCTGATGACGGAGGGCGAAGTTCTCTAATTCCACCATCGCCCGGCTACGCAATCGGCGGGCAACAACCGAGATGATCGAGCGCACGGCCTTATCCATGCCGGCGACACTACGGCGGCGGATCTCAAAACTCTAGACTTTTCCTCGCTTTCGGAGTTTTTGGTACGCACACCCGAATAGAAGAGTCCGCGACTGTCGCGAAGCAAGGCCGTTGTCCGCAGGATAAAAGGTTTTCGGACCGGCGAACAAGGGCGGCGACAGCGGCGGAGGCGATGTTTCCCGTCCGGCGCTCGCTTTCTTCTGGGGATATATACCCGGAGCGGGAGACTTCCTGACGCAAGTGGCTTTCGCGATGTAGTTGGAATTCGCCATTAGACAGGAAAAGTGTTTGCCGAACCGTTGGGAAAAAGGCTACGCTCCGCAGGTTGCACGCCAGATCCAAAATCGGCCGCTTCGTGGCGCCTTATGGAAACGCCGTGGGCCAGAATCGGCGAAACCCTGGCCGAGCGAGGCCATTTGGTTTATACGGCGAGCTGGAGCGAAGGGTCAAAACTGAAATTCCGGCTTCGTGCGTCTCCGCTCGCTGAGTGACGGAGACCATCGTAGGTGCTCGAGCTAGCAGTCACCGTCGACGACTTTTGCCTCCGCCGTGATCCGTTGCTTGGTCCAGAAGCGAAGGACGAAGCCATACTGCAGGCCTTGGCGCGTCGCAAAGTTCAAGCGGCATTGTTCGTCACCGGCAAGCACCTCAGGGCGCCGGCCGCGGCGAAGCGCCTGGCGGAGTGGGACCGCGCGGGACACCTGATCGGTAATCACACCTTCGCCCACTCGGATTATCATGAAACCGGCTTTGCCGACTTCATTGAGGATGTCCGCGCAGGAGACCGAGTAGTTCGCCCGCTGAAGAGCTTCGCGCGGCTCTTTCGCTTTCCCCACTTGAACGCTGGGGACACGCCAGAAAAGCGCGATCAAATCCAAGCGTATCTTGCCGCGTTCGGATACAGAAACGGCCACGTCACGGTCCATACCTTGGATTGGTACTACTCAGCGCGACTCGTCGAGGCGCTCGGGCAGCGCTCGAAGCCCGACCTGGCGGCTTGCCGAGACGCTTACCTCGGGCACGTTTGGGAGCGCTGCCGCTTCTTCGCCGAGCTCGCCATTAAAACGGTCGGGCGGCCCATCAAGCACACGCTCGAGCTCCACCACAACCTTCTGAACGCCTTGTTTCTCGATGAGCTGCTGGACTTCATAGTGGCCGAAGGCGTGACACTCGTCGACGCGGCGGATGCTTTTGCCGACCCCATCTTCTACTGCCAGCCTGATGTCCACCCGGCGTCCGGCAGCTTGATTTGGCTGCTGGCGCGCGCGGCGGCAAGCGAACGGCTGCCAGTGGACTGTCCGGGCCATGGAATACGCACCGAGAAGCCCACCGTCGACGCTGCGCTGGCGTCGCGCGAGCGCAGCGTGAACAAAGCGCGTCGAAAGGCGGCGGTCCTTTTTGTGCGCGCCATCGTCTGCCGTCTGGGCAAGATCCGCGTCCCCTTCGGCCTGCTATTTCAGGCGTATTACACTGGAGCACAGCGACTGGTTGGCGCCGTTTTCAAGCGGCTACGTGTGGTCCTTGCGTGTTTCGTAACTGGGAGCATCGGGCGCGGCTCCTTCGATTTCGGTTTCAGCGACGTCGACCTGACCTTCGTACTGTCACCAATGGAGGCGCCACAGCTCGCGACATGTCACCGCCGGATGATGGCGCGCTATCGCGCATTGCGATACCTGCTGCCGATCCTTGACTCGTCACCGACGATCTACACCGAAGACGTCTTCCACACACTCGGTCCTTTGCTGGCGTCCACGTACGATACCACCTCGGTGGCGCGACGGTTGTTCGACAAAGGGATCCGATCCCTCCCCCAGAGCGGCTCGAGATCTCACGACCGCTTGACGGAGCTCTCACGATTGTGGAGCCGCGGCTTGGTGTCACTGGAAAGTCAGCGTGGGAGCTATCGACGGCACCTCCTGCGAACCTGCCTCGCGGCCGTGGACCTCACCATCGACGCTCATTGCTTTGATGACTTGGTCGCGGGCGTCGTCATGAACGCCAGCCGCGTCGCGCTGCCGCCAGAGACGGGCGTGGAGCTGACGCTGCCGTCGGGACGTCCTCAGGGGCTGCCGGTCGGGCTGGAGCGGCGGTTACATGACGACTGGGGCCAGCGCCACGTGGCCGAAATATGTGTCGCTGCCAACCTCGACTTCCTGGAAGACACCCCGCTGGAGGCGTCCCTGGGGTGGGAGCGAAGCTTGATCCTGACGCTCACGACGGCTGGGCGCAAAGCGATCGAGGACACCTTGCAGACGCTGGTGAACCTGCCATTGCCCGAGAGCACAGTTCCCTTCGTCCGCTTCGACGACGTGTGCCTGCCGCTACGTCGCTATCCCTTCCTACGTCTCAAGACGCGTAGAGCCAACCCGCTCTTCTTCGGCCTCATGGAGGCGAAACCCGGACCGCGCCGCGTCACCGTGCCTGGGCCGGCGTTCGCAGCGATGGCAGCGATTAATGATCAATTCCTCTGCCGCTCCGTCGCAGGCAAACATCTCTTCCAAGTGCCGCCGCAAGTGTTGGCCACAGCGATGCTCAAGCTACGAATGGCGAAGACCGCCGTAGCGCGGTCCCAAGACGGCGTCGTCGACTTACGCCCTTGCGAAGCGGCTACGGCACCGTCACCCGCAGGCGAGGTCGAGGACCGCTTTCGCTATCAAGCCGAGCTCGAAGGGAGCGCACCGCGCTATCACGAGAGGGTGAGTCTCATCATCGTCACCAGAAACAACGCCCGTCTGCTCCGCTCCACCCTCGCCTCGCTTCGCCGCCTGACGGTGAAGCCGGACGAGCTGATCCTGGTGGACAACGCATCGACCGACGACACGGCAAGCGTTTGCCGCGCATACCGCGACGATTTCCCCGTCAAGTACGTATACGAACCAAAAATTGGGATCCCATACGCGCGCAACGCCGGGGTTGCTCACGCCGCGCACGAAATCGTCGTGTTCAATGACGACGACTGCGAAGTCTCGGCTACTTGGCTCGAAGAGTTGCTCCTACCCTTCCGCTACGACCCGACCGTCGGATGCGTCGGAGGCAAGGTCGAGTACTCGCCCGCGGGAAGCCGGCTGAATCGCTTCTATCACGAGATCAATTCTGCGGTGGAGGACGAATGGCGTGATCATACTTAGGCTGGCTCGGCGGCCACTCGGCTACATCGCCAAGAATGCGGGGCAGACGCTCTATCCGACCTTCGGCGGAGCGAACGTTGCGTTCCGCAAAGCCTGTCTCGCGGAGGTCGGTGGCTTCGACCCGATGACAAAGCTTGGCGAGGACACGGACATCTGCATCCGCGTGTTCCGGAGTCCGTGGCAGATGTTCTCGATGCAGACAGCACGCAATCTCCATCGCTCCAATCACGGACTCTGGACGTTCCTCAAAAAATGGTACCTGCACGGCTATTACATGAGCCGGCTTCTCTGCCGGTACAACGAGCGGGCGTTCGAGATTTTCCTGCGCGAGAGCGAAGGCAGCGACGGCGACCTCGACTGGGTTTGCGTCTGGTACACGATGCGGACGCCATTCCGTTCAGTGGTGTTTCTCAGCGACTTCTTGTTCACGAACGGTTGCCTCGCTGCACTGCTGTTTGCGGGTCTTTGGCCGCCGTGGGTGCGCGCTGTGATCGCCGTGACGGGACTCATCGCCGCGGGGCGCTATTGCCGTCAGGACTTCTCTTACTCGGCCCGTCTAGCGCATGTCCCAGTGAACGCAGCTTATCGCTGGCTGTGGAACGCCGCGTGGGTGATCGGAGGGTTGGTCGGCGGCGCGCGCCATGGCATGTTCTTGGTCAACCCCGCTATCTGAGTGGCAAGCGCTCGCCCGAAACAGAGCGACGCATGCGTTCCAGATTGCGAGCCCGGCTGAACTCATCCGCATAGCAGATCGCGAATTCCTCAATCGCAACGCAAGACCCGAGATCTGCCGCGAGCACGGGATAAGCGAGCAGAACCTGTAGTTGGCGGAGAGGGGAGATTCGAAAACCCGGCGAAGAAAGACGCCGGTAGGAAAGAGTAGACCTCTCGGCCTATTTTTCACTCGGCATCATTGCTGATCTATTCAAAATTACCCTGATTTGTCCCCGGGGGACAGTTGGGGCGCAGGACAACAAGAGCGGAAGTAGAATGAACGATGTGGGACGGGGTGGGCTCTTGGTCAAGCACATTCGGCTCACATGCCTTTCCAGACTGCGACGCCGGCCAATCGGCAACAAAATAGTGCGGAAAACGGGAAGGTCTCCTGGTTGGTCCGCAACCCTCTGCATCGCGTGCAATCGAGCAAACGGCACAGAAACGACACAGTACGAAGGCTTGATGAGTCATCGCGGAACTCAAGGCATGCTCTTTCTGTTCGGGACACGAGCATGCACCCCGAGCCATAGTCCTTTTGACTCGACCTTTTGGCGGATTTGATTCCAGTATTCCCTAACCTCGTTTCGGTCGAGTCCCTTGTTCAGCCTCTGCCCTTGACGTAGGCCGTTCGTGACAATTTCCGGAATCTTGATAACAGGGCGCGCAAAGCCACGCGGGCTTGCATCGGCCGGCATGCAAGGGAAAAAACTGAACATGCCACCAACCGGCCTTTCGATCGTTGCTCCAAAGTAAAGCCTGCAGCGGTCCTGAGCGCAGGCGCTGGGGCCAAACTTCCCGTACCAGGGCCGGAACGTCACATCAAAATAGGTTGTCGAAAGACGACCTCTTAATCGTCTGAAATTCCTAGCGTTATGTTCTTCACAGCTGTCGACCACGAAGACGGTATCCAGCACGAAAGTTCCGTCGCGATGCGATCCAAATAGGATTACCGATCCTTGCTCGAGATAACGGAGTTGGGTTGGCCGGCCCCCTTTATTCTGTTTACAGCCCATGTAATAGAATCCGCCGAAGACAAATGGGTCGGTGTTCTGCAAGCTCCGATACGAACGCGGCTTTCTATAAAAAATCCGCTGTATAAGACGGGGACCATTCTTAACTCGGGGGTGAACTTCTTCTGTCCCAGACTCGGCTTCCCATTCGGTCCAGAAGCGAAGTGGTCCCTCAAATAGCCGCTGTCCTTTTCTGTGGCATCGTCCCTTCACCTCGACAAATTTTCGCCAGTGATCGTCGCCGCAATTCCAATCGATGGCACCACCTGTTCTCGGAACGGGCTCGGGGCCGGGGTGCATGAATTGGACAAAGCAAAGTTGATCTTTAAGCGGCACGATACGACTCCTTGATTGCATATCCGATCTCTGCGTTCTTCGCGTTCGAGATTGTACCGAACGGTCTTTCTGCCGCGCGCCCGAACGCCAAAAAGGCTCGTTTCGATGGTTGAATCTCGATCTACGTCCCCGTGACTTCATAGGGTCGCTTCCGATTCAGCCTCCAAATAACTCCCTCTCGAAATTGCCGTTGATTCGTCGGAACGATTTGGCGCGCCGCGGACCGCTAATCCAGTGCGTCTGGGAGTCCGCAACGCGATCATGCGCTGTCAGAACGGGATAACGAAGTGCAGACTTGCCAACGGTCGAGAGACGGTTAGAGTTGCGCTCCGAATGAAACTTTTGTCCATGGACGCAAAGCATCGCTGTCCATTCGCCGAAAGCCATCAAGCACGATTGAATGTAAATGGGGCAACGGGACCGAGCTATTTCGGCACAGAGAGAAAGTCGCAGAATTCCCGCTGCAACCCCCGCTTACCGGGCGTCTCTGGTCCCCTTTGGCGGGAATTAATCCGCAGAATTGCGGCACAATCTGGGAATCAGTCCACGAAATCTCCACCTGGCGAGACTGGCTGGCGGAGAGGGGCGGATTCGAACCCCGAAACCTTTGTGGATCGAGAAGGGCAAATTGTCCCCAGAAGTGGCTCGCTTTTCGGGCTCGAGATTGCTCCCAGTTCTGCAGAGACACTTTTTCGCTACCGGTTCGCCCAAAAAATGGACCAACATTTCATCTGTGGTCCCCGTTGGAGGGACAGTCGAGTTTGATACCAGACTGAGGCGCTCGGAACGTAGCCGTAAGGAGGTTCGCTCAGACTGCCTACTTCAAGGTCGCGGTCCGACTTGCGAACTATTCTCTGTATGAACAGGTAGCTCGTTAGCGCGTCCGCCTGAGGTACCAATATCCGATACGATCGCGCAGCCCGGGCAGCTCTCCTCGCGACTATGTCTGTTCAGCGACGTCGTCGCAGGAAACCTTTCGTTTCCTATGATTTGACAATCGGACGCGCTAGGTTACGCGAGGAACATCTCGCTTCAACTTTGCCAGCCTTCCACCGCGAGATCATCGACCGATGCACGAGTGGCAAAAAGACGATCAAGTCGGTAGCGAGCGCACCTTCGTTGGACGCGAGCGCGAACTATCAGAGTTGCGGGGTGGACTCGCGGATGCGACTTCCGGACGCGGGCGGGTGGGGGGAATGTTCCTTATCTCCGGCGAACCGGGAATTGGTAAAACTCGTCTCGCTGATGAACTCGCGAGCGAGGCCGCATCGCGCGGGATGCGCGTCGTGTGGGGTCGATGCTGGGAGGGCGGCGGCGCCCCGGCCTACTGGCCGTGGATTCAGGTGATTCGAGGATGCGTCAGCTCGGCGGATTCGGCGCAACGCCGCGCGGTGCTCGAGTCGGAGCATGCATCTTCGATGGTCGAAACCGTCGCCCAGATTGTTCCGGAGCTGCATGCGTTCGCGCCGCGCCCGCTCAGGTCTGCGATGACGCCTCGGCCAGATGCCCCACAGACGCAATTTCGGCTGTTCGACTCAGTGGCGACCCTGCTCAAGGACTTCGCGCGATCGCAACCGCTGTTAATACTCCTCGATGATCTTCATGACGCTGACTATGCATCGCTGATGATGCTGCGGCTTATCGCGCAAGGACTTGCCGGCGCGGGCATTCTGATCGTTGGCACCCATCGCGACCTTGAGGTGCGGCGATCTCCGGAACTGAGCAAACACATTGGAGATCTCAGCCGCGAAGCTCGCTGCATCCCGCTGACGGGTCTGAGCCAAGCCGAGGTTGCACAGTTTGTCGAACTCAGTTCGGGGCAAACGCCGGACGATAAGCTGATCGCGAGGCTCCATGCCGCGACCGCCGGCAATCCACTATTCGTCGATGGTGTGGTGCGCATGCTGATTGCCGACGGTAGTGCCGGAAACGAGCCTCCCTCCGACCATCAATTCAAGATTCCCGACACTTTGCGCGAAGCAATCCGCCGTCGTCTGGCGGTGCTTTCGGAAGAGGCGCACACGCTATTGAAGGTCGCCGCTGCGATCGGCAACGAGTTCGGGTCAGATCTTTGCCTCCGAGTTGGGGAGGTTTCGCAAGACCAGTTCAATTTGCTCCTCGATGAGGCATCGTCCGGCGGCCTAGTGCTGCCCCTTGGGCAGGGCCGCTACCGATTCGCGCACGCGCTGGTTCGTGCGGCCGTGTACGACGCGCTCGACAGCAACACCCGGATTCGACTCCACGGCAAGATCGCCGAAACGCTCGAAGAGATACACGCGAAGGACTTGCGAGCGCACCTCGCGGAACTCGCCCATCATTTCCGCGCCGCAGGAGCGACCGAGAAGGCGATTAAGTTTTCGAATCGCGCCGCCAAGGCGGCGCGCGCGGTTTTCGCGCACGCAGACACCGCGATGCATTGGCGCGAGGCGCTGGCTCTCAGCGAAGGTCAAAATGACGCGCGCAGAGCGGAGATGCTTTACGGCCTCGGAACGGTCGAGGCCTTTTTTGTCGATCCGGCCGCGGGAGTCCGCCACCTCGAAGCGGCCTTGAGTCTCTACCGCGAGCTCAAAAGCGATGAGAACGTTGCGCGTGTAAATGCGACCTTGGGGCTCGGCCTCAGCGCCCAAAGTGATTTCGCACCGGCAATGAACGTTCGGCGGGCCCTGGACTATTTCCGTGAAGCTCAAGCGTGGAAGGGAGAGTGGTCTGATCTTTTTGGCCTTGGATGGCTTCATCAGGGTCTCGCCATCGCGCTTTTCCAGGAGGTTCGCATCGATGAAGCCATCGTCGCGGTGCAGCAGGCGCGGGCAACCTGGGAACGAGCGTCCAACCCGGCTTGGGTGATGTCCGCGTCGGTTCATGCGCAGTTTCTGACGATCAAAGGACGGCATCGGGAGGCCGCCGCCCTTTTCGACGAGCTCTCGCGTGTCGTACAGGACGTGGCGGACCCGGAAGTCTTCCGATCCGCAATGTGGTACGCGGGTTGGTGTCGTATGCTGATGCGCGATCCAATCGAGGCCAAACGATTCTTTACCATCGGCATGGAGAGACCCGGGCTTTCACCTCATCAACGTGAACGTCACTTTGAGTTTCTTGCGTATACCGAACTCATTGCCGGAAACCTTGCGCGAGCAAAAGAGCTCGCTTCCGAGCATCAGGTTAACCCAACCTTTCGAGCTGCGATCGCGCTGCGGGAGGGGGACTGGGAAGCCGCGATAAAAATGGAAGAAAGCATGCAGGAGTGGGCGCGGCGAACCGGCCACCGGTGGAACGTCGCGAACAGCCTGACGGGATTGTTTGAGATTGTCCGTGTCACTGGAGACTTCGAGCGCGCCGCGGATATCCTTCAGCAGGTGTTGCGAAGCTACCCGCCGGGTCTTCAGCTCTTCGAGACCGCGAATCGAACCGGGGCCGTTCTGCTCGCGGTTGCGACCGAGCGGCTGGAGGAAGCAAATCAGCACCTCGAGGCCTGTCGCGCGATCGTCGCGCAGGGCGAAGACTGGCTCGGCCGCGCCGGCCTGCTCGAACGTGCCGAGGGAGCGGTGGCCGCGGCGCAAGGCGGCATCTTCGCGCCGCATTTCGAAAAGTCGGTCGCGATTCTCAAAAGATACCGGATGCCATGGGATGAGGCCGAAACCCTGTATCAATGGGGTCTCGCCCTTAACAAGGCGGGCGAATATTCCGAGGCGAACGAGAAGTTCGATGCCGCCATCGAGATCTACCGGCGTCATGGCGCCGGCCAGCGATGGATCGATCGCGTCGAGGCGGCACGGCCATCGTCAGCAGCTGCGACTGCGTCTCCGAAGCCCGCCGAGGCTTCGTCTGCTTCCGCGATCTTCAGACCGGAGGGCGAGTTCTGGACGATTGCGCACAACGGTGCGACCGTTCGGCTACGCGATGCTAAGGGGCTGCGGTACCTCGCCTACCTGCTCGCGCGGCCCGGCGAGCGAATCCACGTGTATGATCTCATCACCGCTGTCGACGGAAGCGCCGCCAGTGCGCCGTCGCAGGATGCCGCGCGTTCCGACGGCCTGGAGATTGTGCGCGACACTGGTGGCGCTGCTATCGCGCTCGATTCGAGGGCCCGCTCCGAGTATGGAAACCGTCTGCGCGAGCTTGGTGTTGAGCTTGAAGAAGCGGATCGATTCAATGATACCGGCCGTTCCGAACGCCTCCGCGCAGAAATCGAACAGGTTAGCGATGAACTCCGCGCGGGATTCGGCCGGAGCGCGACTTCTGATACCGCCGAGCGTGCGCGGGGTATGATCAGGAAGCGGATTCGCGCGTCGCTCGAAAAGATCAACGACTTGACCCCCGCGCTCGGTCACCATTTTGCCGCCTCGATAAAGACTGGCTATTTCTGCGTCTACCTTCCCGACCCCGACCGCAAAATCAGCTGGCAGTAAGAGCATCGGTCCGCCCGGCGTCCCATTGGGACGCTCAACATCCCACCTACTTCTATGAAGCGGTATCCGCGATTCGTAGGAGAACTATTGTGAAAGAGGTTTCGATTTTTTCGGCTTGGGTCTCTGGAGTGGTCCTGGCCGCGACCGCGAGTGTTGCGTTGATGGCCTCGACCGCGCATGCGCAAACCGGATGGGGCATTAGCGCGTCGGAGGCAGCCGCAGCCAGGAAACCTCCGCCCCCTCCGCCAATCGAGATTGGCGGTACGTGGGATGGAACGATTCAGGACAGCAAAAACGGTCCCGGTACCGTCAGCCTCACTTTCACGGAGAAGAGCAGTAAGACGAAGGGCACCTTGAAAGGAACCTGGACCGTCAGCTACCCAGACACGGCGCCCGAGGGTGCAATTAATGATGTGGGTACGATTACGGGCTCGGTGGTCGGTTCTGCGGTAGCTATAACACTGGTCCCGCGGAAAGGCGACGCCTTGGGCAACTGCAAACTGATTTTCAACAGTACGCAAGCGACCCAGGATAGCATCATGGGGACGTATCGCTTCTTGGTTTGTGGAGAGAGCAATAGCGGAATGATCGCTCTCGCACCGGGGCTGCCACCAACCACGGTCTTCGTAAATATCGGAAATGATTTCTTTTTCCCGACCAAAGTGACGATTAGCACGGGTCAGACGGTCCGCTGGACCAACAACGGCAGCGAAGCGCATTCGGTCAACGCCAATCCCGGATCCGAAAAATGCAAGCCTGCTTCGGGCGAAGCGTTCGACTCGCCCTCAATAGATCCGGGCACCACCTTCGAGCGCACCTTTAACAACTCGGGCAGCTTCGCCTATCACTGCGAGATCCACGGCTGCCCGATGAAAGGAACCATCACGGTGATGTAGGGAGAAGGCGCTCAAGGATCAGAGTTGGAGCATCACCGCTCCGCGCACTGCGCCGCGAAAATGGTTCAATCGTATACGATGAAGGGGTGACGTCGGCTTCGGCTGGGAAATCGTGTTAGCCGCAGCAGCGGCATTGAACTAGATTCGCGGTTGATGTGCGAGTCGGATTCCTTATCGGTTGCCAACAGCTTCGTCGGACGTGGCCGCGAGCTCGGCGAGTTGCGCGGCGCGCTCGACGAGGCCAACACCGGTCGCGGTCGGTTGTTCGTTTCGGCTGCTCTACGTGACGATCATCCTCGGCCACGATCGCAGGAAGATCATTCGCGCGGCAGTCACTGAGCATCCTTCCGCCGCGTGGCTCTCGCGCCAAGTCACCGAAGCTTTCCCGTGAGACACCGCGCCGCGCTATCTGCT
>Ga0182024_10021580_pt1 | contig 11680 bp, 7 predicted proteins | sample P32metaG_FD_120480 | JGI IMG/M metagenome (GOLD analysis project Ga0182024, IMG submission 120480) | Permafrost microbial communities from Stordalen Mire, Sweden - P3-2 metaG (Illumina Assembly) | ecosystem: Environmental > Terrestrial > Soil > Wetlands > Permafrost | place: Sweden: Stordalen... | reverse complement strand
GCTCTTAAGTCGGTCCTTATCCAGCGGGTTGATTTCTTCGGCGAGTTTGGACAATACCCGAAGCGATATTTACGCCCACGGTGCTGCTGACCAAGTGATTGCGGATCTTCGCCAGGAGATAACGGACGGCTCGGTCGTGGCGGGCGCGAGTGGATCGATCTCTTCCCCTTTCCAGCCTGCTGGAGCCGCGAATTCCATCTATCGTCCCACGCTGCCGGGTAACGCCGAACCTTATAACTCAGGACCTGCTTCCTATACGACGACCACCTGGAACACGACCTTCCCGAACTTGGTGAAGGAGAGCAGCGCCGGAGCGCCTCTGTACCAGTCGACACCTACGGCAACTTACGCCAATCCGGGTATTTCGCGTGCCGCACCCGTTTCCACCACTACAACGGGCGGCTACATCAACAGCGGTTCCGCTTCAGGGGCGAGCCGAAATAATCGCTACATCAGCCCGGCGACTTGGAACCAGGCGCTATTGCTGCCGAAACAGACGCCAGCGAGCACGGCCGATCTAACTCCGAGCCAAGGTTTTATCGCGCCCGACTGGATATTGAGCGCGGTCGATGGAACTAATCCCGGCGGGACGGGATCAGGGGATACTCCCTTTGACAGCGGGAACGACAAGACAACGAGCAACGTTAATCCACAGAGCCCCAAATATGTGACCGGACGCTACGCGTACACCATCTATAACGAGGGCGGCCTGCTCGATGCCAACGTGGCGGGCAGTCCCGGGCCTGGAACTACCTCAGGAAACCTTGGTACCGGTAGCTCGGTCAACGGCCCTTCCCAGCAAGTTATTTGGAGCCGCAAAGGACCCGAGGCTTTCGCTGATTTGACCCAGATTCCGGGCATGACCCAAAAGGATGTCGATCAACTGGTGGGCTGGCGCAACTACGCAACCTTGGGGGGATCGAATCCCTCAGGCTTTCCCAGTCTTCCTTCGTTGACCGGGACTGCAGTTGACGATTATTTCGGCTATTTGCTCGGGATCAGTTCTCGATTCATGACGACCGGCAATGACCCCACGGGACAAGTAACCGACCGCCGGTTTACCAGCCGCCAGCAGATGATCTCATTTTTTCAGGATATATACGATGCCACCGACACCGCGGATCGTTCCACGATGCAGAACGACATGATGTATTTCACCAATTTCAGCCGCACGCTCAACCAGCCCTCCTATTGGCCGGATCCCAAGCGGCCCCGGGTACTTGCCTCGAGTGGAAGCTCGGCCTCCGGCCTGGACGACAAGGTCAACCCACCGTTCAAAAGCATCGTGGTCAAAACCTCCTTCACGCGCGCGGATGGGACGACTGCGGTGGTGGGCGAGCCTTTGGTCAAAAAGCGCTTCGCCCTGAGCCGCCTGATCTGGCTGACCTATAAGGGGCCGAGTGCTTCTCTTTCCACCGGCGATCCTCTCTATCAACAATACCTAAAGCTCATGCCGCAGGCCCAACTGCAACAGTTATGGAATGAGGGCAATAAACAAAATATCCAAAACTACTTCGGTCTCACATTTCAAGGCACGGTCGGTCAGGTTGGAGGCTCTTGGGTTTATTCACCGCCAGGCGCGGGTACAGGCGGTATAGCCAGCCAGTCCATCGCTACTCTGGATCAGTTGGTAGCGACTCGGGAACCCAACTTCTTCGAGCTTTTGCAGGCGGCTATTAACGTGGGCTCGCTCGGTTCCAGCCAGCAGACAATCAGTACAGGTGCTACTCCTGGGGACGGTAATATGGTCACGATTGAACAGGAAAAGGTCGACAAACTGACCTATTATCAAGTGTTGCAAATTGGCGCCAATATCATCGATCAGGCATCTCCCGACGACTATCCGACGAACATTCTATTCAATGATGGCGCCACGCCTCCAGCTCCCACGCCGCATTCCTTTTGGGGCGTCAAGGACCTGCCTTACCTGGGAGGAATAGGCCAAATCACCGTCGAGTCGGTAGCGGGGTCAGCCACGCCGAACACTAACTTTGATAATGCTTTTGATACTCAGCCACTGAGTGGAAAGATCAACCTAGGGGGCCAAGGGGTCCTGCTGCAGACGCCCATCCTATGGAACCCGTACACTTACAATCCAAATTCTAATCCACCATCAACGCTATATCCCAGCACTCTCCGCGTCGATGCTCTCAAGTGCACCTCTTACTTTCCGACCACATCGACCACTCAAAACATGCAGATGGATCCTCAGGGCATTAATTGGGACACCGGCCAAAAATACGGTGCAACCATGTCGGACGCCCAGGCTCCGATTCCTCCTGACCCGTGGCCGATCGGCATGGTGAACCCGCAGGGCTGGGTGACCGAAATTTCAGGCTCTTTCTCGAATGCTCTCCAGTTCAACAACACTCCGAGCGCGACACTTTTTCGTGAGCCGACTCCGCTTCTAACCACGGCGCAGGCCACCGCGCCTGCCGGTGGCAACCTCCAGTCCAACGTGGGTAGGACTAGTATCACGAATGTGGGGGGCACGGATCAAATTGTTGGTTTCTTTCTAGGAGCGAGCCAGGTGTTCGTCAATCCGCAAACCCCTATTCCTACCACTCCCCAATACTACGTCATCAATTACTATCAGCCTCTGTCTAGCGCTCAGTTCGGGGTGACTTACTCCTTGGAATATCAGGTTGGATCAGGATCAACATCAACATGGATTCCTTACCAGCAATATCCGATGACGACGAATTTTCTAAATCTCAAGGCTCAATATAACGGCGATGATGTGCCGAACAATCTTTACACGCAGACAATCCTGGAGCGATTCAAAGACGGCCTGCTTGATCAGTCAATGAACATGACCTATGATCCCCGAACAGTGAGATGGGGAACGTCCAAGGATGACGATATGCAGCCTTTTCTTTCGGGGTCCAGCACAATGACTGGGACAGAACGTCCGACGGCCAGCTCGGCGATGCAGGGCCAACATGAAAATATCGGATTGGCTTCCCAGAACCTTCCTGGTGCGAATGCTAACACCGATTATACCACGGCTGATGCAGATGGAGTGATTCGACGCGCCATGGGCGCTTATGTCCCGACGAACTCGGCGATCGGTCTGCCCATGGCAACGGTCTTTAACACTCCTGGCAATACATACAATCGTCCGATTATCCTGCACCGGCCATTCCGCAGCGTGGCGGAACTGGGCTATACGTTCCGGGATACGCCATGGAAGAACCTCGATTTCTTTACGCCGGAGAGCGGAGATGCCGCACTTCTGGACACCTTCTGCATTAACGAGGACGAACGTCCGGACGCTGTCGCCGCCGGTCAGGTGGACCTGAATACCAGGCAGGTTGCCGTTCTCGAGGCGCTGCTGGCCGGGACTTACCGGGATGAGATCACTTCGACCGATCTCCTCTCCACCCAGGAGGCAAAGGCCGTTGCCCTGACCCTTCTCCAGCGCACGGAAAGCACCGCGGTGAATAAAGGTCCGCTCGAAAATATCGCCGACTTGGTGGGGCGTTATGTGAACGGATTTACGAGTTCCGCTCCGAACGATAACCAGCCCTATGACGGTTTCAGCAGCGACCTGAGCATCTATCGACCTTCCGTTAGCACTTCCGCTGAGGCCAATTCGATTCAGCGCCTGCGGGAAGTCACCATGCGGGCGCTCTCCGATGCCGGACAGGCGGGTACATGGAACCTGATGATCGATCTGGTGGCCCAGACGGGCCGGTATCCCGCCAATGCGTCGAGTTTGGCTGACTTTTTGGTGCAGGGTCAGCGGCATTATTGGATCCATGTGGCAATCGATCGCACGACAGGAAAAATCATCGATGAAAATATCGAACCGGTGAACGAATGAAAACGACACGGCGCCTCAATTTCTTCGCGGCAGTTTTGACGGTCCTTTTGGGTGGAAATTCTGCCTTGAAGGGTGACGATTCGGTCTCGCAGTCGCCTGCGTTGCCCCCCGGACCTCTGTTAAGTAACGGAGGCGATGTTTCCGCTTGGGAAATCGACTACTCATACGCCACCGATCAATCGTCGACCGTGGCGGCCGATGGAACGGCCAAGCCGACGTACCCCGTTCCGCCACCTAACTCCTATTTGCTGCTCCCAATTCGGAAGGTAATGATCTTCCGCTCCAAGCCACAGTTCCACGTCACGATCATTGAATTGGACGGGGAACAGTTTGACCAATGGTCCGACGGAGATTTGACGTTTTTCAGGACGCCTGACTCGAGCGCGATCACAATCTTTTCGGACCCAAGGAACGCATTGAAGTTTCCCGACGTGAAAGACACGGACTTTCCCGACATGGAGTGGGTTTCTCCTTCGAATTACATGGGGGTCCAGACGATCCGCAGCCGTCCCTGCTTTGTTTTCACCCAGAAAGGCGAAACCGCTTGGATCGATACACAAACGCTTTTCGCCGTTCAATGGCAGAAAGGTGACGAGACAAGGGTCTTCAAGCAGCTACCCAATTTAACCAGTTTCAGCCTTCCGCCAGAAGTTCAGAAGATATCGGCGGAGGCCAAGAAAGAATTGAACGCGTGGAAGCGTCCGTCACCGATGGTTGGACAGTAGCTCAAACAGTTGCAGCTTGCGCCGAAGACGAAGTAGTCTTTGGGGACAGGGAAAGGGTTCCGAAAGGAGCCTTTTCTTTAGCTAAGGATCGAATCCCTCCCCGTCCGCCATTAGTTGGAGTTTTGGAAACCAACGACTTGCGAGCTGTGGAGGGCTTCACTGGTGTCAAATGACACCAGATTTGACACCACGCGCGTTGTCTTGGGACAACTCGCTCTAACTTGGGGCATAGGCTCCGACTGCTCGCTCACGGGCGGTGTTAAGAGTTTGTATCCTCTGAAGCATGGAGTTCAACCATGCAGAATCGCTATCGGATGTATCGCCGCAACGGGACGATATTCTACGCTAAGGATAAGACCACGGGCCGCACGGAAAGTCTGGGCACGTCGGATCGGGCCAAGGCGCAACGTTTACTTAACGCCAAGAATCAGGCGACCGAACAACCGCACCTCAATGTGGCCATGGCTCGCGTGTATCTGTCGTGCAAGTCGCCGGAGATGCTCAATCGCACTTGGAACGACGTCTTTGAGGAGATGGAGCTTTCCTATCATGGGCCGACGCTGACCTTCCACGCCTGGGAGGTCGATCGTTTGTTCCAACCGCGGCGTTTGAGCGTGAGCGCCTAGCAAGCTGGCGAGTAGAAGGCATGAGATGAAGGCTGTTTTCATTTCGTGGAAGCCGTTTATTGCAGGCTAAGGGCTGCTTTCACCTTATAAGCCAGATCGGAGGCTGACCCGCGGCCCCAGTAGTGGAGGAACAGGATACGCGGCTCCTCCTGCGTCATGTGGGAGTGAATTGCAACGATGTTGATTTCCGAAGCCCGGAGGCTTTTGAGGACATGTTGCAGGTCCTTTTCCTTCACCGCGAAATCCCCGTCGACGACGGCGTTATCATCGGTCCCGGCAAAGGCGGCCCAGGTGTTCACTCCCATGGTTTTTCCGACAACGCAGCCACACGGCATCTTGGTGGTGAGTCCGACCACCATTTTGAACATCCCGTCCTTGGACTGACCCGGGCCATGGAAAATGTCTTCGAGCGGCTTCGCGGTGATGGAGCTCGTCGCGGGTATGGCTGGCCCTCCGAATCCCTGGGCTATCTGCGGGCTGACGGCGCGGATTTCCTTGATCTTGTCGAGGATCGCCCTGAATCCGGTCGCAAGGGTATCGAGCTGCCCGGTGCCCCCGATGTGCATGAAGTAGACGTGGGGATCGTCGTAGAAGAAATGATTGTGCAGAGCTGTGACCTCCAGCCCTTTGTCGAGGGCGACACTCATGACCGGGTTCACCTCATCCTGAAAGAGAACGATGTCACACATGATCATGCCGCCGTCCTTGGGGTCGGGATCAGACGTGAACGCTGCCCAGGTGGTGAGCCCCATGAAAGGAGACATCGCCCACTGATCGACGGTCACCTTGATGTCCGTGCGGGGACTGGAGACCTTGAATGCGTTCTCCTCATCGTCATAGGTGCCCTTGAGGCCGGTGATGGACTCGATGTTGGCGGTATCGAACCTGGGCGCGGCGCTTGCAGAGGAGATTACCCAAAAAACGAACAGCAGACCCAGACAGCAGGATTTGAACAGATTCATGCGATTACCGTAGTCGAGCATTTGCTTGTTTCAAATTGAAACACTTGTTACATCTGCCTAAGTTGAATGTATGTCAGCTCCCCTTTCGTGGCTTCTGCTTTTGTATTCTCTCTCGGCCAAAAAAAGCTCGGTGCGCGTGAGCCTTTGGCGAAAGCTCAAGAAATGCGGGGCTCTTCCGCTGAAGACGACGGCCTATGTCCTTCCCGACGAGCCCTCGCATTACGAAAAATTCCTGTGGCTGGCCAAGCAGGTGCGGGATGGCGGCGGAGAAGCGACCCTGATCAAGGTGACGGAGATCGAGGGACTCAAGCCCGACGAGATCGTTGGTCAATTTCAGGCATTGGTCGCCCGCGACTACGATGAGCTGCTGCCCAGCGTGACCCGCTTCGTTCACGATAATCGGAAGAAGAGGAGCGAGTCCTTCGACGCCGAGTTGGATAAGTTCTCCCTGCGTTTCGATGAGATTCGTAAGGTCGATTTCTTCGAGTCCCCACGCGCGCAGGATGTACAAATGCTGCTCCGGAGGGCCGACTCCCTTCGCAAACCGAAGGAGGAGATTCCCCCTGGTCTTCAAAAGCGGAAGTTTCAGGGCCGCATCTGGCTGACCCGACCCCGGCCCGAGATCGATCGGGTCGGAAGCGCCTGGCTCATTCGTCACTTCATCGACCCGGAGGCGAAATTCGTTTTTGCCGCCTCGCCTAAGGAGCATCCGAAGGCCATCCCCTACGACATGTTCGAGGTGGAGTTCACCCACCATGGGGATCGCTGCACCTTCGAGACGCTGCTATGGCGCTTTTCGATCGAGGACAAGCGCCTCGCTGCCATCGGCGAGATGATCCACGACGCGGACCTAGAGGATGACAAATTTCACCGGCCCGAATGCATCGGCGTCGATCGAGTCCTCAAAGGATGGGCCAAGCGTGGACTTTCCGATGCCGAGCTTCTGAGCAAAGGCTTCGAGCTTTTTGACGCCCTCTACGCCTCTCTCAAAAAATGACGACGGAATCCACCAGCGCAGTTGAAGCTGCCGAGGCCATTCGGCATCCCAGTTTCAAGGAGGCGTTTCGGTTCTGGCTGAAGCTTGGCTTCATCAGCTTTGGCGGCCCTGCCGGCCAGATCGCCATCATGCAGACCGAACTGGTCGACCGAAAGAAATGGATCAGCCAGTCCCGCTTCCTGCATGCGCTTAACTACTGCATGCTGCTGCCCGGACCAGAAGCCCAGCAACTGGCCATCTACATCGGCTGGTTGCTGCATCGTACTACTGGCGGGATCGTTGCGGGATCACTGTTTGTCATCCCATCTGCTTTCATCCTCTGGGCTTTGAGCTGGATTTATGCTGCCTACGGCAACGTCCCTTGGATCGCAGCCGTGTTCTACGGCCTCAAGCCTGCGGTCATGGCCATCGTCGCGGCAGCGGTGATCCGCATAGGGAAGAAGGCTCTTAAAAATGAAGTCATGTGGGGGATCGCCGCAGCGGCCTTCGTTGCCATCTTTTTTTTCAAGCTGCCGTTCCCGTTGATTATTTTGACCGCGGGTTTGATCGGTGTGATCGGTGTGATCGGTATCGGTGTGATCGGTGGTCGTTACTGGAAGGAGAAGTTCCATGTCATCAAGGGGCACGGTCCGGCAAAGGGAGCCTCGGTGATTGATGATGAGGATGAGTCTCCGCTCCACACCCAGCCCTCATGGGCAAGAGCGATCCGGGTGACGGCGACCTGGCTTGTGCTGTGGTGGGTGCCGGTCATCGCGATCGGCCTGTGGCAGGGCTGGGGCAGCACGCTGTTCAAGGAGGGACTGTTTTTCAGCAAGGCCGCGGTGGTGACTTTGGTGGCGCCTACGCCGTTCTGCCCTATGTCGCCCAGCAGGCCGTCGATCACTATGGCTGGCTCAAGACGGGCCAAATGATGGATGGGCTTGGCTTGGCCGAGACCACTCCAGGACCTCTCGTCATGGTCCTGCAGTTCGTCGGGTTCATGGGAGGCTGGAGTCAGCCGGGAGGTTCGCCCCCGCTCATCGCGGCTACCCTGGGGGCGTTGCTTACCATCTGGGTTACCTTCATGCCGTGTTTCCTGTGGGTTTTTTTGGGCGGTCCTCACATCGAGCAGTTGCGCGGTAACGTCAAACTCGCCACGGCACTCTCGGCGATTACCGCGGCGATCGTTGGCGTGATCCTGAACCTCGCGGTCTGGTTCGGCCTGCATGCTCTTTTTCCGAGCGGGAAGACGGTGGACTGGTTTGCCGCCGTGGTCAGCCTGGTTGCCTTCATTGGGCTGATCAAATGGAAGTGGGGCGTCATTCCGGTCGTCCTCGGCGCCGCGATCGCCGGACTGATATTCAAGTGCTTTCTTTAGCGCGAAGCGGCAACCCGCTACTCGACATTGCGCTCATGCACGGTGAGTAACTCCTGCAGCTTTTTTCGCCGCTCTTGGGGATTTGAGGCGCTCGCAATGCAATCGTGGGTGTGTTGTTGTTTGGCGAAGCCGCCAAGCGAGGCTGATTTTGACAACGTGACAAATTTTTGTTCCAATCTGTTCCACTTTATTCCAAATCGTGGCTTTCGAGAGCGTCCTAAGATGCTCTAGAGTGGAATACTTAGGAATATTGTGGAACTAGGGTCGTCGATTCGAGCCCTACCTCCGGAGCCATTAAGTAGCTTATCACTAGATACTTGCGACGCTCATCCGGAGGTAGAGGGGCGTTTCAGAGGTAAATTGCCAGAGGATTCGCCAGAGGCAATTCGCTAGTTGGGACGGCGGAGGCGTCTGTTCCAGTCGGCTGAGCAGCCGATGCTCAATCGTTCTATGTGTCATTAAGCGGTATGCCGATTCAGGCTCGATCGAATCACGAGACCGTAAGGCAAGAGCCTTTCGTAGTCAGCCATTCAAACGACTTCTCAAGGTTCAAGCTGCTCGATTCTTCCTTCTCCTCGAGAAAAAGGAGGTGTTACTTCGCCGCAAACTCAGATTTTTTTGAATCTTTCAAAAAGATAATTTTCAGAGGAAAATTTGTTTTATGATCGCCTCGGGTCATCACTGACTTGTAATTATTTCATTGACGATTGTTTCTTTGCAAGATACAAATTGTCTTAGAAAGAAACGATTCAACTTCGGTCACTTGCAAATTTGTTCCTGTTTTACATCGCAAGTGGCTACAAGCGGGCGCGTTCAGCTTAATCATTAACTAACCAACTGATCCTCTCTGCAGCTCACTTTAAGGACAAAATGAAAAACATCAAAGTTCGCAATCTCGCCTTGATTGCGGTTGCCATACTCGCCGCCGCTTCCGCGGCTCATGCTCAAGACGTCACTTTTGGAGCTGCGCAAACCATCTCCGGCGATAGCAACCTTATCGATGCCGCCGACACACCTGGCATTACCAATATCGATGCCCTCGCGGTGGGTGGCGGTGCAGTAGCAGGCCCAGTCGATGGCGTAACGTTCAACGTTGGGCTTACTGATGGAGTTATCACCTTGGCCGGTCTCCCTTCACAAACCAATGGTACTTTTTTTTCAGGGTACACGGGTGCGGGGTCGACCAATTTTGTGTCTTTGATCAATTCGGGCGTTGCCTATAACAGTGGAAGTACCGGCACCCTCACCATATCGGCAGCGGCTCTGACCGCGGGAGATACCTATGAGTTGCAGATATTTAGCGATTCTAATGACGGTACTCTTAACACAACAAGCTTCACATCCAATAATACCGTAGGCATTCAGGATAATGATGGCTCTTTCGACGGCGTGGGCCAATTCGTCACGGGAACGTTCGTTGCGACTGGCTCGAACGAAGTCGTTAGCATCAGTTCTGGGGTGAACTACAGCGTTGTCGGCAGCGTCAGCTTGGTTGAAGAAGCTGCCGCCGTGCCGGAGCCTTCGACCTATGCGTTGATGCTGGGCGGGTTGGCTCTGCTGGTCATCCAGCTGCGCCGTCGGCGTCACCTGTCCTCCTAATTGCATTTGAGTTTACCCAGCTAAACTCAGCGGGCAAAGCCACACGGATCCCGGATCCTTGTGGCTTTTGCTTTTGATCTGATTGTCATCCCATTGCCGTAGGTAACCTGACCTTTTTTATATCACGTTGATGAAGCGATTACTCAAACTGGGATTAGTCCCCAAGTCAGATATCATCTTCGTGATGAAATTCATCCTGCCGGTGCTCAGCATGGCGTTGAGTTTGTCCCTTCACGCTTCCGACATCTTCGTTTCACCGGACGGCAATGAGGCCAATCCCGGCACGCTTGACAAGCCGGTCGCCACGCTCCCACGTGCTCAGGAATTGACGCGCATCTTGAGCAAGAACGGCGCGGTTACAGTCTATTTACGCGGAGGAACCTACTACTTAACCGCACCACTTGTTTTCACGGCGGCCGATTCGGGAACCAAGGACGCGCCGGTCATTTATGCGGCCTACGCACAGGAAAAGCCAGTCATCAGCGCCGGCGCGAAATTGACCGGCCTCAACTGGCAGCCCTATCAAAACGGCATCATGCAGACGACCGTGCCGGACGATCTCGCAACTGACCAACTTTTCGTCAATGGCGAACAGAGAATCCTGGCGCGCTATCCGAATTATGACCCGAAACAACACATTTTTAACGGCTATGCCGCCGATGCAATCAGCCCGGCCCGGACGGCACGGTGGGCTGATCCCACCGGCGGCTTTGTCCACGTCATGCACCCTAGTAGCTGGGGCGATTTTTCGTATGTCATCACCGGCAAGACACCCGACGGTAAAGTTACTTATGAAGGCGGCTGGCAAAATAATCGCCCGGTCAATGCGCAAACGCAATTCACCGAGACGATCCCCAATGTCCACCCCGAGCAGCGTTTTGTAGAGAATATCTTCGAGGAGCTCGATGCGCCCAACGAGTGGTTCCTGAACACCAAAACACATACGCTTTATTTTTATCCGCCGCAGGGACTGAACCTCAACCAAGCCACGGTGGAAGTCGTAAAATTGAAGAACCTCGTTGAGTTCCGGGGAACATCGCAAAGTCCCGTACGGTTCGTCTCCCTCAAGGGAATCACCTTCCGGCACGCGCTGCGCACCTTCATGGAGACGAAGGAGTCAATCGTTCGCGCCGACTGGGCGCTCTATCGAGGCGGTGCCATTTTTATCAACGGCGCGGAGGACTGTTCCATCGAGGACTCTTCGCTGGAGCAGTTGGGCGGCAACGCGATCTTCGTGAACAATTACAACCGGCGCGTCATAATCCGTGGTTGTCACATTTCACAGGTGGGCGCCAATGGCGTTGTCTTCCTTGGCGATCCGGCCGCAGCGCGGAATCCCCTCTTCAATTACGACCAGCGGCAGGGTTTCGACGCCATCGATAAAACGCCCGGTCCCCAGACCGATAATTATCCGGCCGAATGTCTCGTCGACGACTGCCTGATTCACGAGACGGGGCGGGTGGAGAAGCAGACCGCGCCGGTCGAGATCGATCTCGCGCAGGATATCACCATCCGGCATTGCTCCCTCTACGATTGTCCGCGGGCGGGCATCAATATCGGTGATGGTTGCTGGGGCGGACACGTGGTC
>Ga0182024_10021579_pt1 | contig 11680 bp, 10 predicted proteins | sample P32metaG_FD_120480 | JGI IMG/M metagenome (GOLD analysis project Ga0182024, IMG submission 120480) | Permafrost microbial communities from Stordalen Mire, Sweden - P3-2 metaG (Illumina Assembly) | ecosystem: Environmental > Terrestrial > Soil > Wetlands > Permafrost | place: Sweden: Stordalen... | reverse complement strand
TCGTTGGGGCTGGCGCCGGTGTAGAAGATATTGGGGCTCTGCTCTTCACCCTCATACTGCACGGGGTAGAACAGCAGCCCGCCGCCGTAGGGGTTTTCCTCGGAAGTGTACTTGGCTTCGAAGACGGGCAGGCAGGACTTGCGGCTCACACTGGTCCAGCAGCCGAAGGTCGCGGCGACCTTGTCGTTGACAATGAGTTGCTTGGCCTTCTCGGCAAACAGCGGCCAGTTCGACGCCGGATCGACGACGATCGGTTCGATGGTGTAGCTTTTGCCTCCGACCTTGATGCCCCCGGCGGCGTTGATTTCCTCGCTCGCCATCAGGACCACGTCGCGAAGCGACGTTTCGGAGATGGCCATAGTGCCCGAGAGTGAATGGAGCACGCCGATCTTGACCGTCTCCGCGCGCGCCGCCGATAGCGGAAGCACTGCCAGGGCCAGCAGCGCTCCACCCAAAATACAAGTCCACCGCTTAATCATTCCGATACTCCAAACCAGTCGTTCCAAGGCACGTTAGACGCACGAGCGTCCGGCGTCCTTAAGAACACGAGATATGCAAGCATTTGATTTTGTTCGTTCCCGGCGCAGGGGCGAAGGGAAACCGTCAGTGACCCGTCGGAAACCGGTCGGGGTTCCTAACAAAGACGAAACGAACCCCGACCGGAACCCACTCTGGGACAACACCGAACGGCTTCACAACCTTTGCCCCTTGCCCGGGACGAAGGTCCGTTAACAAACCGAATGCCAGCACAGGCAAATGGGATTTGCCCTTGGGTCTTCCGCGGCTAGATACCAGTCAGACCGGAACTTGGCCCGCGCCGGGTTTCCCCGTTCCACTGCGGATTAAGCGGGGATCGATGACGAGTACTGAGGGTTTGTGCCGGACTCTCAGCACTAAAATATTGACATGACTACATTGGTTGGGCCGATGCCGACCCTCCCGCGCGCTGCACATCATTCGCGCAAGCGCCACAGGTGTTGCACAGTAAACAGTGGATCGATTCAGCCAGCCGTCCCCTGGGCCGCTTTGACACCGGCGCGCCACGCCGAGAGAACGAGCCCGACAACTTCATCAATCCCGACGCCCCTCACGACTTGAGCGAAGACAAAAGGCCCCCGGCCGCGCATGGTCCGCGCGTCGCGCTCCATGACCGACAAGTCAGCACCGACCGCCTCGGCCAAGTCGGTCTTGTTGATAACCAGCAGATCGGACTGGGTGATTCCCGGGCCGCCTTTGCGGGGGATTTTGTCCCCCCCGGCCACGTCGATGACGTAAATCGTGTAGTCCGCCAGTTCCCGGCTGAAGTGGGCGGCCAGGTTATCGCCGCCGGACTCCAGAAGGAGCAGCGCGGGGTGGTGGGTCTCGGTCAAGTCTTCAAGGGCAAGCAGGTTAGCGGTAATGTCCTCGCGGATGGCGGCGTGGGGACAGCCGCCCGTTTCGACCGCTCTGATCCTGCCTGCTTCGAGGGCCCCATTCCGGACCAGGAACTCGCCGTCTTCCTTCGTGAAGATGTCATTAGTGACCGCACACAGTGGGATTTGATCGCGCAGTCGACGGCAAAGCTGGAGCATCAGGGCGGTCTTCCCACTCCCCACCGGCCCGCCGATGCCGACCGTAAACGCGCGCCGGCTGAAGTCTCGGTCATGAAGCGGCCGCTCCCGGTGCTCGAAGCGGCCGGGATGCGCCCAGAGATCGTGGGTGTGGCCGGTGGTTGCGGGGTTGGAAGACATAGTCTCTGTCAGTCAGCTCTGGAACAGGCGGGAGTAGAGCCGGTCGTGGGTTGCCTGCGCCAGATCGAACAGGGGCGTCGTCATCGCGACGTCGTCGATGGTGAGGTGCATCGCTAACCGGACCAGATCGTCGGCTTCGCGAGACAGCATCGTCTGAACGGACTGCCCTTGCAATGGCCCGACGATTCCCAGCCGGACGGCCGCCGAGACGAGCGACCGCAACGACAAGAACAAGAACAGGCTGCACGCCGCCGGCGCCTCGAGACCTAAACCCGCGGCCACAACGCCGAAAACCGGCCCGAAGTGGAGACAGCGCCGGGTGACCGCGGCCGATGGCCGGGACGCCGCTGCAAAGTCACTTATAGCCGGCTGAATGAACACCCGGCTTGCCGCGGCGAGGAATGCCTGCCCTTGTGAGCGGCTGGCGCGGTTGGCGACGTGGTTCGACAGGACCGCGTTGCAAACCTCGTCAACATGATCGAACCGACTTGGATGATCACAGGTGGCGGCAACGAATGGGGCAATGCCATGTGCCGTTTGTCGCAAGAAGGATCGCAGCAGGTCGGCAAGCTCCGAGGCATCCCCAAGCAGGCCCGCCTGCCAGGCGGCTTCAAGTCCGCCCGAGTGAGCGAACCCGCCGGCGGGGAACGTCGAATCTGCAATTTGCCAGATAAGCCAGTCCGGCGCCACATTGCCCTCCAAGTTGCGCCCAAGTGCGCACCTCCTCGGCAGCCTATCCCAACGAGCCTGTTTGTTAGGCAGTGATAGACGGGATCACAACGTTTGATGCCCCCGAAAACAGGGGCACCGCCTTCGGCACAAGTCTTGTATTGCAATTTGCATGCGAGGGCTACTGGGCTTCAGTCTATTGGTGAGCGTCGTTGTGTCCGCCGGCTGCAGCAGCCACACCGCGCAGTCCCCGGCGTGGTCCACTTGGGCGGACCGCGAGGGCGGCCTATCCTGCGGCGAGGAGTGCGCGCGGGCGTCGGCCGCGTTGCAGCGCCTTGGCAATCCGCGCCTGGACGCGCTACCCCACCCGCTCTGTGTTCGGGTGCTCAACGCCGATCGGCCCTGTGCGTACTGCTGGCCTGACGGGACGCTGTTTGTGACCGAGGGGCTCTTGCGGCTGCTGGATGACGACGAACTCAGCGGCGCGCTGGCACACGAAATCGGGCATCTATCCGGCGGCTGGTCACGGGTCAGAAGCGCCGCGTTCTCGGGGACCGGCGGGACGGACTGCGAAATCCGCGCCGATGCTGCAGGATGCGACTTATTGCAATCATCCGGGTTGCCGTCGGATTTCCTCAGTCGCGCGCTCGTCAAAGTGCGCGACGACCCGCGAACCCCTGCATCGCTCCGCACGGCGCTTTCGCAACGCATTCAACTGATACAGCAGAGCGAGGCCTCGACACCGCAGCCCATCGGCCATGCCGAATGCGTCCGCTGACCATACGGCGTTTCTCGTCTACGGAAACAGACCAACCAGCGAATGGCTAAAGGTGACGCCGTGCACGAGATCATCGACGCGTTCTCGACGGCGGGGCGAATGCTTCAGGCGCTGCGAGGCCGGCAGATCTCGTCCGTTGAGCTGCTGGAAGGACACGTGTCCCGTATCTCCCGGTACGACCCGGTGCTGAACAGCATCGTGGTGCGGGATTTCCAGCGCGCCCGTGAAGACGCAGCCGAGGCCGACGCCCGGCGCTCGCGCGGTGCCGATGCGCCGCTCCTGGGACTGCCGATCACCATCAAGGAATCGATCGACGTGCAGGGGCTGTCATCGACGGCCGGCGTATCCGCGCGACAGGGGCACCGGGCGGAGGCCGATGCGATCACGGTCCGGCGGCTTCGCGCGGCGGGGGCCATCGTCTTCGGCAAGACCAACGTCTGCCAGTGGCTTGCCGACTACCAGGGCGACAACCCCATCTACGGCCGAACCAACAATCCCTGGGATTTGACGCGGACATCAGGCGGAAGCACCGCCGGAAGTGCCGCTTTGTCGGCAGGCCTGACCCCGCTCGAACTGGGCACCGACATGGGGGGCTCGATCCGCGTGCCGGCGGCGTTCTGCGGGCTCTGGGGGCACAAGCCCACCGCCGGCCTGGTCCCCAACAGCGGCCATTTCCCCGGCTCGGCCGGCTACAACCCCGGAGCAGTCCTGGCAGTCCAGGGGCCGCACGGCCGCAGCCCCGAAGACCTTGAGTTGATGCTCGACGCCGTCGCCGGGCCGGACGTCGGCGACGATGTCGCCTGGCGGATCCAACTTCCCCAGGCCCGGCACGCGCAGTTGCGCGACTTCCGAGTAGCCGTCCTGCCCGACCGCGCGTGGGTCCCAGTTGACGCCGAGATCCTGGCGGCCCGCGACGCCGCGGTTGCCGCTCTTCGTAAAGCCGGCGTGGTTGTCGCCGAAGTGCATCCGCCCGGCTTCGACGATTTCCGAGAGCACTACGCGCTGTTCCGCTCGATGATGTGCGCCTTGGTTTCCGTGCGCTGGCCGGCCGATCAGCGCGAGCGCGTGGTGGCCGACAAGCTCGCCCGGCAGGACCCATTCCACCACGCCGACGTCCGTGGGATCCGCGCCACCGCGTCGGACTATCTCCTCTGGCTCGAACGGCGCGAAGGGTATCGTGCGGCCTGGCGGCGCTTCTTCCGAGAGTGGGACATCCTCCTCACCCCCGCGACGATCGTCCCCGCCTTCGAACATACCACGGTCCCCAACGCCGATCGGAGGCTGGCAATCAACGGCCAGGAAGTCGAATTCGAGTATATGAGCTTCTACCCGAGCGTGCCCACGCTCGCCGGCTTGCCGGCCACGGCCTTGCCTGCGGGATTCAACAAGAAGGGCCTTCCGCTTGGGTTGCAGGCCGTGGGGCCGCTGCTGGAGGACCGCACGCCGCTGGCATTCGCCAGGCTCCTGTCACGGGAGTTCCAGGGGTTCCGGGCGCCGCCGGGGTATGATGGGGTGATTGGATGAGGGGCTGACAGCGTGACAAGGTGAGGGGGCCACGCCTTTCGGGATAGCCCCGCATTCCGGGCAACGGCTGGGTGTCGCGCGGAGGTCGTAGCCGCAGGCGGGGCAGAGGCCGCGAAGCTCACGGGCTAAACCCACCTCCTCCGAAGCGCGTTTCCATGACTCGCGCCCCTTATCAATCGCCCAAGCGACAAACAACAAGAGAATCACCAGCAAAGCAATGTGAATGCGCCGATCTTCGAAATCGTAATAACGATAGTCCCCCGTTCCCCAGGGATTTGGATAAAAACGCGCGTAAAGAAGAAGTGCGGCCGAAAGAATCCAGATCCATCTCAACAAAACACGACGCCTCATGGGAGCGGATGGTATCAGACGTGATTTCGTTTAGCGCCTCCCGCACCTTCGCCAGCGGCACGACGGAGGGAATCGCCAAAAAAGAACCCCGTCGGCTAGCAGCCGACGGGGGAGCAGTTTTTCAAGAATGACGCCGTTTAGTGCAGACCGGCGACCCGTTGTGCAAAAGGGTTCCGTTGTGCAAAGCCAAGTGAGGGGGTGACAGGGTGAGGGGAATTCTGCTGAAAAACCCCTGTTTTCTCTGGATTCACCCTCGTTGGCGCTATCAAAAACGCGGGTCGAGCCACCGCGTGATGGGTTTTTCAGCAGAATCGAGGGGAGGGGAGGGGAGGGGTGACGAGGCTAGATCAGCGAGGCCGTAATTCGATAGCAATTTCAGCCGTGACTCGTCTTGACGAGCCGCGACCGTAAGGGAGCGGGAGGTCAAGAACGTCGCTCATGACGGCGTTAACCGTTTCTTAACGGGGGCGTTCCTTTCATTTCCCGTATTCTACCCCAAGAAGGCCTGCGTACTGGCGCAGCACCGGTCCCCAGGCAAAACGCCGTTGAACATCCGCTCTCGCCGCGGCCGTGGATGACTCGCGCCATTCGCGATTCAGGCAGGCCATTTTCGCAGCGGCGCAGAGGTCGAGCGGCGACCGGGGAGGCACCAGCACGCCGGTCTTTCGGTCGTCTACCACATCCTGAATGCCCGCCACCCGGGTTGCGACGACGGGTACGCCTGCGGCCATCGCCTCGATCAGCACGAGCCCGAAGCCTTCAGCGTCTGAGGGCAGCACCAGCACGTCGATTGACGCCAGCGCTTCGTGCGGCCGGGAAATGGCGCCGTGCAATGTGACCCGCTCAGCGAGCCCGAGTCTCTGGATCTCCTGCTCGATATGGGGTCGCTGCGGGCCGTCGCCGAAAATGTGCAAATGGGCTTGGCACAGACGCCAGCCTTTCATTGATGCGACCAGGTCCTCGATCCGCTTGATCGGGTCCAGCCTGCCGATGAAGCCGATCTGGAACGGTTCGGCGGGGATGCGGCGGTTGGCGGCTATCGCGTCGAACGACGCGACGTCCACGGCATTGGGGATCACGACGATGCGCTCCGCCGACACATTGGCCCATTCGCGGGCGACGCGCCCGGCCGACGGCGACGGGACCACCATCGCGTCAGCCGCGCCATGGATGAGGCGTTGCACCCACCAGTGCCATTTGGGGTTGAGTTGGGTGGTCTGGATCGACTGCAGGAAGCGCACCCCGGGGCAAAACGCCGATGCCAGTGCCGCCATGAGGTTGGCGTGGACCAGGAAGCTGAAGACGGTATCGAATCGTCCGCGATGGATGAGGCGAACCAGTCGAAACAGCGTGAGGGGCAGGCTGCCGACGCCGCGGGCGTTCAGCGGCGTGACGGTCACGCCTGCCGCCTTCAATTGGTCCGCCACGGGTCCCCAAGGTGAAAGGCAAGCCACTTCGACTTCGACCCGCGCCGCTTCCCGGAGGCGAATGGCCAGCTCGCGCACCACCGTCGGCGTGCCGCCGATTTCGAGGTCGGTGATGAGCAAAAGGGCTCGACGCTGTGGAGATGCTGAATGTTGAATGCTGAATGCCGAATGATGCATCTTGAGTTTCATGCTGAGATTCCCCCAATTCAGCATTCAGCCTTTATCCTTCAGCATTTCCTCGGGCCTTTTCCACCAGCAGCTTGAAGATCGCCAGGTGCTCGGGCATGTCGGTGAGGTTTTCGGCGTGCCATTGCACGCCGAGGAACAGCGGCAGGGAGGGGTCTTCGATGCCTTCGATGACGCCGTCGGTGGCGGTCGCGTTCGCGCGCAACCCCCGCCCCAGCCGGCCCACCGCCTGCTTGTGGCGGGTGTTGACGGTGATCTGGCGTTTGCCGATGGTCTGAGCCAGGATTGTCCCCTCGACGATCCGCACCAGGTGACGGCGGGTCGGGTCGCCCATGCTGCGGTGCTCCAGGGCATTGTCGCGATGGACGTCGGGCAGGTATTGGACCAGGCTGCCGCCGCGATGAACGTTCATCAACTGCTCGCCGAGGCAGACACCCAGGATCGGCAGGCGGCGCCGCTCGGCCTCGGCCATCAGGGCCAGCTCAAATTGCTGGCGCTTCGGGTCGAGGGGCTCAGCCTTGGGGTGGTAGGTTTCGCCGTAAAGGTCCGGGTTGAGGTCATCGCCGCCGGTGAAGACGATGCCATCGAGCAGATCGACGTATTGGGTCGCCAGCTCCTCGGAGACGCGGTAAGGGAGCATCACCGGCAGCCCGCCGGCCCGCTCGACGGCGGTGGTGTAATCACACGTCGATTCGTAGCGCTGCGGGTGGTTGTCGCACCGGTCCACAGTGACGCCAATGACGGGACGCTTGTACACGCGATCCTAGCCTTTCTGATTTCAGTCAGTTCCCGCAGGCCGCCATCGGCCGCCGGGCACACGCTGACTTTCCGGCGGCTTGCCATTGTAGACGTAAAAGTCGCAGGCGACCTCCTGGCCGCCATCGAGCCTGGCCAGACAAGTCTCGCGTCGGAACAGGCCGGCATCGGGCTGTCGCGGATCGAAGCCCTCGTAGGCGTCCAGGGCGCGCCACATGCTATCGTCATCGGGCAATTCGAAGAGATGGCCGTATACCCGACCCGCCGATGGGTCGAGCCGCACGCCGGGATAAGGCCCGAGATCGTAAAGCGACCCCGCGACGCTGGCGGGGCCGAGCAAGGTCATGCGGGCAAGCAACCGGCGCAGCGGTGCCGGCTCACGGCCGGGGAGCAGCGTTCCATAGACAAACAGACGCTTGATCATTTGGGAATCCGTCGGGATGCGGCAGGCGGACCGCCGCGGGTCCCAGTATCCTTGTCGTCGATCTATCGCGAGGCAAGGTCTGGTTCGCCCGACGCGACCGAATTGTCGGTTTCGAGTCGCCGGACTATATTACTGCTCATCCGGGGCGCCCCGTGCTCCCCAGCGCATTTCTCATGTCTCGGCGGCTCTCTATGGACCACGACGCCCTCTTTAAGCAGTTGTTGCGAGTCTTCTTCGTCGAATTCATCAAGGCCTTCCTGCCGCAAGTAGATGCCTATCTCGACCCGAGCAGCATCGAGTTCCTGGATAAGGAAATCTTCACTCGGATCGCAGGCGGGGACCGCCACGAGCCGGACTTGGTCGTGAAGGCGAAGTTCAAAGGCCAGAACACGTTCTTTCTGATCCACATCGATAACCAGGCCTCGGCCCAGAGCTGGTTTCCGAGGCGGATGTTCGAATACTTTGCGATTCTGCACATTGAGCAAGGGCTGGCGGTGTACCCGATCGCATTGTTCACTTACGCTTCTCCAAAACGGCCGGAGCCGGACCGCTACCAGGTGGTCTTCCCGGACATGACCCCGCTCGATTTTTGCTACCGGGTGATCCAGCTTAACCGCCTGAATTGGCGCGACTTCATCCGAAACCCCAATCCAGCAGCGGCGGCTCTGATGACGCGGATGAACATCGCGCCGAAAGACCGGCCGCGAGTGAAGCTCGAATGCGTGCGGCTGATCGCGACGCTGAAGCTCACGCCGGCCAAATCTTCGCTCATTCGCCGGTTCGTTGACTCGTATCTGCATTTGAGCAAGTCCGAGGTGCGGCAGTATAATCGAGAGGTGAATACGTTGAAGGAACCCGAACGGGAGGCAGTTATGGAAGTGATGAACGAATGGGAAGCCATCGGCGAGAAACGCGGCCGGCGGCTGGAAAGGCTCGAAGCGCTAATGGACTATTTGCGAGGTCGTTTTAGCCGGGTTCCTAAAACGGTCCGGACCAAGCTCGAGCCGCTGTCGCCGGCCCAGTTGAAGCAAATCACGCAAGCGCTGCCCGGATTCAGTGATCTTTCCGATGTTGATCGATGGATCAACGAGCACCGGTGAATTGTCGCGTGGAAATAGGTCTTCACAAGGGCTCTGCGAATCTTCCTTGGAGTGCCTCGGGAAGAGGAAATGCTGTCGGCCGTACGGGAGGCAGGTATGGAAGTGATGAACGAATGGGAAGCCATCGGCGAGAAACGCGGCGAGGAGCGCGGCCGGCGATTGGGACGCTTGGAAGTTCTGCTCGAAGACCTGAGGGATCGTTTCAGCCGAATCCCCAGGAAGGTGCGGGCTCGTCTCGAAGCCTTATCGCTCGACCAGTTGAGGGAAATCAAGCAATCGCTGCCCGGATTTCGCACTGTTTCCGATGTAGATCGCTGGATCGATGAACACTGTTAGACTCACGGATTGCGATGAATTGCCACGGGCGGCCCAACCGGCCGCCTGCCGCATTTGAATCCGTATCGGCCAACCCTCACACCGCCACCACTTCCACCGTCTTTCCCTTCCCGGCTTTTTTCCGCATGTTCTCGGTCAGGTACTGCTTGCGGAGGCGAATGCTGGTTGGCGTGACCTCGACCAACTCGTCTTCCTCGATGTACTCCAGTGCCTGCTCCAAGGTCATCTGACGGGCCGGCTTGAGGATGATGTTCTCATCGCTGGAGGTCGTGCGCATGTTGGACAGCTTCTTGGGCGTGGTTGGGTTCACCACCATGTCATTGTCGCGGGCGTTCTCGGCGACGACCTGGCCTTCGTAGACCGGGTCGGTGGGCGAGACGAACATCACGCCGCGCTCCTGGAGGTTATTCAGGGCGTAGGCGTTGACGTTACCGGAGACCATGCTCACCATGACGCCGTTGGCGCGGCCGGGGATGTCGCCGCGTTGGGCGGCGTATTCGTGAAAGTTATGGTGCATGACCGCCGTGCCCTGGGTGGCCGTCATCATGCGGGTGCGCAGGCCGATCAGGCCGCGGGCGGGGATAGTGAACTCCAGGTGGATTTGGCCCTCGCGGTTGTCCATGCGGACCAGTTCACCCCGGCGGTTGCCGACCAACTCCATCACGCCGCCCAGGTTCTTCTCAGGGACGTCGACGACGAGGTATTCGATCGGCTCCAGGAGGTCGCCATCCTCGCCGCGGCGCATGATGACGTGGGGCTTGCTGATCGAAAGCTCATACCCTTCGCGGCGCATGTTCTCGATCAGGATGCCCAAGTGGAGCAGCCCGCGGCCGCTGACCTTGAAGGCGTCCTTGTTGGCCGTTTCCTCGACCTTCAGGGCGACGTTGCTCTCCAGCTCCTTGAACAGCCGCTCGCGGAGGTTGCGGCTGGTGACGTACTTGCCCTCACGTCCGACGAAGGGCGAATCGTTGACGCTGAACATCATGGTGAGCGTCGGCGGCTCGATCTCGGTGGCCTCCAGCGGCTGCGGGTCGGCGGGGTCGCAGATGCTGTCCCCGATGTCAACTTTTTCCAGGCCGATCAGGGCGCAGATGTCGCCGGCGAAGGCCTCGTCGATGTTCTTACGGCCCAGGCCTTCAAACACCTGTACTTGCTGCACCTTGCTCTTGGTTTTGGAGCCGTCCCGGCTCACGATGGTCACCTGCTGGCCGGTGCGGATCTTCCCGTTGTAGATGCGGCCCACGCCGATCCGGCCGACGTAGTCGTTGTATTGAATGTTGGAGATCTGGATCTGCAGCGATTTTTCCGGGTCGCCGTGCGGGGCCGGGATGTGCTTCAGCAGGGCTTCGAAGACCGGGATGATGTCCTTCCCCGGCTTCTCCAGCTCCCACGAGGCGACGCCCTGCCGGCCCGAGGCATAGAGCACCGGGAAATCGAGCGTCTCGTCGTCAGCGCCCAGCTCGACAAACAGGTCGAAGACCTCGTCCAGCACCTGGTGGGCGCGGGCATCCTGCCGGTCGATCTTGTTGATGACCACGATGGGCCGCAACTCGTGCTGAAAGGCCTTCTTGAGGACGAACCGCGTCTGCGGCATTGCCCCTTCGGCCGCGTCAACCAGCAGGAAGACGCCGTCGGCCATGCTCAGCACCCGCTCGACCTCGCCGCCGAAGTCGGCGTGGCCGGGCGTGTCGATCAGGTTGATCTTGGTGGTCAAGCCATTGAGGGGGTCGACATAGGTGATCGCCACGTTTTTGGCCAGGATGGTGATCCCGCGCTCGCGTTCGAGCGGGTTGCTGTCCAGTAGGGTATCCTGCTGCACTTGGCTGTCCCGGAAGTTCCCGCTCTGGCGCAGCAGGGCATCGACCAGCGTGGTCTTGCCGTGGTCGACGTGGGCGATGATGGCGACGTTGCGTATATCGTTTCGCACGGAATTCATTTCTGCACTAGTCCGTTGTCAGTGGTCAAAAGGGGCCGCTCGGCCCGCAAAATTCGTCCGTCAGTCGGTAATACTAGCAGTGGCCGATGGTTAATGAGCGATCGTCTAGCGACGACTGGCCGCGGGCAACTGGCAGGCGCAACTGACAAAAGGGCGGTAACATACTAGGCCGCACCTTATTATACAACGTCGGCCACCGCATGAAGTTTGCACTAATAAGATGTTGTTACCGGACTGGATCTGACGGCGGCCTAAACCGAAAGCGTGCTGGCGACACATATTTATCGAACGGAAAGATGCCGCGTGGATGAAGTGGAAGCACCACTGGCTGATGTGCCCGGTCCCGCTCATCGCCGGGTGCGCGGCTCGTCGCGCGAACCGGGCCCGGTTCGGCAGGCTCACTCCAAGCCTGTGGTCGATGAAGCGACCCTGGCGGCGGCGCGGCGCGGAGGCCGTGCCGCAC
>Ga0182024_10021578_pt1 | contig 11680 bp, 10 predicted proteins | sample P32metaG_FD_120480 | JGI IMG/M metagenome (GOLD analysis project Ga0182024, IMG submission 120480) | Permafrost microbial communities from Stordalen Mire, Sweden - P3-2 metaG (Illumina Assembly) | ecosystem: Environmental > Terrestrial > Soil > Wetlands > Permafrost | place: Sweden: Stordalen... | reverse complement strand
GAATTACAGTGAACAGGCCAAGCGGTTTCGGGAGGTCTTTCAGCCCGCCATCATCCAGGCAGAATTTCGTCTGTCGGAGCTCGAGAACCCCGCGCGTCAGCACGGAGTAACGTTGGGCAAAGTAGCCGGGCGGAACACGGAGATCCCCGAACTCCAGAAATCGTCCGTGGTTATGCGGGCCCAGAGTTGTCGCAGGCGCCTCTTCAGCTCGTTCGACTCCATCAAGGAGTCGTTTCTCCCGTGACAAAGCCAGACACTGAAGTTCAAGAAGAGAGTCTGTTCGACGCCATTGCGGCACTGCTCCCGCCGGAACGTCGGGAGCGGTTTTACCGGCGGATGGCACATCTCAAACAACTCCAACCCGACGACGAGATGCTCCAGATTGCCGAGGCCATGGGGTTCCTCGCACTGATCATTGGAGAGACCCCGGCAAAAATCACTGACGAACGGCGCCAACTCGCCGAACTGATGTCCTCGGCTCTCACCCAAATGCAAGAAGCTTCAACCGTGACGACTCGATATCACACCCAACTCGAAGGGCATCTCAGCAAGTTACCGGGGACGATTGCCAACGGAATTGCTCCCGGAGCGATCGCGTCCAAGATTGGGGAGACTCTTCGGCAACATCTCATGGCAACCGGTATTCAAACGACGGTCGACCATCTCAGTGTGTTGGCGAAGAACATGGAGACGGCGACGACGAAGCTAGGAGAGGCCTGGGCAAAAGTTGCCGACGAAAAGCGAGGCCTCCTGCCAGAAATGGACAAGGCAGCATCGTCCATGAGAGGTACGCTGGACTACGCCGCCAACCAGGTGCGCGCGCAGGCTGACAGACTGTACTGGCAGGCAAGGCCTAGGTTGCCCTGGGCCTTTGTGGCGGTCTTAGTGCTGATCATCGGCGGGCTCATTTACCGCATGCCCTCCCAGGCGGATCTCCACAGTTTCCACATGGACGCTGCGGCAGTCCTGCCACTGCCAGCAAGCTCAATCCAGTTGGTGGAGATGGTAAATAAACAGAGACAGCAAGTCGACCAATTAAAGAGGGAACTGCAGGATACCAAGCGCCAACTTGGAAAACCACAGTCCGAGGCAGACGAACATTCGCGGTCGAGATGACTTCTTCCGGAATTGTTACCAGTTTGGTCGCACAACTGGGGGCGTCGCCCCTGCAACCCCAGCAGGAGATCGCTTCTCCTGCACCTCTGCCGCTCGCCGCGTAGCAGGGTTTCAGAGTAGTAGCACCTCTGCAACCCATGACAGCAGCGTGAGCGCCAGTGCTCGCCGTCAAGGCCAAGCCCTTCGGGTGCTCGCAAGCTCACAGCCTCTGACAGCGGCGCGCTTGGCAACAAGAACCGGCCGTGGACCGCTCATTGAGCTGACCGTGCAGCTGATCTAACAACCGGCGGCAACGACCCAAGCCGCGATTACCCCGCGCGGGCAAGCCCCAAAGGCTGGAATGCCTAATAAATCAGGCAAATGTCTTGCAAGATGTATTATTGCCTAATATACTAGGCAACATGCTAGACCTGATCTCCATCGGCGGCCAGATCGCCGAGCGGCGCAAGACGCTCAAACTCAGCCAGGCCGCGCTCGCGCGCAAGGCCGGCATCAGTCGCGCGACGCTCGACGCGCTTGAAAACGGACGCGCCGGTGAAGTGGGCTTTTCAAAGCTCACCAGACTGCTTACCGCTCTTGGACTGGAGCTGACGCTCCAGACGGCAAACTCGCGGCGCCCAACGCTGGACGAACTGATGCAGGAGGATCGCGATGATAAAAGTCTGGACCGACGCAGCTGAGGCGGGGCTGCTCGATCGTCACGGTGAGCGCGGCAGCACATTCGCCTACCTTCCCGATACGCCCGCCGCACGCGCGGTATCCATTACGATGCCGGTACGCCTCCCCTCCTGGAGTGTGACCTTTGGCCTGCCTCCCATCTTCGAGATGAATCTGCCGGAGGGGTTTCTGCGCGAGCGTCTGCGCCTTGCTTTCGCGAAAGCTACCGGCACATTTGACGAATTCGACCTGCTGTCGATCGTTGGCCGCTCGCAGGTCGGCCGCATCCGCTACACCGGCGACAAGGAGCAACTGCACGAGGACGTGCCGTTTCAGTCGGTCGATGAGATTCTCGAACGCAAGCGCGGCGGCGACCTGTTCCGCTACCTGCTGGAGAAGTTCGCGTCCTTCTCCGGCATCAGCGGCGTGCAACCCAAGATCCTCGTGCGCGACGGAAAGGCCTTCGCCGAGATGGAGCATACCGGCCACCGCCTTTCGCACAGCTACCGGGGCGCGACGCACATCGTGAAGCTGTGGGAGCCGAACGAATATCCGCAGCTCGCCGCCAACGAGTATTTCTGCCTGACAGCCGCGGGCAGGTGCGGACTCGATGTGCCACCTTTTCGCCTGGCCGAAGACGGCATGGCGCTGGTCATCGACCGCTTCGATCTGCGTATGGACGGGACCTACCGGGGATTCGAGGATTTCTGCGCACTCAACGCCCGCCGCACCGACGAGAAATATCGCGGCAGCTACGAGACCTCAGTGATGAAGCGATTCGCTCAGTTCGCGAATTCCACCCATGTCAACGAGGACACGGAGAAGCTCTTCATCCTGATTGCGCTTAACTGCGCACTTCACAACGGCGACGCGCATCTCAAGAATTTCGGGATCGTCTATGACGATGTCCAGGGCGAAGCACGGCTGGCACCCGTCTACGACCTTGTGACCACGTCCGTGTACCTCCCCAAAGATAGCCTGGCCCTGACCCTCAACGGCTCCACCGGATGGCCCACGGCAAGGGAACTCAGGAAACTCGGTGAAACTCGGGGCAGCAGCGCGCCCGCGAAGATCCGGCAGATTCTGGAGCGGATCGTAGAAGCGATTCAGGAGACCACAGGGGAAGTCCGCTCCTACATGAAGGAGCATCCGGAGTTTGCCGAGATCGGACAACGGATGCTGCAGGAGTGGGAGAGTAGCATGAACACCTCGCTCCGAGGCTGAAGGCCCCTTCCCATTGGCCGCCTCCTCAAAACTCCTCCGGCGGAAAGGCAGAAAATGGGTCAGAGGTGAGGCTTGGGCAGCCTTCAGATCTTCAAGCTCTAAGGCAGTTCACGCTCTCGTGGTCCGTTTTCAAAAGCCTGCGAATTCATCGTTGACGATGCCCTCGATCAGCGCCACCTCGTCATCACGCAAGTTCTTGAAGTCACCCTCACGGCGCTTCTTGGACAGAGTGCCGTTGTTTTGTCTGATGAACATCACAAGGTTTTCGGCAACGCGGTCGGGCATTTCGACCGCATCCATGATGCGGCGGATAGCGTCGTCGTTACGGAGCAGGTAATCGATCTCGCGCGGCAGATCCTGTTCGACGGTGCGCCTGACGCATGCGTACAGAAACTCCGCCTGTTCTGTGCAATCGAAGTAACGATAGAGATCGGCAGTCTGGTTGAGCACCTCGACATTGCGCTCAGGCGTGGCTCGCCATTCGATGTAGGGCATCAGGGGGCCGGAATGCGCCTGCAACGTTGTGCGGTAATCGTCCATGCGATCCAGCATGACGGACGAAACCGGAAACACCATGCCCGGCGGCGTGAATTTCCGTTCGGCGAGAACGTGGTGGATCAGGCACCTGTGCATGCGCCCGTTTCCGTCCTGGAAGGGATGGACATAGACAAAGCCGAAGGCCGTTGCGGCCGCCTTCAGAACCGGATCAATGCCGTCCTCGCGCATGCGGCCGTTTGCTTCAAGCAGGCCGCCCATGAGGTCGGTCAGATCGTCAGGCCGGGCGCCGATGAATTCCGGCAACGGATCGCCGTTATGGTCCCGTTCGCCCAGAAAAATGCCGTCGGGACGAAGGCCCGCATGCACGAATCGCGTGTCTTCTATAAGGATGCGCTGAAGGCGAACGATTTCATCGAGCGTAAAGGGGTTCTTGCCCGCTTGCAGGATCGCCCGGCCCCATCGCTCCAAGCGGTTTCGCGGCGGGCGCTCGCCCTCGATCTCGAAGCTGGCCCGGCTGTCCGCCAGGAGCATGAAGCTCGCGGCGCGTGCAACCAGATGCGCACCAGTGCGGCCCACGGTTTCCCGCGCCCTAGCAGAGAGGTCGAGTTCTACGAATTCCGTAAGAGCCCTGGTGCGCCGGATGACAGGACAGAACCGGCCGGTGCCCAGAAGATTGTCGCGCACACGGTGCCGTTTCGAGAGCCGCGGTTTGCCGGTGAAGTACCCTTCGGGTTCCAGAAGGTCGATGGCTGCCGCGTTGGGAGCGTCGTCCACATCAATAGTGCGGCCGGTCAGGATCTCGTAGAGATACCATGCGCGCCGGGCCAGACTGCCCGTGGGCGCTGCACGAACCGTAGCCTCGATCTCGGTCTGCGGCACCGCCTCGAAAGCACGCTTCAGGACCAGGAGATCTATGTCCTCGTGGCGAAGCGCAAAAGTCAGGTGATCGGCAAATCTGTCGCCTGGCCAGTAGCGCTTGTCAAAAACGGTCCACGCCCCCTGCTCCCGGTGGCTGCCGCTGATATGCTGTTCCGACACGCAACTTGGCCGGCGGACTGGCACCGGGAGGGTGAGCGCGTGGGCGAGCGCCGTCCAGCCGGCAAATCTGGTGCCGGCGGGGACGGTCTTCTCCTGAAATACCGCAGTCGGTGCCGATTCGAGTCTCATCGGTCGAAAATCCTTTGCGAGCGTCGAAATCTGCCCATTCTGGCGCGCCTAAGTCGAAAATATAATAACATGTTAAGGCGTCGAAATCCATTCAGAATCGTCGAAAAACATGTACCCGAAAGAGTTTACATCGAAAATTTGAGTGCCGAGCCTCTCTCAAACGCAGTTTATTCTTTTTTTATTCGCAAGCAAGGATGAGCTTCGATTTATACCGGAACAGTGGTGCACGATTAACAACGCCACAGGCAGCTCAGCGGGAACGAATGGATATTATTCGGCGGGCAAGGGAAACTGGTATTTATGGGCGGGGAATTTCGCTGGGACTCGCATTTGCGCGCCTGCGTGTCGGGATTCCCGTTTCGCATTTGCCCGCGGGTTGCTTCCAAGTACGTATAGATATACGATAGCTTAGGTATATCTTTTATGCAGGTTTCCAAATGGGGCAACAGTTTGGCTGTGCGTCTTCCCGCCGCGGTTGTCGAAGCTCTCGATCTCAAGGAAGGTGACGAAATCGAGATTTCCATCGCAGGTAAACGCGCATTCAAGGTTGCCCGTGACCGGTCCAAAGAGAGGGCTCTAGAGCAGCTCCGTCAAATGAAGTGGTTCTTCCCTCCCGATTTCAAACTCAATCGCGAAGAGATCAATGAGCGATAAGCCGTTCTTTGATACCAACGTCATTCTATACGCCTTTCGCCAGGGCGACCCGCGCAGTCAGGTGGCCGAAACTCTGCTGGCCGCGGGAGGAACACTATCAGTGCAGGTCCTCAACGAGTTCGTCGCTGTGGCGCGGCGCAAGCTTGACAAGAGCTGGAAGGAAGTTCGCCGCGCCCTCGATATACTTCGCGTCTTTTGTCCAGAGCCTGTGCCTCTTACGGTCTCGACCCACGAGCGAGCGGTGCACATTGCCGAGCGGTACGGGTATTCAATCTTTGATTCACTCATCATCGCGGCTGCGCTCCACGTTGGCGCCAGCACACTTTACTCGGAGGATATGCGAGATGGCCAGGCGATCGACGGGCTTACCATTCACAATCCATTTTCGCGCTAGACAATATGATCGCGCCACCGGTCCGTGGAGTTTAGCGTTGCGTAAGCCATAAATATCAGTGGCTTTGACAAAACCCGGCAGTCCAGCGTTTGACCACCGGGGGTCCGCGACACGGCGCGGGAAGTACTACAGGCACGCAACGAATTAAGCTCAATCGTTCGGATTTCCGCGACACGCCTATTATATTTAGAGACGAGGCCAGCAGGGACCGATGGCGAAAGCAACCAGCCAGGAGCGCCGCAAGCAGATTCTCAAACAGCGCCGCGCCCAAGAAATTCACGAGCAGGGTCTGGAAGATGCGGAGTTTTTCTTCCGAAGAGCGGTCGATGCTCATCGGGAGGGCGACACTCCAGCCGCCGGCCGGTTGGCAAAGAAGGTTCTCCTGCTGGATCCCAACCACGCGGAAGCGTTGCGGCTGTTGGCACAGATCCATGACGTCGCCGGTCATCACGCGGAAGCACTCAGTTACCTCCGCCAACTGCGCAAGCTCATTTCCGATCCGGTGGTGCTTTACAACACCGGCGTGGTCTATGAGCACATGGGGCAACCGGAGAACGCCCTCCAAACGATGCGCGAGTTTCTAGTTGCGACGAAAACGTTTCGCGAGCCGAAGTGGCGTCGCCTGCGCGAATCGGCCGAGGCCTTGTGCCACTTCGTCCAGCTGAAATCGGTAGTCACGAAACCGGCCGCAGCTCCACTGGTCAAGCCGGCTGCCACGCCGGTGAAACTGCCGGAGGTCCCCAAGCAGGACAAAGCACCCGAGCCGCTGCGCGCCACCCTCCAATTCTTTTCAACCGCGACGCCCTCCTTCTCACATCCCGGCACACTGGTCGAATATTTTCTGCGCCGCCAGTGGATCGAGTTGCGGCTGGCGCAGAATTTCGAAGATTTGGTTTGCTTGCCTTCCCTCAACGGTGTGGATACCTATCTTTATCAGCAGGAGACCGTGCGCAGGGTGCTGCGGCACTTTAAAGGGCGCGCGTTGCTGGCCGACGAGGTTGGGTTGGGCAAAACCATCGAGGCCTGCCTGGTCCTGAAGGAATACTGGATGCGCGGCCTGGTGCGCAAAGCGCTGGTGCTCACGCCGCCTTCGCTGGTTTCGCAGTGGAAAGGCGAGCTGATCGAGAAATTCGGTCTGGCGCCAGCCTCGCCCGATACGGCCGAGTTCCGCCGCAACCCGCAGCAGTTCTGGGAACAAGAGCCGCTGGTGGTCGCCTCCATCGCCATGGCCCGGTTGGACGCCCACGCCGCTTGGATCGCCGCCCTGCCCTGGGACATGGTGATCGTGGATGAAGCGCACTGCCTGAAAAGTCGCGCCAGCGCTAATTGGAAACTGGTGGACTCGCTACAGAAGAAATTCATTCTGATGCTGACCGCCACTCCCGTTGAAAATAACCTGCTCGAGCTATACAACCTGATCACGTTGCTCAAGCCCGGCCTGCTGGCCACCGAGGCCGACTTCCGTAAGACCTATGTGACGTCCGGCAAACCGCGAGCACCGAAAAACCCGGAGCAACTGCGCCTCCTGCTCAGCGACGTCATGATTCGCAACACTCGCGCCGCCGCCGACGTACAACTGCCAAGGCGCATCGCGGCCACGGTGGCCGTTCTCCCGTCGGAGCCGGAAGCGCGGGTCTATGACATGGTGTCGCGCTTCGTCGCGCAGCGCTTCCGTCACGGGGCCCCATCCCTGGCACTCGAGTTGCTCCAACGACAGGCCGGCAGCAGTCCAGAGGCTCTTAGCCGTTCGGTGGCGCGCGCCTTGGGTGAGGAATCATGGGTGCAGGCGGGTGATCGCCGCGAACTGGAGGCGATCCTGGAGCTGGCATCCGGTATCGAGGAGAGTGGTAAGGGAACGCAATTGGGACGTATGCTCGCCGCGCATCCCGGCAAGGCGGTGGTCTTCAGCGAGTTCGTCCCTACCCTGGATCACCTGCGGCGCATTTGCGAGCAACACGGAATCCGCTACGCGCTATTCAGCGGCCACCTCCCGCGAGCCGAGAAAGACGCCGCCATCGCATATTTCCGCGACGAGGCGCGTGTGCTGCTCTCCACGGGCGCGGGCGGTGAAGGCCGCAATCTCCAGTTCGCGGACACCATCGTCAATTTCGATCTGCCCTGGAGTCCGATGCGCCTGGAGCAGCGCGTGGGCCGCGTGCACCGCATCGGCCAGACGCGCGACGTCTTCGTCTTCAATTTCTGCCAGACTGGGACCGTCGAGGAGCAGATCCTGCGGGTGCTGCACGACAAGATCAATATGTTCGAGCTGGTGATAGGCGAGATGGATGCCATTCTGGGCAAGCTCGACGACATCCGCGACTTTGCCGGGATCGTGATGGATCTCTGGATTTCCGGCCGCGAGTCCGGCGCGGTGGAAATGGAGTTCAATTCGCTAGCGGACCGCCTCTTGGATGCGAAGAAGGAACACGCCCAAGTGGAAGAACTGGACGAGGCGCTGTTCGCGCGTGATTTCGAGGTGTAACTGATGGCGGAGATCACCGAGTGGGCCCGAGATCTTCTCGTCAGCCGGGGAGCGCTGGTCGAGACGGAAGAGAATGCTCTGCGCGCCCTGCTCACTCCGGAATTGGCCGGCACGCTGCACGCGAGCGATTGGCTGTCGCTGCGGTTCGGCGCCGGCGCGGGTACCGACGATGAGGGCGAATGGCTGGAACGGCTCGCCGGTCTGCTGCCGTCCGATGCACGCGCGATCGGCGCACGCTTACGCCGCCCGCGGCCGACACCGCCCATAGATCCCGGCGCGGTATTGGACCGCGAATTGGTGATACAAAATGGCATCTACCGTCTGCTGGATAGCTATCCGGGAACGGCGCGTTACTACTTTTTCAGCTTCCGGTACACCATCGAGTCCGACGAGACGAGCCTGGGCTTGTGGATGGCCGGCCTGAACGCATCCGCTCGCTCGCTGGCGGAAAAACCGGAGTTCATTCTCCAGACCGTGCGGGACGATCTGGAGGAGGACCCTGCCTTCGTAATTGGCCGCGAGGAGCTACTTCGCTTGTTTCCGTTGGCCTTAGGAATGGCGCAACCGGCAATCCGTGGTTTGGCTGCCGGCATCGAACACAACGCCAATCGCCGTTTGGCGCGGGACGCCGAGCGCATCGATACCTACTACACCGGCCTGCTGCGCCAAATCCGGAAACGCATTTCGCGTCATGAGGCCAATCCGGAAGCGGCCGCTAAGGAGCGAAGTCGCGCTGCTGCTACCGAACTGGACCGTGCAGCGAAGCTGGAAGACCTGAAGCGCAAATATTTATTGAAGATCCACATCGACCCGGGAGATGTCCTGGTTTTCTCGCTTCCGGTGCGCGAAATCTCCGTCCGCCTGATCCGCAAGAAAGTGGAGCGCGTAACCAAGTTGCATTGGAATCCAGTTCTTCGAGCGCTCGAGTCACCGTGGTGCGAGCAGTGCTTTACGCGCGCCTACCCGCTGTTCCTGTGCGACGATCACGCGCACTGCCTCTGCAGATCGTGCTGGACGGTATCCCAACCGAAGTGTAAATTACGCGCTGTTGAAGCCAGCGACCGCAAGCCTTAGGCGCTACCCCCTGAACGGCTGCGAAGGTAGCTCCGATTTGTCTACGAGTGCCGGAGCTGACTCGATTCGCGTTTGAGCGTGGTCAGAGGAAGCAACCAAGAGTATCTCCGAAACCTTGTTCCACTCTTCCATCCGGCCATACGACGATGGGCACCAGACTGCCATAGCGGCGCGCCTCATCGAGCGTCCGGCCGGGCCATTCTGACGCGACCACGCAATCGGGGTGCCTTGCCCCTGCGACCCCAAGATCGCTTCTCTTGCATCTCTGCCGCTCGGCCGCGTGGCAGGGTTGCATAGGTGTTAGCCCTCTGCAACCCAGGGCAGCAGCGTGAGCGCCAGTGCTCGCCGTCAAGGCCAAGCCCTTCGGGTGCTCGCAAGCTCGCAGCCTGGACAGCGGCGCGCAAGGGAATGATGCCCAACTCAAGATTGGTCTAACCTCGGTCGTACCATAGTGGACGGACCTTACGGCGTTATCGCTACTGATCCGGCGAAATTTTCCCGGAACCGGACTTCGGCTCGTGCTATGATCGGTTATATTGCTGGATATAAAAAAGGCTCAGGCATGAGCATCACGCCGCAGAAGCGAGCGCTGAAGAATTACCGGAAGCGCCTTACCCAGCGCGGGATGGCCCGATTCGAGGTTCTCGGGCTCGACGCCGATCGCGAGCTGATACGTTCGCTTGCCAGGCGGCTCGCCGACGATGGTCCCGATTCGGCGCAGATTCGTGCCACGGTACGCCGCACCATCTCAGGGGAACAGCCGAAGAAGGGCGGCATCCTCAGTGCATTGCGCCGGTCGCCTTTGGTCGGCGCCGATTTGGATCTCCATCGCCCGGCAGCGGCCGCCCGCACGGTCGATTTGTGAGCCGGCATCTCCTCGATACCAATATCATCAGTAATGTCACTAAACCGGTGCCATCGGAAGCCCTCGTAGCGTGGATGGCGGAACAAGCCGACGAGGATCTGTTTATCTCCTCTCTTACTGTCGCTGAGATCCGGCGCGGGTTACTGGAGAAGCCTGTCGGAAAGAAGCGCAAGGAACTGGAACGTTGGTTCTCTGGCCCCGAAGGCCCGCAAGCGCTGTTCGCTGGTCGCATTCTCCCATTCGACGAAAAGGCCGGCCTCGTCTGGGCGCGGCTGATGGCCGATGGGACAGCGACCGGACGGCCACGGAACCCACTCGATATGATCATTGCCGCGGTCGCTGAAGTGAATGATTGCGTCGTTGTCACGGATAACGAAAGAGACTTCGCGGGCTTGAAGATCTTCAATCCTTTGCGAGTCGCTAATTGAAACGGGCTGGAAGTTGGAATCCGTGCGCGAGTGTGAATGCCAGTTTCGCCGTCAAGGCCAAAGCCCTTCGGGTGCTCGCCAAGCTCGCAGCATGGACCGCCGCGCTGGAGGAAATGACGCCCAAGTCAAGCTTGATCCAATTTCGGTCGGAACCAGGGTTGACGGACCCTCGCGTTTTTTCAGGCAGTTCTTAGGGTGCCAGCACGCGTGGATCGCTTCACCGCGACCGGCTGCTATGCCGCCCTCATTTTCCGGTTGACGCTCGGACAGATCTGTCTGAAACTTGATTAGTGAAGGGAGCCGAATTTGAGCGGCGAGTACAAAGTTGGCGCGGCGCAAGAAATATGTAGGACGGCGGGACGCCGTCCGCACTTCTCGCACGCCCCGTGCACCGAGGAGGATTGGATACAAAACCTCACCGCCAAACTCTGGAGACTTCGGCCCGAAAGCGCGCACACAACTGGCACACCGATGCGCTCGGAGGTGGGAATTCATTTCGGTTTGAGAGGGCGCCACTGATCGAAGTCTCAGTGTCCCAATGGATCATTCCCTCGGATGAGGAACGGGTCGGTGTCCCAACTTTGATGGAGCGGCGTGAGGGCTGCTCCATCAGCTCCTGCCCGCGCGCGGTAGAGCGGGCCTTGGGAGGCTGCGAAGCCGAGGAAAAACGTCGGTTTCTTGGCGCGGTTGCGGCCGCACGCGAGTGTGGGCACGGCTGACGGCAAGCGCTTGCTGGAGGGAAGTGGCAATGCTATCAGAGGGCACAAAACCCGCAGGGTTTTCGAGCGCTAAAGCATCGTGATGTACGGTACTTGCACGACCCGGCTGACAAGCTCTACAAACACCAACAGCAGTAATGGTGGAGTCCAACAAGAAGTACCCCGGTTGTGTGCGCAGGGTTTACAGCCGCTGGCGGTATCAGGATTTTGTGCTAGTTTTGTGCTATTCGCGGCGCAGGAATTGGCCGCACCCGGCGGGCGTCAGCCTGAGCGCTCCCATGTCAACGCCAAATAGAAGGGTCCTATTCCCTGCCAAGTAGAAATGTCCTGTTCGACGGGTTCGACTGGGGGGTGCGTGGTAGTGTGGATTCGATTCTTCGGGAAGTCGCGCTCCTGGGGAAG
>Ga0182024_10021577_pt1 | contig 11680 bp, 11 predicted proteins | sample P32metaG_FD_120480 | JGI IMG/M metagenome (GOLD analysis project Ga0182024, IMG submission 120480) | Permafrost microbial communities from Stordalen Mire, Sweden - P3-2 metaG (Illumina Assembly) | ecosystem: Environmental > Terrestrial > Soil > Wetlands > Permafrost | place: Sweden: Stordalen... | reverse complement strand
GGCACGCGGGGGCGACATGGTCGCCGTGCTGTTCTGTGATCTCGACGCGTTCAAGGTCGTCAACGACAGCGTCGGACACGAGGGCGGCGACCGAGTCCTGGTCGAGGTCGCGCGCCGCTTCACGCAAGCCCTCCGCGACTCCGACACGGTCGCCCGCACCGGTGGGGACGAGTTCGTGGTCGTCTGTGAGGGTCTGAGCAGCGTCGAGGACGCCACGGCGGTCGCGGCTCACATTCGTGCCGTCGTCGAGGCGCCGATCGCGTTCGATGACTTCGAAGCGTCCATCTCGGTGAGCATCGGGATCGTGACCGTGGCGGGCTTCGATGCCGGCATGGCCGACCCTATGATCTTGCTGCGGAACGCCGACGCGGCCATGTATCGAGCCAAGCAAGGTGGCAAAGCCCGCTGGGCCCTCTTCGACGAGGCGCTCATCAGCGCCGCGACGCACCGCCGCGAACTCGAGCCCGAGCTGCGACGAGCACTCGAGCTGCGCGAGTTCGTGTTGCACTATCAGCCGGTCTACGACCTCCAGGACGAGCGGATCGTCGGCGTCGAGTCCTTGCTGCGATGGGACAGCCCGACTCGCGGGCTCCTGCCACCCGACGAGTTCATCGCGTTGGCCGAGGAGACCGGGCTGATCGTCCCCATCGGGATCTGGGTGTTGCAGGAGTCGTGCGAGCAGCTCCGGCGCTGGGACGGCGAGCTGGGCTGGCCAGGCTGGATCTCGGTCAACCTGTCCGCCCGTCAGCTGGCCGAGCCCGGGCTCGCCTCGGCGGTGCACGACATCCTGATCGCCTCCGATCTGGCGCCGGCACTGCTGCGCCTCGAGCTCACCGAGACCGCCCTGCTGCGCGCCGGCCACTCCGCCGCGGTCGAGCTCGCCGCGGTCCGAGAGCTTGGGGTTCACATCGGCATGGACGACTTCGGGACCGGCTACGCGACGCTCACCAACCTCCAGCAGTTGCCGATCGACTTCCTCAAGATTGACCGGAGCTTCGTCATCACGCTCAAGCACGGGGCAGAGGCGCGGGATCACGGCAACGCGATCGTGGCCGCCATCTCCCAGATTGGCCAGACCCTCGACCTCGAGACCATCGCCGAGGGGATCGAGACCGAGGAGCAAGCCGAGCTCCTCCGCGAGTTCGGCTGCCCGTTCGGTCAGGGCTTCCAGTTCGCTCGCCCGGCTCCATCCCACGAGATCGCGCCCCGGCTGACCGCCCCGGCCGCACCGCGCCCCCGCGCGCCAGTCCCAGGGCCAAAGGTCGCGCGCCCGGCACTCACCCCCGTCGCCGGCGGAGCCGACTAGGTCGCGGCTCACCGCGCTGACGGCTTACCCGGTGAAGTTGGGTCGTCGACCGGTGGGCTGCGTGGTGGTGGCGACGGGCGGGTTCGGGGCCGCCGCGACGAGCTGAGTGGCCGGCCGGGAGGGCAGCACCACTCCACCCGCCGAGCTCAGGTCGGCGTCGGCTCGCCGCCGCGTGCCCCGCCGCCGCGAAACGTCCCGCGTGACGGGATCGGTGCGGTGCGAGCGTTGCGTCCTGGGCTTGGTAGCCGTCATCGGGTTGTCCCGGCTCGTTCAACAACTTCAAAGGTGGAGACGCCGGGCCGCGAACAGGGTTGCTCGCCTCGACGAGCCTGTCTCGCCGCCTTTCGGCGCGGCAAGAACGCAGGCCCCACCTGTCTTCTGTGTCGCGCGATCGGCGCGCCTCGCCGACGCGGCGATCTCATCGCGCACCCCGTCCCGAGCCCGGAGGCTCGACGCCGTGGCGCACGGGGGCGCGCTCGCTAGGTCGGCTCCGGGACTATGCCGGCACCTCGGAGCATCCGCCGGAGATCGATGACCTGCTGCTCGTCGATGTCGTGATGTCGCGGGGCATCGAATGTTTGCGTTTCCGATCCCAATGTCACCGTGTAGCGGCCATCGTGCTCCTCGGTGACTGTGGCCACACTCTCGAGGAGCGACAAGACGTCGTGCCATTGGATGTTGTGACTGACCGGGTGGCCGAAGATCCGCGCCACCGTGGCCCGATGATGCCCATCCAGTTCGATGCCTCCCACCATCTCACGCTCCTCGTGGCCGGACCAGGCGCTTCTTCGCTCGTCACGGCCCGGGGGTTCTGGGGTGGTCGCCATCTGCAGCCGCCGTGCCCTGCCGCTGATAGTGTTTACGCTATCATGAGTCGGGTGGACGCAGGTCGAGCACTCCGGCAGGCCCGCGGGCGCGCCCGGCTCACGCAGCGCATGCTCGCCCGCCGCACCGGCATCGCCCAGCCGACGGTGGCCCGGATCGAGGTTGGGGCCGAGGTGCCGCGCATCGACACCCTCACCCGACTCCTGTGGGCGTGCGGGGAGACGATCGAGGCCTTGCCGCGTGCGGGGGTTGGCGTCGACCGGACCGGGATCCGCGCGCTGCTGGCCCTGACGCCGGTGCAACGTCTCGGCACGCTCCGCGAGGAAGCCTCAACGTTGGACCGGCTGCTGAACGCGCGCAGGGTTGGCTGACCGATGCCGTACGACCCGCTCAAGGCGCTCCGCACCCTGCAGCAACACGGTGTGCGGTTTGTCATCATCGGCGGTGTTGCCGGCCGGCTCTGGGGATCGCCGACGATGACCAACGACACCGACATCTGCTACGCCCGCGATCAGGCCAATCTGGAGCGACTCGCCCAAGCGCTCCGTGAACTCCAGGCCCGCCTTCGTGGCGTCGATGACGACGTCCCCTTTCGGCTCGACGCCCGGACGCTCGCCAACGGGCAGAACTTCACATTTACGACGACCGACGGACCGCTCGACGTGCTCGCCATGCCTGCCGGAGTGGACGGCTTCGACGAGCTGCGGCGCAACGTCGTCGAGTTCGATGTCGGGGAAGGGCTGATTCTGCCGGTGTGCGGTCTAGACGACCTGATCCGTATGAAGAGAGCGGCCGGGCGAGTCAAGGATCGCATCGAACTTGAGGTGCTGGCCGCAGTACGCGAGGAGCGCGACAAACCTCCTGAGGCCTGAATCCAGGCTGCCTCGCCGGATGCATGACACAACGATGAGCCGCGAGCTCACCTCGGCCGCTGTGACCTCGGCACTTCTGCTCGACTCCGGCCCACCCAGTCAGGGTTCCGAAGCCTCACCGGGCCAATCGGCGGAAGACTTGGAGGCGACATGCATCCCCGGCCGTCGACCCTGTCCGCATCGCACTCCACGGCGAAACCTCCCGATCAGGCGGGTGGGGGGAGAAGGGGCGTGTTCTGCCCGGAGGCAAGCCACCACGTCCGACCGCGGCGTATCAGCACATAGAGCGCCATCTCCGAGAACGCACCCGTAAGGTCGGAGGTTGGTCCGATTGGGTGGCCTTCGGCGCTGAGCGCGACCCGTCGGACCTGTGCCACGGCGACGTTCGGCGCAGGGGCGAGGATCCTCACGATCTCGTAGCGACGATTCGCCGCCCCTCGCCTGCTGCTTCAGGCGGGTGTGGATGGCGTGGAGCTGTTCGTAGCCCTGCAGCGTGGCACCGAACGGGCTGCCCCACACGATGTCATATGCGAAGTGCCGGTTGGAGATGTCGGCGTCGTGCTGGTCCCAGCCTGCTTGCAGCTCGTCCACAAGGTGGGTGACCGCCTCGATCGCCCGCTGTTCGGCGGCGTCGTCAGTGCCGAACGACGGGCGGCTCGCCTCGGGTTCGTCGGGAACGGTGGCGAGGTCTTGAGCCTGCAGACCCGGGTGGTCCGGGTCGACGTTCCAACTGATCACCCGGCGAGGGTGGATGCGGATGATCTGCGGGCTCAAGCCCACTGCCGGGGGCGGCTCGACCGAGACGCGTTCGGCCACGCCGCGAACCTCCAAGAAGCGCATCCCCGCCGCTCCCTCCGAGACGGCGTCGTCGACGACGAAGGCGACGTTGGGGTTGACCCCGACGTTTCGGTACTTTGCCGAGGCGGTCATGTCGATGCCGGCGATGTCGATGGTGCCGAGCTCGGAGTTGTAGACAAAGCCCACCGGCTTGTTCTGCGGCGCACCGTCGGGCCCGACCGTGGCGAGGCGTCCGCGCGACTGGCCGGCGAGGTAGCGCTGGGATGTGTCGTCAAGAGCCATCGGATTCGACCTTCCTGATCAGGACAGAGCTTCTGCAACTGGCGGTCGAACTCTGCGGTGCATCGGCGGACCGACCGGCGGAGCGAGGCCGACGCTCACGTCTCCGCCCGACGTGTGCCCACCATCGACGCCTCGCCAACGGTCGGCGGCGGAGCGGGGCACGCAAACACGCACCGCGGCGGACCAATCGCGTCTCCACCGTCGCCTGTCCGCATTCGCCGACGCTCAGCACCCGGGCTCGAATCTCGTGGCCTGACCGCTGGGACGGCAGTGCCCCGCCGCGCTCATGATGAATGGCTAGAGGTTCCTCGGGCGGTTGACAAACCGACGCGCCGTCGGCGAATAGAACCATCCGCCGCCAGCCTTCGTGCCGCCATCTACCGGGATGTTGTGGCCGGTCACGAAGCCGGACATGTCCGAGGCGAGGAACAGAGCGACGCGCGCCTGATCGTCGGGCCAGCCGAGACGGCCGACGGGTGCCCACGAAGGCCACAGGGCGTCCTGGTCGTCGGACCCGGGCTGGTAGTCGACTTGGGGGGTCTGCGTCAGATCGGGCCCGATGCCGTTCACGCGCACGCCGTGACGCCCATACTGCACGGCCAGATTGGTGGTGAAGTGGGCGACCGCGGCCTTCATCGCTCCGTAGACCGGGTCGCCCGGATACCCGCGCATGCCCTCGACGGAATGCACGTTCACGATCACCCCGCGCCGATGTTCGATCATCGACCCGATGAACGCCCGTGTGACGGTAAAGAAGTGCTGCAGGTTGACCTGATACATCGCGGCGACCGACTCGGGCGTCGACTCGTGAAACCGGACCAGTGGCCGGTAGTCGCCGACGTTGTTCACGAGAACATCGACCCGACCGTGACGTTCAAGCACCGCGCTGGCGAGCCTGTCAACGTCAGCCTGTCGTGTGACGTCCACGACGTTCTTGTAGGCCACGTTGCCCGCGGCAACGATCTCGGTGACGGTTCGGTCGGCACGCTCCGCGTCGAGCTCGGCGATCTCGATGACACCACCATGGTGGGCGAAGAGCCGGCTCACCGCCCCTCCGATGCCGTCACCACCGCCGGTGACGACGACCACCCGACCATCCAGCAACCGATTCCAGTCGGGAATCGGTGCGACGTCCTGGGATGACTGCGCCATCTGTGGGCCCTCCCGGTCAGCGTACCTACACGCTGATCATCTGATTAGACATCGTGGTCGGCTGCTGCGGTCGTGGCCCGATGTCTCGCTCCGACGGTGGGGGCCCGCAACTCGCCTGAGCTGACCGCCGCCAGCGACTCGGCCCATGCAGCAATCCTGTCCCAGAGCACGACGCGGCTCTCGGCAACGTTGTGGTTGTGGCCGGCGTTCGGGAGGACGAACACCGTTACGTCCTGGCTGCCCGGGAACTGCCGTGGGATGGCATGCGGGAAGCCCGTGATGTCGAACTCCCCAGTTCCGAGAAAGACCGGAACATCGATGCTCGAGAGTTCCTTGCTGACCGATCCGCGTACCAAGCACGCCAACCCAAACCACCGCGAGCAGCGCCGAGCCTGCATCGGCGATGGCGGCCATGACGGGAGCCGGTGGATCGCCGCGGATGAGGAACGAGGATGTCGCGGACGTTCCAACCGGCAGCGGGTCGTTGAACCGGGTCGCGGCGAGCGACGCGATGACCTCGCTCAAACCGTCCGGGTCGTCGAGGTAACGGCGCTCGTCGTCGGTGAGGATGTCGACGAGGCCACCTCCTTCGAAGCCGAGGAGGACCAGGACCCGATACGAGTGGTGACGTGCCTGTTGGACGACCGTGAGGAGTCCTCCCGCCGAGTGGCCGAGCCCACACGCGACGAGCTCGGGGCAAGCAGGGAACTCGTCGGACACTGCTCCGATACGAAGCCGGTGATGGATGCTCGAGGTGGCGCACGCGACGACGTCGGCGACGACCGCCGGCGTGAGCGAGTACCCGTCGACCGGGCGCCCGCTGTCGCCCACCCCGGGAGGGTCGATGGTGACGACGACATTGCCGGCGGCGGCGAGATGGCGGGCCATGCTGTAGCAGCCGAGTTCGTCCGGCACCCGCAGGTCGAAGTAGCGACGTGACATGCCTCCGCCGGGGAGACAGACCATGACGAGGGGCGCCTCGCGCAGATCGCTCGGGTCCGGCAGGAACACGTCGGCGACCAAGCGTTCCACCCCCGACGGTGCGGCCGCCCCGACGTCGATGTCAAGGGTCAGGGCACCCTGCGCCGTCACCGCTCGACTGGGGCGTCACGAATGACGCCGTCGGCTGCGAGTTCATCGACCTGCTCGTCGGTGTAACCGCACTCGCGCAGCAGCTCCCGGCTGTGCTCGCCACACATGCACGGGCCACGCTGGATGACCGGCGGCGTCGACGACAGATTCACGAGCAAGCCCGGGTCCTCGAAACGTCCGACACTGCCAGCCCAAGTCTCAGAGATCAGCCCGGCCGCACGGGCCTCCGAGTCGTCGAACAGCGCTCGACAGAACGCTTCATCGACGATCTCGACCGGCACGCCGGCGGAATCGAGCGTGGTGAACCATTCTGCTGCCGATCGCTCACCGAGGCGAGCTTCGAGCGTGGCGGCAACCTTCTCGGGGTCGTTGGACGTCACCGCGTCGTCGGCGACCGCCGCGGCAAGGCGGCTGCACTGCTCGGAGCCCAGAGCCGCCACGAACAGCCATCGACCGTCCGCGCAGCAGTACATGCGGTACAGCGGCGAGAGGCCGTACTGGTCTCCGTCGACGTGGTCCCAGTCCCCGGGCGAACCGTCATCGTGGATCCAGGCGTACGAGGTTGCGAGCAGCTGCGCGTTCACGATCGAGGTGCTCACCGCCTGGCCCTGCCCGGTCCGGTCCCGGTGATAGAGGGCCGAAACGATCGCGATGGCGGCCAGCATCGCATTGCCGGTGTCTCCCATGCCCGAGCGGCTCCAGAGGGGCGGGTTGCCGGCGTCGCAGGCACCGTCCTCCCATTCCACACCCGTGAGTGCGGCCGCCGTCTGGTCAGTGCCGGGAAGGTCCGACCTCGGTCCCTTCTCGTAGCCGCGCGTGTTGCAGTACACGAGCCGCGGGAATCGATCGCGCAGGGTGTCGTAGTCCAGCCCGAGGCGCGCGGCAGCTCCGGGTCGCCAGTTGGTCATGATCACGTCCGCGGTGCTGACGAGCTTGTCGAGCGCGGCGCGGCCGCGGTCGTCCTTGAGATTGACCGCGAGGCTGCGCTTGCCACGATTGGTGCCAAGTCCCATGTGGGTTCCGGACCAGAACGTGTCATAGACCGCGTTCACCTTGATCACATCGGCGCCGAGGTCGGCGAGTGCCCGTCCCGTGAACGGACCGGCCACCCCGAGGCCGAGATCGAGGACCCGGACGCCGTCGAGCGGGTGACCGAGGTGCCCGGCTGGACGCGAACCACCCGATGGAGACGCGAGTGCTGCTGCTTCGGCGATCACCTCCTCGGTGTGCTGGCCCGGCTTCGGCGATGGTCCGCGTACCGCGCCGGGGGTCTCGGAGAACTCGAGCACCGAGCCGACGTGACGGATCGGCCCGACCTCTGGATCGTCGATTCGGACCACACACCCGTCGGCGAGGAACGATGCGTCGGTCAACGCCTCGGTTGGTGACCGCACCGCTGCGACGCCGATGCCGGCCTGCTCGCCTGCCTCGACCCACGCCGCCGACGGGAACTTCCTGAACGCCTCGGCCAGCTGGGGATGAAGGAACATCCCGGTGAGCAGGCCGTCCGGCTCCATTGAGACGCGGTCGGGATCGTCACGGTAGGCGGCATCAAGATCCGCGGCGCTGAGGTCCTCTCCGGCCGCCGAGCTGAGCACCCAGCTCGGCCGGACGGTCCAGTGGTGGACCCAGCGCCCGTCTGAGCATTCGTAGAGACCCTCGATCGAGCGCGAATCGACGGGCCACATCCAGTACAACGGGGCGTCTGGATTCTCAACCCGCTGCCAGTTGAGACACACGGCTGCGAGTGCCCCTTGGAGCAAGGACGTCTCGACCCTTTGCCCTTCGCCTGTCGTCTCACGCGCCCGCAGCGCTGCGGCGATACCGAGCGTGGCGAAGTACATCGCCCCCATGCTCGGCCATGTCGTGCGAGGAAAGACCGGACCCTTCCGGTTGGCGCCGCGCACGAGGCCTTCGGGCGAATCAAACTCGGGGTGCGGCCCCGGCCGCCCGGCGATGAATTCCATCGCGGTGCCCCGGCGCCCCTTCTGGTCGTACAGCAGCCCGGTGCGCGCCGCCACCAGCGCATCGTCGCTGGGACGGTCCCAATGCTCGGCGAGTCGCCCGTATCCGGTGATCGAGCAGGTGATCAAGCCCCGGTTGCGTGCCGCGACCGTTGCGTGGTCAATGCCGAGCTCGGTCGTCATGCCCGGCGGGAAGCTCTCGATCACGACGTCGGCGTTCGACGCGAGCGTGCGGAAGGTCTCTCTGCCGCTCTCGGTATTCAGGTCGATGCGGGCGCTGCGCTTCCCGCGATCCCACACGCGGTTGCCCGAGTGGGACCGGGTACCCTCGCCGACGGCCGTTGCGATGCGAGTGACCTGCGCGCCATTGTCGGCCAGCAGCATCGTGGCCATCGGCCCGGCAATCCCGGAGGACAGGTCGAGCACCCGCAGACCTTCAAAAACGCCAGCCATCGCTGCCTCGCTCTAGCCTTCGGTCCGACCGCCCTGACCATCGCGTGCGCTATGTTGCCCACGTTACCGTCCTCATGCTGGCACGAGACCGTGGACGACGCCGCGTTGATGCTCGAAGCGCCGGTCGCAGCGCACCGGATGGTCCCAGCTCAGCTTTTCGGTGGACCGCCCGGCCCAGGGCGTGCCCCGACACGCGTCGAGCGCCGACGCGCTTGACCAGTTCGCTCGTCTACAGGTCGTAGATGCGTGCGGCATTGCCGCAGCAGATGAGCTCCCGGTCCCCCCCGGACACGTCAACGAATCGCCTGGCGATGACCTCTCGAGAATGGGGCCAGGTGGTCACCGGGTGCGGAAAGTCGGTCGACCACAAGATGTTCTCGATGCCGACGAGATGGCGCATCGAGAGGCCGACGTCGTCATCCATGAAGGCGCACGTCATGTTCCGGTGGAAATACTCGCTGGGCTTCAAGCGCAGGCCGGGCAGGGTGTAGTGACCGTCGGCCTTGCGGTCGAGCTGGGACAGAAAGCCAGAAATCCAGTAAAGACTCGGCTCGACGAACACGATTTGCAGTCCGGGGAAGCGCTCGAGGGTGCCGGTCAGGATCCACCAGGCGATCACCTCTGAGAGCGCCAGCGCGGGCAGCGACGTGAAGATCGCAGCCTGTGGTGTCCTCTTCGGCTGCGCGGTCCTGACCCTCCATGAATCCGCAGGGCATCGGACGCCGATCCCATGGAAGCCCCGCGCCAGCTACTGCCGGGAGCGCAGAAGCTCCTGCCCGTGCACCTCCCGGGTGCGGCAGCCAAGTCGCCGGCCTGTGCCGGACTGCGGAGCCGAGCGTTCTGGCGTTGGCCACGCGATCGGGCACGAGTCGCGACCGGAGGCCGCGTCAGGCCCGTCGCCGTGGTCGTCGGAATACCCAGCCGTGGGCGACCGTTGACGAGGCCTATAGAGAGGATGACGCGATGAAGGTCAGGAATTCGCTGAGGTCGTTGAAGCGCCAAGAAGGATCGATCGTCGTCCAGCGCCACGGTCGCACGTTCATCGTCAACAAGCGCCACCCGCGGTGGAAGGCCCGCCAGGGATGACGGTGCCCGGCGACTACCAGCCCAGCCCCGCCCAGTGGGTGCGGGAGCAGGTGGCGGACTACGAGCGCACGGGCGGTGAGCAGGCCAATACCCTGCGGGACACCGGCCTGCCGGTGATCATTGTGACCATGCGGGGCAACAAGAGCGGGAAGGTCCGAAAGGTCGCCCTGATGAGGGTCGCCCACGACGGCGAGTACGCCCTGGTCGCCTCCAAAGGCGGAGCTCCCACGCATCCTGTCTGGTACTACAACCTCAAGACCAACCCGGATGAGGTCACCATCCAAGACGGGCCGGAGCCGTTCGAGGCCGTGGTCCGTGAAGTCGTCGGCCCCGAGCGGGCCGCGTGGTGGGAGCGCGCCGTCGCGGCCTATCCGCCCTACGCCGAATACCAAACCAAGACCGACCGGGAGATCCCGGTCTTCGTGGCCAGCCGCAAGGGTTAGCGCCGGGTGCGCGGCCGGCAGGCGACGCCGGCGATCAGCTTGGAGGCGAGAGTCGCGCCGAGCTTCTATGTCAACGGAACACGCTACGACGACTCGTACGAGACCGAAACGTTGCGCGCCGCTCTCCAGTGGGCTTGCGCATCGGGACGGTAGCCGCCGCCACGACCGTGCGCCCTAGCCGACGGGAACATCTTGGGCCGACGCCCGACGGCGGGGTTGCGAAGCAATGGACCAACGCCGCGCAGTGGGGCCATATCGGCGCCGCCCCGCGGATCCGCGCAGGTGACTAGCGTCGCATGAGGTGGACAGGCGCACTCGACGCGGACACATTTCTAACTCCGAGCCCTTTGCGATCGTGCGCGAGCGCAATTGCCATCTCTTCGCCACCGAGCCCGTCGAGGTGCTCAGCGGCTCCGGAAAAGAAGCCATCGCTGAACTTGATGACCGCCCGCCGGGATGGTGGGCTGCCTACTTCACCTACGAATGGGGACACAACTTCGAGCGGATCAGCGACCAACGAAACGACTCCGTAGCCCTCCCAGAGGTGACCCTGGTGCGGTTCGCTCGAGTGCGCCGCGTCGTGTTGCCACCGAGGCGACTCGAACCTCGGGGATCACCGGAGCCCCTGGCCTGGGCCTCGAGCATCGACCAGAAGAGCTTCTCTGAAAAGGTCGAGGCCGTCCACCAGCTGATCCGCGACGGGGTCTGCTACCAGATCAACCTCACGCGTCGCCTGTCAGTCTCCCATCGGATCGACCCGCGGACCCTCTTCGAGGCCCTCGAGAGCATCAACCGCTCGCCCCGCTCGTTCATGCTGTGGCTTGGGGAGACCGCCGTCGTCTCAGCCTCACCCGAGCGATTCCTGTACCGGAATGGCTCGCACGTCGAGACCAGCCCCATCAAGGGAACCGGCACGAGTCGCCGGGCGCTGCTGGCAAGCACGAAAGATCGAGCCGAGAACGTGATGATCGTCGACTTGGCCCGCAACGATCTCGGGCGGATCTGCCAACCGGGCTCGATCAGGGTCCCAGCACTCTGCGTTCCCGAGCTCTACCCAGGTGTCGTTCACCTGGTCAGCACCGTCGCGGGCACACTGAAACCCGACATCGGCTCGGACGAGATGCTGCAAGCCCTGTTCCCCCCGGCATCGATCACGGGAGCACCCAAGCCGAGCGTTATGCAGGCGATCGTGGACCTGGAGCCGGTTCCCCGAGGGATCTACTGCGGAGCGATCGGATGGATCGACACCGAGCACGACCGCGCTGCACTGGGAGTTGCGATCCGCACCTTCACCGTCGGACCGGACACAACGACCCTGGGTGTCGGGGCTGGCATCACCATCGACTCGGACCCTGCCGCCGAGTGGCGAGAGACCGAGCTCAAGGCCCGCAAGCTGGTCCAGGCCGC
>Ga0182024_10021576_pt1 | contig 11680 bp, 8 predicted proteins | sample P32metaG_FD_120480 | JGI IMG/M metagenome (GOLD analysis project Ga0182024, IMG submission 120480) | Permafrost microbial communities from Stordalen Mire, Sweden - P3-2 metaG (Illumina Assembly) | ecosystem: Environmental > Terrestrial > Soil > Wetlands > Permafrost | place: Sweden: Stordalen... | reverse complement strand
CTCGGCGCCTGCGGCGCGGCGACTCTTTTTTCGACTGGCTGGGCTGCAGCAGGCGTCACAAACTTCGATTGGGCCGCCACATTCGTCTGGACTGGGCCCTTTGGAACTTCTGGCTTTTTTGGTGCCGCCGGCCTCGCCTCTTTGCAGTTCTCCAGATCGTCCAGCAGTTGCTTGCTGCTCTGGTAGCGCTGTACCGGATCTTTCATCATCGCCTTCATGATGAGGTCGCTCAAAAGAGGATGCACCTTGGGATTAACATGAAGGGGCGCAACGGGCGTGCTTTCCACGATGCTCTGAGACAAAGATTTCACGTCTTCGCCGGCAAATGCCTTCCGCTCGGTCACCATTTCGTAGAACATGGCGCCCAGGCTGAACAGATTCGAACGGGCGTCGGTAGCCTGGCCCTGCAGCTGTTCCGGCGACATGTAATACAGGACCGAAGGAACTGCTCCGGGCAGGTGCTGCACGAAGTTGCCTACGCTAGAAACGCCGAACCCCAGAATCTTGACGGTGCCATCCCAGCCGCACATAATTTTGGATGGTTCCAGACTGTAATGAACAATGTTGTGCGACTTCGCGTGTTCGAGACCACTGCACAATTGCCGTCCGATATCGAGAAGATCCCAGATGGAAAACCCTTCGTTGCGCGCCAGCATCGTGGCAATGCTATTGCCCTGTACATACTCCATGCCGGCGCAGAACTGGCCCTCGATTTCACCCGCACCAAACACGTTGGTGATATTAGGATTGTCCAGTACCTTGGCGCTCTCAGCCTCTGCCAACAGCGCCTGTTGGAGCGCCGGCGCGCTCTCCCCGAACGCGCTCAACTGGATGACCTTCAGGGCAATCGTCTGCCCGCTTTCAGGATCGTGGGCTTTGTAGACCACACCCGTGGTTGATTTCGCCAATTCACTTAGGATTTCGAAATGGCCAATTTTCGTAGGCATTTATTTTTTTCGCTCCCACAGCATCGCGAACCTTTCGCATCACCGCCGACAAAGTCGGCCGGCGGTGACCCGTGGAATGGGTAGGCTCAGGATATCTCTGCTTGTGCCAACCTTCGAGTTACCAAGGTAAGGTCGGAAAACGCTGGGGGCAGCGACAAGGACTGGTCTTCACCCCGCGCTTTCCGGCCATCGTTTTGAGCCGTCGACCGATGTCTACTAGTCGAAGTGCACCGGTCGGCGTGGAAAGCTTCTCTTGAGGCCGGAATTACAGCGTGACTTTATGGTCGCGCCGTCGGTTGATTGTTATGTCTAGCATTATGTGACAATTGTCATCCGTCCCTAATGACGATCTCCACTGGTGGACGGAGCGATGCCGCGAAACGATAGAACGTGAGGAAACGGTTCTGTGGAACTAAGCATTTTGGGCGTGGCGCAAATCGAATCTCGCCCGGTTGTGGATAGCGAGGTACTTCGTCTATTCTTGGTGGGCTGGGACGTGCCTGCCTCCTGCGCCCGGCTCCCGGTCCCTTCTGGAGCACGCCAATGACGTTGACCCGGTTTGTCACTAAGAACGCGTTCCGCAACAAGCGACGCAGCACTCTGACGGTGTTGAGCATCGCTTTCTCTTTACTCTTGCTCACGCTGATGATGACGATTTGGCGGGCTTTCTATCTCAGCGACGGCAGCGCTGAGTCTGCGGAGCGGCTGGTGGTGCGGCATCGCGTTTCTCTCACCTTTAGTCTGCCTGGCTACTACCGGGAAAAGATTCGGGCGATTCCCGGGGTTGTGTCGGTGGTGCCGGTCTCATGGTTTGGAGGCATCTACAAAGATCAGAAGCCGGAGAATTTTTTCGCGCAATTCGGCACCGATCCGGATGAATTCTTCAAGACTTTCCGGGATCTCGATATGCCTGAAGAACAAATTACGGCTTGGCAGCGCGACCGCCAGGGCGTAATTGTGGACTCGTCTTTAGCGGCGAAATACGGATGGAAACTGGGCGACCGCATTGTTCTGCAGGGAACGATCTACCCCCTCAATCTGGAGTTGAACGTGCGTGGTATTTTCCACTCGAACCCCGCTGACAAGTCGGTTTACTTTAACGCGAAGTACTTGGAAGAAGGTGTGGACTTCTTCAAGGGAAAGGCCGGTACTTTCAGCATTCTGGCGGCGTCTCCCTCCGATGTAAGCAAGATTGCCAGTGCCGTGGATGACATGTTTCGCAACTCGCCGCAGCCCACCAAGTCAGAAAGCGAGAAAGCGTTCGGCCTGGAGTTTGTGGCCATGATGGGCAATGTGAAAGCGTTCATTCTGAGCATTTGCTCAGCAGTAGTGTTCGCTACGTTACTGGTATCGGCCAACACCATGGCCATGTCCATCAGGGAGCGGACGCGGGAAGTGGCTGTGTTGAAGACGCTGGGTTTCACTAAGCGCGGCGTTCTGGGACTGTTCGTGGGCGAGGCTGTAGCGCTCTCACTGCTTGGAGGGCTGCTCGGGGCTGGACTTGGTTGGCTGATGGTTTATTGGCTTACCCATTCTCCTCAGTTCATCAGCTTTTTCACTATGCAGGTCACGCTTGGGATATGGCTCACCGCCCTGCTCACCTCCGGTCTGGTGGGATTGTTAAGTTCGGCGCTGCCTTCTTATACCGCTTCCCAGGTGAACATCGTCGACGGATTACGGCACATCGGATGAAGTTATGACGCTGGGCAGTTTTGTGGTGCGCAACACGTTTCGCAACAAGCGACGCAGCCTGCTGACCATGGCGAGCGTTGGATTCTCGTTGCTTTTGCTTACGATGATGATGTCGATCTGGCGCACGTTTTACATCGACCCGGGCACTCCGGACGCGGCGAAGCGCATCGTTACGCGGGACCGGGTGTCGTTGGCGTTTTTCCTTCCGGCGTACTACCGAGACAAGATTCGCAGCGTCCCCGGCGTGCTGGCAGTCGTGCCTATGACTTATTTCGGAAACCATTACAAGGACGACCGCTCGGCGAATGCTTTCGCCCAGGTTGCGACCGACCCTGAGGAGTATCCGAAAGTCGCATCCGACAAGATCGTCCCGCCGGAACAGGTCCTGGCTTGGCAACGCGATCGGACCGGGGCAATGGTGGATGTTGAACTGACGAAGAAATATGGGTGGAAGATTGGCGACCGCATCATCTTGCAGAGTCCATACTTTCCCCTGCGTCCGGAGCTCACCATCCGCGCGATTTACAAGATTGATCCCCCGGCGCGGAGTTTGTACTTCAGCACCAAGTATTTGGAAGAGTCGGTGAGTTGGTTCAAGGGGCAGGCCGGCTGGTATATCACGCAGGTCGCTTCGCCCAGGGATGTGGCGCAAGTCTCCACGGCGATCGACGAAATGTTTCGCAACGCGCCGCAGCGCACGAAGACGGAAAGCCAGCAAGCATTCCTACTGTCGTTTGTGGCGACTTTGGGTAATGTTAAGGCCTTCATTCTCAGCATCTGCGGGGCGGTGGTTTTTGCGATCCTTCTGGTGTCGGCCAACACCATGGCGATGTCGATCCGCGGCCGAACGCGCGAAGTCGCCATGCTGAAGACACTGGGATTTACGCGCCGGCGCCTGCTCGCGATGCTCGTCGGTGAAGCCGTGGCCTTGTCGGTCGCGGGCGGAATGTTTGGGGTGCTGGCGGCGACCGGGGCGATACAGTGGTTGACCCACTCTCCCCTCGCGATCGGGATTCCGGCGGGCATGCGGGTCACAGTTCCCACGATGTTGACTTCGTTGTTGGTGGCCGCGACGGTGGGGTTCATCAGTGGCTGTCTACCGGCGTACAGTGCGTCGCGCATAAACATTGTGGAAGGACTGCGCCACATCGGCTGAGTTGAGAGTTTACCTATGGCGATACCGATCAGCTATAACATCCGCAATTTGAGGCTCCGCAAGGGGCTCACGCTCATGACTGCGCTGGGCATCGCGCTCACGGTCACGACTGCAATTTTTCTGATGGCGCTGCTGGCGGGATTGCATCGCGCCTTTGTCAACAGCGGCAATCCACTGAACGTGCTGGTGCTGCGCAAAGGGTCGGAGGCGGAGTTGTCGGGAGGTTTCGACGCTTCGCTCTATCCCACGCTGAAGACGCTTCCAGGTATCGCGAAGGATAGCCACGGCGAGCCGATGACCTCGGGCGAGTGGGTGGTCGTGATCATCCTGCCGCGCAAAGACGGCACGGGCGAAGTCAACGTAACGGTGCGGGGAATGATGCCCGACGGCCTGGAAATGCGGCCCAGCGCGAAACTGGTGGAGGGACGCTGGTTTCAGACGGGGCAACGGGAAGTGGTTGTGAGCAAGTCGATTCGCGATCGCTTCACCCACGCCAACATCGGCGATACCATGGAATTCGGCAAGGGATCGTGGAAGGTAGTGGGAGTGTTTGACGCGGGAGGTTCGGCGTACGAGTCGGAAGTGTGGGGTGACGTGAACCAGATGGCGTCGGATTTCGATCGCCAGGGAGGCTATTCATCGGCGTACCTGCGAGCGACCGATCCCATTGCCGCCGACGCGCTCAAGAACCGGGTCAGCGACGATCAGCGACTGAAGCTCGAAGGAATGCTGGAAACCGACTACTACGCCAAGCAGACAAGTTCCGGCACGCCGATCAAAGTGATCGGGATCGTGGTGGCCATCATCATGGCGATCGGCTCGATTTTCGCGGCCATGAATACGATGTATGCCGCGGTGGCGTACCGGGGACGCGAGATTGCGACGCTGCGGGTCATCGGCTTCTCGCGGCCCTCGATTCTGACGTCCTTTGTGCTGGAGTCTTTGCTGCTTGCGCTTCTGGGCGCGGCGGCAGGAATTCTGCTGATGCTCCCATTCAATGGAATGCAGACAGGCACGTCCAATGCCGTCACCTTCAGCGAAGTGGTGTTTGCCCTGCGGATCACGTGGCAGGTTGCGGGATACGCTATTCTGTTCGCCTTGATTATGGGATTCGTGGGCGGGCTCGCTCCGGCGTGGCATGCGGCGCGGCAGAATATTCTTAGCGCACTGCGTAGCTAGGCGGTAAAGGAGCGCCGGCATCCCTTCGACTTCGCTCAAGGGCAGGCTTTGCCGGCTGTCGCGAGGGCGTCCCGCCCTTCGCGACTCGGCGGGCGGGGACGCCCGCCGGGACGGCGGGGCTACTAGGGGCGGCAGGAAACTATTTGCGGACTTAGAGCGTAAACATCCCTATGGCGATTGATACAAAACACGAAGACCTGCAGAGCCTGCGGATTGACCGCTCCCAGCGCGGCGACTCCGGCGGAGAGCCGCCGGCCTGGGCGCGCCGTTACATCCTGGGCGGCGTCGCGGTGGTGGCATTGCTGGGCGTGATCACTTTGGCCTACCGCGCATTCTCGTCGGACGTCCCGGAAGTCGAGGTCGTGCGCGCCACCGCGGAAACCAGCGGCAATGATGCGGGCGGCACCGTGCTCTCGGCGACTGGCTACATCGTGGCTCATCACACCATCAACGTGAACTCCAAGGTGACGGGCCGCCTGTTGTGGATTGGGGTAGAAAAAGGCGACAAGGTGAAGGAAGGCCAGGAGTTAGTACGCCTTGAGGATCAGGAATTCCGTGCCTCATATGAACAGGCTCGGGGCGCGCTGGAGAATGCCCGCGCTTATCTCGACGAACTGCAGCATGGATCGCGGCCGGAAGAAGTGCAAGAGGCGCAGCACAATCTGGATGAAGCCCGCGCCACGCTGGTGAATGATAAACTGACTCTCGATCGCACGAAGGAACTGGCGAACGGGGGCGTGGTCTCGCGGCAGGCGCTCGATGATAGTACGGCCAAATTCGAGTCCGACCAGCAGCGCGTGAATTCCCTGGAGAAAGCGTTTCAACTCTCAAAGATTGGGCCGCGCGCGGAGGAGATCGCACGCGCCCAGGGCGCGTTGATGCAGGCCCAGGGCCAGCTTGACTATGCCAAGTCACAACTGGATGCCACGGTGATTCGCGCGCCGGTGACGGGCACGATTCTCGACCGCACAGCAGAGAAAGGCGAGCTCATTACAGCGCAGTTTGCCAGCGCAGCCGCGGGTGGGCCGCAGGGTTCGGTCGTTTCCCTGGCGGATTTGAACGATCTTCAGGTCGAGCTCGATATTGCGCAGGCGGACTTCGCCCGCCTTGGCCCCACGCAGAGGGCAAAGGTTACGACCGACGCATATCCCGACAAGGAATATGACGGCGTCATTGCGCAAATCTCTCCGGAAGCGAACCGGCAGAAAGCCACGGTACAGGTGAAGGTGCAGGTGCTGAATCCGGACAAGTATCCCGACGTTCAACTGCGGCCGGAGATGAACGCAACCGTAAAATTTCTGGCTAATGACGCGCCGAAAAATGCGAAGGGACCGTCAGGCGTGTACGTCCCGTCGACGGCGATCCGCGATCGCGACGGCAAGAAGATCGTGTTCATCGCTTATAACAGAAAAGCTGTCGCGCGCGAAATCCACGTAGTCGGGCAGCGCAGCGATGGAGGGCTCGTCGAGGGACTGGTCGGTGGCGAGAGTGTGATTACTACCGCACCGCCCACGTTGAAAGATGGAGACAAAATCAAAATCAAGGGGCAATCATGAGCACAGTCGCACAACCGAACGTTGCCACGGGCACTAAAGTTGTCCAAGTTCGTGGCGTCAGCAAAATCTTCAAGCGCGATGCCTTTCAGGTGACGGCACTCGACGATGTGTCGATCGACATCGCCAAGGGCGAATTCCTCGCCCTGATGGGCCCGTCTGGATCGGGTAAGACCACGCTGCTGAACATGATCGCGGCGATCGACCGGCCCACCAGTGGTGAACTGCTGGTGCAGGGGCAGGATATTTTCCGCTTCAACGACTCGCAGATCGCCCGCTGGCGCAATGAGCACATTGGCTACGTCTTTCAGACGTTCAACCTGATCCCGGTGCTCACCGCCTTTGAGAACGTGGAACTGCCGCTGCTGCTGACCAAACTAACATCGCAGCAGCGCCGCGACCACGTTGTGACCGCGCTCAAACTGGTGGGGCTGGAGGATCGCATCAACCATCTGCCCAAGCAGCTTTCGGGAGGACAGGAACAGCGGGTGGCGATTGCGCGGGCGATTGTGAGCGATCCGACTTTACTGCTGGCGGACGAGCCCACGGGCGATTTGGACAGCCACTCCGCAACCGAGGTGTTAGAGATTCTGAAGCGGCTGAACGAGGACTTCCAGAAGACGATTGTTATGGTGACTCACGATCCGCATGCAGCGTCCTACGCGCATGTGACGCGACATCTGGAAAAAGGAATGCTGTTGCCTCCGGGATAGACGGCTTGTCACACGACACAAAACGCGGGTATTGAAGACGCGTCCGGTTCGAAATAGCCGGCGGAACTAACTGGCAATCAGGCGTGATTCGCCGTGTGTCGTTGGCACCTCTGCCGGCACATCTGCAATCCATAGCCACGCCCGTCTGCCGTTCGAGACCACCGGCTGCGCCTCGCCATATTCCACCAGACGGTTCAGCACGGTCGTGACCGACGCCATCGGATCCTTGTGCCGAGCCAGCAACGCAGGCATTTTCTCCTGGAAATAATCGCAAATGTCGCGCGCATTCATGGCGCGGCCCGCCTCCATCAAGATCATGCGGCAAGCCTTGGTAAACCCCGGCTGGCGGCCGCTGCTTTTGCGGTCGACCAATTCCATCAGTTCTTCGCTTAGAAGCGCGTCGCCAAACAGGTTCGCGAGGCCGGAGATCGTCTGCTTGACCGTGCCGATGCGCCTCATGATTTCAGCGCGCTGTTGCAGCAATTGACGTAGTTCCCCATGCGCCTGTCGAATCACTTCCTGCACGTGACCCAGGTCATATCTGTCCGCTGGTTTTATGGAGCCACTTGCCTTCTGCCCGTTTTCCATACAACCCCCAACAATGTTTGACGCGCGTTGATTACAGAGTCGTCCTATTCAGCGCCACAGGAGCCGACTTGTTCTTAGATCTAGTTGGCAGAACCGCACGGCGTTAAGAACGAGGTTCCTTTCCACCAGGGCACAGTCCTACATGGCTCCATACGCAGAATGCTGCTCCGGCGTTCCCTCGATCTTTCAAGGCTCAGCGAGGTCCGAAGGATTAGACGAAGCAATTGCGGATTGGTTAACGGAAAAGGAGCTGTAACCCGGAGGTCGGGACGGCCTCCCGAAGCCAAACGCAGTCGCTGCTCCTTGTAATTCTTTTTCCTGATTTAACACCGTCTCCAATTCGGGAAATCCAACGCATCGCTCGGCTAGAAACTCCCGCCCGAAGCAACGTGCGTACGCCCAGATACCGATGGTAGCTGATAACGGAGATACTTCATTGTCAACGGCCGCAAAACCCGCGCCAGCTCCAGAGCCGCTGCATGTCCTGCTGGTGGGCAACAAAGAGGAAGACTTCTACTTAATTCGCAAAATGCTGGAGCGGAGGCGCAGCATGCTCGCGGCAGACCTCGACCACGCCCACTCCCTGGAAAAAGCCAAGGCCATGTTGGGGCAGAAGAGCTACGGCCTGGTTTTGTTCGAGCACGAAACCGGAGACGCGGAGGCGGTCCACTTTGTGGCCGAGTTTTTGCACGCCGGGGTATCGGTACCTTTCATCCTGCTGACCGAGGAGGCGGACGAAAAGACGGTCGCCGAGATCATCGAGGGGGGGACATGGAATTGCGTGGCAAAATCGCAACTGGACGGCGCGACTCTGGTCCGCACTATCCGGAACACGCTGGCGGTGCATTCCCTGCAACAGGAGCAGCAAACCGCGGAGCAGGCTTTGCGAAAACTGTCACGTGCGGTCGAGCAGTCGGCCGACATGATCATGATCACCGATGTCCATGGGATCATTGAATACGTTAATCCGGCATTCGAGATTCTGACTGGATACCACCGCGACGAGATGTGCGGGAAGACTCCGCGAATTCTGAAATCGGGCGAGCAGGGAGCGGAGATTTACCAGGGAATCTGGGAGACGATTCTGGCGGGCAACGCCTATCGCGGCATTCTGGCGAACCGCAAGAAGAACGGCGAGCTATATTACGTGGAGGAAAGCATTTGCCCGGTGCGGGACGCCGCCGGTCAGATCACGCATTTCATCTCGAATGGGCGCGATCTTACGGAGCGGCTTCGCCTGGAAGCGCAACTGATGCAGTCCCAAAAGATGGACGCAATCGGGAACCTGGCCGGGGGCGTCGCTCACGACTTCAACAACCTGTTGACCATCATTACGAGCTACGCTGAACTGGCTTTGGATACGGTGCCACAAAAAAGTCCGCTGGAATCCAAAATCCAAGAGATCTTGCTGGCGGCGCAGAGGGCAGCGAAGTTGACCCGGCAACTGCTCGCGTTCAGCCGCAAACAGCCGCAAGCCTTGCGCATAGCGGACCTCAATCAAGTGATCGCTCGCATCGCAAAAACGCTGCCCCGGCTGATCGGGGAAGATATCGAGTTCATTTTCGTGCGCGGCGAGGGATTGGGGCGAGTGCGGGTAGATCCGCTGCAGATTGAGCAGATCCTGATGAACCTGGCTGCGAATGCGCGCGACGCTATGCGGCAAGGCGGCCACTTCCGAATCGAAACCTGCGACGCGGAACTGGACGACGATACCACCCATTGCAAACAAGGAATCCTTGCCGCGGGACGCTACGTTTTGATCACGGTAAGTGATGACGGGAGAGGCATTCATCCCAAACATCTGCCTCATATCTTCGAACCTTTCTACACCACGAAGCCTGCGGGGAAGGGCACGGGGTTAGGCCTGGCGACCGTGTACGGAATTGTGAAGCAGAATAAGGGCTTCATTTGGGCCGACAGCGGACCCAGGATGGGCACGGTGTTCAAGATCTATTTGCCGTGCGTTGACGGGCGCGACAACGCCGACGCCATCGACGATCTCAAAGGCGGCCGCGAGCGCGGATCGGAAACCATCCTTTTGGTGGAAGACGAGCAGGCTGTGCGGCGGGCAACCGCCGAATTCCTAACCTTGCAGGGCTATACGGTGTTGGAGGCCAAAGATGGTCTTGAGGCTCTGTCGGTGGCAAAAAAGCATCGCTCAACTATCCACTTACTCTTTACCGATGTAGTTATGCCGAATATGAGTGGCGGGCAGTTGGCCAAGGAACTCGTGCAATTGCGGCCAGATACCAAGCTGCTGTTCGTTTCCGGCTATGCCGGCAAGACCGTGCTCGACCACAAGGTGCTCGATCTGGAAACCAACTTCTTGCAGAAGCCCTACTCCCTGAAACAACTTTCCCTCAAGATTCGTTCCGCTTTGAAGCGCTTGGCGAATGAAGCGGAGCCCCAACACAACCTCTAGGTATAATCATTGCCTTGGTTTTGATTGCCCCAATGCTCCCAGGCGCCAGTTGTGCGCTGTTCCTACTTTTTTTCGCCGTGCCAGGCAAAGTCCTACTGGACATTTTGCTCCTCGCGCTCTGCGGAACCATCGTTTATTCGCTGCTGCAGATGGTGGCGGCATTGCGCTACTTGGCGGTGCGACCGCCTGCCCGGTTCGCGACTGAGCCAATCAGCATCCTCAAACCTCTTGCCGGCCTGGACCTGGACCTCGAATCAAATCTACGCACCTTTTTTGAACAGGACTACCCGACGTTTGAGATTTTGTTCGCGGTTCGAGCTGAAGCTGATCCTGCCGCGGAAGTCGTGGCTCGCCTGCAGCGGGACTATCCGAAAGTTCCGTCGCGGTTGGTATTCACTGGCGAACCACCGTATCCCAATGCCAAGGTGTTCAGCCTCGATCGCATGTTGGCCGCGGTCGGCAATGATCTGGTCGTAATGAGTGACAGCGATATTCGAGTGACTCCGGATCTTCTGCGCACGATCGCGGCTGAGTTTCAGGACGCTCATCTCGGCGTGGCGACCTGCCCCTATAGAGCCGTTCCCGGAGCAAGTTTCTGGTCTCATCTGGAAGCCACTGGCATGAATACCGATTTCTGGGGAAGCGCTTTGGTCGCGAGGATGCTTGAAGGCATGCACTTCGCCGTAGGCCCGACCATCGCTGCCCGGCGCAGGGTACTGCAATCGATTGGAGGCTTCGCGCGGTTGAAGGATTATCTGGCGGAAGACTTTGTGCTTGGCAAGTTCGCGGCTGAGGCTGGGCACGGCGTGATTCTCTCGTCGTACATAGTCGAACACCATATTGGCAGCGCGACGCTGCAACAAAACGTGGAGCATCGCCTGCGCTGGGCTCGCAGCACGCGGCGCTCGCGTCCGGCCGGTTATGTGGGGCAATTGTTTACCATGCCGTTGCCGCTCGCGCTGCTAGTCTGCGCGGCATCGTCCGCGTGGTGGCCGGTTTTGCCTTTTACCTTGATCGTGCGAGCTGTAGCGGCCTACACGGTTTCAACGCGCGTCTTGCGGGCAAAGATTAACTGGCTGCTTCTGCCCATTGAAGATTTGTTGGGGTTTTGCTTCTGGGTCGCGGGATTCTTTGGAAATACGATTTCCTGGCGAGGGCGGCGTTACCGGCTCTTTTCGGATGGACGCTTCGAATTGATTCCTTCGTCGGAAAAGTAGCGCGCCGAAGGCCCGCGACTATGGAGCAATGCGGGTCAGCCGACCATTCTTCAGCTCGAATCGATCTCCCCGCCAAGTCACGGTGTGACCTGCGAAACTCGCAATCCACACTGCGACTGCGACTAGATCCCGAACCGGCAGCAGCCACAAGTGTCGCAGCAAACGCCGGTCTTCCAGCACGAATTTGCCCACTGTAAGCGCCATCGCCAAACG
>Ga0182024_10021575_pt1 | contig 11681 bp, 8 predicted proteins | sample P32metaG_FD_120480 | JGI IMG/M metagenome (GOLD analysis project Ga0182024, IMG submission 120480) | Permafrost microbial communities from Stordalen Mire, Sweden - P3-2 metaG (Illumina Assembly) | ecosystem: Environmental > Terrestrial > Soil > Wetlands > Permafrost | place: Sweden: Stordalen... | reverse complement strand
CAGGTCACACTGGTCTGGCGTTCGATGTCGAACACCAGGTCCATCGCCGCCTCGACCAAGTCCGGATTCCGCCGCAGTTCTCCCTCGGAAATCTGCGGTTTCATCTTTGCCCAGTTTCCTGTCAGACTGGATTGCGACGCGGTTGGCAGCGCCATGCCTCTCGCAGCGCTGCATGTCTTCAGCCGCTCTCCCGCTGTCGTGAATGCTCCGATCACGATTTTGGCTCGCTGGGCCACCGACAACTGCCGCCGGAACGGATCCATACCCAGCACCATCTCTGTCATCTTCAGCCGGTCAGCACTGCGCGTGTCGCTGGGGTTCGCGGCGACTGCTCCCTCCAAATATCGCTGGGCTAGTGGATAACGCCCCAGTTGGAACGCAGCGAATCCCGCTCCCGCGAGCGACGCCCGGTTATCCCGCTCCAACTTCAAACTCTGCCGGTACGCGGTGAGCGCATGTTCGTAGTCCTGAGCGCGCAGAAAAAGATCGCCGACCCGCTCCTGCTGCGACGGGTCGTCCCCAAGATTCTCTTGCAATGCGATCAACTCCGACTGTGCCTGTGCTCTGGCGCCCGTGTTCAACAGAAACTCGATCAACTCCAACCTCGCATCGCGCCGCTTTCCTTCCTGATCGCTCGGCCACGCGGCATAGATTGCATTGTGGTAGTAGCGGAGAGACTGTTCTGTTTGTCCTTTTTGTACGGCGATGCGCGCCAGTTCGAGATTGACCAATCCATCTTCGGGCTGGCGCTCCCACAGATTCGTCAGGTAGGCCGCTGCTTCACCGGTCCGCTTGAGTCCGATCAAAGCCTCGGCCAGATTGAGTTGGTAGGTGTAGTTGTCGCGCGAGTAGAGGAGGGCCGATCCGAAGTCCGTAACCGCGCTGTCATATTTCCGCGCGCTGAGGTCAGCTGCGCCCCTCGTAAACCATCGGTCTCCGAGCGCATCCCGTTGCGCATGATACGCCCGCGATAATCCCGTTACTGCCAGAAAAAAGATCACCACCAGCACTGCCAGCAGCGCGAGCATCACCGGCTGTTGCCTCAGATACAGCCGGAGTTCCTCCAAATTCCCCGCAGCCATCTTCTCTCCCCGCGATTCAAAGTCTTGATTCAAGGATCTATGTCATCCCGACCGGAGCTTGTCCTTCCCAAAGGGAAAGGCAAGCGGAGTGGAGGGATCTGCTGTTTCTGTGCAGGGTCTCCATTTCATCCCCGCATCTCACTTAGCAACTGTAAGCCACCCCGGCTCGCGGACATGCTCGTCATGAAACCGCAGCAATCGCGCGGCAAGAATCGTCGCACGCCCAAGGTATCCTACAACCTTGCGCTCGTCCGCGCGATCCACCACCGGCAACCGCCCAATATCGAAGCGTAATAGCTTCGCCGCCGCCTCCGACACCAACTCATCCGGATACGTGACCACAAGATGTGTGCTGCCCGCTTCCTGCACCGTGGCTGCGCCGGACGAATCTTTATCCAGCGCGCGCAGCACGTCGCCCCGCGTGATGATCCCCGCGAGCCGGCTCGCATCGTCCAGAATCAGCAGCGCCTCATGCCGGGCCACCGCCGGGTCATGTCGCACGATCCTCTCCGCCAGCTCTCCCACCTTAGTGTCGGCCCGGATGACGGGAGCTTCCTTCTCCATCGTCTCCCCCACCGTGGCCTGCGTCAGAGCGTCCGCTTCGTAATCCTGATGCACCCGCAGCCCGCGCCGCGCCAGTTTCTCAGTCATGATGGAGCTGTTCGGCATGAAGAGCATCGCGATTCCGTCCGCGATCACGGCAACCAGCATCAGCGGCAACACGGAGTTGTAATCTCGCGTAATCTCGAATGCGAAAATGATGAACGAGAACGCAGCCCGCGCCGCCGCTCCAAACACCGCGCCCATCGCCACCAATGCAAACGCGCCCGGTGACAGATGTGCCGAAGGGAAGGCTTGATTCGCAATCATCGCGAACAGCCCGCCCATCGCCGCGCTCCACATGAACGTCGGAGCCAGCAACCCGCCCGACGTCCCCGACCCCAACGAAATCACCAGTGCCGCAAACTTCGCGATCATCACCACCAGTAGAATCTTCCAGACCAGATGCCCGTTGAGAATATCCCCAATCGTGTCATATCCCACGCCAAACACGCGCGGCACAAAATACCCGATCACGCCCAGCGCCAGCGCCCCAACCGCCGGCCACCACAATTCATCGAACGGAAGGTTCTCGAATAAATCCTCCACCCAATACAACGTCTTGCTCAATCCCACCGCGGCCAGTCCGCAGATCGGCCCCAACACCAGGTAAAACGGCAGCGCGTGCGGAATCCCGAAGTCCATCGCCCCCACCTGGAACATCGGTCCCGCACCCAAAAGCTGCATGTGCACTGCTGTAGCCAGCGTGCTCGCAATGACCAGCGGAATAAACGAGCGCGACTTGAACTCAAACAGCAGCAACTCAATCGCGAGAATCACCCCCGCAATTGGAGTGTTAAACGTCGCCGACATTCCCGCCGCCGCGCCGCACGCGAGCAACACTTTTCGCTCGACCGCCGTCGTATGCAACACCTGTCCCACCAGAGACCCAATCGCTCCTCCCGTCTGAATGATCGGACCTTCCGCGCCAAACGGCCCGCCCGTTCCAATCGCGATCGCCGCCGAAATCGGCTTCAGAATCGCCACCTTCGGCTCAATGCGGCTGCGGTTCGTCAGCACCGCTTCCATCGCCTCCGGAATGCCGTGGCCCTTGATCTTGGACGACCCGTACTTCGCCATCACTCCCACGACCAAGCCGCCCGCCACTGGAACCAGAATCACCCACGCCCCCAGATGATTCGATCCCACACTGCGGAACGTCGTCGACCACTCGTGGAAGAAGAAAAGATTGGTGAACAGCCCAATCAGCTTGTAGAGCGCGTAAGCTACCAGTCCAGCCACGAGCCCAATCGCAGCCGCAAGAAACGACACCAGCACGATGCGAAACTGCGCCGGCTGCGGAGCTGTCGAAGTCGAGTTTGAGGGTGCGTTAGTTGCCATCTGTGTATTTAACCGCCATCTGAATGTCTCGGGAAGTGCGCGACGCATGCGAGCCTTCGGGTTTTGGGTGGCGCAGCGCTTTCAGCGCTGCGAATCCGGGCTCAGCTATCAATAAGGGCCTTAACCGCCCGAGGTACGTTTCAAAGCGTGCTCCATTATCCGATCAACTCGCGGTGCGCTTATCTCGCGTCTCTTTCTCCGGCATCAACCGCTGCAGCGCCGCCACCAGACCCGGCGCCGCACTGCGCAACTCTTCGTGATGATGTAGCGCCAGCTCCCCCAGCACCCGCTCGCCCTTCGGCGTCAGCGCCAGCAACACTTCGCGCCGGTCGTCCTGCGCCCGCTCGCGTTGCACGTACCCTCCACCCTCCAGACGGTTGATCAACTCCACTGCGCTGTGATGCTGAATGTGCATCCGGTCGGCCAGCTCCCGAATCCGCGGCCGCACTCCCTCCGGCATCCCCTTGATGGCCAGCATCAGCTGGTACTGCCCCCGTTCCAGCCCGGCCGCCTGCACCGCTTGCTCGCTGAAATGCAAAAACCTCCGAATCTGGTAACGAAACTCGGCCAGAGCCTGATAATCCGACAGGGTAAGTTTCTTCATGCCGCCGATTGTATCGTCTCGCGATAGTACCTGAATATTATATCGTAAAGCGATATACTCTGAATCATTGCCGTCAGCGTCCCCAGATTGCCAGAGGGGCATTCTCGGGTGCCCCATTTCTCGCGCGCTCTTTGCGCGAGAAGTGGGGTCTTTCGCCCGCCGTGTCGTGCCCTCCATCGATCTAGGCGCCATACTCCGCATTATCGTGAAGGACATATCAGAGTAATGTCCTCACAGGGTTTCCTTAGTGAACCTTAGTGTCCTTAGTGGTTAGCGTTTGTTCCTCTGGGAGTCCGTGAAACCCGCTCCTCTGGCACTCTTTCCGTCCATCCATTTAGAATCCTTAGTCCACAATTTCGCCTTACCCACAGGAGAACCCCACCGTGATTCCGCGCTACACCCGCCCCGAGATGGCCCGGATCTGGAGCGACGAAAACCGCTTCCGCACCTGGCTGGCCGTCGAAGTCGCCGCTACAGAGACCCTCGCCGAGGCGGGCCTCGTCCCCAAAGATGCCGCCCACGCCATCCGCGAGCGCGCCGACTTCCGCGTCGAACGCATCCACGAGATCGAAGCCGAGGTCCGCCACGACGTCATCGCCTTCACTACCGCTGTAGCGGAGATCGTCGGCCCGCATGCCCGTTGGTTCCACTACGGACTCACCTCCAACGACGTCGTCGACACCGCGCAAGCCCTGCTCATCCGCCAGTCTTCGCAGGTAATCGCGCAAGACCTCCAGCGCCTCGCCGAAGTCCTCGAACGCCGCGCCCGGGAGTTTAAAGACACTCCCATGGTTGGCCGCACCCACGGCGTTCATGCCGAGCCCATCACCTTCGGATTCAAGATCGCCAATTGGTATTCCGAGACGCAACGCAACATCGTGCGTTTCATGGCCGCCGCCGAAGATATGCGGATAGGAAAGTTTTCTGGCGCGGTGGGAATCTTCGCTCACCTCACGCCCGAACTCGAAGAAAAGATATGCGCGCGCCTGGGCCTGAAAGCCGCTGCGGTTTCCTCGCAGGTCATCCAGCGCGACCGCCACGCGCATTATCTCGGCACGCTCGCCGTGATCGCCTCAACCTTAGACAAGATCGCCACCGAGATTCGCCACCTGCAGCGCACCGAAGTCCGCGAGGCCGAGGAGTTCTTCAGCGAAAAGCAAAAAGGATCCTCCGCCATGCCCCACAAGCGCAATCCGGTGACCGCCGAGCAGATCAGCGGCCTCGCGCGCGTAGTCCGCAGTAACGCCCAGGCAGGACTGGAAAATGTCGCCCTCTGGCACGAGCGCGACATCTCGCACTCGTCAGCCGAGCGCGTCATCCTGCCGGACTCGACCACGCTCGTCGACTATCTCCTGAGCAAGACCACGAACCTGATCGACACGCTCTTCGTCTATCCGGACCGCATGCGCGTCAATCTCGAAAGCACGCACGGCCTGATCTTCAGCGGACAGTTGTTGCTTGATCTAGTCGAACACGGCGTAAGCCGCGAAGATGCCTACCGCCTCGTCCAGTCTCATGCCATGCGCGCTTGGAAAGAAAACCTCGACTTCCATCAACTAGTCCTGGCTGACAAAGAAATCACCAGCAAAGTCCCGCGCAAGCAGATCGAATACGCCTTCGACCTCCCACGCCAACTGAAAAATGTAGACAAGATTTTCGCCCGAGTATTTGGCGCAAAGAAAAACGGCGGCAAGATGAAGAAGAAGATGAAGTTAACCAGCAAGAAGTAAGCGCATGGTTTCCTTCGTGTACCTTTGTGTCCTTAGTGGTTAAGTCTTCAACCCGAAGCCGACCCAGACCGCTGCGAGTTCCCACGAATGCACATGATCTCCCGCTCCGGACCATAACCACGATGATGCGCTTCGCTTGGCACGACGTACATCTTCAACTCGCTCCAATTCCATCGACTCGCATAACTCGGCGTGCCGCACGAACAATGCAGAATCCATTCGTCCCAACATCCCGCAGTAATCGGCGCCAGATACGACCCGTTTTCATACGGGCTGAACCCGACGAGGTACCGGGTGCGGCACCGCGGACACTCGACGCAATGGCGGACCCGGAATCCCATGGTGCTCTCGGCTATCAGCAGAACGGGATTCGTGGAATGGGCTCAACGCCAGAACCCCGCTTGCCCGACGTTAGCTGAAAAGATGGCAGCGCATTGGACGTTTGCGGACTCCGATACCGCACCTTGGACGTTTGCGGACCTCTCTCCTCTCTGCGATCGCACCTTTTAGAGCGCGGTCCGAAAACGTCCAGACTGCGCAGACGAGTCGGCTATCATAGGCAGGCGTTTCCGATTTCTCTGATCGCCCATCAATCAGAAATTATCGGCTCCCCGAGCGGGATGGCTTATGAATTTGGACTTGCAAGTCTGTTCCCGTGCGCGCTTGTCGCGCGATCCCCGCTTCGACGGCAAGTTCTTTATTGGAGTCGTCGGCAGCAGGGTCTACTGCCGTCCGATTTGTCCCGCGCCAACCGCGAAGGAAAAGAATTGCCGGTACTTCGCCAGTGCCGCCGCCGCAGCCGAAGCCGGATTCCGTCCCTGTCTGCGTTGTCGCCCCGAGTGTTCACCCGGAACTCCCGCCTGGCTGGGAACTTCCAACACCGTTTCTCGAGCCCTGCGTCTGATCGGCGAGAGCGGCCTCGAAGATGGCGGCGTCGAAGTTCTGGCCGAGCGGCTAGGAGTTGGCTCGCGCCACCTGCGCCGCCTCTTCCTGCACCATCTCGGCGCCACTCCCATCGCCGTCGCGCAGACCCGCCGCCTGCACTTCGCCAAGAAGTTGATCGACGAGACCACCCTGCCCATGAGCCAGATCGCCCTTGCCTCCGGTTTTGGCAGCGTCCGCCGCTTCAACGCCGGCATTCGCAAGGTCTATCATCGAACCCCCACGCAGATCCGGCGCCTGGTTCGCCAGACCACGACTCAACCGGGCAATCAATATCTCTTCCGCCTGCATTTCCGCCCACCGTATCACTGGCAGGGCATGCTCGACTTTCTCGCTGCCCGCGCCACTCCCGGAGTCGAAGTCGTGGAATCCGGTACATATCGGCGGACCATTTCCCTGCATGGCCGTGCTGGGTATTTCGAGGTTTCCCTCGACGATTCCCGCGACGCGCTTCTGGTTCGCATCGAATTCGCCGATCCCCAGTCGCTCTTCTTCATCGTCGAGCGCATCCGCGCCATGTTCGATCTCAACGCAGACTGGGCGGCCATCGTACCCAGCTTAAGAGCCGATCCCGCTCTGGCAGCCAGAGTAGAACTTGATCCCGGCCTTCGCGTTCCCGGTTGCTGGGATGGCTTCGAACTCGCGACCCGCGCCATTCTCGGCCAGCAGATTACGGTCAAGGGCGCGACGGCCCTCGCGGGCCGCATTGTCAGCACGTTCGGAAAGACGTACAAGGGGCCGGGCGGTCTCACGCATCTCTTTCCCTCCGCCGAGATTCTTGCCGAGGCCAAACTCACGACCGTCGGCGTCACCGGTGCCCGCGCTGAAACTATTCGCAGCCTGGCCCGCGCCGTTTCCTCCGGCAAGATCAGCTTCGCGGGAGTCGTCGATTCCGACGCATTTCTCGATCGCCTGTGCGAAATCCCCGGCATCGGCAAATGGACCGCACAATACGTTGCCATGCGTGCGCTCCGCGAGCCTGACGCCTTTCCCTCCAGCGATCTTGGCCTTCTCCGTGCCTTGGCTTTGGCCACTCCTCGGGAACTGGAACAGCGCGTCCAAGCCTGCCGACCGTGGCGCGCCTACGCGGCCATGTATCTTTGGAAAATCGCCAGTCAGTTCGCCCCGCGCGCTGCCCGATCATCTTCCCGGCAGTCCCAGAAACACAAGGTCGCAGGATCGGCTCCTGACCACTCCATCTCAATAGCTGTGTGAGGGAACAATAAAACTCAATCCAACAGCGGTCGCGCCGATCCGCCCAACAGCGATGGATTCATGTTGAAGATGTTGTGATGTCCCTCGGGCCCGCCCCACGCAAACATGATCGAGACCATTGGGAACCCGCCCGCCCGCAGCGTGAACCCGCCCGCAAAACTGTGCCGCAGATGGTCGAATCCCAAATCTCCGCGCGTCAGCGCCACCCGTCCCTGGTCGGCCGTGAACTTAAATCCAAACGGCCCCCAGATCGAATGCTCGAAGCCTTCCTGCAATAGCAACAGATTGGGCGCGCGATACCGGTAGTCTTGATAACTCCCCAGCGACATCGCGCCGTTAATATCCGACCCGCCCAGCGTCTGCTGGAAATAGAACGGCACCGCGCTCGTTGCCGAATTCATCGACTCCGAAAGCAGCAGCCGCACATTGATCGACCCATTTCGGTTCCTCGAGATGCCGGGGCACTTTTCTCCGATGGGCGCACACGAGTCCGGACCAACCCCTTCCGTACTCTTCGCCCCCGACTGCGTGTACCCATACAAATACAGCGTGTGATTCAAATCGACTGTCCAGCGCTGAAACGAATTCTGTGAACTTGATGGCGCGAAGAACTCCTGAATGTTTCCCATGTAGTTCAGCTCCAGGTGCTCCGCGATCACCGGCTTGATGCGCACTCCCTGCGCCAGTTGCACAAATCCCGGCTGCAAATTCAACCCCGGCGCTGTCACATTCGTGTAGTTGGCGTAAATCGATGGCACCGACTGCCCGTTCTCTCCCCGGATATTTACCCACCGCCCATTCACTTCCCCCAGCAGCGCCAGGTTCAGCTTGCGGATCGCCGCCCATTCATATACCGGTTTGATCGCATTCACTCCCACAATCGTCTGCGTCATCCCAAACACCGACGCTCCCGCCAGCGAGGAATCGTTCCCCAGTCCAAAATAATTTAGCTTGTTGAGTGAAATCGTCTGCGCGTACAGATTAAAGACAGTGTAAGGATGCACCGCCAGATTAGACTTCTTCGCCTTCGGCGCCGTGCTCCCCGATCCGCCGGCGCTCGGTTCATTCACATGGATCGTCACTTCCGGCGTATGCACCAGCGTCAGGTATCCGCCGGCGCGCCAAGCTCCGCTAAAGGAGCCCACCGCATCCATGTCCCAACTCGTCCGCCAGTTCTTCGTATTCCTCGACTCCACGAATGCCCCGCCGAGCCCGAATCCGTTCTGTGGCGGCATGCTTCCCGCTGCAATGTGCAACGGATGATCCGTGAACAACTCGATCGCGCATCCCGGCGCCGCATTGAAGCCGCCTTTGCAGGCATCGCTCATCCGCTCGCCCTCGCGGCGAAAATCCGCCTGCAGCCAGTTCTCCTGAGCCCGCGCGCACGGAATCATCGCGCCCATCGACGCAAGCCACAGCAGCATCACCACACCCCAACCTGTGGCCCCGGACGCATTCGTCCGGGGCGGCCGAGCCCTATTTCTTCGGTCCACGGGAGCCCCCTTTCTTCTTCGACTTGCTTCGGCCCCGCATCCTCCGCTCACCCGCTTCGTCGGCCACGGCCGCAATCTCGATCACGCGCTTGCGTTTCGGCACTACTCTCGCCCGCGCCGCCGCCGCGTCCTCATGCGCTTCATGGATCGCCTCGGTCACGTGCCGGATATACTTCGCTGCCTCACCCTCGGTCTTAACCGCATTGATGTAGATCTCGCTGTGATAGCGCAACGGCAGCCGCTTCTCCGCCTCGTGCAGATACTCCATCTGCGCCTTCAGCAACGCCGACACAGGCCGGTTCGGATTAAACGCATTCTTCGGCCTCGGCACATGGATCATCATCATAGTTCCTCCTCACAGCGCGCGCGCGTCTCGTGCCTATACATCAAAGTCCGGACAATCCGTCCGCATCACATCTAGCGACAGCAGGTTTCGCGCCGGATCCACCGCTCCCGAGTTCGGCTCGATAAACACATCCGCGCTCGTTTCCCGCGGGGACCGTGGCGCATAATCCCCCAGAAAGAACTTCGTCACCGTTGCGGGAGTCGACGCGTGGTCGAACACGCGATTCACCACCGTGCCTTTCGGAATCCACGGCGACACCAGAATCGCCGGCACCCGCACTCCCAACCGGTCAAACGCAAAGGGCAGTCCCGTTCCTGTGTCATTCGCCGACGCCGTGAACTGATCCTTCGGACACGCCGGAGGCACCACGTGGTCGTAGATCCCGCCATGCTCGTCATACACAGTCAGCAGCGCCGTATTCGGCCACAGCGGCGAGTTCTTGATCGCGTTGTAAACCTGCCCTATGTAGATTTCTCCTGCCTGCACGTTGTGGTCGGGATGTTGATCGTTGGCCACTTCCTCGCCGCTGTCACTCTCGTGATCGTTGAAGTTCGGCTCCACGAACGTATAGTCCGGCAAATTCCCCTTGGCGCAGTCATCCAGAAACTGCGGAAACGTGCCGAACAATTCCGGCTGATTCTCCAGCAGGTTCGTAACCTCCATGGTCGAGCTGGTCGTGTCGTAGTAGTACAGCTTCGACGTGTGCTTCGGCGTCGCCCCAATCAGCCGGTCGTAGATACTCTTGAACGGCTCGTTGATATAAATCAGATTCATGTCCACGCGCCCGAACGACGTCCCGTAATGCGCGAATGCCCGGTTGCAGATCGTCGGTCCCGGAATCGACGCGAACCAGCGGTTGAACACCGCAAACTCCAGTGCCAGCGTCGTCAGCACCGGAAGATCTTTCTGCGCGAAGTAATACATGATCTTCTGCGAATGCCCCACGTCGCGCTGCTGGTTGAAGTAGCTCTTCACGAACCCCTGCATGTTGGCCACGCGATTCGGATCGCCACCAAAGATCTGCAAATCCACCGCCGGAAAATGATGATCCGGATCCGGCTGCAGCTGCGCCTGAAACTCCGCCAGCGCCTGCGCCTTCACCGGATTCCCATTCGTATCCGGATTGCTCAAGTCCGGCGTCACCCCATCGATCGCCGTATTCACCGCCTTCAGCGATCCCAGCATGTGATCAAACGACCGGTTCTCCATCATCAGCACGACGATGTGTTGCAGCTTGTCGAGTCCAGGCGGCATAGAAACACTCCTGCGATGAATAGTGCAGTTCACTTCGAAAACGTTTCGTAGGATCCCAGGGGAAAGGCGACGAAAGTGGCAGGACAACTTTGGACGAAATGTCTCCGTCCGCGGCAACAATGTCAACCATGTTACGAATTCAGAACGGGATGGATGCGAGGACAGGTTGTGGAAGAATTGAAGGGCTGCAGTGGTCGCGGGGCGACGCACAAAAATAGCCCAGAGCCGGCCCTGAGCGCAGTCGAAGGGACTTCAGTCCTGCGTCAGCCGCAAGCGAATGCAAACCGGGTCCCGCAAGGGGACGGCAGGAACGCCGCGCGAGTTCGAAACAAAGACCCCATCGGCAGCGTCGCCACCCGCCGAATGCGCTAGATGCGCAGTCTCCGACGCGCACTCCCGATGAGAATTGCCAGCCCCGTCCCCAGCAAGCCCATAGTTCCGGGTTCGGGAACAGTCGTAGTGCTGCCGCAACCGCCTCCGATGACGTTATTATCCAAGGTCACCGCACCATTTCTCGCCAAGGCGCTTCCGCACCCGATGCTTGCTCCGGTGTTCAGGGTAATGCTGGTGAGCGCGAGAATATTTCCCTGAAACGACGTGCTTGTACCCAGAGTTGCGGAACTGCCCACCTGCCAATACACGTTCTTGTCAGTCAAACTATTGCTGAAAATCACCGACGAGCTGCTTGCGGTGGTGAGCGTGCTACCGATCTGAAAAACGAACACGGCATTCGGGTTACCCAGGTCGTTCAGCGTGAGTGTCCCCGTGAGCTGAGCCGAACTCGCAAAGAAATATACGCCTGGAGTGAGGACCATCCCTCCCAGGTTCTGGCCAGTGAGGGTGGCCGTGGGCGACAAGCCCATCGCCGTGTTGTACGCGGTGGTCAGATCATGCTGAGCCTGGGATGCGGCCGCGTCCCCTGCGTGGATGACTCCCCCCACGACGATCCCGGGCGGGAACCCGGTCACCGCCGTACCGGGCCAGACGCCCAAGTTGCCATGGAGAACGCTTGATTCGGTATTGGTCACGGTCGAGCCAGCCAGCACTGCATAGCTGCCGGCAGTTCCAAGGTTG
>Ga0182024_10021574_pt1 | contig 11681 bp, 8 predicted proteins | sample P32metaG_FD_120480 | JGI IMG/M metagenome (GOLD analysis project Ga0182024, IMG submission 120480) | Permafrost microbial communities from Stordalen Mire, Sweden - P3-2 metaG (Illumina Assembly) | ecosystem: Environmental > Terrestrial > Soil > Wetlands > Permafrost | place: Sweden: Stordalen... | reverse complement strand
CCGCCGCTGGAACACAAGACGCTGGTGCCAGGCAGCGGAAAAAGTTTCACGCCGGCAGATCTCCCGGGTCTACGCGGTGCCTGGGACAAGCTCAAGCGCAAACGCACCTGACCCTGGCTCCAGGGCGATCCAAGCCTCCTCTCCCGGCGTACCTCAGCCGGGAAGAAGATTTCGCAGCGATGCTGCGCCGGAGAGGGCGGCGGCGGCCGGATCGGGCAAATCCAGCGGATCCAGCGTGATCCACCCGTGATAATCAGCTTCGTCAAGTCTGTGCAGCAGTTGGTCCCACTGCACCGAGCCGCGGCGGATGACCGATGGTTTGGTGCGGCGATCGGTGCCCAGGATGGCATCGCGCCCGCGCACGTGGCGGATCATCGTCCCCAGCCGCGAGAAAATTTCGTCGATGGTCCAGTCGTCGCGCAATATGGCAACCGGATCCAGGTCGATGCCGAACCAGGCGCAGTCGGCGGCGCGAAGGGCGCGATGCAGGGCATCAAAGCCGGCCAGTTCACTGCGGAATGCCACGGCGATGCTGTAACGATCGGCCCGCTCGCCAAGCTCGGCCAGGGCGCGGTCGATGCCGGGGGCGAGCGCCGGATCGGGGTCTTGCGCGATACGGACCGGCGCGGCCACCGGCGCGGGGGAAGGAATAATGAGCAGGCCGCCTTCTTGCGGCGAGATAGATGGCCTGGGAGCCAACGGCATCGTCGGCGCGGGCAAGGGGCCCAGGTCTACGCAGATCAAGGGGGCTGCCAAACCCGCCGCGGCTTGCATTACCTCATCCAGCCGCGCCAGCACCGCGTCGACATCAGCATCGGGCCCGATTCCCCTGCCGCCAAGATCTATCCGCACCCCAACCAGCCCCAGGTCGCTGGAGCGCAGCAGTGCGCGCAGCTCACGCCGGCCGGTATTGGACAGGGTGGTCAGGTCCAACTGCTTGCTCCGCCACTGTAATTGCACACCGGCAAAGCCGGCGCGGCGGGCCAGTTGGAAGGCCGAGCGCGGCTCGGCGTCCAGCGCGCAGGCCACCACCCCCAGTTGTGGTTGCGATTTGGCCATTTTCTCCTAACGTCCGGATATGAGCCACCGTGCTCAGATTACCCCCATTGCTTATTTGGCCGCCGCCAGGTGCGAGCGCTTTTCCCCGATGAGCTTCAGCAGCGCTTTGTGCGGATCGGCGAACTTGGCAGCGCCTTCCTCCATCAGCTTCTGTTCCATCTTCTGCTGATCCACCTTGGCATCAATCTCGTCCAGGACGGCCTGAGGCGGAAGCTTGTCCACCTGGCGGGTGTAAGTCTTGTTCAGCTTATCGACCGCCTCGTTGGTCGCGGGCGGATTGGTCTGTATGTCGCTGCCGGCCAGTGCCTCGACATATTTGTCGGGCGGATCCTTGGGATTCTTGGTGCCGGTGCTGGCGAAGATGATTTCCTGCTGCAGCTTAAGGTTTTTGTCTTTCCAGAACTGCTGGTTGAGCTGCCAGATTCGCTTGACGTTGACGATGCCCACCTGCCCCTGCGCCGCGGGGGAGAGGGTGGGAACATACTTCTCGGTATAGACGTCGACGCGGCTGACGAAGATGCTGTAGACGCTCTTGAACCCGTCCAGCCCGCTCTTGCGCCGCTGCGCCCCGCGCCAGACGTTTTCCCGGGCGATGTTGTATTGCCGCTGGGAAAAGATCAGCGTGACGTTGAGGATGATGCCCGCGGCGGCCAACTCCTCCAGGGCCGCCAATCCCGCGGCGGTGGCGGGGACCTTGATCATCCGGTTCTTATGTCCAGCCGACCATTTCTTACCCAGCTCGATATATTTGCGCGTGCGTTCGGGGATGGATTTGGGGGCGAGCTGAATATCCTCCAGCAGCGGATCCAGTTCGAAACTGACGTAGCCGTCGTTGCCGCGGGTCTGTTCCCAGACCGGCAGGAAGACCTGCTGGGCATCAGACACCAGCTTGTCGGTCATCGCCCAGGCCAGCGCCTGGTCGTCGTGCCCCTGGTCCATCATGGCCATCATCGCCTCATCTTGCGATCCGCTCTTGAGGATGTCGGAGATGATGATCGGATTGCTGGTCGCCCCGGTAGCGCCCAGGGCACGGTTCTTACGCACCAATTGAGGTTCGATAGAGTCCAGCCATAGTTTGGTTCCGGTTGCGATCAATGATTTGAGTGACATGAGCTATTCCTTTGGTTTATTTAAGGGCCATCATGGCCCGGTCATCGGCGAATTGTAGCCGCCATCCACTCCGGACGCCTAGCGCGGATAATATCCGGGCAACACCTCTTGCATCGCTGGCCGCCGCGGCTGCCGCGCCGATTCAAAAAGTTACAACCGGCAGGTTCGCCGGCACCGTCAGGATGCCGGCCAGTGTGCCCGAGCCGACTTGGAAATGGAAGGCGGGTCTGCTTCTGGGGCCAAGTCAACCTTCGCTTCCGCAATGGAACCTTCTTAAAGTTTCCGATGCGCAGGAACGAAAAGGGATTGGAAGCGGTCATGATATGTAACGCTTGTGCTCGTAATTGTTTAAGAAGTAATACCTATAAATACTAGGGGAATTATAGAGATTTCTGAACCCGCGAGCGTCTCCGGGCAGCGGGCATGGGGAGTCTTTCCCGGCGGGCAACCACATGTTTTTGAATTGGACGGCGGTTCGCCGCTGCCGTGGGGTTCTTATAAGATGCCGCTTTCATGGTCAATATGTCTGTAGAACCGGCGACCAATCCAGCGCCGCCCCGATCCGGGCTTGGGCTTGGGGCGCGCGTGGTGATCCTGGCGGGGGTGACGATTTTTTTGGTCCTGGCGGTCTGTGGCCACCGCTTTGGACTTAACAACCAGAAATATTTTTACCGCCAGTGGCGGCATCTGCCAGACTTTCCCCTGTATTGGCAAACCGCCTGCCTGGCGATCCCATTTTTTCTGGGGCAGTGGCTGTTTCATCGTCGTCCGGAGGCGGTCTACACGGCGCTGGCGCTGGTGACGTTCTCGACGCTGTGCATCATGGTGATGTCCACCACAGGGCAGGAGCATCGAGCGAACAGCGACCGAATCGAAGACCTGGTCACCAGCCGAACGGCCAACGGTTATTTCGAGGAAGCGGCCCGGCTGGACGTCAGCGGGTTGGGGATCAGCAGGTGGTTGGGGATCTATCCGCTCATGGTGCCCGCGCTGATGGGGCATGCCGCCGACAAGCCGCCTGGGCCGATACTCCTGAATTATATAGTCTGCCGCTTTTTCGGGGATGGCCGGCTGGGCGCCAAGGCCGCGGGTTTGTTCATGGCGGTCCTGGCGGCCCTGTCGGTGCCGGCGACATATGCCTTCATCATCTATTTTTCCAAAAGCAGATCGGCTGCGTTCCTGGGCGCCAGCTTCATGGCATTGTCACCGGCACTGATCCTTTTCTATCCGCAGTTCGATCAGTTCTATCCCGTGCTCACCGCCGGCCTGACGATCCTCTGGGCCCAGGCGTTGCGGAAGAATCAGCTCCGTTTTGCGGCGGCGCACGGCGTTCTTTTTGGCGTGACAACGTTTATCAGCTACTTGCCCTGCGTGCTCGGCTTGTTTCTGATCGGCTACACGTTGCTGTACTGGTTTGCTCAGCCGGCCATGGGCGAAGGGCGCATCATGGCCCACGTGGCGGTGGCGATCGGCGCTTTTATCGGATTTTATTCTGTTCTGTGGCTGGTCACGGGGTTCGATCCGATTGCTACGGCGCGGGCCTGCTGGCCTCAGGGCCCGTTGCCTGAGCAATGGTCGGCGGCCGCCGGCTATCCGCCGCGCCGCCTGCCCGGAACCATCCCGTGGGATTTGTACGGCTTTGCGTTGGGTTCGGGATGGATCGGGTTTCTGCTGGCGTTGTATTATTTCGTGGGATCGATTTTCAACAGGTCACCGGCCACCCCGGCGGCACCGATTGCCTGGCTGTGCCTGGCGCAGTTTGTGCTCGTGGCGCTGCTGGGATTGATTCAAGGCGAGACCGAGCGGGTGTGGATTTTCATGATGCCGATGCTCATGCTTCCGATCGGTTTGGAACTGGCAAACTGGAACGTCGCCTCCCGCATGGTTGTGTTAGGCGCGCTGCTGCTGATCTCGACCATGATCTGTCAGAACATCGTGTTTCTGGCGTGACGGCTCGGCGGCTCTCATTGTGGTATGCCGCCGCCGTTGCCAGGCTGGGGCGGTGGCACGGCTTGGGCGGGCGGTGCGCCGGCGCCCGCGCCGGGGCCGGGGCCGGGGTTGTTTCGCGCCGAGGCCTTGATCATCATCGGTATCACCACATTGTCCACGGTTTCCTGATCCAGATTGATGACCACCTTGGTTCCATCGACGGTGGGCTTGAGCGCCGCGGCGAGCTTGTCGGCGTCTGCGCCCATCTGTTGCGCCTGCGGATCGTTCTTGCGCTCTTGCATCTTCTTGTTGATCAAGTCGGCCATTGCGTTGGCCGAATCGCCGTCCTTGCACTGGCAGGTGAAATTGCCGCTTTCCTTGGGGGGCAGCGAACCGGAGATGGCAACCCAGGTGACGTTGTTCCATTCCGGCTCCGACATTGGCGCGGCCGGCTGGGCTCCCGGCTGCCCACCCCTGCCGCCCATGCCGGCGGTAAACATTCCGAGCATGGGGGAACGCTTCAATGATCCCGGGACCAGCACGATCCGAACCGGCGCATCGCCGGATGCCGCCAGGCCATCGCTCAGGTCCGTTCGGGGCTGGGCATTGCCGGTCTTGAAATCATCGATCATCGGGCCGGGGGCGAATACCAGCATCTGGCCGATCACTTCGGTCTTGGGCTGCATAGGATTTGGCGGGATGTTAGGATCGGCGGGGGCGCCGGCGTTGGGATTGAGGAACTTGGCCAACACAGCCGAATCAACCCCGGGTTGCAGGGGGACCAGCAACGCGCCGGGCTTGCCCTGGAAAAGCCCGCTCAACTGCACGACGATGTAGATGTCCTTGCCCCCGGCTTTTTTGAACCCATCGAGCCATTGCCGGGCCTGTGCCATCTGTTTGTCGGTCTGTGCCTGTTGCTGTTTGATCTTATCGGCCTGCTCGGGCGGCAACTGCGCGACAATCTTCTGTTGCAAGGCGGTTAAGGCGTCCATGTCGATGGTGGACAGATCCACATAGATGACGGCATCGGTCTGGGCGCCGACAAAAGGCGCAATGCCATCAGCCGCGGCGCGGCCGGCCGACATCAGCCCGACTGAGAGCATCGTCAGCACGCCAGCCAGGCAAAATCGCTTGGTCACTAGAAACCTCCTCAAAGGGAAAATTTTGGTGCGTAATTAACCGGCCGCATTGTGCCAGCCGATGCGGCGGCTGTCCATCCAGGATTTTGCAAGGGATGCGATTGATTTGCCGAAAGTGTTCGCCAGGGTCACATTTAGCGGACGCGCTGGCGCGGCGCGCGCCGCGCAAGCGCGGCCGCTAAACAAATGCGTGGATTTCAAACTGGTCGTTACGCCGGCGCCAGAAACTGAATGTCCCTGATCTCCAGCTCTACGTTGGTGCGGCCGTTGAATTGGTTGATTGCGGGCTCAACGGCCAGGTGCAAGGCGGCGCCGGGGGACAGCCGATCCAGCAATTCGCCGGAGCGGAAGGCGATGCACTTGATCGTGCGTTGGCCCTGTTTGACCATGATTTGCAGATGGTCGCCGTCTTTGCCGCAGCGGCGCGGCGCGGCGGCCACGGCAACATTTTGCAGGCACAGCAGGGGCTTGGGATTGCCGTGCCCGAACGGGCCCAGCCGGCCCATTTCCGATACCAGCGGTTGGGTGATCTGCCCCAGATCGGCCAGGCATTCCAGACGAAGTTGGGGAACCAGCATGTCATCGGTGACGCCGGTTTGGGCCAAGGCGCAAAAGGCGCGGCGGAAATCTTCCAGGCGGCCGGTTTCGATCTTCAATCCCGCCGCCATCTCGTGACCGCCGAACGCCAACAGATGTTCGCCGCAGGCTTCCAGAGCGCGCGCCAGATGGAACCCGGCCACCGACCGGCCGCTTCCTTGGCCCTGGCCGTTATTCAAGGCCACCATGATGGTCGGGCGACAAAGACGATCGACGATGCGCGACGCGACGATTCCGATAACGCCGGCGTGCCATCCCTGCGCGCCCAGGACCAGCGCGCGTTGCTCGTGCCAGTCATTGGCCTGGATCTGGGCCAGCGCCTGCTCGAGAATTTGTTTTTCGACCGTTTGGCGGGCGCGGTTCTGGGTTTCCAGATAAGCGGCGATCTCCTGGGCACGCGGCTCATCCGCGGTGGTGAGCATCTCAACGGCCAGGGCGGCATGGCCCAGGCGGCCGCAGGCGTTCAGACGCGGGGCCAGCAGAAATCCCACGTGATAACTGTCCAGGTTTCGCCCCGACAGCGCCGCCGAGGCGATCAATGCGCGGAGGCCGGCCAGGCGGCTTTCCCTCAATCCCGTCAGGCCGAAATGCGCCAGGATGCGATTCTCGCCGACCAGCGGAACGACATCAGCGATGGTTCCCAGAGCGGCCAGTCCGGTGGCGTCGAGTAGAAAATTCCTGAACGATTCACCGACGCGTGCGGTCCCGCTGATTGCCTGGCCGATCGCCCAGGCCAGCTTGAACGCCACTCCGGCGCCGCACAGGTAGGGATTGGGATATACCAGCGCGCCCGGAAGGCGGGGATGAACGATGCTATGGCAATCGGGCAGCAGCGGCTGATCGCCGTGCCATTCGTGGTGATCGGTCACGACCAGATCGACGCCGCGTTCGCGGGCGATCTTGACCTGCTCGATGGCGGTAATGCCGCAATCGACGGTGATGATAAGTTGCGCCCCCTCGTCGATGATCTGGCGCAGCGCCTCGGCGTTGAGGCCATATCCCTCGTCGATGCGGTGGGGGATGTAAGTGCGGACCTGTCCGCCCAGGAGGATGATGGCGTGCCAGAGAATCGCGGTGGCGGTGATGCCGTCGACGTCGTAGTCGCCATAGATGACGATCTTCTGATGGTCGCGGATGGCCTGGGCGATGCGGGCGGCGGCGGTGGTGGCGCCGGGCAGCAGGGCCGGATCGACCAGCGCCTTAAGCGTGGGTTGCAGAAACGCCTGGGCATCCTCGCTGCTGCTCATGCCCCGATTGAGCAACATCTGTCCCAGCAGCGGGGAGACCTTCAGGCGTGATGCCAGATCGGCGGCGGCGGGGTTGGGCGGCTGCAGCTTCCAGGATTGGTGGCGATACATGAAACCTTCCTTGGCGATTCGCCAATGATTTTAGCAGCTTTGAGCGGCGGTGTCTGGCGGGCGCCGCTTTCTCCACAGATCTGCGGCGGCGTTTAGCGGCCGGGCTTGCCCGGCGCGCCGCTCGGCTCGACTGAGCGCGCCGCGCAAGCGCGGCCGCTAAACACCGAAGTAACAAGAGAGGTCAGGGAGCGGCGGGGCAATTCTGGTAGACTTTGCCGTCGTGGCCGACATCGTCCTGACAACGCTCAACGCGCGTTATGCCCATGCGGCGTTTGGGCTGCGGTATCTCATGGCCAATCTGGGGCCGCTTCAATCGCGCGCCGCCATTTTGGAGTTCGACATCAACCATCGCCCGATCGATGCCATCGAGACCATCCTGGCCCAGAATCCGCTGATCGTCGGCGTGGGCGTCTATATCTGGAATGTCAACCCGGCAACGCAGCTGGTCGCCGAGCTGAAGCGAATTCGGCCGGACATCCTGGTGATACTGGGCGGGCCGGAAGTCAGCCATGAAACCGAGCAGCAGGAAATCTGTCGCCTGGCGGATTATGTCGTCACCGGCGAGGCGGACCTGGCGTTCGGGCGGCTATGCGGAGAATTGCTGGCCGGCGTGCATCCGACGGCAAGGACGATCGCGGCGGAATTGCCCGATTTTTCGCGCCTCCTGCTCCCGTACGATCTTTACGACGACCGCGACGTGGCGCAGCGCGTCATTTATGTGGAAGCGTCGCGGGGGTGCCCGTTTTCCTGCGAGTTCTGTCTCTCCTCGCTGGATATTCCGGTGCGCAACGTTCCGCTGGAGCCGTTTCTGGCGGCGATGCAGCGGCTGCTGGATCGCGGGGTGCGGCAATTCAAGTTCGTCGATCGCACGTTCAATCTCAATATCAACGTCGGCAAGAGCATCCTGAAGTTCTTCCTGGATCGGTATCGGCCCGGTCTGTTCGTGCATTTTGAGATGATCCCCGACCGGTTGCCGCAAGGGCTGCGCGAACTTATCCGCCAGTTCCCCGCCGGGGCGTTGCAGTTTGAGGTGGGAATCCAGACGTTCAACCCGCAGGTCGCCGCGCTCATCAGCCGCAAGCAGGATAATGATTGCCTTGCGGACAATCTGCGTTTTTTGACGCAGCAGACCGGGGTGCACGTTCATGCTGATTTGATCGTCGGTCTTCCCGGCGAGGATATGGAGAGTTTGGGCGCGGGCTTCGATCGGTTGGTGGCGCTGGGGCCGCAGGAAATCCAGGTGGGGATGCTCAAGCGTCTGCGGGGGACGCCGATCGTCCGGCATGACCGGCAATGGGGCATGGTCTACAGCTCTCATCCGCCGTACGAGGTGCTCCAGACCGGCGCGATCGATTTTCCGACGATGCAGCGGCTGCGGCGTTTCTCGCGGTATTGGGACTTAATCGCCAACAGCGGCAACTTCGTCGCGACGGCGCCGAGGATATGGGAAGACGGGTCGGCGTTCGGCGCGTTTTTACGCTTCAGCGACTGGCTGGCGCGGCGGGCGGGCAAAACGCATGGAATTGCCCTGCAGCATCTGGCCGAGTTGCTGTTTATTTTTTTGACCGAAGAATTGGGCCAGAATACCGCGCACGTGGCGCAAGCGCTGTGGCGGGATTATCAGCGGGGCGGCCGAAGCGATCGGCCCGCTTTTTTGCGGGCATATCTGCCCGCCGACGCGATGAAAATCCAGCGGAGCAGTAAAAGGACGCGCATCGGCAAGCGGCAGATGCGGAGACTGGGAATCTTCGGCGGGGCGGAATGAGCGGCGGCCGATTAAATCCGCTGATTCCTGTCGAGCTTCGCTCCGCACCACCGCGGCAGGTGCGCTTGCGCGGCGGCCGGGGGCCGCGCATTATGGGGTTGCGCGTCTTCGTGGTGCCGCACCTGCTGATCGGCATCGCGGTGCTTGTTGTGGTGATCGGTGAGCCGCTGTGGCTTTGGGGGTATCCGCCGATTCTGGGGCGGATCACTTCCATGAAGCAATCGATAAGTCCCAAGGGGCGAACCCGGGATGAGGTTGACTACATATATCGGTGGAACGGCCGGGCGATCAACGATTCGGCCACAGTCAGCCCGGCGGCGTACCAACGCTTGCAGAGCAGTCAATATGTCAAAGTGCATGCGCTGAACGTGGGCGGGTACCAATTCAGCGAGTTGGAGATGACGCCCAAAGAGTTCGCGGCGGCGCGATGGTTTCTTTGGCCGTGGGCGATTGTATGGAACGGGATGCTTTTGTTGATGCTCCGCCAGCCCATCCTGGCCAAGCGATTGGTGCGTAACGGCGAGGCGGTGGTGGGGAAAATCCTCGACAAGAAATCCTACCGGGGCAGATCGACCCGCTTCGCCGTGAGCTACGAGTATGCGCCGCGGACCGGCCAGCCGTTGCGGCGAACCATGACGGTGAGCGGGGCGGACTACGAATCGGCTGCGATTGGGAAGGAGATCGTGGTCCTGTACGATCCCAACCATCCGGCCAACTCGGTGGTCTACCAATACGCGGATTACCTGGCGACATGACTGGCGAGATGAGCAGCGGCGCGTCTGATAACCTTTGGGGCGGGATTGTTGTGTAAATTTGGGAAGGTTTCTACCGATCATTCCTGCACGTGCCGGGTTGGTTGCCAAGCGAGGCTTTTTCTTGCAATATAGCCCGCCGGGCATGAATATCCGCCTGGTTCGGCGATGCTTATGAAGTCAGGGCATGATCGCAGCAATTGGATTTGCGGATCAAAATCAGTGTGAAAGGAGCGCATCTTGCAGTCTCGAATCTCATTGAACGCGCCATTGGCCGCCATTCGGTCCGGGCTGACGTGGATGGCGTTGGCGGGCGTACTGAGCGGATGCGGCGTCCTGAACGACTTTTTCAACCCCGGCGAGCCGTACATCATCTCCAAAGGTCATTCGCCGCTGCCGGTGCCTATTCTGGATACCCTTGGGCCGGGCATCGAGGAGCCGGACAATGTTTATACGGATGCCACTGATATTACTCCCGCCGACCTGGTGCCCGAGGTTTCCGACTACAAGATTGGCACCAACGACCTGGTGAGCATTTCGATCTTCGATTTGATGGGAGAGGGGACGGGCGAAACAGTCAAGACGGCCCGGGTGACCGAGACGGGGACGATTAGTCTTTCGCTGATTCCCCCGATCCATGCCGCGGGTTTGACGGAACAGGAACTGGAGCAGGCGATTACCAAGGCCTACCAGGACGCCGGGCTGATCCGCAATGCCCGTGTATCGGTAACGGTGGCGGAGGCCCGCGCTCGCACGTTCAGCATCCAGGGCAACGCACAAGTACCGGGGGAATACCAAATTACCCGGCCGGATTTCCGGATGCTGGATGCGCTGATGACCGCGCGTGCGCCACTCCAGCCGCTTGGGGTGGAATACGCGTACATCATCCGCAAGCCGCCGGCAGAAGCGGGGCCAGCCGCGCCGCCTCCGACTGCGCCCAACATGCCCAGCACGACGCAGCCCGCGCCGGGCGATCTGCTGACCCCGCCCCCCCCGTCGATGGCGCCGACGACGCAGTCGAGCGCCAACCCCGTTTCCGGGGTGACGACGCCGTTGGCAATGGATCAGCCGGCTGCCGATAGCGGGCACGTATTCAAATTTGACGATCTTCAGGCCCCCAGCGACATGCGCGTCATCCGGGTGCCGATCAACCAGTTGCGGCAATACGGAGAGCTGAAATACAACGTGGTTATCCGTCCGGGCGATATGATTATCGTGCCGGATCCCGTCCAGGGCTTTTATTACATGGGCGGTCACTTGCTGCGAACCGGCGTTTACCAACTGTCCGGATTCCCGGTGACGCTCAAGCAGGCATGGGTGGCGGCTGGCGGCGCGGATGATTTTACGATTCCACGACGCACGGAGATCATCCGTCGAGTCGGCGCCGATAAGGAAGTTTTCGTACGCATCAACATGGGTAAAATCTGGTCTGGCGAGCAGCCGGACATTTATCTAAAGCCTAATGATACGGTCGAGGTGGGCACGAATTTTGTCGCGCCGTTCCTTGCGGCGGGGCGAAACTCGTTCCGTATGACCTATGGGTTCGGATTCCTTTACGATCGTAACTTCTATACCGGTCCTAACGGCTTCTAGCGACGGATATTGGTCGCCGGCATTGGACTCTTGGCGGGTTTGGCGTCACAATTGCCAAGCAAGAGATCGAACCCGGCGTCCGGAGTGGGCGTAAGATCGGGCGAGGTTTGGGATTTGCGCCGCACGGAGGTGCGCGACGCATGGGTTTGTCCCGTTGAGTCCGGAGGCTCTTCGCGGACGAACAGACCGCCTGTCCAATGAGTCAAGAACAGCTTATAGCCGTTAATGCCCGTGGCGTTGCCGCGGTCACAATGCCCAGTGCTTCCCTGCGCCAAGGCTTGAGCACTGAGGCATGGATCAAGATCGGGATTATCACCGCCCTGTTCGCCTGTCTATTCTGGCCGAATCTGCGGCGACTGTGGGAGAAGACCAACCCGTT
>Ga0182024_10021573_pt1 | contig 11681 bp, 10 predicted proteins | sample P32metaG_FD_120480 | JGI IMG/M metagenome (GOLD analysis project Ga0182024, IMG submission 120480) | Permafrost microbial communities from Stordalen Mire, Sweden - P3-2 metaG (Illumina Assembly) | ecosystem: Environmental > Terrestrial > Soil > Wetlands > Permafrost | place: Sweden: Stordalen... | reverse complement strand
TGGGTCATGTCGCGCCACGCCGGCGAGATGCGATCGCAGAATTCCTGCGGCGTCAGCCCGAGGGCCTGCGCCGATCGCTCGACCTTCTGGCCGTGCTCGTCGCTCCCGGTGAGGAACTTGACCCGGCGCCCATCGAGCCGCATGAAGCGCGCCAGTGCATCGCACACCAATGTCGTATAGGCGTGGCCGAGATGCGGCACGTCGTTCACGTAATAGATCGGGGTGGTAACGAAATACGGGCGGTCGGCGCTCATCATCCTCTCCAAAGCGCTGATATGGGACCACAGACGCGATCGGTCCAGCGATGACGCCGAACACGGCGATCGGCAGCGCCGCGAGCTTCTACCGCGCCGCGCCCTCGATCGCAAAGAATGCGCCAAGGATCGTCTGTTTCTTGTCGAGATTGAGGGCGTCGGTGCGGGCAAAACTTTGGCCGATCGCGTCGCGCAGCTCGGCCCAGCGCGCCGCCGGCGCCCGCTCGCCGAGCCGCTGCAACACCGCGCTTTCGGACGGCCCCGCTGCGCCGGCGCTCCCGCGCGCCGCCGCGCCGGCGACCCGGGCCAGCAACTGCGCCACGAGCTCCTCGACCGCGCGATAGGCCTCCTCGGCGTCGCCCCGGACGAGCCGGTCGGCGAAGGCGTGGAGCGCGGCCGGGTCGATCCCGCCGTCGCGCGAGAGCAGCGCCAATACCGACTCGTAGAGTTCGACCCCGCCGGCGGCGGCGAGGTCAAGGGCGCGGCCGATGCTGCCGCCGCAGAGCGCGGTCAGCGCCTCGGCTTGGCCCTCGGGCAGATCGGGCCGGTAGCGCAGGAGCAGCCGACGGACGATCGCCGGCGGCAACGACGCCAGCGGAAACCGCCGGCAGCGCGAGCGGATCGTCGGCAAGAGCCGGCCCGGGCTGTGCGCCACCAAGATGAGGAGCGCGAGAAGCGGTGGCTCTTCGAGGATTTTGAGGAGCGCGTTGGCGGCGTTGCGGTTCATCTCGTCCGCGCCGTCGACGATGACGACGCGCCAGCCGCCCTCGGCCGGCGTCAGCCGCAAAAAGGCGCCGATCTCGCGGGTGTTCCCGACGACGATCTCGCCGCGCAGCCGGCGGCGCCGCGGGTCATAGGCGCGCTCGACCGTCAGGAGATCGGCATGCCCGCCGGAGGCCACCCGGCGAAAGGTGCCGCTGTCGGGTGCGATCGCGAGCCCGGTTGCGTCCGGGTCGCCGAGGAGGCCGCGGGGCGACCCCTCCCCTCCTCCGGTCGCCAGCACGAACCGGGCCAGGCGGAACGCCAGCGTGGCCTTGCCGATGCCGCGCGGCCCGCTCAAGAGCAGCGCATGCGGCAGCCTGCCTGCTTCGAAGAGGCGCCTCAGCGCGCTCTCGGCGGCTTCGTGACCGAGGAGTTCGGGGTTGGTGCGCGGTGCCGGGGCGAGCGCGGTGTCCGGTGCCTCGTCGCCGTCGCGGCCGCTTCTCATCGCGGCGGGGCGACGCCAAGGCGCGCGGCGACGGCAGCGAACATGGCGCGGTGGACGCTGCCCTCATCGCCGGCGGCGTCGATCACGAGGCAACGCTCGGGGTTGTCGGCGGCGATCTGGCGGAACCCCTGGCGCAACCGCTCGTGGAAGGCCACGTCGAGCCGCTCGAAGCGGTCGGCAGTGCCGGAACGCCGCGATGCCCGGGCGAGCCCCTCGGCGACCGGCAGGTCGAGGATCAGCGTCAGGTCCGGCAGGAAATCGCCAAGCGCAAAGCGATGCAGGGCCAGGAGATCGGCAAGCGGCAGCCCGCGGCCATAACCCTGATAGGCCAACGTCGAATCGGCGAAGCGGTCGCAGACCACCCAGACGCCCCGGTCGAGCGCCGGCTGAATCAATCGAATGACATGGTCGCGGCGCGCCGCGAAAAGCAACAGCGCCTCGCCAACCGCATCCCACCGCTCGGTGGCGCCTTCGAGCAGGAGGCGGCGGATCGCCTCGGCACCTTCCGAGCCACCCGGCTCGCGGGTCCGCGTTGCGGTGATCCCAGCACGGCCCAAGGCCGCCAGCAAGAGAGCGACCTGGGTCGACTTACCGGCCCCTTCGCCGCCCTCGACCGTGATCAGGCGGCCCCGTGCGGTCCCCGGGCGAGATGGTGCGCTCAGTGCCGGTTGCCCCAGATCAGATGGGCGGCGACCATGGCCATCCGCCCGAACGGGCCCATCCGGTCGACGCTGGCGGCGGCGATGAGTGGCGCCTCGACCTGCGCGATATCCGGGGCGGTGACGACAACCTTGCCGATCGCTTGGCCTTTCCTGATCGGCGCCGATACCGGCTTGTTGTACGAGACCACGACCTTCATGTCCTTGCGCGATTTGCGCGGCAGCGTAACGACGAGGTCCTTGGCGACGGTGAGCGGCACTTTCGCCTCGGTGCCGAGCCACACTTCAGCATCATCGACCTTGTCGCCGACGCTGAACAGTTGATAGTCGTTGAATTCGCGGAAGGCCCACTCGATCAATCTCTCGCCTTCCTGCGCCCGCGCCTTCATCGTCGGCAGGCCGCCCAAGACCATGATGACACGCCGCTTGTCGCGATGCACCGACGCCAGGAGGCTATACCCCGACTCCTCGGTATGGCCGGTCTTCAGCCCGTCGGCACCAATATCGCGGTAAATCAAAGGATTGCGGTTTCCCTGATTGATGTTGTTGAAGGCGTAATCCTTCTCCGCGAAGTAATGATAATATTGTGGAAAATCCTCAATTGTCCGCAGCGCCAGGGTCGCCAGATCGCGCGCGGTCGAATAGTGATCGGGGTTGGGTAGGCCATCGACATCGGCAAAATGGCTGGCGGGGAGGCCGATCTCCTTGGCCTTGGCGTTCATCAGATCGACAAAAGCAGCTTCGCTCCCGGCCAGCCCCTCGGCCAGCACGATGCAGGCATCGTTTCCCGACTGGACGATCATGCCGCGCAGCAGATCGTCGATCTTGATACGCCCGCCGAGCGGCACGAACATCTTGGAGCCTTGGGTGCGCCAGGCGGTCTCGCTGACCGGCAACTCGTCATCGAGCTTGGCGCGGCCCCGTTTCAGCATGTCGAAAACGACATAGGCGGTCATCACCTTCGACAGCGAGGCGGTCGGGATGCGCTCGTCGGCGCCCTTGTCGAGCAGTACCGCGCCGGTCTCGGCCTCGAGGATCAGCGCATGCGTTGCCTGCGTGTCGATCGGGCCGCTAACCGGCGGAGTCTCGCTAGGCGCCGGCGCGGCCTTGGCGTGCGGCGCGGCCGGTTTGGGTTTTGCCGCCACCGCGGCGGATGGCCCGGGCACGGCGAGGAGCGTCGCCAGGGCCAGCGCCGCGGCGCCGGCAAGCGAGGGACACCAGAGCAACCGCATCGTGCTCAGACCTCCGACCGGGTTCGCGACCCGCCCCGGGTCACTGGCTGACCACGCGCGCCCCCGGATAGCCGCTGTCCACAACCTTGCCGAGCAACCGCGCCGCCGCCGCCTCGCTCGCCACCGGCCCGAGCCTCACGCGATAAAGCTCGGCGCCCCTGGCTGCGGTCCGCACGATCTCGACGCTGCCCAGAGCGGCGATCCGTGCGCGTACTCGTTGCGCATTCTCTGGCACGGCAAACGTGCCGGCCAGAACAAAGATCCGGCCGGAACCCCTCGCGGGCGGTTTTGCCGCAACCATCGGCGGCGGGGCGATCGGCCGATGCAGTGTCTCGGCATGCGCGGGGGAGATCAACGTCGGCCAATAGCCCGGCGACGCCGAAGCGATTGCCGGCCGCGGCGCCGGCGTTGGCGGGGGCGGCGATGACGCCGGCGGCGACTCCGCGGCGACCTGCGCCAGCGGCGGTGCGCTGCGCGCCGCCCGGGCGGGGCCGCTCGCGGCAGCCTGCGCAAGCATCACATGCCTGGTTTCGCCATGCATCGCGGCTTCCGCGACCTGGATGCTTTCCTCCCGTAATATCCTGACACGCACTTGCGCGGTTCCGGTCGTCTCGAACCCGAGGAGCTGGGCGGCGCGGCGCGACAGGTCGATGATCCGCCCGTCGACGAACGGTCCGCGGTCGTTGACGCGCAGGCGCACCGAGCGGCCGTTCTGCAGGTTGGTGACCTCGACGACGCTCGGCAGCGGCAACGTCTTGTGCGCTGCCGACAGCTGGTTCATATCGTAGATCTCGTTGTCCGACGTCAGTTCGTGGTCGAAGCCCGGGCCATACCATGAGGCGGTGCCGGTTTCATCGTAGCCGTAGTCGGCCCGCGGGGTGTACCACACCCCCTTCACCTGATACGGCTCGATCCGGTAGACCGGCTGACCGGGCGCGCGATGGGCGTGGTGATTGCCGGCGAATTGCGGCCCCGAGGAGGCGCAGCCGGCCAGCGCCAAGCCCAGCGCCACGACGACAGGCAGCATTTGCACGCTGGAGAATCCCCCCATCGAGACCCTACCCGGCCTAGCTGCGATCGATGCTGTCGGCGATGTAGCCGACAGCCGCAGCGAAATAGTTGGAGTTATTCCATTTCTTGATGATGCGGAAATTGTCGTAGACCAAGAGTGCGGTGCCGCCCATCCCGTCGGGCAGAACCAGCGAGGCGGCAGGCTCACGCCCGGTGAACGGGGCCGCGCCGACCGGCCGCACGCCGAGCCGGCTCCATTCGGCCGTCGAGCGGCGGTTTTCGAGCCCGGCGAGCCGGAGGTCGAAATCGCTCGGCACGGAGACTTCGCGCCCCCAGTTCTCTTCGCCGCGCCAACCGAGCCGGGAAATGTAGTTGGCGATCGAGCCCAACACGTCGGCGCGGTCGTTCCAGATGTCGCGGCGGCCGTCTCCGTCGAAATCGACGGCGTAGCTGAGGAACGTGGTCGGCATGAACTGGCACTGGCCCATCGCCCCGGCCCACGAACCGACCATGTTGTCGATCCGGACATTGCCTTGGTCGAGGATCTTCAGGGCCGCCATCAGCTCGGCGCGAAACATCGTGCCGCGGCGCCCATCATAGGCCAGCGTGGCGAGCGCGGCGGGGACCGAGTAAGTGCCCATGGTCCGGCCAAAATCGCTCTCGACCCCCCACAGCGCGACCACAAAGCGCGGCTGGACGCGAAAGCGCTGCCAGACCTGCTGCAGCATGCCCCAATTGTCGACCAGGTGGCGCCGTCCATCGTCAAGCCGCTGCTGGGTGACGACCTTGTCGAGATATTCGGCAAACGTCATCTTTTGCTCGGGTTGCTTGCGGTCGAGCTCGATGACATGCGGCAGGTACTGGATAGATTGGAAAGCGATATCGATCGTCGCCGGCCGGATACCCTGCGCGGACGCGTCACGCCGCACCCCGGCGAGAAAACCCGAAAAATCGCTTTCCGCCGCCGCCGCGATTCCACCCCCCAGCGGGACCGCCAACAACGGAGCCGCGGCGATGAAGGCCCGGCGGCTCATGCGGAAAGGCATCATCACTGTGCCCCCGCTAGTACTGTTCCCCCAGCGGCTTCTGCCATAAATCTCTGAATAATTCAATAATCACGCCGCTGGCCGAGCGAAATCGAGGTGGATCTCGAACGACTTTCGCTAAAGTTGATTCTCCCGCTCAATTCCTCATCTCCGGGTTTGACGGGAGGGAAAGCGGCCCAGCCTGGACGGAACCTGGCTTGGCAGTCCGCGAATACGCCGCCGCTCACAGCGACAGCGCGCGCGGCAGCCAGAGCGAGATCGCCGGGATGTAGGTGACCGGCATCAGGACGATGGACATCACGCCGTAGAACGGCCAGATCTCCTTCATCACGTCTTCCCTCCGCACGCGGCCGCCGGTCGGCTCTTCGAGCTTCTTGTCCATGTTCTCGAGGGCCTGCGCGGTCGGATAGCCCTCGGGGTACGTCGGAGGCCTTCAGCACTATCGCCGGCTCCACCCTCGCGTGATGCCGCGGCGCCAGAGCGGCTCCCCGCCAGCGTCAACAAATCGCGTCCTTTCACGCGGGCCTCCCCTCCCCGTTCCACGGGGTGCGTCGAATAAGCCGGCGCCGATCTAATCGTCGGCCGCTGCGGTTGCGCCAGCCGCCGCCGGCTGGCGGCGTTTCTCGCGCAATAGCAGCAAGAGGGGTATCGAGGCGAGCGCGATCAGCATCATCAGCTTGAAATCGTCGACATAGGCGACCATCGCCGCCTGCCGCGTGACCTCGGCGTTGAGCGCGGCCACCCCGCTCGGACTGGTCAGGCTAAAGGGCACCGCCAGATAGGGCGGCTGCGCGAGCGGGTTGTCGGGCCGCAGCCCTTCGACCAGTCGCGAGTGAACCGTCTGGGTGTTCTCGGCCAGGGTTGCAACCAGAACGCTGATGCCGACACTGCCGCCGAGCATGCGCATCAGGCTGCGGATCGCGGTCCCCTGGGTCATGATGTGGCGCGGCAGGCTCGACAGCGCGATGATGTTCAACGGCACGAACGTGCAGCCGAGGCCAAAGCCCTGCAGCAACCCGGAGACGATCACCGGCGCCATCCCCATCTGCAGCGAGAACCGGCTCATCTGCCACATCGAGACCGCGGTCAGCAGAAATCCGGCGAGGATGATCAGCCGGTTATCGACGCGATTGACCAGCCGGGCGACGAGCAGCATCGCGATCATCACGCCGAAGCCCCGCGGCGCCGTCACCAGCCCGGTGGTCAACACCGGATAATTCATCAATTGCTGCAGCATCGTCGGCACCAGCGCGAGGGTGCCGGTCATAATCAGCCCGACGCTGAACATCAGGATGCCGCCGGCCATGAAATTCGGGCTTCTCAACAGCTCGCGATTGAGAAACGAGCGCGCGCCGGTGGTCGCCGTGTGCACGGTGAACAGGTAGAAGCCGAGCCCCGCGATCGTCGCCTCGAGCCAGATTTCGCCCGAATGGAACCAGTCCTTCAACTCGCCGCGGTCGAGCATCAGCTGCATGGCGCCGATCCCCAGGCTCAGGGTGAAGAACCCGACGAAATCGAACGCCTCGCGATGCACATTGCGCGTCTGGCGGATGAAAATCAGAATCCCCAGCGTGCACAGCGCGCCGACTGGCAGGTTGATGTAGAACACCCAGCGCCAGCTGTAATCCTCGGTCAGCCAGCCGCCGAGCATCGGTCCCATGATCGGCCCGAGGATCGTCCCGATGCCAAACACCGCCATGGCATGCCCGTGGCGCTCCGGCGGATTGATCTGCAAGAGGGTCGACTGCGACAGCGGAATGAGCCCCGCCCCGGCCACCCCCTGCACCGCCCGAAAGAAAACCAGCTCGCTGAGCGTCCCCGCGGCGCCGCACAGGGCCGAGGCGATCGTGAAGCAGATAACCGACGCCAGAAAGATGTACTTTATCCCGAACCGGCCGGCGAGCCAGCCGGTCAGCGGCATCATGATCGCCGAGCACACGATATAGGATGTGAGCGCCCAGGCGATCTGGTCCTGCGACGCGGAGAGGCTGCCCTGGACGTGCGGCAGGGCGACATTGAGGATCGTGTTGTCGATCCCTTGCATAATGTTCGCCAACATGATCGAAATCGTGATCATGCCGCGGTTCGCTACCGGAGCGAACGGAGGGAACACCTCCCCCCTCACCGCCAATGCTCCTTGGGCAATGCCCCGTGAGGGCCGAGAGGGAAGAACCCGCGCCAACGATGCGGGAGGGTGAGGGGCGATCCAGCTTTTTGGCCTGGTCGATTTCCCGCTAAATCCATGCCGCCGGATTGTCCCACATCGTCCGACCGGATTGCCGTCTTTTATGGAAGGGACGAATTGCGGCTGGGTTGCGCGCGGCGCGCGGCTGCACGAGTTGGCTAATCGTCGGCCGCCGCGGTCGCGGTGCGAGGCATTGGAAGGCGGCGCGCATCGCGCAGCAGCAACAGCAGGGGCAGCGTCGCGAGCGCGATCAACATGATCAGCCTGAAATCATCGATATAGGCGACCATCGCGGCCTGACGGGTCACCTCGGCGTTGAGCGCCGCCATCCCGCCCGGGTCCGTGAGGCTGAACGGCGCCGGCAGATAGGGCGCCTGGGCGAGCGGGTTGTCCGGCCGCAGGCCTTCAACGAGGCGCGCGTGAACCACCTGGGTATTCTCGGCCAGGGTTGCGATCAGAACGCTGATGCCGACACTGCCGCCGAGGTTGCGCATCAGGCTGCGGATCGCCGTCCCCTGGGTCAGGATGTGGCGCGGCAGAGTTGACAGCGCCATGATGTTCAACGGCACCTGGGTGCAGCCGAGGCCGAAACCCTGCAATAGCCCGGAGATGATGACCGGCGTCATGCCCATCTGCAGCGAGAAGCAGCTCATCTGCCACATCGAGACCGCGGTCAGCAGAAAGCCGAGCAGAATGATCAGCCGGTTGTCGACGCGGTTGATCAGCGGGGCGACGAGGAACATCGCCACCAAGCTGCCGATGCCGCGCGGCGCGGTCACCAGCCCAGTCGTCAACGCCGGATAGTTCATCAGGTTTTGCAGCATCGTCGGCAGCAGCGCCAGGGTGCCAGTCATGATCAGCCCGCCGCAGAACATCAGCGCCGTGCCCACCATGAAATTGGCACTCTTCAACAGGTCGCGGTTGAGAAACGAGCGCTTGTCGGTGGTTACCGTGTGTACGGTGAAAAGATAGAAGCCGAGCCCGGCGACCGTCGCCTCGATCCAAATCTCGGGCGAATGGAACCAGTCCTTCAACTCGCCACGGTCGAGCATCAATTGCAAGGCACCGATCCCCAGGCTCAGCGCAAGGAACCCGACGAAATCGAACGGCTCGCGATGCACGTTGTGGGTCTGGCGGATGAAAATCAGGATGCCGAGCGTGCACAGAACGCCGACCGGCAGGTTGATATAGAAGATCCAGCGCCAGCTGTAATCCTGGGTCAACCAGCCGCCAAGCGCCGGCCCCATGATCGGCCCGAGGATCGTGCCGATGCCGAACACCGCCATCGCATGCCCGTGGCGCTCCGGCGGGTTGATCTGCAAGAGGGTCGCCTGCGACAGCGGGATCAGCCCGGCCCCGGCCACCCCCTGCAACGCGCGAAAGAAAACGAGCTCGCCGAGGCTTCCGGCGGCGCCGCAGAGCGCCGAGGCGAGCGTGAAGCCGATGACCGAGACCAGAAATATATATTTGATGCCGAACCGGCCGGCGAGCCAGCCGGTTAGCGGCATCATGATCGCGGCGCAGACGATATAGGAGGTCAACGCCCAGGCAATCTGGTCCAGCGAGGCCGACAGGCTCCCCTGGATGTGCGGCAGGGCAACATTGAGGATCGTGTTGTCGAGGCCCTGCATGATGTTCGCCAGCATGATCGAGATTGTGATCATGCCGCGGTTTGGCACCGGGGCGAACGCCTCCTCCGTCATCACCGCCGCCGCTCCCCGGGCAACATCATTCCGACGGGTGGCCCCTCACCCGCTCGCGCCGAAAGGGGTCGCGCATCTTTGATCTGGCATTCCCCGGATTTTCCGCCCTTTGAGCGTGATGTTCCGTCTCAGCGGGGCACCCCGCAACGAAATTCGATCGCCGCCACCTCTGTTCGCGTTCGTCCACTGCTCTTGTGCGTTACAGCGACCCCAAGCAGCAGTCCGGCCCTCGCGGCTGGGCGTCTGTCGTTGGTTGATCCGAAAGTCAGCGTAGCGCCCCGTCTTTCGCGCCCGTAAAGGCAATCCCTGCGGGGCGCCTGCGGCGGCCTTGACCGGCGCGGCCGACGCGCTGCTGCAATCCCAGTCGGCTCCGGAGAGAATGCCGTTCTCGTCTCACCAAAGAGAATGCGATGGGGTAGGCTTGGCCAACGTACCATCGCGCGGTGCGCAGAGAGGAGGGCCGTCCATGTCCATCGAAATCATTCCGACCGGCGCTGCCCTCGGCGCCGAGATCCATGGCGTCGACCTGGCCAAGCCAATCGACGATGCCACATTCGCCGCGATCGACCAGGCATACAATGAGCACGGCGTCATCTTCTTTCGCGGCCAAGAGATCACGCCGCAGCAGCAGGTGGCCTTCACTCGCCGCTTTGGCGAGATCGAGTTCAACATCTTCGGCGAACGCTGGAGCGTGACGGGCAGCCCGGAGATCGTCGTCGTCTCCAACGCGATCGAGAACGGGAGCCCCATCGGCGTCCGCCGAGCAGGGGAGAAGTGGCACAGCGACATGTGCTATTCCGCCCGGCCGCCGCGCGGGACGATGCTCTATGCCCTGGAAATTCCGGAGCTGTACGGCCTCCCGTTGGGCGATACCGAATTCGCGTCCGCCGCCGCAGCGTGGGATGCGCTGCCTGAGACCGTCCAGCAGCGGATCGACGGGCGCTGCGCCGGGTTCGACTTTGCGGGCCGTAAGCGTGCGTTTCCGCCCACCCAGTCCGAGATCGACCGCTATCCGCCGGTCTCGCATCCAATCGTGCGCACCCACCCCTATACGGGTCGGAAGTGCCTCTACGTCATGCGCGACGACTGCACCGGAATCGAGGGGATGGAGCCGGAGGAAGCCGAGGCCGTGATCGCCGCGCTTGCAGATCACATTATCAAACCGGCATTCATCTATCGCCACCAGTGGCGCCCCGGCGACCTGCTGATGTGGGACAATTGTACGGTGCAGCACCGGGCCATACAGGATTACGACCTGCCACAGCGCCGCCTGATGCACCGGACGACGATGGGAGGCGCGGTTCCGGTGTAGAGCACAGGGGACGCTTTGTCGTACCTCAACCCGAGGTTCCGGTTTGTGATCGCGTTCGGGCTGTTGCTACTCGGGCTGTTCGTGGTGCCCGTACTGGTCAGCGGTTGTCTGCCCGACCCCCGTGGCGGAGTGCCGTGGTACCAAGCGCGCCGCGACCCAACCGGCCTTGCCCCTGATCCTGCGACGACGCAAGAGGCGGTGATCCAGGTTTATGCCGCCCGCGCAGTCTCATGGCGCGGGGCGTTCGCGGTGCACACCTGGTTCGCGGTCAAGCCGACCGGGGCCGAGCGGTATACCCGATACGAAGTGCTCGGCTTTGGCGTCGCCGACGGCGCCCCCGCGGTGCGCGTCGACCGGATGGGCCCCGATAATTACTGGTTCGGCGTCCGACCTCAGATCGTCTTTGACAGGCGCGGGGCGGGTGTCGACGCGATGATCGACAAGATCCGCGCCGCAGTCGCCAGCTATCCCTATCCGCACGAGTATCGTGCCTGGCCCGGCCCCAACAGCAACACGTTTACCGCCTATATTGCGCGCCAAGTCCCCGAGCTTGGTCTCGATCTGCCGTCGAATGCGATCGGCAAAGATTTCCTGCCCGGAGGCGCGCTCTTCGCCGCGGCGCCTAGCGGCTCCGGTTTTCAAGTCTCGTTCTACGGCCTCGCCGGGTTTCTCGTTGCCGTTGACGAGGGGTTCGAACTGAACCTGCTGGGCCTCAATCTAGGCGTCGACGCTGCAACACCGGGTCTAAAGCTGCCCGCGATCGGTCGGGTCGGGATCGGCCGCTGACGCGCCCGGCTGACCGCGACCTCTATGACTGAGCGATCTAACCTCCTTTGGTAGGACGTGGAGCAGGAAGCGCCTGATGAACTCGTCGGGAGCGACCGTCATCGTGCGGTATCGCGCCCGCCTGTTGCGGCGGTAGTCCTTGAAGCGGAAGGTCAAGGGCGGCTTGGCGTGACCGACAGCTCTCGATGGCCGACATCACCTTGAGCTGGCCGAGGCTCACATGCCCAGCATTCGCCTTGCGCCAGGCGGCCCCGTGACGATGAAAGACGTCCGCCACCTCCAGCCT
>Ga0182024_10021572_pt1 | contig 11682 bp, 11 predicted proteins | sample P32metaG_FD_120480 | JGI IMG/M metagenome (GOLD analysis project Ga0182024, IMG submission 120480) | Permafrost microbial communities from Stordalen Mire, Sweden - P3-2 metaG (Illumina Assembly) | ecosystem: Environmental > Terrestrial > Soil > Wetlands > Permafrost | place: Sweden: Stordalen... | reverse complement strand
TGATATACACCACCCAGATCAATCATCGTCGAAGCCTCTGTCTGCGGCGTGGCGAAGCCTTCACGCCCATGCGCAAAGACCTCGCCTCCTAACTCAAACCGCTCCCCAAAGGTGTATTTCACCAGGAATCCGCCATACGGGAAGTTGCGGTACTGGGTTTGTGGGACGATGGTTTCACCGGCCCCGCCGTCCAGGAGCCAGTGTCCTAGGTTTTTCTGGAACCAGAGGGGAAGTTTGTACCAAACCTTTCCCACGCCGAGTCCCTTGTCGTAGCTACCGGTTGGGATTTCAAACATCGTAAAAGTGCCGATCTGAGGAATGTACTTCGATTCTTTGACATAGGCGATCTTTGCGCCCAGTTCCATATCGGTGAGACCAAAGGCGCTGGGGCCGGTGCCACCGGGCAGATAGACAGGATTGTTCGAGGGGTTGATAGAGCCCCAGGGCAGAATGGCGTGAAGTTGCACCCTGGGAATGGCACCCCAGTTGAACTCGAAAGCCGGACCCGTGGAATCAGTTTCCACCGGAGTTCCGTCTGTACTGCCGAAAATGTAGAACTCGTAATGGTACAGGTCTACCGGAACCGGATCGTCGGTTTGGTACGGCGGGCCCTGCGCCCATAGGGGTGAAGCGGCAAGGGTAAGAAACAGGAACACCACTAATTTTGAACGAAGTCCTTGACCCCTCATCGGCGCTTCTGCCTTCTCATTAAGATCGAGCTGCGCTGTGGATGCGACGGTCCAACTATGTCAGAGTATATCGGAATTCGATACTATACTATCGAACTTCGATTGTGGTTGTGCAGAGGTATATTTGATCTGTGTCCACTCACCAGCGGGAACTCTTTTTCGGGCTCATCCGGATTCATGTACTCGTACATGCGTCCCACGAGCCCATCTTTGGGCTCGCGATGATGGACGAGCTGGCGCATCACGGGTATCGCATTGGGCCGGGAACTCTCTACCCGCTCCTACATGGCCTGGAACGCAGCGGTCTGTTGAAGTCTGTCCTAAAAACAGTTGGAGGGCGCAGTCGTCGCGTCTATAAGATCACGCCTGTCGGCAAGAAGGCTTTAGACAAGGCCAGAATGAAAGTTGACGAGCTGCACCATGAACTTCATGAAGAACATCCCCGGAAAATATCGCCACTCAGCGATACTTCCGTGGACAACGAAGCGTAGAGTGACAAGGCTTACGGTGCATCCTCAATCGCTTCTAAGCGAGTTCGTGGCAACGTTCGGACTATTGTCGGTGATCTGGGGATGTTCGCGACTACGCTCAGGAGTAGTGCCGTTCGCTGTTGCAAGGTACATTACTGCCGCCTACTGGTTCACTGCGTCAACATCGTTTGCAAATCCGGCAGCGACAATTGCCCGCTCCTTGTCTGACACCCTTGCCGGAATTCGACCCTCAGACGTTCCCTTGTTTATAGGGGAGTGATGAATGCCGTTGACTTCGATGAGCATTTTTGCTGTACTTGTATTGTTAACCACGGTGAAGGAGTTCACCGCCAACCGCTGTCCCAATTCTTAAGCCGGAACAGCTGATGACTCCTGACAAGCGGATTGCCTTGTCACGGAGTCATGGTCCCGGCAACGATCCGCAGAAACTAGTTGAGGTGGCGCTTTATGGAGAACGTGTGGGTAATGGCCGCCGTTTGGGTCGGCCTCGCCTTGATCGCGACGCTGGTCGCCATCTGGTTCCGGATCTCCACTGCCCTGAGTGAAATTGTCGTCGGCACTGTCGCCCAATTGGTGATCGGTGCGCTTTTCGTACATGCTGAACTTGGTGGGAAGACAAGCTGGATTAGTTTTCTTGCCGGCACGGGTGCCATCGTTCTTACGTTTCTGGCCGGTGCCGAACTCGATCCACAAATCTTTCGGACGAAATGGAAAGAGGCGACAGTAATTGGACTGGTGGGTTTCTTCGGACCGTTTTTTGGCTGCACGGCAATTGCCCACTACGTCTTGCATTGGGGAGGCCGAGCCAGTTGGCTGGCGGGCGTGGCCCTTTCGACCACTTCTGTGGCGGTCGTTTATGCAGTGATGTTGGAACTGGGGTTCAACGTTACAGATTTCGGGAAGGCTGTGCTGGCCGCCTGCTTTGTTAACGATCTGGGAACAGTGATTGCTCTGGGGCTGATCTTCTCGCCGTTTACCCTGAAAACCTTGATCTTCATAGGCGTCAGTGTTGTGGTCTTCGCCATTCTTCCATTTCTCACACCCCGATTTTTCAGGAAGTACGGAGGACGTGTTTCCGAGCTGGAAGCCAAGTACATACTCTTCCTACTGTTTGCAATGGGGGGATTGGCAGTTTGGTCTGGGAGCGAAGCAGTCTTGCCAGCGTACATCATCGGCATGGTGCTGGCGGGAACAGTGGGAAAGGACCACAGTCTCATAAGGCGTCTGCGCACCCTGACGTTCGGATTGCTGACGCCGTTTTACTTCATTCGGGCAGGATCGTTTGTGTCCGTGCCTGCATTGATTGCGGCCCCGCTCGCATTCACTGTGTTGTTTTTTGCCAAGATGCTGTCGAAAGTAATTCCTTTGTACCCCACGGTGAAAGCTTTTAAGTATCAGAAGGAAGAAGGGCTGTACTTCACGCTGATGATGTCGACGGGCCTGACGTTCGGGACTATTTCCGCGCTGTTCGGGCTGAATCACGGTGTCATCACCCAGGCGCAGTATTCATATTTGGTCGCCACCGTGATCGGGAGTGCCGTCATACCGACCATGATCGCCAACGCTTGGTTCATGCCGAGGCACCTGCTGGCCACTAAGGCAAAGGAAGAGTCGGCATTGCCTCAACCTGTAAGCGAAAACGCAAACTAGGAGGGCGCATGACAGGAAAACGACAGAACGCATATTTTCGCAAGTTGCTGGTCGGCTACGACGGGTCTCCGCAGTCGGAAAAAGCAGTGGATGTGGCCTTCTCGTTGGCAGAGTGCCTGGATGCGACAGTACTGATCTTTGCGGTTGCACGGCCCCCTGAACCGTCGACTTCGGTCGAATTGGAAGCGGTGCTGGACAATGCGAAGCAACACTTTGAAGAGGGTTTTAAGAAGATCATGGAAAGGGCCCGTGGACGCGACCTCAACGTGAAGACCGACATGGCAGTGGGACATCCGGCTGAACAAATCATCCATCGGGCGGATGCGGACGGCGTTGACCTCATCATTTTGGGCCGGCGCGGGCGCTCCATGATCTCAAGGATGATGTTAGGTTCGGTATCCGAGCGAGCCTTGCGATATGCGCATTGTCCAGTGATGGTAGTTCACTAGATTTTGTGAGGAATATGCAACCGCCAGCGAACCTGGCGCATCGGCGAGAGATCACACGATGCCAGAATTTATCTTTGACCGTGAAGGAGAAAGACAGAGCATCAGGCAGCGCCTCGCGAAGAGGCGCCCCTTCCTTATTCATGGACCCACTGGTGTTGGCAAGACTCTGCTGTTGCGCAGCTTGCTGCCGGAATTCCCGTCAATCCTTTACTGTGAAGATTCCGCCACCACACACGTGGTGTTTCGCAGTCTGGCGAATAGCTTGCTGCGCCTCCATAGCCCACGCGCGCGGAGCGCCTTTCGGAACGAGGAGGCCATCAAGACGAAATCGGCAGTCTCCCTGAAAGGAATTGTGATGGATGCCTTAAGTGAGGGGCAATACGCGATTGTCTTGGACCACCTCGGACATCCTTCACACTCCTTCGCGGCAGCAGTTCGCGAGATGATGGCCTGGGGATCGACGCCCGTAAGTGCGGTGGCCCACTCAAGTCACATGGAGGACACCGGCTTTCTCCAGCCTCTTTACTCAGACCGTTCCGAGAAATACGAAATCCGAAACTTCGAGAAGTCGGTGGCAGAGCAGTTCGCTCGCGAGGTGGTCAGGCGCACAAAGCTCACAGCATCGAACATGAATGAGTTTCTCGACAAGATCGTGCAGTTCAGCGAGGGAAACCCAGGAGCAATTGTGGCGCTGGTGGAGACGGCGAAGCACCCCAAATATCGGTCGGAAGAACACATCAAGATCAGCCCACTCTACATCGACTTTCGCATGAATTGGAGAGTAGCTGGATGATTCGCAATGCATGGCTCGCTGTTGGCATAGGGCGGGTTGGTTCTTTGTAAGACGGAGTTCGGATACTACAGGTGATGTGACACGATGCCCGAAGGATCGGCAAATTCGCTCAACTCGAATCATGAGCGCCGTCTGAGCGTGACCTGCCGCTACATCGATAAGCTGCTCGCCGATATGGAGAGCATATTGAGTGTTTCCTCGTCCAGGCTCGCGTTCCCGCAGTACACTCCCGATCTTACTTCTGCCCAGCGGCGCGTGGTCGAGGACTACATCGGCCGTATCCGGGCGCAGTTGGTTCGGGCGCTGGATGGACAAAACATCGAACGGCCGTCGGCCGATATTCCTGTGGGACGGTCGCTCCATTCGACGCTTACGTTCGTAGACATCGCGGTTGAGGAGTTGAAGCCTGAATACATGCGCGGCTACGGTGAAGTCCCACCCCACGCCGCAGTCGAATTGAACGGCATCGCCGGGGAACTCCAAGGTCTGGTGAGACAACTGGATCATTATCTAATGCGTGGCACGGGAGAGAATCTGCAGCAGCGGCTTGAGCGGTTGGAGCAAACGGGAGACGAGGTGCCTCTCCTCCGGAAGCTGGAGGCGGTCATCACCGCACACGGGTTGGTGGAATTTCGGTCTACGTTGTCGATGATTCTCGATCGGCTTGAGGACAATAGTTTCGAAATCGCCATGTTTGGTCGCGTCAGTTCCGGCAAGTCGTCATTGCTGAATGCGATCCTCGAAACCGACGTACTTCCGGTTGGAGTGACTCCCATTACTGCGGTTCCGACGCGGCTTGCCTATGCCGAATCACCCTCGGTCAATGTCTGGTTTGCGAACCGCCCACCCGAGCGTTATGAAATTTCCCTGCTACCGGAATTCGTCGCCGAGCAGCTCAATCCAGGCAATGAGAAACACGTAACGAGAATCGTGGTTGACCTTGGCTCATCTCGTCTTCGGGATGGGATTACTTTTGTGGATACGCCCGGACTTGGATCGTTGGCTACTCGGGGAGCGGCTGAGACGCTTGCCTACCTTCCACGCTCCGACCTGGGCGTGGTTCTGATTGATGCCGGGTCGACACTAACCCCAGACGATCTTCAGACCATTCAGATTATCTATGACGCGGGGATTCCTGCGACAGTCTTGCTGAGTAAAGCCGATCTGCTCACCGCGCAAGAGCGGTCGCGCGTGATCGAATATGTGAAGGATCACATCAGGAAGGAACTGAACGTTAATCTGGCGATACATGCCGTGAGCGTCGTTCGTGAAAGCAAGCAGTTGCTCACCCGCTGGTTCGAAGATGACATTGCGCCTTTGTACAGCCAACGGCAAGATCTGAAGATCCGCTCAATCCGCCGCAAACTGGGAGGGCTGCGGCAGTCGGTAGAAATCGCCTTGCGTGGGCGGTTGCGCCGCAAGGACCAGATTCCCATCAAAAAACTTGAACAACTGCGAGTGGTCGAAGCCGAACTGCCTCAAGCCAGCGGACGGCTTGAAGAAATGAAAAAAACCACACGGCACTCAGCGGACGAGTTGCAGCATTTGAGTTCCCGAAAGATGCTTCAGATAGCTGGAGCTTATCTGGTTGAGTCGTGGTCGTTGCCAAGCTCTGACGAAAAACCACCATCCGAGACTGTGAGCAGCGCCGTAACACGAACGGTTCAGGAACAATCGGAAGCTTTGCGTCGGCGCATGGACGTACTCGCTCATAAAATCACTGAAACTCTCCAATCGGCTGCCAAGGTTCTGGAGATGTCCGACGTGCCTGCCGAGGAGGAATTCGCGAGCGTGTTGCGAGAGATGCCAGTGTTCGATCTTGGCCAGCTTACGTTTCACCTGCGACGGCCAGCGCTGCTTGCATTGCTCGGGAGAAAAATGTCTGAATCGTTTGTGACCAAAAGGCTGACCGGGGTGATTGGGGCTCAGCTTACAAGATCCTTGTCCGCGTACTGCGCGTTACTTTGCGACTGGTCCGAGAGGACGCTGGGACAAGTCCAACGCCGATTCGATGCCTATGCCAACAGCTATCGTGCTCAGATAGAAAGGTTGCTGGGAAACCAGGAAATGCGAACCGGACAAGACGAAGACAGCATTCGCCGCGACTTGGAATCGTTAGAAAATACACAAAGGGAAAAAACCTTGGCTTCGTGACGTGTACATGAAGCTGTAGATAAAGGGGAAAGGAACAAAGCACTTGTTGAAATATCTATTCGTCGGCATTGGAGGCTGTCTGGGGTCGATTCTGCGCTTTTGGCTTGGCAGTTACATCGGCAGCAAAATGGGAACTCGCTTTCCCTACGGGACGCTCGTGATTAACGTTACTGGCTCGTTTCTGATTGGCCTAGTCTTCGCTTTGCTGACTGTGAGAACTAATTGGAGTCCCAACTGGCGATATTTGATCCCAATTGGCTTCATCGGAGGCTACACGACCTTTTCTAGTTTCGAGTATGAGACGCTCCGGACGGTCCAGGATGGCCAGATTGGTCTGGCACTTCTCTATGTGGCAACGAGCGTAGTCATAGGGTTCGTTGCGGTTTGGGGAGGCGTGATGGCCGGGAGGGCAATCGCGTGAAAGCTGAGGCTGCTACACAAACAAGCGTAACTCAGGCGCTGACCAAATGCGCGTGTCCCATCTGTGGGATATTGAAGGATTTCCAGTGGACGCTGGCTGCCGTTGTGCAACCGCAAGCAGCTCTGCGATTGTGCAATTTTCATACGTGGGCGCTGGCTCGTTCCAGGGGCGGCTCGCTTGAACGCTCCACGCCTGGGGAGAGTGTTTCGAGTGTTTTTCTGGAGATGCTAAGCGGTTCTCCTGCGGGGAAAGTGAGCAGCGACGACTGTGCCCTCTGCCACCGGGTCCGAGAAGAAGAAGTAACCCGCTTGCGTGAACTGGCGGAGCAATTCCAGCGCCCTATGTTCGTTCAATGGATGAAAACACAGGGGAGTCTTTGCCTGGACCACGCTGGAAAACTAAAGGAATTTGTGCCTCTGCGCCTTCGAACACTTATTGACGAAGTCGTGGAACGGAATCGGTCGGAGCTTCGCGAGGGACTGGAGGCCTTCCATGAGCAACTCAAGCAGGGAGTGCACACCGGGGGTGGATTGCTGGGCCGCGTAGCGGAATTTCTGGTAGGTCAGAGGGGACTCTAATTTCAGGAGGACAATATGCTCACTGCGGGACCAGGTAAGAAGGTCGGCATCTACGTGGCCGAAGACCAGCACTACCACGGAAGCGCCGCCTATGCGGCGATTCTAGATTTTCTTTTTTTTCACGGTGTGTCTGGTGCGACAGTGACGCGCGGTATCGCGGGATTTGGCGCGGATCATCGTCTTCACACCACCAGTCTTGTGGATTTGGCAGTCCACCTACCTGTGAAGATCGAGTTCATCGAAACTGCAGAAAAGGTCGAGGAGCTATTACCCAAACTTCAGGCAATGGTAGGTACTGGTCTGATTGAGATGCACGACACTACGATTGTCAAACCTGCCGAGAACAAGCAAAAGCAGGTGGAACCGGAGAAGCCCGCATTAAAGCGCGAGGGCAAAGCCAAGATGATGCGAATCTACATCGGCGAAAACGACAAGTGGAATGGCAAGCCGTTGTACGAAGCCATCGTCAACGGCTTGCGATCGAACGATATTGCCGGCGTGACCGTCTATCGGGGAATCCTGGGTTATGGTGCTAATCGGAGAATTCACAAAGATGCCGCGCTGAGTCTTTCTCATGATCGCCCCATCCTGCTGTCAGTGGTCGACACCGAGGACAAGTTGAAAGCGTTCATGCCCATTCTCGACCAAATGGTGCAGCAGGGCCTGGTAGTGCTGTCCAACGTAGACATCATCAAGTACGCGCACAATTATGAGAAAGCCGAGAGACGGCAGGAGGCGCGGATATGAAGCTAGAAGGAAAAGCCAAGTTGTTGCGCATTCACTTCGGCGAGGATGACAAGTGGCACGACAAGCCTTTGTACGAGGCAATCGTGGTTAAGTGCCGAGAACTCGATATCGCGGGTGCCACCGTGTTCCGCGGAATCGAGGGCTACGGCGCGAGCTCAATCGTTCACAAGGCGCATCTGCTTCGATCCTCCGACAGACCCATCATGGTGTCCGTAGTAGACACCGAGGAGAACCTTAAGAAATTGCTCCCAGCTCTGGACGAAATGGTGGATGAAGGTCTCATTGCAATGTCCGAAGTGGAGGTAATTCGCTATGTGCACCAGGAAGGAGTGCGCTCTCCAGCTTTGTAGCAAAGGACAGATGACGGCAACACTGATTTAAAGCGATGAGATATGCGGGCTGACTCGAAAGAAAACTTGCTGCTGGAAAAGCCTGCTACTTTCGGGTTGACATCGGGGGCTTGCGAAGAACGAACTGTGCCTACTGAAAATTCTCACGGAGAATCAGCACTCTTGCGGCTGGCGGAGTTAGCTGACTAGTTTGACGGCGAGCAAGTCGCCGCCGATGCGCGGTCCCTGGCAGAACGGGTATCGGAGGGACGCTTCTACGTCGCTTGTATCGGTCAGTTCAAGCGCGGCAAATCCTCTGTCCTGAATGCGCTGGTAGGCGACAGCGTACTACCGACTGGGGTTGTGCCGGTTACCGCCGTGCCGACGATCGTCCGCTACGGAAGTCATGCGGCCGCTCGCGTGCGCTTTGAAGCCGCTGGCGGCTGGACAGATATTCCGGTTAAGACCGTTGATGCGTATGTCTCCGAAGAGAAGAACCCCGAGAACGCGAAGCATGTCGCGGCATTGGAGATCTTTGTGCCTAGTCCGCTGCTTGCAACCGGCATGTGTTTCGTGGACACACCAGGATTGGGCTCGGTGTTCACCGGCAACACGGCAGCAACGCAGGCTTTTATTCCGCATATTGATGCAGCGCTGGTCGTGATCGGGGCGGATCCTCCGCTAGCGGGGGAAGAACTTGTACTGGTTGAGGCGGTCGCGCGGCACGTTCAGGATCTCATCATCACCGTAAACAAGGCGGATCGGACCACAGACGCAGAACGAGCCGAAGCGGTGGGTTTCGCGCGACGCCAACTCGAAAAGCGACTCCCCGAGCATTCTGTCGGACCTTTGCTCGAGGTCAGCGCGGCGGAACAGCTCGAACACCGGGGAACAGGTCGGGATTGGGAAAAGCTGGTCGGTTCTCTGAACCATTTGATCGAAGGATCGGGCCGTCGTTTGATCCAGGCCGCCTGCGAACGTGGACTAGAGCGGATCAGCGAGCAGCTTCTCTTGATAATCTCGGAAAACCGCGAGGCACTTCAACGACCGATCGAAGAGTCGGAGACCCGCATTGCCGTAATGAAGCGGACCATTGCCGACGCGGAGCGTTCGATGAGGGATCTCGGGTATCTCTTTATGGCTGAACAACAGCATATTTCGGACATGTTCGTCGATGACCACAAGGCGTTTCTCGCGCGTGTAATGCCGCAGGCGCACAAGGAGTTCGAGATTGTGCTGCCGTCCATATCTGGCTGGCTAGGTTCATCGTATCGGCGGCGCACTTTCGGCGAGGCGCAAGAACTGGCACGCCGTCATGTAATGCCATGGTTGAAGCCCGAGCAGGAAAAAGCAGAGAAAGAATACTGGCGTGTTGCGTCGCGGTTCGTGGAGATGGCAAACGACTTTCTAGCCAAACTTGCGAATGCCGGCATTCCCGAGTTGGCGCGAATGCCCCATGCTTTCGATCCGGAACGCGGGTTTCGCGTGCGCTCTGAATTTACCTTTTACGAGTTCAGAGACGTCGTTCAACCTGCCTCACCGGTGCGCTGGCTGGCTGACCTGGTTCTTGGCCTGGTAGGCGCCCATTGGACAATTAGGAACGAGGCCCGAAAGTTTCTCACTAGGCTGCTCGAAACCAACAGCATTCGCGTACAGAGCGACGTTCTCAACCGGGTTCAGGAGAGCCGAGGAAAGTTAGAAGCTGAGATTCGCAAGCTGCTTCATGAGGTGAGTAGGATTGCGGAACAGGCTCTGGTCCGCGCCCGGAAAGTAAAGGAAGACGGCGATCCTGCGGTTCAGGCGGAATTGAATCGATTGGATGGGTTGGAACGGGAAGTAACTGCCCTCCGCGAATCGTTAAAGGCCCTCGTTGTCATCGACGGGTCGATTCCCGAAGTTGTCGGCAAACAGGAACTTACGTGAGCCTGCCCTGGAACGGCATTGCGAAAACCCAACCTCTCCATTTCTCCCAAGCATTCCTGCCAGGAATCATCGGTTGTTCAATTGGTTGCTCAGCGGCGAGAAGGAAAAAACGTGAGAGAAGCCCGGCGGAGAACCCGCCTCCGCAGAACGCTATCGTAAGAAATTAATATGTGTCTGTAAATAATTGATAATAAATGAGATATTTCACAGGAAAAACTCGATGCGAGGGTGGCGTTTCTTCCTAAGCACACTCTCCGATGCGCAAAGGTCGCAAAGCGAACGGAAGGTGAGCGTTTTGGTAACAACGTACCCATCAGATTTATTGAATCATCAGCTGTTAGCAGATGGCGATTGTCTTGCTGTATCGATTGATATTGGGTTGGCACAGAAGAATAAATAAATCGTAGATAAGCGAGAGAATACGAGAGGGGTTCTGTGAGCGATACGGCACCAGGAAAACAGCGGAGTGTGCGAGCACTCGAATGGCTGAACTTTTTCCTCGCCGACGTGCAGACCGGCCTCGGTCCCTTCTTGGCTGCCTATCTTGCTTCGAGCGGATGGAATCCAGGTAGTGTCGGTTATGTGCTGACTTTCGGCGGCTTGGTCGGGGTGGCAATGCAAACTCCAGCGGGAGCCGCGATCGATGCAGTGCGTCGCAAACGCACCCTGCTTGCGATAAACCTTGGTTTTTTAGTTGCTGGAGCATTCCTCCTCATGGGCCATCTGAGCCCATTGCGGGCCTATTCCGCGCAGTTCCTGATCGGCAGTTCAGGACCCTTTCTTGGGCCTACCGTCGCGGCGATCACACTCGGAATTGTTGGCGCCGCAGCGTTTGACAAACAGTTCGGGAAGAATCAAGCGTCCAATGCTGCCGGAAATGTCTTTACCGCGCTGCTTGTCGCCTATGTCAGCTACCAATTTGGCTACCGCGCGATATTCGCTGTCGCTGCATTGCTCGCCATTCCTGCTGCCGTCTCTCTCTTTCTCATAGATGCCAGGCAGATCGATTATGCACGGGCCCGCGGCGCGATCCAAAAACAAGGCAAGATTACGGCCGAGGGATGGTCTGCTCTTCTCAAGGATCGCATTCTCATTTGTTTTTTGGCGACGGCCTTTCTATTTCACTTGGCGAACGCCGCGATGTTGCCGCAACTGGGCGAGATGCTGTCGAAGGACAATCTGAAGGCGGCTGCTCCATTCATGTCCGCATGCATAATCGTGACGCAGTTCGTGATCGCGATCTCCGCGGCTTGGATTGGAAGGCGAGCTGCCGCGAAAGGTAGAAAACCGCTCCTGCTGCTGGGCTTCGGAGTTCTTCCCATCCGCGGGGTTCTTTACACTCTTACGCACGCTGTTGGTGCGCTGATTGCGATTCAGACGCTCGATGGAGTCGCAAATGCCATATTCGGTATCGTCTCGATCCTGGTTGTCAAAGACAGAACCCAGGGCACGGGGCGC
>Ga0182024_10021571_pt1 | contig 11682 bp, 9 predicted proteins | sample P32metaG_FD_120480 | JGI IMG/M metagenome (GOLD analysis project Ga0182024, IMG submission 120480) | Permafrost microbial communities from Stordalen Mire, Sweden - P3-2 metaG (Illumina Assembly) | ecosystem: Environmental > Terrestrial > Soil > Wetlands > Permafrost | place: Sweden: Stordalen... | reverse complement strand
GGCATTGTTCGCATGCCGGCCGATAGGCGATGGCTTGCGAGCGGCGAAACCCGCTTTGCGTCAGCATGTCGTTGAGCGCGGCCGCCCGTCGGCCCACCAGATGCGTGAATACCTTGCGCTCCTCCATGCCCGGCAGATAGGCGCAGGGCGTTGGCGCGGTCAGGTAATACTGCGGGGCGTCGCGCGACTCTTTTGTCACCCTTTCCCACTCCATGCCTCACCTCCGAACCGCAAGGCTAGAACGGATTGGGTCGAACTGGAATGGCCTGACGCAAATTCTTTGCACAGCACGCCAGCTGCATCTCGTTTACGTCAAAAATTTCAAATGAACCGGCCCGACCTGGTTAGCTTGAGTCTGCATTGAGCAACAAGTTCCGCCTTGTAATTCGGCAAGCATTGACGCGCGTCGCATCCGGGCCCGTCGAGTTAATCTGCTGTTCCCGAAGCGAAGTCGCCAGATATTCGGTGAGGGCGCGCGCCGCCCCAAAGTTGGCGTGCCATCCGGGCGCGTCCCGCGAACTCGGGTCGGGCGCGCGTCAGCTTCGCAACCCCGGCCAGCTCCGCTGACGCGCGCCCTGCCTTTCCACCAAATCGAACCGACTCCAGTGTCATTTCAACTTTGCGCCGCCGGTATCATTTCTGCCTTGCACTGACACGACACGACGGCACGTCCCAGGCCACGCTTTGCTTTTCCGGACGTCCCCTTTTCGACCGATTGTGTTGAAAAACTCCGAAAATGAGCGTCGGCGGAAATGTCGATTTTGCGGGTGAAGAGCGGTTTGCGCTGATCGTTGCCACCGCCAATCCATTGCAATGGCCGCACGCTGAGAAGCCACCCTCTCTGCCGAACCCGTAGTACTGTTTTCTTGAAGGCCGTCCATGGCCTTCAGAATTGTGATCGGCGCAAAAGCGGCCCGCTGCGAATTATATCCAGCTTAAGGCATGCCGGACCGCTATGCGCTGGCCGTGATCGATGAAGCCTCGCGCGACTATAGATTGGTTCTGCGTGGGCTTCATGTTCTTGGATGGGAAACAGAAAGCCTGTCAAAGGGATTTCTGGAGGAGACGCACGACTATCCGCGCAAGAGAATTGGCCAGCTGCTCGAGAAATCTTGGTTGGCGACAAACGCCGCTTAGCCCGTTGTCAGGAGCGGTCGGCGGCGGCGCAGATAAGTTCTGCAGGGGTGGAGAGGAGTCCTTTGGATCAGGCGGCCAGAAAGGGTCCGAATGCGCTCCGTCGAGGCGTAGGCATTTTCCGCCGCAGCCAATGCGGAGGACCTCCGCCACGCGGCATTTGGGCGCCAGAATGCCCAGAGCTTCACTCAGCCTGCGAAGCGCGCGGCGGCAGTTCCCGCTTCGGCAACGTCGAGGGCGAGTAGGGCGCCCTCGGCCGGATTGGCGGCGATCTCATACGAGGTCAGACCGAACCGGGCCGAGGTGACGAACAGCGTCGCCAGATTCGGCCCGCCGAACGCGCAGCTCGTCGGGTTCTTGACCGGCAGCTTGACGATGCGGTCGATGCGCCCGTCGGGCGCATAGCGAATGAGCGCGGCCCCGCCGAAGCGTGCGTTCCACAGATAGCCCTTGGCGTCGAGGCACGAGCCGTCGGGAAAGCCGGGCGTTTCAGTGTGCGCGAACACGCGTCGGTTGGCGATGGCGCCACTCGCTGGGTCGTAGTCGAAGCGGTAGATGGTCTGCGCGAGCGTATCGGCGAACAGGAAGGCGCCGTCGGCGCGCCAAGTCATTGTGTTGGAAATCCCGTATTCATGCGCGTCGGCCTGAGCCACGGCGCCGTCGGCCTTGATGCGGAACAATCGCCCGCTATGCGCGTCGATCGCCTTGGACGAACCGTCGGTAGCGATATTGTTCTGCATCGTTCCGACCCGGAACCGCCCCTGAGGATCGCAGGCGCCCTCGTTGAGGCGATTGCCGGGCCGATCGGGTTCGGGAATGCATAGCATCCTCGGCGCGCCGGTAAAGTCGAACAGACAGACCCGATTGTCGAGCGCGAGTATCGCGCCGCCCTTGCGGCGCAGCGCGATCGCTTCGGGAAAGCCAGCGACCGGCCAGCGGTCATGCCGGTTCGCCGCCGGCTCGAAACGCTCGATCGCGCGGCCGGTGATGTCGACCCAATAAAGCGCTGCCTCGTCGATCGACCAATGCGCCCTCTCGCCGACACCGTTGCCGACGGCGAGCGCAATCTCGATCTTCGCCTTGTCGTTCGGGTCGTCGCGCATATCCGCCTCGGCGCGAGCCGGTCCTCGCCTTCTCTTCATTCCTGTATGACAGCTACAACCCAATTGACGCGATATCAAGATGGATTGTATAAGAGGATAGAGACATCCTATATGACAGCTTCAATCCTCGCCCACAGGTCCGATGACGGCCCCGCGCCCCAGCAAGGCGGCCTAGTCGAGCAGGCCATGCAGGCGATCAACGATCACATCCACAATCACAAGCTGGTGGCTGGCGACCCGATGCCGAGCGAGGGCGCGTTTGCGCAGATGCTCGGCGTATCGCGCCCGGTCATCCGCGAAGCGTTCCGCTCGCTGGCGGCGCTCAAACTGATCGATGTCGGCGACGGCCGGCGCGCGCGCGTCTCGGATATCGATGCAAGCGTCCTTGGTCTGATGCTCGACCATGCCGTCCACACCGATCAGATCAATATCCTGCAAATCTACGACGTCCGCCGCACGATCGAGATGCGCACGGTCGCGCTGGCGGCGGTCAGGCGCACCGAGCAGGAAGCCGAGGAGATCGCCGCGCACGCGGTTGCGATGCGCGTGAACTTCCTCGACCCGCCCGTCGTCATGGCGCACGACATCGCGCTGCACGAGGCGATCGGCCGCGCCTCGCGCAATCCCCTGTTCTCGCTCATCGTGACCTCGTTCTCGATCGTGACGCGTCAGACCTGGTCGATCAGCTGGGTCAGCCGGCCGACCGACGCTGTGCGCATGGAGAGCATCGAGGCGCATGAGACGATCGCGCAGGCGATCGCGGCGCGCGAGCCGCGCGCGGCGATCGAGGCGATGGCCGGCCATTTCGACAAGTCGGTGCAGGCGCTGATCAACGCGGGGCTCACGTGAAGATCACTCAGCTCGAGACCCTGCGCATCGAGGAATTCCCCAACCTGGTGTGGCTGCGGGTCCACAGCGACGAGGGCCCCATCGGCCTGGGCGAAACCTTCATGGCGCCGCGCACGGTCGAAGCCTATTTGCACGAGGTGGCCGCGCCGAAGGTGCTGGGGCGCGATCCGCTGGCGATCGACCGCATCGCCAAGGATCTTGTCGGCTATCTCGGATTCCGCTCGACAGGCGCGGAGGCGCGCGGCAATTCCGCGCTCGACATCGCGCTCTGGGACCTGTTCGGCAAGGCGACCGGCCAGCCGCTCGCGCAATTACTCGGCGGCTTCACCCGCCCGAGCATTCGCACCTATAACACCTGCGCGGGGGCCGCCTATATGCGCAAGGCGCGCGGGCAGCAGACCGCGAACTGGGGCCTGCCCGACGAAAAGCCCGGGCGCTACGACGATCTCGACGCGTTCCTCAACCGCGCCGACGAACTGGCACACGATCTTCTCGAAGAAGGCATCACCGCAATGAAGATCTGGCCGTTCGATCCAGCTGCCGAAAAAAGCGAGGGACAGTATATCTCGCGCCCCGACCTCAGGCGCGCGCTCGAGCCGTTCGAGAAAATCCGCCGCGCGGTCGGGGACCGCATCGACGTGATGGTCGAATTCCACTCCCTCTGGCAGCTCGTTCCGGCGATGACCATCGCCAAGGCCTTAGCGCCGTTCGACACGTTCTGGCACGAAGATCCGATCAAGATGGACAGCCTCGCCAGCCTCGTGCGCTATGCGGCCGCGAGTTCCGCGCCGATCTGCGCGTCCGAGACGCTCGGCTCGCGCTGGGCGTTCCGCGATCTGCTCGAGACGGGCGCGGCGGGAATCATCATGCTCGACATTTCCTGGTGCGGCGGCATCTCCGAGGCGCGCAAGATCGCGGCGATGGCGGAGGCCTGGCACCTCAGCGTGGCGCCGCACGATTGCACGGGGCCGGTGGTGCTCGCCGCCTCCACCCACCTTTCGCTCAATGCCCCCAACGCGCTGCTGCAGGAGAGCGTGCGCGCGTTTTACCGCACCTGGTATCGCGATCTCGTCACCGGCCTGCCCGATGTCAGCGACGGCCAGATCAGCGTCGGCCGCCAGCCCGGGCATGGGGTCGAAATCCATCCGGATATCGCCAAGCAGTTCACCGTCGAGACCCGCACGACGGCGCTTGGAGACTTGTAATGGGCGCTTGATTCTTAAAGCAAAGAACGAGGGAGGAGGACATCATGAGTAAGCGTAGAATCGGACTTGCGATATTGAGCGGCGCCAGCATGCTGGCGCTTTCGTTGGCGCCGATGGGCCCGGCGGCGGCGGACGAGCCGCTCAACATCGTCTTCACCCACCATTCATCGGCATCGAACCCGTTTTGGCAGGCGGTGAAGAAGGGCTTCGACGACGCTTGCGCCAAGATACAGGCCAATTGCCAGATGATCTTCACCCAGACGGAGGGATCGGTGGATCAGGAGGTGGCCAATCAGCAGGCGGCGCTTGCGCGCAAGCCCGACGCGCTGATCACCACGCTCGTCGACAACAACGCCTTCGTCGCCAATCTCAAGGAGGCCAAGGCCAAGGGCGTCATCGTGATTGCCTCCAACGTAGACGCGACCGAGGGACCGGAACTGGCGCTGCGCCAGGCCTTCGTCGGCCAGAATTTCGTGCCCGCGGGGACGACGCTCGGCAAGCGGATGGCGGCGCTGTTTCCGAAGGACGGTCCGATCCGGGTGCTGGTCGGCGTCAACGCGCCCGGCCAGAACTGGTCGGAACAGCGCGCCAAGGGCATCATGAACGGGCTGGAGGAATTCAAGAAGGCCAATCCGGGGCGCGAGATCACCATCGACCGGCAGGACGTCAGCGCCGACGGCGCGGTCGTGACGGATCGCGTCGGGGCCTATATCTCAGCCCATCCCGACACCACCGCCTATATCGAGACCGGGCTGTGGCATTCCAATGTCGCGCGCATGCTCAAGGACCGCAACATCCCGCCGGGCAAGATCCTGCTTGGCGGCTTCGACCTTGCCGCCCAGGTGATCGAGCAGATGAAGGCGGGCTACATCCAGGTAGAAATCGATCAGCAGCCCTATGAGCAGGGCTTCCTGCCAGTGATGCAGGTCTATCTGGAGAAGAAGGTCGGCCTCGCCCCGGCCGACATCGACTCCGGCGAGGCGGTATTCACGCCCGAGCAGGCCGATCAGCTGATGGCGCTCGCCAAGCAGGGCGTGCGCTGAGCGAAACAAGAGGCTATGGCCGGCGGGGCTGAGCCCCGCCGACTCTCCTGCAAAATGGGCGGTCGGGGTCGGGGGCGTCGTTGAGGAATCTGTTCCGTATCTATCTGGAAAAGCCGGAGCTGGCGGGCGTCGCGCTGCTGATCCTGCTCGCCATCCTGTTCGACGCGCGCTCGGGCGGTGCGTTCCTTTCGGCCGACAATCTGCGTGGCATGCTCGGCCTGCTACCCGAGGTTGGATTGGTTTCGATCGGCGTCACCATCCTGATGATCTGCGGCGAATTCGACCTTTCCGTCGGCTCAATGTTCGCGTTGACGCCGATGGCGACTTCGCTGCTGATTATCGCCGACGTGCCGACCTTCGTCGCGATCCTGCTCGGACTGCTGATCGCCGCCGCGATCGGCTTCATCAACGGCTTCATCACCCTCACCTTCGCGATACCGAGCTTCATCACCACGCTCGGCATGCTGTTCATCGTTCGCTCGCTGACGGTGGTGATCTCGGGCGGCTTTCCGCCGCTGCTGCCGGACGAGCTCGCCACCGGAATATTCACCCAGTTCGTCGGACCGGGCGGGCTGTTCCGCGCCTCGTTCGTCTGGTTCCTGGTCATCGCGCTCGCCGCCTCCGCGATGATGGCCAAGTCCAATCTCGGCAACTGGATCCGCGCGACGGGCGGCCATCTTGAGGCGGCCAGCGCGATGGGCGTGCCGGCGCGGCGGGTCAAGCTGTTCTGCTTCATCCTGTGCTCGATGATGGCGGGCTTTGGCGGCATCATCCAGGTGTTCCGCCTGCATTCGCCGCTGCCCTCGATCGGCGACGGCCTCGAGCTGCAGGCGGTCGCCGCCGCGGTGATCGGCGGGACGGCGCTGAGCGGGGGCATCGGCACGGTGCTCGGCGCGATCGTCGGCGCGCTGTTGATCCGCGTCATCGACAATGGCCTGGTCATGACCCAGGTCGACGCCAACTGGTTCAAATTCGCCGTCGGCGCGCTGACCATCTTCGCCGTCGTCTCCAACACCTGGCTGCGGCGCACGGCGCGGCGCATGAAAGTGGAGGCCTGACGTGACGGCCCCGCTGATCTCCGTGCGCCAGATGCACAAATGGTATGCGGGCGTGCATGCGCTCAAGGGCGTCAACCTCGATGTGCAGGCGCGCGAGGTGGTCGGGCTGGTCGGCGACAACGGCGCGGGTAAATCGACGCTGATCAAGATCCTGTCCGGCGTGCTGAGGCCCGACAAGGGCGAAATCCGCATCGAAGGCGATCGGGTCGAGATCGCCTCGCCCAAGGCCGCCATGCGACTCGGCATCGAGACGATCTATCAGGACGCATCGATGGTGCCGACCATGTCTATCGCGCGCAACCTGTTCGTCGGCCGCGAGCCGCTACGCTTTGCGGTCGGCGGCATTGGCCTCATCGACCATGAGCGCATGCGCCGCGAATCGATGAAGGCGATCGGGGACGTCGATCTGCATCTGCGCTCGCCCGACGCGCTGCTCGCCGAATTGTCGGGCGGACAGCGCCAGGGCGTGGCGATCGCGCGCGCGATGCATTTCAAGTCGCGCGTGCTGATTCTCGACGAACCCACCAATCATCTGTCGGTCAAGGAGACGACCAAGGTGCTCGGTTTCGTGCGCGGCCTGCCGGCCCAGGGGGTCACCGGCGTTCTCATCAGCCACAATCTGCACCATGTGTTCGAATCCTGCGATCGGATCGTCGCTATGGCGCGCGGCGAGATCGTGTTCGACAAACCGACCGCTGAGACCACGGTCGCGGAAATCTCCGACTTTCTATAGGCGAGTGCGGGCAATGCGGATTGAGGGGAAGGCAGTGCTGTTGACCGGCGCGCTCGGCTCGTTGGGACGCGCCCAGGCGCTGCGGCTTGCGGGCGCTGGCGCACGGATGGCGCTACTCGACCGGCCTGGACACGAAAACGGCGAGGCCTTCGCCGCCGAAGTCGCCGCGGCCGGTGGCCGTCCGGCGGAGTTCATCGGTCAGAATCTCGGCGATCTCGAAGCGGCCAAGAGCTGCGGCCGCGCCCTTGCCGAGCGCATGGGGGGCGTCGACATTCTGATCAACAACGCGGCGCTGATCGTCAACCGTCCGTTCATGGAGTTCTCGATTGCCGAATATGAGGAGCAGCTGCGTGTCAACGCCGCCGCCGGCTTCGCACTCGCGCAGGCTGTCGCGCCGGGGATGATCGCCAAGGGCTACGGTAAGATCGTCAATTTCTGTTCGGTCGCGCTGAACGGCGTGATCGAGGGCTATACGCCCTATGTCGCCTCGAAGGGCGCGCTCTATGGCCTGACCAAGACGCTGGCGCGCGAACTTGGCCGCCACGGCATCCGCGTCAATGCGATCAGCCCCGGCGCGGTGCGCTCCGAGGCCGAGGACCGCGTGTTCGGCGATCGCCTGCAGCAATACAATGATTGGGTGCTCGACCGGCAATCGCTCAAGACGCGCATCTATCCCAACCACGTCGCCGACCTCGTGCTGTTCCTGTGCGCTGGGGAGTCCGACATGATCGCCGGCCAGAACATCCTCATCGACGGCGGCTGGTAGATGGGCGCGACGCTGCGGCTCGCGGCGGGCCCGCTGTCGGCCGAGGTGATTCCCGCGATGGGCGGCGGCGTGGCGCGCTTCGACTTCACCCATGAGGGCGCGGTCACGGAGATTTTTCGCGGATGCCCAAGGCAGGGTCCGCGCGACCCGAACGAGCTCGGCCTCTACGTGCTGGCGCCGTGGTCGAATCGCATTTCCGGGGGCGGATTCAGGTTCGGCGGCTTGTTCCATCCGCTCACCACCAATGTCGCGGGCGAACCCTTTCCGATTCACGGCGACGCCTGGCAGGCGCTTTGGTCGGTCGAAGCGCACGAAATCGGGCGCGTGCTCCTGGGGCGCGATTCACAGGGGCCCGGCCCGTTCCGCTATCAGGCCGCACTCGCCTATGAACTTTCGCCCGATAGGCTCTCTGTCAGACTGACGATGACCAATAGCGGCGACGCCGCGCTTCCCTTCGGCGGCGGGTTTCACCCCTGGCTGCCGCGCACGGCCCGGACGCGGCTGATCGCGCCGGCCCGCTCAGTCTGGCTCGAGGACGAACGCCATCTGCCGACGCAAAACGTGCCGGCGGACTCGCGCCCCGATTGGGATTTCGATCTCGCCCGCCCGCTGCCGGACGATTGGATCAATAATTGCTTTTCGGACTGGAACGGGCGCGCGACCATCCTGTGGGAGGATCGCGCGCTCGCGCTTGATATCTGGGCGAGCCCGCCGATCGGCGCCTATATCCTCAATTCGCCCTCGGCCGATTCTTCATTCTTCTGCTTCGAGCCGGTGACCCACGCGGTCGACGCGCACAATCTGGCCCCCGGACCGGAGGCGCACGGCCTCGTCACGCTCGCGCCCGGCGCCGCGCTCGTCCTCGCATGCCAGTTCATCGTGCGCGCGGGCGCCGCAGGAGCATCGCCGCCATGACCAAGCCGATCCGCATCAGCGACATTCGCGCCACTACCGTGTCAATGCCGCTTGAGGCGGCGCTGCGCCATGCCAGCGGCGCGCATTGGGGCCGCTTCGTGCGCACCATCGTCGAGGTCGACACCGATGCCGGGATCACGGGCCTGGGCGAAATGGGCGGCGGCGGCGAGAGCGCCGACGCCGCATTCCGCGGCCTCAAGCCCTATCTTATCGGCGAGGATCCGTTCCTGCTTGAATCCCTGCGCTTCAGAATCGCCAACCCGATCGCCAGCCTCTACAACAATCGGACGCAATTGCTCGCCGCGATCGAATTCGCGTGCCTCGACATTGTCGGTCAGGCGCTGGGCGTGCCGGTGCATACGCTGCTTGGCGGCAAGCTGCGCGACGCCGTGCCGTTCGCGTCCTATCTGTTCTTCCGCTTCGCCAGCGAGGCTTCGGGACTTCACGAGGTGCGCACGCCCGAGCAGCTGGTCACCGAGGCGCTGGCGCTGAAAGCGTGCCATGGCTTCGCCAGCCACAAGCTCAAAGGCGGCGTGTTTCCGCCCGAGCACGAACTCGCCTGCTACCGCGCGCTCGCCGAGGCTCTGCCGGGCGATACGTTTCGCTATGATCCCAACGCCGTTCTCTCGGTCGAGCAGGCGATGCGCTTCGGGCGCGCGATCGCGGACCTCAACAACGATTATTACGAGGACCCGACCTGGGGATTGAACGGCATGCGGCAGGTGCGCGCCGCGGTGCCGATCCAGCTTGCGACCAACACCGTCGTCGTCAATTTCGAGCAGCTCGCGACCAACATTCGCGATCCGGCGGTCGACGTCATCCTGCTCGACACCACGTTCTGGGGCGGTGTGCGCGCTTGCGTCAAGGCGGCCGGCGTGTGCGAAACGATGCAACTGGGCGTCGCCGTGCATTCATCTGGCGAGCTAGGCGTTCAACTCGCGACCATGCTCCATCTGGGCGCGGTGCTGCCCAACCTCACCTTCGCCGCCGACGCGCATTACCATCATCTGGCCGATGACGTGATCGTCGGCGGCAAGTTCGCTTACGAAGCCGGCGCCATTCGCGTGCCCGACGGCCCAGGTCTGGGCGTGCAGCTCGATCGCGACCGATTGGAGAAATATGCCGATATTTATCGACGGCTCGGGGGCTATGCATATGACCGCGACCCCGCGCGGCCAGGATGGTTCGCCATGGCGCCGAATGCCTCCTGGGCTGACCCCAATCTGGCTCAATGGTTTGACGGAACAGTCGTCCGCTCGCCATAACCGCCTCATGCTTGGCAAGGTCGGGACCGATCGGCCGGCGTTTGTGCGTCGATGCGGGTTGAAAAATTCTGAAAATGAAAGTCGCCGGAACTCTGGACTTCTCGGGGAAACATCGTCTTGCGCTGATCGTTGCCATCACTGTGATCGGCGCGGGATCCCGACGCCGCCCACGCGCCGAATCGCGGCCCCTTCAGCAGGCGCCGCATTGGGGCCATTGCCCGCACCCGCACCGAACGACGCCGCCAAGACAGTGGCTGCGGGATGCAGTGACCGGCGCGCCAATCGCCGTCCTGAGCGGCCCCGACACTACTACGGTTGAGAGCGCCGCATTCTCGACGTTCGAAACGCGCGATTGTGGGATGCCGCGACAGGGGTGTTAATCGGCGCGGTTACTTGACCCCTCCACCGCCCAAAATATCAGGGGCTTTCGGCGCCGATCGGCGGTCGCGGATCAGCCCCTGATCCTTGCCCGCCTTCCGCCCCCGCGGCAATGAACATGTAGCGCGACGCAGTCGCGGCCGCTTGAAATTGACGAGACGCAGGCCTCTCGCGTTTCTTGTTCGACAAGGTGACAAGGCCGTCGACGGCGGTTCGCGGCGCGCGACAATGGGTTTGACGCGTGGCAAACTGGAAAATTGTTTTCCTGCAAACTTGGCCGCGATGATGGGCAATCCGAAGACCAAGCACGGTTCGTCCTCTCTCGGGATCATCTCGCCGCTGCGGCATGCGGTATTCCGGCGAATCTGGACCGCGAGTCTATTGTCGAATCTGGGTCTGCTGATCATGGGTGTCGGCGCCGCGTGGGCGATGACCCGCATGACCTCCTCGGCCGATAAGGTAGCTCTCGTCCAGACCGCGTTGATGCTGCCGGTCGCGATCGTTTCGACGCCAGCTGGCGCAATCGCCGATATGTTTGACCGGCGGGTTGTTGGGCTTGCGGCGCTATCGATCGCCTTGGCGGGCTCGCTCTCCCTAACGGCGCTCGCGTGGCTCGACGTCATGACGCCCGCCCTCCTTCTCATTTTTTGCTTCATCATCGGCAGTGGAATGGCCCTGTTCGGGCCGAGTTGGCAGGCGTCCGTCAGCGAACAGGTGCCGGTGGAGGCCTTACCTTCGGCGATCGCACTCAATGGGATCAGCTACAATATCGCGCGCAGCTTCGGCCCCGCGATTGGTGGCGTCATTGTCGCGTCCGCAGGTTCGCTTGCCGCCTTCGCGACGAATGCGTTTCTCTATCTCCCGCTGATCGTCGTCTTATTTATTTGGCGCCGCGTGAAGGAGCCCTCGCGGCTGCCGCCGGAGCGCATGGCGCGCGCGGTGATATCAGGCGTTCGCTATATCGTGCACTCGCCGTCCATTCGTATCGTGCTCGCACGGACTCTGGTCACGGGAATCGCAGGGGGGTCTGTTTCCGCGCTTATGCCGATCGTTACTCGCGACCTGCTGCTTGGCGACGCGCGGACCTACGGAATCATGCTGGGAACCTTTGGCATGGGCGCGGTCGTCGGCGCGCTCAATGTCTCCGCGCTTCGCGCTCGGATCGCCGACGAAATTGCGATTCGCCTTTGCGTGATCGTCATGGGGGCCGGCGTGGCGACCGTCGCGATGAGC
>Ga0182024_10021570_pt1 | contig 11683 bp, 11 predicted proteins | sample P32metaG_FD_120480 | JGI IMG/M metagenome (GOLD analysis project Ga0182024, IMG submission 120480) | Permafrost microbial communities from Stordalen Mire, Sweden - P3-2 metaG (Illumina Assembly) | ecosystem: Environmental > Terrestrial > Soil > Wetlands > Permafrost | place: Sweden: Stordalen... | reverse complement strand
GGCCCCCTCGCGCTCGGCCGGCTCGGTTGTGCTTGCGGGGGGGCGCGGGGCGGGGGGGCCGGGGGCGGGGCGGGGCGGGGGGCCGGGGGGGGGGGGGGGGGGGGGGGGGGGGGGGGGGGGGGGATTGCCGCGGGGGGTGGTGGGGGGGGCGGGGCTTCCTTTGCCAGCGTCTTGTCCTTCGCGGCAACAGGGGGCCTGGGAGCAGTGTCGGTGGTCCAAACGGGAGCGTCGGTTTTGGGGGCCGCCACGGTCGGCTCCGACTTGTCGGAAGACTTCTTTTTGTCATGCGATTTTGTGGTGCCGGCGACGACTGCATCGCCCCAGTCGCTGCCCAGGGGGGAATCGCTCCGGCCTTCGCCGACTTGTGCCGCCGCGTTACCCGCGGGTTTCGCCGCCTTGTCGCCGCAGCCGATGGGAGCCGCGGCCAGGATGACCGCGAGCAGAAGCATCATTGTGACGCGCATGATGAGTGCCTTTCTGTAGGAGTAGGTCAGGATTCTGATCCTGACCGCATTTTTCTCACGTCAGGATCGGAATCCTGACCCACTCAATCCAAATTGGGATCCAGCTCCAGCGCTTTCTTGCGATCCGCCTTGGCCCGGACGGTGTTGCCCTGCTTTTCGTGAGCGATGCCGCGATTGAGCCAGGCCTGGGCGAACCTTGGCTCCAGCCGTATCGCCTCGCTGAAGTCCGCTATCGCCTGGTTGAAGCGATTCTTGCGCAGTTGGACCAGCCCGCGATTGCTCCAGGCGATGGCGAAGCTCGGCTCCAGCTTGATCGCCTGGTCGAAGTCCGCGAGGGCCTTGTCCAGTTCCTCCCTGTCGAGATGAGCGTAGCCGCGATTGTTGAAGGCGCGGGCGAATTTGCCGTCGATCTGCAGAGCCTCCGTGTAGTCGGCGATCGCCCGGTCGAGTTTGCCCTGGGCATAGTGAAAGGCGCCGCGATTGTGATAGGCGACGGCAAAGCGCGGATCGAGCCGGAGGGCGGCGTCGAAATCGGTCACCGCTTTGTCGAGATCGCCTTTCTTCTGAAACGCCAGGCCGCGATTGTTGAAGAATAATGGCGAACGCGGATCGAGCCGGATCGCCTCGGAGTAGCCCGCGATCGCCTGCACGTGATCGCCCCTGAGCCGAAAGACCTCGCCGCGGCCCGCATGAGCCAGCACGCTTTCGGGCTCCATTTCGAGGGCCTTGTTGAACGCCTCCAGAGCGGCGGCCTGGTCGGTCGAAAGCAGCGCCTGCCCCAGGCGAATGAGCCGGTCCGCGGCCAGGTTGCGCGAGAGCCGCAGCTTGCCTAGATCCAGGGCTTCGACTAATTCCTGGAAAGAATCCACAAACACCTGCCGCTGCACGGTGCCGCCTTCGACCCGCAGCGAACCGAGCTGCTTGGCCAGGTGCGGAAAGCGATCAAGCGCCTTGAGCAGGTCGGCGGGGGCGATCCCGGCTTCGGCGGCGACGAGCGGCAGATCCATTTCCGCCTCGAACCGTCCCGCCAAAGCGTTGATCGGTTCCGTGGTGCTGAGCGGGGCGCCGGTGCGGGCCACGGCTTCCTGAAAGCGCTTGGCATCCGCCTTCATGAAAGCGGTCATTTTCTCGATGGGCGGATAGAGCGTCTCGACCGCCTCGACGGCACTGCGGGGAAAGGCTCCCGCGTTCTTGCCGATGTGGGCCCGCACCTGATCGGCCTTTTCGATGATGCCGCGAGCATGGCACGACATGCACGACAGCCCATTTTCCACGGCTCGGTCCGGCCGGCGTGGATCGCTGACGACGGCGGTCGGCCCCTTGTCGATGCGATTGCCCCGGCCATCCGCGAGCAGGTACGCTTGCAGACCGTTGGGCAGGCTGAAGATGATCTCGCCGCCGTCGTGCTGGAAAGCGTGCTCGCCGTCGCCGGGCCCGAGCGGATGGGCGAACAGATTCTGCTTGCCGACGTTGCCGCCGAAATCGTAGCTCTTCCAGTACACGGTGCCGCCCGACTCATGGCGTTCGATGAGCCTATTGTTGCGCGACACGCCCGAGCTGTTGAACCCGGCCCGGGCCACGCGTTCCTGGCGAATGTTCTCCAGCACCTCGACACGCAGCAGCCGTTCCAGCTCACTCTCGGTCCTGGGAAGCTGCAAAATATCGTGATAAAGCGGCGGCCGGGCGGCGACGGCCACGAACCAGTCGGCTCGCACATGCGGTATCTGGCTGCGCGTCGCCTCGGCCAGGAACCGGGCCGTGGGCGTGTCGAACTGGATGCCGTACGGATTACGGCCCAGGATGGCGTCCCAGGTCTTTTCGTTCCATTGATAATCGCGCAGGTCGATGGCCAGGATGGTGCCGGCCTGATCGATCGCCCGCGGAATCACGATGCGCTGGTGCCAGGACAGGCTGTTGATGAGCTTGGACAGGCCATGGCGATAGCTCTGCATTTCTTCCGTGGACAGCCCGGCATTGAACAGGTGCGTAAGCGTGAAATAGCGCAGGAAAGGCCGATCGCGCGGATTGGCTTTTTCGAGATCGTCGCGCATGGCCTGAAGCATGTCGGCGGGGGCGAGGAAGTTTCGCTGGGCCAGGACCTCCGCGGGTGGAGCCCCCGCCTCGATCCACTTCTTCAAGAGGGCGATCTCCTGCGGACTGGGCCGCTGCTTCGCCTCGGCCGGCGGCATGGGATCGTCTTCATTGAGGATGCGCTTGAGCAGCCGGGATTTGCCAGGCTCGCCCGGCACAACCTTGCGCCGGCCGACGAGCTGTTTGAGATCGACGACATAGTTGAAGCCGCCCTCGTTGGCGCCGTCCTGGCCATGACAGCGATAGCAATAAGTTTTGAAGATATCGCGAGCTTTGGGCCCCAGGTCCTTGGGATGCACATCCTGACCCGCGGCCGGCATGGCGCAGACAATGAGAATCAGCAACGAAACCTGGGAACGACCACAGCGATGGGCCACGGGTCACTCTCCTCTCCCCAGTATTACGCGCGGAAGGGAGAAAACGTTGCACGAAATTGGGCGCCGGGGGAAAATAATTGTTCAGCTTCGCAGAGTTGTCGCTTGGCGAAAGCCGACGCGCCTCGGTAGATAGATCCATCAACGAACGATTTATTCCAGAAGGTGAAGAGATTTTCTGTTCGAACGTAGGACGGGCTTCCTAGCCCGTCCGGCCGACGCCCATCGGCATAGGAATGCTTACATCGCGCGGCTCCGGATGGACGGGCAAGGAAGCCCGTCCCACGTACACGGCAGACCGTCGCGCAGAACACGCCAAACGAGTGTGCGCGACGGTCTTCCGATATAAAGCTCGTTCTGGAAATCGCTTGCGGCGTCGATGGGACCGTCGCGCACACGGGAGTATATGATACCCCCCCCCGTGCGCGACGCCCCATCGGTGGACCGTCATAAGAACGGGGCTGCAAACGGAACAACATCGGCTTGCAGCCCCCCTGCTTCGTGTAAGCCCATAATGCGCAAGCCATTAGAGCCATTTGGCGGAGGGCCTGCAAGCGTGCACGCCCACAATCCCCCGATTATTTTGGAAAAAATCTTCGATTTGGTCTACCCAAAAGTCACAGCTGGTGCGCGCAATGGAATGAAAGCAACAAGCACCGCACGGGTTGGCGAATATCAACTGCCAGGTTATGCCAATGTCCCACAATGTCCCTGTTGGTGCGTGTTGAGCGGATGGGCAGCCGATGAGGTATCTCCTTACGGGTTCCTCTTCCCTGTCCCGTTGCCGAGCTGCGGAGATATGACCCGCTCGGCAAAGAACAGAGGAGAGGAACCCGTAAGTTTCGTATGGCACCCGGCAAAGCTACGACGCGATGTCCGGCAAACCTTTCCGTTTGGGATTTTCCGGCAGCGAGCGGGGGCCTGTCCACTCACCCACCAATTTCCGGGAATCCCTTTTTCTTGTTGTAGGGCGGCAACGAACGAATCGGCTTGTCCAGCACAAAGGAATTCCATGCGTAAATCGATTTAGCATAGAGGTCATTGGGCTTAAAGACCTTTTCCTTCTTGACCTTGAGATCGGCATACAGGAGAGTGCCCGGATGATCAGGCTTGGTATTTGCGGGGCTATCGGGACTTTCCGCTCCCAAGGACACTGATTTGGCGACGTGCCGCCAGAAATCATCGGCCCGTATTTCGTTCTTCGAGTACGTGCCGTACATCGCGGCAGCGATGCTGGGCAGGTTCATCTCCTGAGTTTTCGTTGGCACAAGGAGCTTGCAGGCCCACTCAAAAAACGCATGAAGCGGCTCTTCGCCGAACAGCTGATATGTGTAATCCCCTTTGGCCACGGTGGATTTCTCCACAGTCTTGCGGAACCAGATGACGCCATCCGCCAGGAGTTTGCACGTCTTTTGATCCTTGCCGACCAGCCTCTTGCTTGTTCCTTGCCACGAATGCGAGATGTCGAGCTTGCTGCGAGTCTGTTTGCTGGCGTCAAACAGTGTGTGCAGAAGGGCGATTCCCTTCAGACTGCCAGCCTCGTAGTGGTCGAGGTGAAAAGTCACTTTATTGCCATTCAGGAGCGACGCAATCGCCCGGAGGGCGTTGCTCGAATGCTGGCCATTGACACGATACGTCACGTCGGCGCACTTCACGTCCGACCAGCAGAACGGAAGCATCAGGCCAGTCTTGAACCGCTCAGCAAGGAAGCTGACGTGCTTTTCGTTGAGCGGTCGTTCGGAATCGCATCGCGGCAAGGAAGCGTATTCTTCTGCCAGCGAGAGTGCCTGTTCGCTGTCAAGCTCTCGAACTTCGGATTTGACAAGGCGAAAATCAGTTTCAGGAAACGGTGTCGTACTCATCGAAGGCTCCAAAATAGGGGAAATGGGACTTAACAGACTTTTTTCAGCCGAACCAGAAGCTCTCGCATTTTCTGCGCTGTTCCTCTCAGTGTTTCGGGAAGAATTTGAAATCTTCCGAGTTGCCCCAAGGAATCCAGGTGATCAAGAAGAACAGATAAGTCCTCAATAAAATCGTTGAGTTGCCTGGCGGGAATCCACCGCGATGATGCCGAGGACTTCCGAAGACGGTATTGACAGCACTTGCCGATCTTTCGGGAAACGAGATCGTTTCCCTTTGGCGGGTCATGCAGCAGGCTGGAGATGACATTTTTTACTGTGCCAGGCGTTGCTGTCGGAAATGCCTCCCGAAACGAGGCGAAGATTCCGGCAATAGTATGGCATTTGCCATCACCGATGATCTGCAAAACCTTTCGCCGAAATCCCGGCTTGCTCATTAGGTTCCGGTAGCCGGGCGGCAAATGGCCCGTTTCGATTCCATTTTTCCCTGGTGCGGCCTGGAATTCTGAATCTTTCATGTCGAGCCTCCATTTAGCGGTTGGGGTCGCCAGCGTCCGGAGTTGTCGTCATCCGTTTGGCTGCAACCTTGTACATTCTTTCCTCAAATACACCGACCTCCCTCGGCGAAAACCCGTAGGAAGTTAGAGCCGTGAGATCGACTCGCCATGGCACGATCATTACCTGGCCTGGCTTGACAAAGCGCTGAATGTCCCGGGGCGACAACCGCTCAAGCGGTGCCGGGACGAGCGCGGCGTTTCCCCGTTGAATTTGCCGGTTGAGTTCATTCCGGCGCATGCTGTCCGCTCCATCTTTCTTGAGATCTTTTTCACGGAGCGCGTCGAGTTCTTGCTGCGTCCAGCCAAGGCAGTCAATTATGTGCGAGGGCTTTGAAGGTAACGGCAGCAAACCATCTTGCACTTCACGCCATGTTCGAATTCTCCACGGGACGGTCTTAAGCCAATGGCAGCCAGGGCAAATGAACGCCGCGCCAAGGAAAATCTTCGTGTGTTGCGCGTGGTCGTACTTCCACCTCTCGTCGAGCGTGTTGGCCTTGCATCGTTTTGGGCATTCGCAACGATCCCAGTCGGCACACAGGCTCTTGTGTCGCTCTCGGAAATCACGCCATTGTTTGTCAGTAAGTGCGTAAAAAAGGGACCACCGCAGGGGAAGAACGAAATGCGTAATCATCGTAGGTCTCCTCTAGGACACTTCGTTTTCCCAGGGCCGGCAAACCTGCCCTGGGGTAAGCGAAAAAACGGCGGATAAACTCGGAAGCTGTCATGTTGCCTTTACGCTGATTGCAGCGTCGGCAACATGGGACGGTGTTGCCACGCAAACCTTTCCCTCCGCGACTGCGAGGTATCATGTGGTCGCGAGTATAGGCGTTGGTTGGCATCCTGCCCGTCCAGCGCCTGACTAATTCGCATCCGCAATAGTGGCATTTCATGGGATACCTCGGTTAGGGTAACGTTGGAATTTCGGCGGATTGGTGCTCCCGTTCCCATTCGAAAAGAAACCGTCGCGAAGGCGGAATTGCCGTCACGAAAACACGAAAATCTGATAAAATTTCCGAAATACCGATTTGCCCGGCACCAGGCGCTAATGGACACACGAACATGTCTGATACGAAACCATCTCCAAACAAACGCCTGCTTGAGGAGCATTGCGAAGAGATCTTTCAGCAACTGCTCGCAAAAGTGAAGAAGGACCTTCAGGCCAGTCCAGTTCAGGGAGAAAAAGAAGATGACATTGTCATGAGCGCCATTCGGACGTTCATGCGCCGTGATAAGGAACGAAAGTTTTCCGAGCTGCGCGACAGTAAAGATCTCTTGCACATGATGCTGTGGCTGATAGCCCGAAAGATCGCGGACAAGAGAAGGCGTCAAGCCCGCCGCGGCGACAGACATGTACTCGGCCCCGAGATCCTGGAAGCAGAGCCTGCGTCAAGTCTTGGCGTCGTGGAGTGCCGTGAACTTCTCGACCTTCTGGATAACCCGCCACGGGTCGCTGATCTGCGGCAGATTGCAGTTTGGAAGTCGGATGGATATACCAATTTGGAGATCGCCAGCAAACTCGCGTGCAGTGAGGCAACGGTGCGGCGAAAAGTCACTGAGATCCGCAACCGCTGGTCGCCGGAGAACGTCGTATGATAGGTGATTTTGCTCAAGTCGGAGAGTCATTGCCTGCGGAAATCCACGAGATTTGTGACTGTTTCGATAGCGCCTGGCGAAAGGCTCAGGTCCAGGAACGGCCTGCGCTCGAGGATTATCTTGCACGAGTTCCAGGGCCAGCCCGACCGGTGCTGCTGCGCGAGTTGCTTAGGGTGGAGCTGGAGTATCGGACCAAACGAGGAGAAACTCTCGCCAAGGACGAATTCTTGCGACGCTTCCCTGACCACAGCGAGACGGTGGAACAAGCCTGGCGGCAGCAGAACACGGGTACAGCGAGCGTGCTTGAAACTTTTCGCCGCCGGCCGCGCTTCAGCGTTCCTTCAGCTTATGAACTTTCGGCCAAGTTGCCAAAGTTGAAAGGGCTAGCTTTCATCAAACAAGGTGGCATGGGGGCGGTTTACAAAGCAACCGACAGACTGGACCGGTTGATCGCTGTGAAAGTGTTGCCGCCGGAGCTGGGCGAGGAACCCGAGTTTCGGAAGCGCTTCCACGAAGAGGCCAAGGCGCTGGCGCGTCTCGACCATCCGAATATCGTCAGGATCGTCGATTATGACGATTGCGACGGTTTGTTCTACTTCGTAATGGAATATGCTGAAAAGGGCAACCTGCGCGAGAAAATCAAAAAGAACGCTGGCATTCCGTACAACGAAGCCATCGATATCATCTTGCAGGTCTGTGCAGGGTTGCATTTCGCCCATGAAAAAAAAGTGCTCCACCGCGACATCAAGCCGGAGAATATCCTGGTGGACGCGCAGGATCAAGTCAAAATCGCGGATTTCGGCATTTCCAAGCTGGTCGATCCACAAGGAACATCGAGATTTCTTACCGATAGCGATCGGATCATGGGGACCGATGGATACATGGCGCCTGAGCAAAGACGGGCGGAAAAAGACATCGACTGCCGTGCGGATATCTTTTCGCTTGGCGTCGTTTTTTATGAGCTTCTAACAGGCGAGCTGCCAGAGGGAGCCTTTGATCCGCCATCCGAGAAGGGAAATTCTCCACAGTGGCTTGATGATGTCGTTCGTCGTGCGCTTCGACCTCGACGAGACGACCGATTTCGCGATGTACGAGAAATGGCAGATTCAATACGTCAGAGGCTGCAAGCGCACGATAATGCGGTTGATGCCCTAGTGTCACTGCCCGTTGCTTACCAGGAAGCACATGACGTCGACACTGTCCCGACAAGCTCCCTCACGTTGCCCGACCTTCTTGAGACGCTGGGGCAAGGCATTTCTGCGGAGAAACTCGGCAGAATAATGAGCAGTTTTCCCAATGTGCCGATCCTCGACGAGATTGTTGCAGGACTCCCGCAGCCACTTGGCGAAATCGCAGCTAAATTGAAAGATCATCTGCAATTACCCGAAGCCTCGAACGATCAATGTATCATTCCGGACCCAGGCAATTTGAGGGAATGGGAGAACAAACCTGGCCAAGAGCTATTTGTTGAATTGACCGGTAGGACGGACGGAAAAGTCTGGGGCATCGACACCTACACCTCGGATTCCAACCTGGCGACAGCCGCAGTTCATGCGGGCGTCCTCCGTCCTGGAGAACACGGGGTCGTGCATGTGCTCATCCTTCGAGACACGGGAAGCTACGCGGGGTCTACTCGCAACGGCGTAACGAGCCAAAGCTATGGCTCGTGGCATGGTGCGTATCAACTCAACCGATGGTAACTCCCCATGCCACAGGCGGTGGCTCACTTGCAAGGTATCCACGCCCTTCGGAGTACCTCAGGGCGTGCCACCCAAGCAGTGACAGTCAAGTGACATTGGCCAAGTTATTATTTCGCGATGCCTCAGTTTGGTTGCAGGGGAGCCCATCATGCAAATTCCCGTTATCCGCGGCATCATCGATCGCCGCATTCTCGTCAACTTCCGGGTCGATCCCGTGGTCCTCAGCAAGTTTCTGCCGCCGCCGTTTCGGCCCAAGCTGGTGAACGGTCATGGGATGGCGGGCGTCTGTCTGATTCGGCTCAAGGACATTCGGCCGCGGTTTCTGCCGGCGTTTCTGGGGATTTCGTCGGAAAATGCCGCTCACCGGATCGCGGTCGAATGGGAGCGGGACGGCGAAACCAGGCAAGGGGTTTTCATCCCCAGGCGGGACACGTCCTCCCGGCTGAATACGCTGGTGGGCGGCCGGCTGTTTCCGGGGGTGCATAACCATGCCGCCTTTCACGTTCAGGAAAAGGACGATCATTACCGGATTGCCCTCGATAGCGATGACGGCAAGACCCACTTGCTGGTCGATGGGCGTTTGGCCCAGGATGTGCCCGCAACATCCGTCTTTCGCTCCCTCAAGGAGGCGTCCGCTTTCTTCGAAGGAGGCTCGCTGGGATACTCGGTTACCGCCAAACCCGGCCAATTTGACGGGCTGGAGCTGCACAGTTTCAACTGGCAGGTACAACCCTTGGCCGTGGACAAGGTGGAATCCAGCTTTTTCGAAGATGCGGCCAGGTTTCCACCGGGTGCGGTGCAGTTCGACTGTGCTTTGCTCATGAGGGGCATCGACCATGAATGGCATGGAAGGGGAAGGCTGTGTGCGTGAAGGTGGACTGCTTCACAACGAAAGCAAAGAAACCACGAAACACACGAAACACACGAAAAAAGGCACGAAGCAGAGGGGAAAAGGCAGGAACCCAGTTTTGTCCGTCTGTTTTTTCGTTGTTTTTTTCGTATGTTTCGTGTGTTTCGTGGTTTCAACTCTTTGGGGGAATTCGAACATGATTGAAACCTGTCCCGAGTGCGGCGGAATTGCGATCCTGCTGCAAACGCGAAACGAGTTTGAAGAAATCCCCGATGCGAGCAGCCCAACGGGGAAGGTTCGTTTCCCGGTGAAGGTGGAAGAGTTCCGGTGCCAGGAACAAAGTTGCGAACATGAATTTGAGAGGATTATTCGAGAACCAAAGCAATCGACGTGATTTCAGCCATGAACCTTGAAGCCGCGGCGCCTCATCCCCTTTGAATTTGACCACGGCCCGCTGGCTTGAATGGTTGAACAGCAATGAGTTGTCGGTATCGCGAACCAACTCGGTGACTTCGCGAGCCAGTTGTTCCCCTGCGTACGGTTGACTTGCGGCTGATTTTTGGCCTGCCGGACAACTTCTCTTCCACACCTCACGAGTCCGAGGATCCCACTTGGCCCGTGTCCCACGATTTTCCGTCGTGTCTACCGCATTATGAGGCCGCCAAAAGTTTTTTCGGGCTCTGGCACGGCCCTTGCGTTGATGAATCACCGAAATCCGAAGCAATGGCTTCGAAAAACTAATCAGCCAATGAGGCTACCTGAAGGAGATTACCATGAAAACGAAACAGCTTGGCAATTCGGACCTGTTCATTACTCCGGTAGGCCTCGGAGCCTGGGCCATAGGCGGCTCGGGCTGGGAGTTCGCGTGGGGCGGCCAGGACGACAACGACTCCATCGCCGCCATCCATGAGGCGCTTGATGCCGGCGTTCTTCGTAAAGGCGGCGGCCTGAAATACTTCACCAAGCCCGCATGCGAGGTACTCCGAACATGCGGGTTACTAACCCCATAACCCCGCGTGCTCGGAGTACCTCGCATGCGGGCCTGGGCATAACTGATTTCACCCTTCACTTGAAAGGAAAGTGTTCCCATGAAAGAAACCATCGGCTTCATCGGGCTGGGAGGTATGGGCCTCGCCATGGCGACCAATGTTCTCAAGGCCGGCTTCGGTCTGCACGTTTACAACCGTACCGCCGACAAGGCCCGGCCACTTCTGGAGCTTGGGGCGAGTCTGGCGCGCAGCCCGGCGGAAGCGGTCTCACCCGGCGGCGTCGTGGTGACCATGGTGACCAACGACCTGGCCGTCGAGGAAGTGACCCTGGGGACCAGCGGCTTTCTGGCCCGCCTCGGCGACGGGGTTCACCTGTCGATGAGCACGATTGCACCGCGGACGGCTCGCCATCTCGCGGATGTCCACCGGGAGCGCGGCAGCCGTTACGTTGCCTCGCCTGTGTTCGGCAAGCCTGACGTTGCCGAAGCTGCGAAGCTGTGGATTGCAACTTCCGGCGGTGACGCTGCGACACGAGAGAGGGTGCGGCCCATCCAGGAGGCAATGGGCCAGCGAGTTTTCGATTTCGGCGATGACCCAGGCGCCGCTAGTGTGATCAAGCTTGCGGGCAACTTCATGCTCGGCGCCGCGATCGAGGCGATGGCCGAGGCCTTCACTCTGGCCCAGAAACACGGCGTGCCGAGGCGACAAACCTACGAGTTTATCACGCAAACATTCTTCGACTGCTTCGTCTACCGGGGCTACGGCGAACTGATCGCGTCCGATCATTATCAACCGGTGGGCGCGAAGCCGTCGCTGATCCGCAAGGATTTCGGGTTGGTCCTCGACGCGGCGGCGGAGGAGTTGGTCTCGATGCCACTGGCCAATTTGGTCCACGACCGACTGACGGCGACGGTGGCCAAGGGCCGGGAGGACGCCGATTGGGCAGGCTTTGCCCGCGAGGTGTCGGAAAGCGCGGGATTATGACTTTGTCGCTTGTGGCTTAGCGCTAAGCCGCAAGCGGCAGTTACGTGGGATCGTCTTCGTCGGTTTCAATGGATTGCGAGACGGATAACCCCAGATCACGGAGTTTGATGCGCAGGGTTTGCCGGGCGATCCCCAGCAAACGGGCGGCCTGGTGCTGATTCCCCTTGGCGAACTCCAGGACGCGAAGCAGCAAAAGCCGATCCACCTGACGGTGCGTTTCCG
>Ga0182024_10021569_pt1 | contig 11683 bp, 11 predicted proteins | sample P32metaG_FD_120480 | JGI IMG/M metagenome (GOLD analysis project Ga0182024, IMG submission 120480) | Permafrost microbial communities from Stordalen Mire, Sweden - P3-2 metaG (Illumina Assembly) | ecosystem: Environmental > Terrestrial > Soil > Wetlands > Permafrost | place: Sweden: Stordalen... | reverse complement strand
GGCCTGACCTTCGCCCGACTCGAGTACGGCGTGCGCCAGGAAGGATTCCAGCGGCGAGAGCTCCGACTCCGCTTCGCTGTCGGGCGAGAAGCCTCGCGCCGCGCTTACGAGTTCCTGCAGGTTCTCGACCCGGCCCTCGCCGCGATCGCCCTTTTCCTTTTTGAAGTGCTCTACCAAGCCGCTTTTTTGGATGACGTGGTCGACTTGTTCGAATAGGTCGAGCCCCTGGATCTCGCGGCCCAACTGGTCGATGAGGTGCATGAAAGCCTGCAGCGCCTGGGCGGCGCGCTGCGGCAGTGCCCCCTGCGTGCAGGCGACTGCGCCATTCCACAACGAGGTGCCGTTGTTGCGCGCCATCTCGCGCACCAGATCCATGGTCTTGGCGCCGATGCCGCGCACCGGCAGATTCACGACGCGCTCGAAGGAAGTGTCGTCGGCGCGGCTTGCAGCGAGCCGCAGGTAAGCCAGCGCATCCTTGATTTCCGCGCGCTCGAAGAAGCGCAGTCCTCCGTAGACCCTGTAAGGCATGCGCGCATTCAGGAAGGCTTCTTCGAATACGCGCGACTGTGCGTTGGAGCGATACAGCACCGCAACCTCGCGGCGCGCACCGCCGCGCGCGACCCAATCGCGTATGCGGTTGACGACGAAGTCTGCCTCGTCCCGTTCGTTGAAGGCGGCGTACAGCTTGATGCGCTCGCCATCCTCGCCGCTGGTCCACAAGGTCTTGCCGAGCCGGCCCGCATTGTTGGCGATCAAGGCGTTGGCGGCCTTCAATATAGTGCCGGTCGAGCGGTAGTTCTGCTCCAGCTTGTAGAGCACCGCTTTTGGAAAATCGCGGCGGAACTGATTCAGATTCTCCACGCGCGCGCCTCTCCACCGATATATTGATTGATCGTCGTCACCGACCACGAAAGGCATGCCCTCGGGACCCGCCAGCAGCATCAGCCACTTGTACTGGATGGCATTCGTGTCCTGGAACTCGTCCACCAGCACGTGCCGAAATCGCGACCGGTAATGCTGCAGCAGCGCCGGGTTGTCGCGCCACAGCTCGTACGCGCGCAGCAACAGTTCCGCGAAATCCACGACGCCGGCGCGCTGGCAGGCCTCTTCGTAGCTCTGATAGATCTTGATCAGTTGGCGCCGCGTGGGATCGCCGTCGTCCTTGATGTGCTTGGGCCGATGGCCTTCGTCCTTTTGCGCGTTGATGAACCAAAGAATCTCGCGGGGTATCCAGCGGGTCTCATCGAGGTCCAGCGCCTTCAACACCTTGCGCAAAATGCGGGCTTGGTCGTCGGAGTCCAGTATCTGAAAGCTCTGCGGCAGCCCGGCTTCGCGCCAATGGATGCGCAGCAGCCGATGCGCCAGACCATGAAATGTCCCCAGCCACATGGCGCCGCCGGGTATTCCCAGCAGCGTTTCGATACGGCTGCGCATTTCCGCAGCGGCCTTGTTGGTGAAGGTGACGGCAAGGATGCTGTTGGGCGAGGCGCCTTCGACCTGGATCAGCCAGGCGACCCTGTGGACCAAGACGCGGGTCTTGCCGCTGCCGGCGCCCGCGAGAACCAAGGCAGGACTCGGCGGCGAGCCGACCGCTTGCCGCTGAGCATCATTGAGACCATCGAGGAGATGAGAGACGTCCATCAGGGCGCGGATTGTACTTTAGGTTTCGCGCCAAGCAGCCACTTGATTTTTCACGTTCGCACAGCAATGTCGCGCGGGCGGCCTTCCTCCGCAAATTCGATCAGGGCCAGCACCAGCGACAGCAGCACCGGTCCGACGATGATGCCGATGGCGCCGAAGGCCGGGATGCCGCCCAAGACGCCGATGAACACCGCCAGCGCCGAGATCTCCGCGCGGCCCGAGATGAGAATCGGCCGCAATACATTGTCGAGCCCGCCCAGCAGACATCCCCAAACGACCATGAATATCCCATAGCCCCAATGCTTGTCGAAAAACAGCCATAAAGCCGCGGGAATCCACACGAATGCCGCCCCGCCCACGGGCAGCAGCGACAGCAGGGCCGCCAGTACGCCGAATACCACCGGTGAGGGCAGGCCTGCGATGGTGAATCCGATGCCGATCAGCACGCCCTGCAACAGGGCGGTGACGCTGGTGCCGAACACGATGGCACGCGTTACGGCGCTCAGCTGCGTGAACAGCCGGTCCTTGCGCGCTTCGTCGAGTGGAATGAGGCGCCGCGCGCGGCCGATCAAAAGGTCGCCGTCGCGTAAGAAAAAGAACAATAGAAACAACATGATCGCGAATGAGAGCAAGGATCCTAAGGCACCTAAGAAAAACGACCCGCCCATGCTCGCGGCGCGCTCCATGACTTCGCGGGTACCCGATACCAGCCAGGATTGCACCTGCTCGGCCGAAGTTCCGGTGTGCGCCTGCAACCAGGCGTTGGCGCGGGCGATCAGCGGAAACTGCTGCAGATCCGAAAAGGTCTTGATGTCCATCTCGGCCGCGGACTTTTGCACGCTCTTCAGCAGCCCCGAAATCTGCGCCGCGAATTCGAACGACAGTGCGCTCAAGGGCAGCAGAATCACGATCGGCGCCAAAACGGTGAGCAGACCGGCGCTGAGCGACTTGCTTCCTCGCAGGCGGCGGCGCAATTTCAGGCTCAAGGGGAACAGCAGAAAGGCCAGGAAAGCCGCCCAAGTCATCGGCAAGGCAAACGGGGCGAACACTCGAAACAACGCGTAGCCCAGTATGGCGGCTACGACGAGCGCGAAAACCCGGGGATAGAAGCTTGATTTGACCTGCATTTTACCATCCTAGCATTCGCGCGGCATCGGCCGTGCATTCCGCCGCCTCGTGTGTAGCTGCGGCGAGGAACGGGTAACATCGAGAATTTCGCGGTAATGCGTCGAGGAAAACGTGGTAAGTCTCAAGGTCAACGGACAGACGCTCGACGTCGATGCGTCGCCCGACACCCCGCTGCTATGGGTGTTGCGCGATCACCTGAACATGACGGGCACCAAGTACGGCTGCGGCATGGCGCTGTGCGGCGCATGCACGGTGCACCTCGACGGTACGGCGACGCGCTCGTGCGTGCTGCCGCTGCAAGCCGCCCTGGGCCGGTCCATCACCACCATCGAAGGTCTGTCCAAGGACAGAAGCCATGCCGTGCAAAAGGCGTGGCTGGAGATCGACGTGCCGCAATGCGGTTACTGTCAGTCGGGCCAAATCATGTCGGCGGCGGCGCTGCTGAAGTCAAACCCGCACCCGAGCGACGCTGACATCGATGCCGCAATGTCCGGCAATATATGCCGCTGCGGTACGTATACGAGGATTCGCCAAGCGATCCATCGCGCCGCGCAGCTGATGGATTCATCGGCTTAAGGCAGCCGTCATTATCGAGCTCACCCGCCGCGACTTCTTGAACGCCACCCTGGCCGTGGGCGGCGGTTTGGTGCTCGGCGTAGCGTTGCCGGAAAAGTCAGGAAGGTCCGCCGCGGCGAGCATCATCCGCCGCGCCGCCGGCGGCTCCGCCGATACTCAACTCAATGCCTGGCTGAAGATCGCCCGCGACAATTCCATCACGGTGATCGTGGACCGATCGGAGATGGGTCAGGGCGTGTATACGGCGTTGCCGACGCTGATCGCCGAGGAATTGCACGTCGATCTCGACGTCATTCGAATCGTCGCCGCGCCCGTCGGCGATGCCTACAACAACCCCGGCAACGGCGGACAGATCACGGGAACCAGCAACAGCATTCAGGACGCCTGGGAAAAGCTGCGCCTCGCCGGTGCGCAAGCCCGCATCATGCTGACCTCGGCGGCCGCCAAGCAATGGCGGATCGATCCCAGCGAATGCCGCGCCGTCGGCGGCGCGATCGTCAATACGCGCGGCAAAACCTTGACCTACGGCGCGCTCGCCGACGCCGCGGCGCGGGAAGCGGTACCGAAGGATGTGCCGCTGAAGCCGCGCGCGGAATTCAAGCTCATCGGCAAGCCGCGAGCGCGCATCGATACGCCCGGCAAGGTCGACGGCAGCGCGGAATTTGGCCTGGACGTCAAACTGCCTGGCATGCTGCACGCGGTGCTCGCCCAGAGTCCGGTGTTGGGCGGCAAAGTGGCGGCTCTGGACAGCGCCGCCGCCGAAAGAATGCCCGGCGTGCACAAGGTGATGGTTACGGACGGCGGCGTGGTGGTCGTCGCCGATCATTTCTGGCAAGCGCTGAAGGCTCGCGATGCGCTGCACATCAGCTGGGACCCGGGCGCCAATGCGCGGCTCGACAATGCCGCCATCGGAGCGCTGCTGAGGAAAGCCGCCGCGGCCGGCGACGGGCTCGTGGCTCGCGGCGACGGCAACGCGAATGAGGCGTTGAAAGGCGCGGCGAAGGCGTTGCAAGCACGCTATCAATTGCCGCTGCTGGCGCACGCGACCATGGAGCCGATGAACTGTACCGCCGATGTAAAGCCCGACGGCTGCGATCTCTTTGTGGGGACGCAGGTGCAGCAGGTGGCGCAAATGACGGCGGCCGCCGCCGCGGGATTGGACCCATCGAAGGTGCGCGTTTTCACCACCCTGCTCGGCGGCGGCTTTGGCCGGCGTTTGGACATCGATTTCATCCCCGCCGCGGTGCTGGCGTCCAAGGCCGTGGCGGCTCCCGTCAAAATCATTTGGACGCGTGAAGACGACATGACGCATGACACGTATCGTCCGCCCGCGCTCGAGGATATGTACGGTGCTTTCGATGCCGCGGGCAGGCTCACGGCGGTCAAGCTGCACGTCACCAGTCCTTCGATCACCGAGCGCATGTTTCCTCCCGTCAAGGGAGTGGATGACTCCGTGGTCGAGTACGCCATCAATTTCCCGTACGACGTGCCGAACTACTTGTTGTGCTATTCGCGCCAGGAAATCGGCATCGACGTCGGCTACATGCGTTCGGTGAGTCATGCGCCCAATTGCTTCGCCATCGAAAGCTTCGTGGATGAACTGGCGGCCGCCGCGGGCAAGGATCCCTATGAATTTCGCATGGCATTGCTGCAGCATAAGACCCGTCATCAACGCGTGCTGAAAACGGCTGCTGAGCGCGCGCGCTGGGGACAGGCCCCGGCGGGACGCCACCAGGGAATCGCCTTCATGGTGGGTTACACCACGCACATCGCTCAAGTGATCGAGATCTCCATCGAAGCGGGCGAGATCAAGATTCACAAGATCACCTGCGTGGTCGACTGCGGACAGATGGTCAACCCGAAGATCGTCGAATCGCAGATCGAAAGCGGCATCATCTTCGGTTTGTCCGCGGCGCTTTGGGGAGAGGTGACCATCTCGGAAGGAAAGGTGCAGCAGACCAATTTCAACAACTATCGCGTGCTGCGCGGCAACGAACTTCCGCTGCTCGATGTGCAGCTGTTGGACAGCGACGAAACTCCCGGCGGAATCGGCGAAGCCGCCGTGGCGCCGGTCGCGCCAGCCCTTTGCAACGCCCTCTTCAGGGCCACGGGCAAGCGGCTGCGTAGTCTGCCGATCGCTCCGCAGGCCCGTCCGACATGATGCGGGTCTGGGCTATTGATGCGCGGTGCGGCGCGCCGTGCGGCCCAAGCACCCGATCTCAAATCGGTGCGCAGTCTGTGCAAGCCTGCAGCGCCTAGCCGGGAATGTAGAAGTAGTGATCCAAAATCAATGCGGCAAACAGCCACATCAGATAGGTGATGGAAAACTTGAACGTGCGCATCGGCAGCTCCGGACGCATGCCGCGATTCAAAGCCAGCACGAAGTATAGAAATCGGCCGTTGAGCGTCAGCGCCGCCGCCAGATAGATGAGGCCGCTCATCCCACTTAGGAAGGGCAGCAGCGTGCTGACGATGAGCAGGATCGTGTACAGCAGGATTTGCAGACGTGTGTAGGCGATGCCGTGGGTGACCGGCAGCATCGGAATACCGACCTTGGCGTAGTCGTCGCGGCGCGCGATCGCCAATGCCCAAAAATGCGGCGGGGTCCACGTGAAAATGATCAGGAACAACAGCAGCGCATGCGCGTCGACGGTACCGGTGACGGCTGCCCAGCCCAGCACCGGTGGAGCGGCTCCCGCGGCGCCGCCGATCACGATGTTTTGCGGCGTGGCGCGTTTCAGCCACATGGTATAGACCATGGCGTAGCCGATCAGAGAGCAGAACGTCAGTATCGCCGTCAGCGCATTGACGCCGAACCACAGAATCAGCATCGAAATCAACGCCAAACAAACCGCAAACACCACGGCAAAGCGCAGCTGCAGGTGACCGGTGGGCAGCGGGCGGCGCCGGGTCCGCAGCATCTCCCGGTCGATGCGCTGGTCCAATACGTGATTGAACGCCGCGGCGGATCCCGAGGCGCAGGCGATACCCAGCGTGCCGAAAATCAAGGCAGGCAATGGGATCCAGCCCGGCGAGGCCAGCACCATGCCGACGATGGCCGTGAATACGATCAACAAGCTCACTTTGGGTTTGGTGAGCTCCAGATAGTCCCGCCAGCGGTGGCCGCCGGCGATGGCAATCGAAGGATTGGGCACGGTCGACATGTGTTTCCTAGGGTATCACGCCGTCCGCGCGCACCGGCCAGAGCGTGCGCAGCAAGGTCACCATCACAATCACCAGCAGAGCCGCGCCCGCGTTGTGCATCGTCGCCAACGGCAGCGGCATGGCGAAGTGCACCATGGTCAGACCGATACAAATTTGCAGCAATACCGCCAATACGAGCAGGGCGCCCGCTGTCCGCAAACGCCGTTGTTCGGCTCTGAGCAGGGTCAGGCATCCGAGCATCAGCAACCAGCCTCCCGCCAACACCGCCCCGATCCTGTGCGTCACATGAATGGCGGTGCGCGCCGGATTGGCGAGAACGCCGCCGGTGTAGTCGACGTCCTGGCCTTGCGACAGGTTGAAAGCGTCGTGGAAGTCCATGGGAGGCCACCAAGACCGCTGGCAGGTGGGTAAATCCGGACATGCCACCGCCGCGTAGTTGCTGCTGGTCCAACCCCCTAGGGCAATCTGCAACAGGAGCAGCGCCAGTCCGGGCCATGCGTATTTTCGCAAAGAGGCCTCGCGCGGCGACAGGGATCGTTGCCCCGGCGTGAGCGACAACCACCACAGGATGCCGAGCGTGGTGAGTCCGCCCAACAGGTGCGCGGTGACGATCAGGGGTTTGAGCAGGCGGGTAACCGTGAGGGCGCCGAGTGCTCCTTGCAGACAGACGATGACGAGCAAGAACGCCACCGGGACCAGCGGCTGGCCGCGGCTCTTGCGGTTCCACACGGCCCAAGCCAGCAAGCTGACGATGATGATTCCCAGCGTGGTCGCGAAGTAGCGATGAATCATCTCGTGCAGCGCCTTGCTGAAGCCGTGATCCACCTGCGGGTAGAAGTGGCCGTAGCAGCCTGGCCAGTCCGGGCATCCAAGCCCGGCATCGGTGAGCCGCACCCACGCGCCCAGCACCACCACTGCGGCGGCGAGCAGCGCGCCGGCCAGCGCGAGGCGGCGAAACCATGATGTGCGCTGTGCTGCCCGCATCCGTCAGCCTATTTGCGACAGGCGCAGCAAGCGCTGCAGGTCTTCCAGCATGCCCTTCGGCTTGGCATCGGCCGCGTAAAACATCATCACATTGTCCAGTGGATCGACCAGGTAGATGCGCTGGCTATTCGGGGCGGGCAGCAGCGCCAGCAGCGGCTCGACCGCTGTCCCTAAAGGCACCGTGATCAGATCCGGATGCATCTCGTGCAGTTTCTGCATGTCGCAGCAGTCGGCATTCGCGATCAGCACGCGCTGCACTCGATCCATGTCCCGATCCAGCGCGGTGCGCACCTGCCGCATGTCGTAGAGGCGCCGCAGGCAAAGCTCATCGCACGGGCCGCGCTGCACATACAGCATGGTCCACTTGTGCTGCGGGGCAGGCAACGCCGATTGCGGCAAGGGCCGCGGCGGTTGTATGAGTTCACCGTTGTTTACCTGACTGCCGGGATGCCACGCGCGCCCATAATACAGAAAGAAGGAAACTCCGAGGGGCGCGAAGAACATCAGCGCCACGCCGATCAATATGCGCCGCTGACGGCGATCGCGGTTCGGGGAGGTGCTCACGCGCCCACCCGGCGGCTGTTGGTGACGATGTAGATGACGAACAACGCTGTCGCCAGCCCGAACCATTGCACTGCATAGCCAATGTGGCGCATGGGCGGAAAGCCCGGCGGCGACCAGTGTCTCACATAGCCGTCCGGTTCGCCGGGATCGAGCAGGATCAGGTCCGCGGCGCTCGCCCAGCGCGGCTCCTGGAGAAGTGCCGCAATCTCCTCATGCTTGGGAAAACCAGCCACCACCGGATAGGGCGGCGCCAGCACCGCTCGCCTTCCCAGCTGGATGCCGGGACTGGGCAGATTGTCGGCCCGGCCGTGAATCGTTCGCGGTTGCGCGTTCACGGGGATGGCCGGCAGCTGCGCGCGGCTCGATCCCACGGGCACCCAGCCGCGATTGACGAGGACCCAACCCCCGCCCTGCAGTTCGAAAGGCGTTATGACGAAATAGCCCGCCTGTCCGGACTCGACCATGTTGTCGATCAAAAGCTGCCGCGAATCGTCGTAGTGCCCGTCCGCCACGAGGTGTTGATAACGAGGCAACGGCGGCGTCGCGGCTTCGATGGGCCGAGTGGCGTCGCTGCCCGAAGCGAAGGAGTCGTACAGTACGCGTTTCTCGTCCGCACGCCGCAATTGCCACCGGCCCAGCGAGATCAGCAGCGCCAACAAGGCGAGCGTGAGCAGCGTCATCAGGGGATGCGGTGCGAAGATGCGGGAGCCGATTTTGATGGACACGATATACTGCGGATCGAGTGGTCTTCAAATATCTCGTTATTGGAATGCTCTTGGCTGTCGTGATCAGCCTCGGTAAGGCGCTGTATCATTTATCCAGCGACTCGCGACAGGCGGGCACCAAAATGGTGACCGCATTGGCATGGCGCATTGGCTTGTCGGTAGCGCTGTTCCTGCTGCTGATCCTCGCCTACTACAACGGCTGGATCGATCCGGCGGCTCGCGGTCCCTAAAGACGCTACAGCCAGTACACGAAGATAAAGAGCCCCAACCACACCACGTCGACGAAGTGCCAGTACCAAGCGACGGCTTCGAAGCCGAAGTGTCTCTGCGGGGTGAAGTGCCCGTTCATCACCCTGAACCATATGGTCGTGAGCATGATCGCGCCGACCGTGACGTGCATGCCGTGAAATCCCGTCAGCATGAAGAAGGTCGAGCCGTAGATGCCGGTTCCGAGCTGCAAGCCCAGTTCCGTGTAGGCCTCGTGATACTCGTAGGCCTGGCAGCCGACGAAGGTGAAGCCCAGCAGGAATGTCAGCGCCAGGAATATCTTCAGGCGCGTGCGGTGCCCGGCGATCAGCGCGTGGTGCGCGATGGTCACGGTGACGCTGCTCGTCAACAGGATGGCGGTGTTCATCGCCGGCAAGCCCAGCGCCGGTACCGTTTCGAAGCTGCCGTCGGCGCGCGGCCCCAATGCCGCGGGTCCATTCGACGGCCAGGCGCCCGTGTAGTCGTTCCACAGCAGAAGCTTGGTGAAAATCTTCACGCCTTCACCCGACAGCCAGGGCACCGAAAGCGTGCGCGCATAGAACAGAGCGCCGAAGAACGCCGCAAAGAACATCACTTCGGAAAAGATGAACCACATCATTCCCATGCGGAATGAGCGGTCCACCGCCAGGTTGTACATGCCGTGCTGGTTCTCGCCGATGACGACGTTGAACCAGGAGATGAACAGCAGCGCCAACATCAGGAAGCCCGGGATCAGCGCATAAGCCGGCAGCCAGCTGTTGAGCGTCGCCACGGCGCCCGACATGAGTACGAACAGCGTTGCGGATCCGTAGATCGCCAGCTTGCTGGTGTGAGGGACGTAGTAATGGTCGTGTTCGTCCGCGGTTACCGTGTGTGCCATGATTCGATCTCTGACAGTGATAGGTGATAGTTTAACGTCAACTCAAGGCCGTGTTGCTGCGGACTGCGTCGTATCGTAGAACGTATAGGCCAGGGTGAGCTTGTCGATGTTCGCGGGCAGCTGCGGGTCGACGATGAAGCGCACCGGCATGTCGCGGCCTTCGCCCGCGGCGAATTTCTGCGGGCTGAAGCAGAAGCATTCGGTCTTGTGGAAATACTTGGCCGTGCCCGCCGGCGTGATGCTCGGAACCGCCTGCGCCACGGACGCAAACGGCGTGAGGTTTTTCGCATAGAACTCGGAATCGTAGAGTTTGCCCGGATGTATGCGCATCGACGCGACTTTGGGCCGAAATTCGTAGCTGCCCACCGATGCCGGCGAGGCGACGAACTCGATGGTCACTTCGCGGTTCGGGTCCACTGTCTCCTGCACCACCGCGGCTCCCGCCTTGGCTTCGGCGTTGCCGATACCGGCGGCCCGGCACAGCAAGTCATATAAAGGAATCAGCGCCCATCCAAAGGCGAAGCTGCCCGCGGTCATGATAAGAAGTCCGACGATCAGCTTGCGGTTGGCGCGCGGCAGGTCCTTCAATGGTGGATCCATCAATGGTGGCTGCGGAAAACCAATAGGGCGATGAAGCCGAAGTAGAACGCCAAGGCCAGCGACATCAGCCCGAGCGCGCTGTTTCTAATTCGCCGCCTGCCGGAACTCAGCGTGCTCATTCGACGTGGGGCGCCGTGGTGAAGCTGTGGTACGGCGCGGGCGAGGGCAAGGTCCACTCAAGCCCGGTCGGACGCGCACCGTCCCAAACCAGGGCGCTGGCCTTCGCACCGCCACGCGCGCATTGCACGACGATGATGGCGAACAGAATCTGCGACAGGCCGAACCCGAAGCCGCCGATCGAGGACACCATGTTCCAGTCGCTGAACTGCACGGCATAGTCGGGTATGCGGCGCGGCATGCCCGCCAGCCCCAAAAAGTGCTGCGGGAAGAACAGGACGTTGACGAAAATGGTGGACAGCCAGAAATGCCACTTGGCCAGGGCCATGTTGTACATGTGACCGGTCCACTTCGGCAGCCAGTAGTACACCGCGCCCATGATGGCAAAGATGGCGCCCGGCACCAGCACATAGTGGAAGTGCGCCACCACGAAGTAGGTTTGGTTGTACTGGAAGTCCACCGGCACGATGGCCAGCATGACGCCGGAAAACCCGCCGATGGTGAACAGGAACAGAAACGACAAGGCGAACAGCATGGGCGGTTCGAAGGACAGCGATCCCTTCCACATGGTGGCGGTCCAGTTGAACACCTTCACGCCCGTCGGCACCGCGATCAGCATGGTCGACATCATGTAGAAGAGCTGCGCCGCCAACGGCATGCCGTCGACGAACATGTGGTGTCCCCACACGATGAACGATAGGAAGGCGATCGATGCGATGGCGTAAATCATCGAGGTCGCGCCGAACAGGGGCTTGCGCGAGAAAGTCGGCAGGATCTCGGAGATGATGCCGAAGGCCGGCAGGATCATGATGTAGACCTCAGGATGTCCGAAGAACCAGAAAATGTGTTCGAACATCACCGGATCGCCGCCGCCCGCGGCGTTGAAGAAGCTGGTCTTGAAGAAATGATCCGTGAGCAGCATGGTCACCGCACCCGCCAGCACCGGCATCACGGCGATCAGCAGATAGGCCGTGATGAGCCAGGACCAGCAGAACATGGGCATCTTCAGCAAGTTCATGCCCGGCGCGCGCATGTTCATGATGGTGACGATCACGTT
>Ga0182024_10021568_pt1 | contig 11683 bp, 10 predicted proteins | sample P32metaG_FD_120480 | JGI IMG/M metagenome (GOLD analysis project Ga0182024, IMG submission 120480) | Permafrost microbial communities from Stordalen Mire, Sweden - P3-2 metaG (Illumina Assembly) | ecosystem: Environmental > Terrestrial > Soil > Wetlands > Permafrost | place: Sweden: Stordalen... | reverse complement strand
CATAAATCCCGAAATGCAGCCGCGGATCCTTCGACTCACCACCCCCGAACTCCACCCCAAAGAGCAGAGACCGCTCTTTGGGGACCCCGGAACTGAAAAGCGTCTGGGGCCCCGTTCGCTCAGAATGACAGCCAGTTTTGTGTTGAGTATTTCGGACTCAGGACACTAGCGCAATTGTTCTGAGATCATCCGAAACGGCCCTCAGTGCAAACGCAGGGCGGGAATGAAAGTGGAGGACGGGAGTTATAGTAGAAGCATGGCGGCAACTGTAGAGCGGGATCACTACCTGTTCGGAGCACTGGACAGCAGTGCGCAGAATCGCATGAAGCTCAATGAAGTGAACTACGGCTACGAAGAGCCGGAGGGCATCATGCTGACTTCAATGGATTATGCGGTGAACTGGGTGCGGAAGAATTCGATATGGCCGATGACGTTTGGGCTGGCCTGCTGCGCGATCGAGATGATGTCGATGGGGGCAGCGCGCTTCGATCTTGCGCGGTTTGGCGCCGAGGTATTCCGGCCTTCGCCGCGGCAGTCGGATTTGATGGTGATTGCGGGGCGGGTATCGCAGAAGATGGCCCCGGTGATCCGCAGGCTCTACGACCAGATGCCGGAGCCGAAGTGGGTGATTTCGATGGGCGCCTGCGCCACGTCGGGCGGGGTTTTCAACAACTATGCTCTGGTGCAAGGAGTCAATCAAGTGATACCCGTGGACGTATATGTTCCGGGATGTCCGCCGCGACCCGAGCAACTTTTATACGCGATTACGCTTCTACAAGAGAAGATACAGCGAGAGCCGCGCAGCCTGTTGAAGACATTGAATGTGGATTGACGAAGCTGGGCGGGCAGATTTTCCAGGGCGAAGAGTTACCGAAGTAACCGAAAAGAACCTGCATTGTGTAATCTGGTTAAGTTGCATCTTGTTGAAAAAATTGTTCTGCGGGAAACGTACTATGGTACGTTTGAAATTGCGGTACGCACGCATTTCGGTCCGTTCATCGCGCGGGATCGAGTCAGTTCGAGCCGGAATTTAGCGCTCGCAAACAGCCATTGCCATCTGTTTATTCAGCTTGATTGCGGAGGAAAAACGCATGTATGCTCGTGTTTTGAATTGTGTGAGCCGGGTTCTTGTCTTGGCAGTAGCAGCGTCGATACCCATGGCTCTGTCAGGCCAGGTCGGCCCGGAAGCGAAGGCAGCCCCGGTGACGAATCCGTCCTCGCGGTGGGATATTTTTCTGGGCTACAGTTACCTGTCTCCCCATGGAACAGTCGATACGCCGCTGCCAAACGGCGTAGTCGTACCTGCCTCCTACAATTCAGTCGACGTGGGTGGGATTGGCAGTGTGGCGTATTATTTCAACCGGTATCTTGGCCTCCAAGGGGAATTCGCCGTCCATGAGTGGGGCGTGCAGAACTCGAATAGCGTACCGACCAATGGTACGGAGGGGAACAACGACGGTTTTTCGACCTTTACCGGCGGTGTGATTCTTCGCTACCCGAGGGGGAACATCACGCCTTTCGTTCATGCGCTGGCCGGTGGGGCTTTGATCGACGGCCCGACGCACAACCCGTTCACATGGGGTCCCGATTTCACGGGGGGCGGCGGGTTGGATTACGAGACGCACTACTTTCACCATCATCTCGCCATACGTATCATTCAAGCCGATTACGAATACATGCACGCGAACTTCGGGGACGGCACCTGGGGAGGCGTAGCCAGCGTGAACGCAATCCGCCTGAGCGCCGGCCTCGTGTTCCACGGCGGCAGTATTTTGCCGCCGCCACCGGTGACCCTGGCCTGCACCATCAATCCTGTATCGGTGTTCCCCGGCGACCCAGTCACGGTGACCACGACGGCGGGCGATCTGAATCCGAAGCTGAATGCGATTTATTCGTGGTCCGGAGCAGGAGCAACGGGCAACGGAACGTCGGTCACGATAGCGACGGCTTCGCTGGCGCCTGGCCCCTACACGGTGAAAGCCGAAGTAAAGGAAGGCAAGCCGGGCAAGGAAGGCCTGAAGCCGGGCGAGACTGCGGACTGCTCGTCTAACTTCACTGTGAAGGCCTTCGAGCCGCCGACGGTTACCTGCTCGGCAAGCCCCAGCCCGATCAACCCCGGCGACAAGAGCACCATCACCTCAACTGGCGTGAGCCCGCAGAACCGTCCGCTGACCTATAGCTTCTCGGTTGCGCCGGGCACGGGCACAATCACCGGCAACGGCTCCACAGCGACCTACGATTCGACGGGAGCTCCGACCGGCGCGGTACCCATAACCTGCAACGTTTCGGACGACAAGGGCAATACGGCCAGCAGCGGCACCAACGTGGTGATTACGGCTCCGATTCCTCCGCCGCTTCCCCACGCCACCGCGTTGTGCCCGATCTCGTTTGCCAATGACAAGCGGCGCCCGACTCGCGTGGACAACGAAGCCAAGGCCTGCCTTGATCAGGTAACCGACGCTCTTAAGAAAGATTCGACTGCAACGGTAGTGGTTGTGGGCGAAGCGGACGCGAAGGAGAAGATGCCACCGAAGAACAAGCATGCCAAGGTGCAAGACTTGGCCGCGGAGCGCGCGGAGAACACGAAGGACTACCTGGTGAATGAGGAGCAGAGCGGCATCGACGCCTCTCGTGTCATCGTTCGCACCGGCACTTCGGATAGCCAGACAGTGGAAGACTACCTGGTACCCGCAGGAGCAACGTTCGATAGCGATGTGCAGGGAACCTCTCCGGTGGACGAGAGCACAGTGAAGACTGTGAAGCGCAAGCCCATCGGTCAGGCTGAGCCCCGGAAGCACCACAAGAAGGCTGCCGAAGCCGCACAGTAGGCCGGAGCCGACAAGTGAACCAGTTCGTCAAGCCTTTCATGAGTGAATAAGTGAAAGGCTTGACGAGCGTAAATCTCAGAACACACCTCCTGCAATCCTTAGAGGCTGACCGGAAATCTGGTCGGCCTCTTCAATTTTTATGCGTATATTTGTCTTATATCCTTTGAAGCCTGGGGGGCTTCATTCTTTCGATGAGCGGTTCGCGGACGTACCTTGATTTCCTTTGCCGGCGTGGATGCCTCACGCTTTTCGTTGCATTCTTTCCGATTGCCTTTTCCGGAATTCCTCTGGCGTCGCAAGCGCTTTGGAACGCTGTAGGCCCGGATGGCGGCGACGCGCGCTCCCTCACGCCTGTACCGGGGCAGCCGAATCATCTTTACCTGGGCACGACCAACAGCTGGATTTACGAATCCATGGATGAAGGCTCTTCGTGGCATCGTCTTGCGCGGCTGGAGCCTTCAGAAGAGGTGGTACTGGACAACATTCTCGTGGATTCCGCACACACAGCGGTCATCTATGCAGGAGGATGGAAGGCCGAACAGCGCGATGGCGGGCTGTGGGTGAGCCGGGACGGGGGCAAGCAGTGGAAACCTGTGGAAGAGCTGCGCGGCCAGCCGGTTTTTTCGCTGGCGCAGGCACCATCGAATCCGAGCGTGCTGTTTGCGGGAACCCTCGATGGAGTCTTCCGAAGCAGCGATGGCGGCTCATCCTGGTTCCTGATCAGTCCGCCGGGGAGCCATGAAATTCACGAGATCGAGTCACTGGCGGTGGACCCCGCCGATCCCAACATCGTCTATGCGGGTACATGGCATCTGCCCTGGAAAACGACAGACGGCGGCAAGAGCTGGCACAGCATCAAGAAAGGCGTCATCGAGGATTCCGATGTGTTTTCGATCATCGTCGATCCGGTGAAGCCGCACATTGTTTATCTGAGCGCATGCAGCGGGATCTACAAGAGCGCGAGCGGCGGCACTCTGTTTCGCAAGATCGAGGGCATACCGTCTACAGCGCGCAGGACGCGGGTTCTGATGCAGGATCCGGAGAATCGCGAGGTTGTGTATGCCGGCACTACGGAGGGCTTGTACAAGACGGTGAACGGCGGGCAGACCTTTCAACGGATGACGGAGTCAAACGTAGTTGTGAACGACGTGTTTGTCGATCCAGGAAATTCGGATCGCGTGCTGCTGGCTACCGATCGCGGAGGTGTGCTCGCGAGCGATGACGGAGGCAAGAACTTTGTGGCCTCGAACCAAGGCTTCTCTGGGCGCAAGGTGACGGCGCTGCTGGTTGACCGCAGCACTCCGGCACGGCTTTTTGCGGGAGTGGTCAACGACAAGGGCTACGGCGGAGTTTTTGTTTCGACCAATGGCGGCGCGGGCTGGGATCAGATCGGCGATGGGGCCGGTAGCGGACTGGACGGGCGCGATGTCTTTGTCCTTGCGCAAGCGCAGGATGGAACGATGCTGGCCGGGACCAGTCACGGCATCTTCGCTTTGGACGCTGGTGGAGCTGACAAGCCACCGGCCTGGCTGCCGCGCAACACGATCGCGAATACTGTTTTGAAAGCGGCCATCGAAACCCATGACGGAGAGCACGTCAACGTCGAGAAGCGCGTCACCAATCCTACGATTGAGCTGGAAAGCCGCGTCAATGCGCTCGATGTCTCGGGAGATGTCTGGCTGGCCTCGACCGGCTTCGGCCTACTGACGAGCAAGGATCAGGGTGCTAGTTGGCAGGGCGGCCAGGTGATGGGCTCAGTCGCCTATGTGTCGGTGACCGTGCAGGGAGCGCTGATGGCTGCGGCCAACTCCGAGGGTGTGGTTCTGTCTACCGATTCCGGCGCGACCTGGATGCCGATGGGGATTCCGACGATGCTCACGCGCATCCATCGCGTGGCATTTTCAGCAGACGGCACTCTGTGGCTGGGCGCACGTGAAGGCGTTTATTTTACGCACGATCAGGGCAAGACCTGGCTGTGGTTCGAGCGGCTTCCGTTCCGCGACGTGGACGATCTCTACTATGACGCGGCTCTGAATGAGGTGCTGGTGAGTTCGCACACAAGCGACGAGATTTTCGCGATCAATCCCAAGACAAAGAGCTGGAGGTTGTGGCAGACCGGATACTACATCGGACTGGTTCGCACAGCGGGAGACCGGGTGGTGGCAGCATCGCTGTATGACGGAGTTCTGCTGGAGCCGCAAGCGGCGGAAGCTCAGACCGGGAAGTAGCGATCTGCTACGCAGATATTCTGTATCATTGGAATATGCAGACTGAGATTGCGGATTCCGGCCAACCCGTCGCTCTTCGGAGTCACGCCTTCCGCACTCACGACCCGCGGCTTGAGCCGATTGCTGTGAAGGTTATGGCCGGTGAGCGGCTCGACTTCAAAGATGGACTCGCGCTTTACGGTTCATCGGACGTGCTGGCGGTGGGCTGGCTGGCCAATCACGTGCGTGAGCGGATGCATGGCGACGTGACCTATTTCAACGTCAATCGCCACATTAATCCCACCAATGTGTGCGTGGCAGCGTGCAAGCTGTGCGCTTTTGGGCGCAAGAAGGGCGACCCGGCCGGCTACACGATGGCTCTCGAAGAGGCTTGGGAGACAGCGGCTTCGGGCTACTCCGAAGCGGTTACCGAGTTTCACATTGTCGGCGGCTTGCATCCCGACCTGCCATTCGAATACTTTCTCGACCTGGTGCGGGGCCTCAAGGAACGTTTTCCCAAGGTGCATATCAAGGCCTTCACCATGGTGGAGGTGGCCTATCTGGCGCGGCGCGCGAAGCTGACGATCGAGCAAACGCTGGTGAAGCTGCGCGAGGCGGGCGTGGACTCGATGCCGGGCGGCGGCGCGGAGATTTTTGCGGCGCGGGTGCGATCGATTATCTGCGACCACAAGATCGACGGCGAGGAGTGGCTCACCACCGCGCGGCTGGCCCACAAGCTGGGGTTCAAGTCCAACGCGACCATGCTCTACGGGCACATTGAAAACGATGAAGACCGCGTGGACCACCTGCTCAAGCTCAGAGCGTTGCAGGACGAGACGGGCGGCTTTCAGACCTTCATCCCGCTGGCCTTTCACCCGGAGAACACGCCGCTCGACCATCTGCCGGTGACGACAGGTTTGACCGATATTCGCCAGATCGCGGTGAGCCGGCTGCTGCTGGACAACTTTCCGCACATCAAGGCTTACTGGCAGATGCTCACGCCGAAGATCGCGCAGATTTCGCTTCGTTTTGGAGCCGACGACCTGGACGGCACGGTGATCGAGGAGAAGATCTACCACGACGCCGGCGCGACTACACCGCAGGGCATGACGCGCAAGGAACTTTGCCGCCTGATTACCGAGGCCGGACGGATTCCCGTGGAGCGCGATACGCTTTATCGCGCGGTGACGCGGACCGAGGATAGCTTTACGGTGGCGGTGTGAGGAAGGCAGCTACTAGCCGTTAGCTTTCAGCTACTAGCTCCAGCACTGGTTTAGCCGAGAACTCGCTTCAGTTCGGATATGGACATGCGCGCGATCAGCGGGGTATGCACAGAAGTGAGAGCTGGCGCACCGGGCGACAGATCTACGCGACGACACTACCGGCTGGTGTCCACGATCGATTCTGGCTCTCAGCGACTCCGCGATGGGTGAGCACACCCAGCCATGTATTCAGACCCTCGGCGAGGCCCGCATCCTGCCTGAGCGCCTCTCGCGCACCCAGGTTGGCCAGGCGCATCAGATAGGGGAATGTGGCGTTGGTCAAGGCCAGCGTGGAGGTATGCGGCACCGCTCCGGGCATGTTGGTTACGCAGTAATGCACCACTCCGTCGACCGTGTAACTCGGGTTGGAGTGCGAGGTGGGCCTGGCCGTCTCGACACAACCGCCCTGGTCGATGGCCACGTCCACAATGACTGCGCCCTTCTTCATCCCTGCCACCATGGTGCGGGTCACGAGTTTAGGCGCCGTCGAGCCCGGAATCAGCACCGCGCCGATCAATAGGTCCGCCTGCTTCGCAGCCTGGGCCAGGTTGTAGCTGTTCGAGGCGAGGGTGTGAAGCTGGCCATTGAAGATCTCATCCAACTGGCGCAGGCGGTTCAGGTTCACCTCCACCACCGTGACCCTGGCTCCCATGCCGAGAGCGATGCGGGCAGCGTTCGTTCCCACGATGCCCCCGCCGACGATGCACACCTGCGCAGGAAGCACACCGGGCACACCTCCCAGCAGAATTCCACGGCCGCCGCGCTCCTTCTCGAGACAGGCCGCACCCACTTGAATGCTCATGCGTCCGGCGACTTCGCTCATGGGTGTCAGCAGCGGCAATGCGCCCTGACGGTCGCGGACCGTTTCATAGGCAATGGCGATCACCTTCGAGGCGAGCAGACGGCTGGTCAGTTCCGGCGACGGCGCGAGGTGCAAAAAGGTAAACAAGACGAGTCCCTCGCGAAAAAATACATATTCTTTCTCGACGGGTTCCTTGACCTTGACCACCAGGTCGGATTTTCCCCACACGTAGCCTGCTTCGCCGACGATCTCCGCACCAGCATTTTGATATTCGCTGTCGGGAAAATCCGATTGGACGCCTGCCTCGGTCTCGATCAGTACTGTGTGGCCAGCTTCAACGAGAGCCATCGCGCCTGCGGGGGTCACACCCACGCGAGCTTCATTGTCCTTCACCTCTTTGGGAATGCCGACGATCATGGGGCGTCCTCCCGTACCGGTTGGATGCGCGCTAAGAAATATCGACTGCAAAATGTTGCGCGTGCCAAGTAGCGCCGACAATCCAATTTGGAATTGACACGGAAGCAGACGCTGATGTCTACTGGCTTCCTCTGCCATTTGATTCGGCAGCTTGGCAATCCCTTCTCAATGAAAATTTCCACCTGAACATCAGAGGAGATCTCTATGTGTAACTACTGCAATGTGGGGAGTAATCCGCCATGCGATTGCGGCGATTCCGGCGATGCCTGTATCTGCTCGACTGACCCCTACCCCGTAATTTGCCCCATCTGCGGCCATCAACGAGAGTCTGACGATCTGGAAAGTGCCGGAACGGAAGTCAAATAACCTGGAATCGCCCAGATATGGCCGGCCGCCGATCCGGGTTCCGTTTCCGGCAAGTCGAGTCATGGGAGCGACTGTTTTCAACTGAACAATCCATCATCTGCTATAGGAGAAGTTTATGTGCACATACTGCGATGTAGGCAACAACGCGCCACCGTGCTTATGCGGCGACACGGGGAGCGCCTGCACCTGTTCGACACGACCCTACCCTGCAACGTGCGTGGCCTGCTCGCACGATCGAGTTGCTTCCGATTTTGCTTCCCTGCCCGCTCCTGACGCCGCGCCCGATCCAAGCTAAGTAGCATCGCCATGATTGACCAAAGCAATTTGGCGATCTGCTAACATGCACAGCTTCATTTTGCGATTGACAGTAAAGCTGAACCTGATTTCTACTGCGAAGTATCTTGTGGATCTGGCCGTTTGCGAATCCATTCCCAACAAACTTTCCCTTAATCCAAAGGAGGCTCTATGTGTCTTAACTGCGCCGTCATTGCCGGTGCGTGCGGGTGTAATCCATGCAATTGCGACACCCCGAATCTCGCCTACTGTAATAATTGCAGCCACTCTCCGGCGAACACCGCCGCCGTTGCCGATTCGGCGACTGGGTCCGAATCCAGCGCAGGAAGCGATTCCGGATCCGAGAGCGGCGACTAATTGCCAAAGTTCTCATCCCCTTCTTGCATCAAACCGTCTCTCGATCGTTGAGACGCGGGCATGTCCCTTGACTTGTACATTTCAAGATGCTCCGGGCCGAGCAGCGGCATACAGGGCCAGCCCGGGGTATCGCCCTCTCGCAATTTGGTCCAGAAATAAAATTGCTTTGCAAATTCCAATCGAAGCTCTGGAAGGAATGCAATATGTGCAGTAACTGCGATACGCTCACACCGTGCCTTTGCGGGGATACAGGCGACCCATGCGCGTGCAGCGGATACACGCCTAGCGAATGTTACATGTGCGGCCACGCACCGACACCGCCTTACGAATCGGCACCCGCGCAAAACGGTCCGCCTGCCAATTCGGAAGCTTGATTCAACCCTGCTCCTTCAATCTGCGCTCTCAGCCAATCAGCCCAGCCGGCGTTTCGCGATTCACTGTACGCCGAAAAACATCTATCCAACCAGAGAGGAGACTTTTTTATGTGCATTAACTGCGATACCGCTACTAACTGCGCTTGTACGACTACGGATTGTACATGCTATGGGTTGAGCAACCCCTCGTACTGTTACTTATGCGGGCATAGTCCAAAACCTTTTCCGAGCACACCCACTCCGAGCACAGATCCAAGCTCCGATAGTGATTCAGATAGCTGAGTTTTGTTTCGCGGCCCCGGCTAACCGGGTAACTCACACTTGGATGGCCGGGGTTTCCGTAGATTGCATAGGAATCGAGTGTGGTGAGTCTGAAGTTCATCGAAGAACAACCGCAGATTCTTCGACTCACCACCCCCGAACTCAAAAACGTTCGGGGTCCCGTTCGCTCAGAATGACAGCCAGTTTTGTGTTGTGTATTGTGGATTCAGGACACGAGGAGAATTGAGATGGATGAACGGGGAAATCCTCCTTCGGCAGAGGATGCTGCAAAGGCGCGCGCAATTTATGCGAACATTCTGCGGGACGCGAACAACAACAAGACTGAGCAGGCGCAACTGACTCAGAACCTGGCTGGAAAAATCTTTGCAGCTCCTCAACTGGACGATGAGGAGCGCACGAAAACGGCCGAGCTGGCTAGCCTCTGCAATGCACATGCCACGTCCGTAGAACCCATCAACGCCGGCATCGATGGCAGCATGAACCCAGCGGTTCTGACCGGCTTGTTGAACTGCAATCAACAGTTTCTGCAACAGCTCGGCGGGTTTGAAGCGGCGGCGCAGGATTTGGAGAGCAAGGGACGGCCGCAGTTATACGAAACGCTGAAGGCCTGGATGCACGATGCGCAAACGACCAGTGCGCTGATCCAATATGTACTGCACACTCGCCCTGACACTCGCCCGCTGGCAACGGCAGCCGCGATTCCGAGCATTGCACAGCGCATGAGCGCAGACCCCGCCCCACAACCCGCCCCGGACCCCGCTCAGCCGTCGCTGCCCGGTATCTGGGATCTGGCGCTTGCCGATGGCAGGCGCGTGGAAATCGCGATGGACAACAGTAGCTTCAGCTATGTTTTTTTAGATGGCAGCTTTGCTTACTGGGGCACATGGTCGCTGTATCCTCAAGCCGGAGCGCCTCCGCTGATCTGTTTGACGCGGACGGGCGGCTACCCTGTGGCTTACTACGGCCCGCTTGGATCGCAGGCCATCTCGTATGCCACGAATGAGACATGGGGCATCACGGCTTTTGAGGCGAACAAGATCACTTTCAGTAACTGCTGCATGATTCGCCGTCCGCAGATCGCGCTGCCTTTAATCACCACGAGAATCTCCCAGGTGCAAGCTCAGTTTCAAGCGGCGGATGCGCGCGACAAGAGTAACGTGGCCAATTTTATTATGCAGAGCAACGCAATCACCTCCGTCCAGAACTCCATGTGGGATTACATCAACAGCGGCGCGGGTCGACCGTAGAGCGTGTTTCTTTCTAACTGTTTGCTGTTCGCCGAGAGCATTTTCGGGAATTTTGTAGGCCGCAATTTCGTAGGTATCCCACCCATTCCGCAGAAAAACGCGGAATGGATGGGGCACCGGAAGCTACAGTAAATCCGAAAATGCTCTGGTGGCAGAGTGGTCGGTGGCTGGCTGCGGGTTTAGGGCTGGGTGGGGGGCTTGGGTTCTTGCACGGGCTTGGCGTCTTTTTGTGGCTCGGCGTCTACGTGGAAGCGCTTGTAGTCGTAGTCGCGCTCGGTGCCGTGCTGGCGAATGCCTTTGAATAGCAGGATGCGAGCCTGGATGGTTCCCTCGCCGCCGACGGGGAGCCAGAGCTCGCCGTTGACCAGAGCCTGATCGAAGTAGAAGCTGGAGCCTTTGTCGATGCGGGCAAAGAGGCCGCCGCCGAGATCGAAGTTGTCGATGAAGCGGGCCTCAAGATGGGCGATCTTGCGGTCGGCCTCATCGATCCACATGGTGCCTTGGAGGGTCTTGGAGAGGTCCTGGGCCAGGCCGTGGGTTTTGGCGTCTTTGCGGCCGATGAAATCGAAGACGATGGTGGGGCGGCCGCGAAAGGTCTGGCGGCGGGGATTGCGCACGTCCATCATTTCGAGCACGCCGCGGACGGTGATGGTTTGTGGAGGCAGGGGCTGATCGGGCGGGGTCTGCTGCGCCTTTTCGACGAGCTTGGTGACGCGCTCGGTCTCCTTGTCCAGGTCGTGGCCGTCGAGCGGCTTGCCGTCTTTCTTTACCTTGCGGTCGATGCCGTGGCCGTTGACAAAGAACACTTCGAATTCCTCGGTCGTGGTTTTCTTCACCTGGCCGTTGGAGTCGATGTCCTGGGTGGTCTGTAGCGAAGTATAGGTGTAGTTTTCGCGCACCTTTTCTAGCTGCTTCTGGTGCTCCTGGACCTCAAGCATGAGCTGACGCACATCGGGCAGGGGCGGGCCGGGTTGCGCTGCTTGTGCTGGCGGCTGCTGGGCTGGCGAGCATGGCGCGAGGAGCAGGGGAAGAAGCCAAGCGGCGAGCGGGGGGATGCGCGGAGCCTGCATGGGGGCTATGATAACGCAGCAAAATCGGGCTGAGGCTTCGAGGCTAAACTCGCCTCTAGGAGTCTGTCGGGCATAGATCAGCGACAGCTGTCAGTTCCAGTTTTCGAATCCGATTCTGGTTTAGATTCGAAGTATGGGCCAGAACTTCTTTCCTGACGAGATCAACCAGGCACTTTT
>Ga0182024_10021567_pt1 | contig 11683 bp, 10 predicted proteins | sample P32metaG_FD_120480 | JGI IMG/M metagenome (GOLD analysis project Ga0182024, IMG submission 120480) | Permafrost microbial communities from Stordalen Mire, Sweden - P3-2 metaG (Illumina Assembly) | ecosystem: Environmental > Terrestrial > Soil > Wetlands > Permafrost | place: Sweden: Stordalen... | reverse complement strand
TCGGCTCATTGGGACGTTAAGGAAGGCTTGGTCCAGGTTCGGAGTCGTCAGCAGCTGATTGAGCACCTCGAGCGCGGTCTCTTCGGTTCCAGCGTTCGGCGCGAGCTTATCGCGAGCTAGCTGTGCGAGCTGCTCGATGTTGGCGGCGAACGGAGCGTCCGCGCAGACTGCCGTCAGCTCGGGTTTGCGCGCGGCAATCTGTGTCGCCAATAGCGAGAGATCGTCGATATCTTCGCGCGAGTAGAGGAATGGATCCTGCGTCCGCTCTGCCGGTGCTCCTCGAAGCGCGGCTAGTTCATCGCGAAGCACCTGCCATAGATGCAGCGGCCATTCCATGTAGAAATTCCCCCACCTGGATTTACTGGCCGCTAAGCTAGTTTTTTGACCGTCGTATAACCAGATGTGGAATCGCTACTTGTCAGGCGGTGCCACTGGCGTCGGCCACGCGCGATCCCATCGCTCGTCGTGGAGGCGCGGGAACACCGGCTTGCGCATCGGGCGCTTGAACGCATCCGCCGGATAACCCATCGGCACCAGCGCGATTAGTTGATACAGCTCCGGCACTCCGAGGATCGCCTTGGTCTCGGCCTCTTTGCTGGTGAGCATCGTGGTCATCGCGGTGCCGACGCCGAGCGCGCGCGCGGCGAGCATCATCAGTTCAATCGCGGGGAAAACTGAGCCGTAGGTCGCGCCGAAGTTGAACAGATCGGCTGCGCTGCCGCGCTCGACGCGCATCTTCGGCCGATCGAGAAACACCACGACGTGGACCGGTACGATCGCGAGCTGCGCCGCGAACTCGTCGCCGGTCTTGAGCGCCTTGACCGCGCGCGGCGACAGCGTCGTGCGGCCGCGGATGATCGCGCTATCCTTGTACGGACCCCAGACCGAGTCGTACAGCCGCTGAATTTCACGTCGCGCAGCCGCGTCGCGCACCACCACGAACTCCCACGGCTGGGCGTTGGATCCCGACGGCGCCATGTTCGCCGTCTCGAGGATTTTGATCAGTTCTGCGTCCGGGATAGGGCGGTCGAGGAAACGGCGCATCGTGGGCGTTGAGCTGGCGACTTCGAAAAAATCCATCGGCTGCCTCCGCGACTAGACTAGTTCGATAGGATGCTCGCGACGAGCGACGACGCGGCCAACGACCGCGGCCTCACGATGCCCACAATTCTGCAACTCCGCGACCAGCGCAATCGACTGCTGGTCGGGAATCGCGATCAGCAATCCGCCCGAGGTCTGCGGATCGAAGGCAATCGTCGCGATCTCGTCGGCAACTTCGTCGGAGATACGGACGCTGGGCGCATAGTACTCGCGATTGCGCTCGCCGCCGCCGGGAATCATTCCGGCGCAGCATTGCTCGAGCACGCCGGGGAGCAGCGGCAGGTCTGATTCCTCGAATACGAATGTAACGCCGCTGCCCTCGGCCATCTTGAGCGAATGACCGACCAGCCCAAAACCCGTGACGTCGGTGGCGGCGTGAACCTCGTACTTCAGCATCGCCGACGCGGCCGCGGCGTTGAGCTGAGTCATCGAGCGGACGGCGGCCTGGTACGCTTCGTCGCCGAGCGCGTCGCGCTTGAACGCGGTCATGAGGATCCCTGTGCCGAGCGCCTTGGTCAGCACCAGCGCGTCGCCAACTTGCGCGCCGACATTGCGCACGATTCGGCGCGGATCGATCACGCCGGTGATAGCCATCCCGAATTTCACTTCCTCGTCGGCGACGGTGTGTCCGCCAACGATCACGACGCCGGCCTCGCGCGCCTTTTCGGCCGCGCCGCGCAAGATGTCGGTCAACATCTCGCCCGGCAGTCCGCTCTGCGGCCAGCACACGATGTTGAGTGCGGTGCGCGGCACGCCGCCCATCGCATAGACGTCCGAGAGCGCGTTGGCGGCCGAGATTTGTCCGTAGGTGAATGGATCGTCGACCACCGGCGTGAAAAAATCGACGGTGTTCACGATCGCGAGATCGTCGGAAAGACGGAACACTCCGGCGTCGTCGCCCGTGGAGATTCCGACGAGCAAATCAGGATGGCTCGGCAATTCGAGCCGCGCGAGGACTGCAGAGAGGTCCGCCGGACCGAGTTTACCGGCTCAACCCGCAGCCTTGCACCGCGCCGTCAGGCGAACCAGCTCGCCCCGCGAGGGATTATTGTCCTTCGATTTGGACATCGCGCCCATTGTCGCGCATCGCGCCGTCGAAGTCAGCCGCGCGCACGGATTCGCGTTTCGTTCTCCTGAACTAAAAAACGTTTCACGTGAAACATTCGCGTCAAAACGCCAGCTAATGAAACCTGTTTTTCGGAGATCAAACAAAATTGACCGCCATTGGCGCAGACGCTTGAGCCCGGATCACGGACTCGGAGCACGCAGGCGCCGCGTGTCGCCGACGCGCGTGGTTACCCCGATGTGGTCGAAGTGATCGAGCAGCGCGATTGCGAATTTGCGCGACGCGCCCAGCAGGTCGCGGAATGTTGCGGCGGTTATTTCTCGATGCGTCGCGAGGTGCTCGACGAGGCGATCTTTTGCGGCGTCGGCGGCGGCGCGGCTGAAATACAGGTCGGTGGCGATTTTGACGATACGGCCCTGACGTTCCATCGCGACCAGCACGATTCTCAAATGAGGCAGTTGGCTGGCGGGAATCTTTAATGCGTCAGCTAACTGCTTGAGATCCGGCGGTTGAAATTCTGCGCCCGTTAGCACGGCGTCGATTTTAGCGCCGAGCGTTCCGGCGTCACCGCCTAGCCGCACGCGATGGCTCTTCACGCGCAGCGTGCTTTCCTCGCGTACGATTTCGGACTCATGACTGAGTCGATCGATTATCGGACGGAACGCGCGCGCACCGATTTCGTACGGTAGCCGCGTGCGCAGCGCTTCCATCTCGAGCCCCGGCGACAGCGGCTCTGCCTTGTGATGTGCCGTGAGCGCGTCGAGTGCGAAGCGTTTCAGATCGTCCCATCTGGTCCGCGTCGTGAAAGCTTCTTCGTCGCCCACTGACAGTTTGACGAAGCGCGGCGCGTCGCGGAGCGCGGCGTCGGCCTCGGCGATCGGAATGTTCATCAGCGTGGCAAGCCTGGTCGTGCCGAGCGCGAAACTTTCCTGCAGATTGATCAGCGCTTCGATCGCTTCGGCCCCGGACGAATCCTTTAGCATGCGGAGATTCGCGCGATAGGCCTCGATCGGCTTGCGGACGCGGCGGCCGAGCGGGTTCAGCACGATGCCGCCGCCGAGCGTGCGAGAATTGGTTTCGTCGCGGATGACGAAGCGATCGCCTGCGAGCGCGACCACGGGATCCTCCGCCACGAGCTGCGCGAGGCCGGCTGCTTTGGGCGCGATCGCGCCTGCGTCGTCGAGCACGATCGCGCGCGCGATCGTTTCTGCCGTGCCGATAAACAGCCGCACGCGCGTGTTGTTCTTGAGCGCGCGCTTGGCGGCGGGGCGAATTTCGAGCCATGCGTCGAAACGCGATGTCGCCGAGTCGAGCCGCTCGTCGGCGAGCACGTCGCCGCGCGCCAGATCCAGCTTTTCGGCGCCGGTGAGATTCAACGCGACGCGCTGGCATAGCCCCGCGCTCTCGACCGAATCCGAATGCACCTGGATCGAGCGCACGCGGACCTCGTCGCCCGACGGCAGCACGCGGAGTTTCTGACCGACGCGCACCTCGGCGCCCATCGCGGTGCCCGTGACCACGATGCCGTGTCCCTTGATGACGAACGCGCGGTCGAGCGGGAGCCGGAAGACGCCGGTGGCACGGCGCGCCTGGAAGCCGTCGAGCTGGCTGACGATCTCGGCGCGCAATTGGTCGAGGCCGAGGCCGGTTATCGACGAAACCTCGATGACCGGTGCGCCGGCGAGCGTAGTGCCGTCGGCCAGCAGCTCGATCTCGTCGCGCACGTCGCGGATGCGCGCCGCGTCGGCGAGGTCGGCCTTGGTGATCACGAAGATGCCGCGGCGCGTGCCGAGCAGATGCAGGATGTCGAGATGCTCCTCGGTCTGCGGCATCACGCCGTCGTCGGCCGCCACTGTGAACAGCACGAGATCGATGCCGTGCGCGCCGGCGAGCATGTTGCGGATGAAGCGCTCGTGACCGGGGACGTCGACGATGCCGGCGCGGGTGCCGTCGGGCAGCGTGAAGTAGGCGAAGCCGAGATCGATCGAGATGCCGCGCTCCTTTTCCTCCTTGAGGCGGTCGGTGTCCTGGCCGGTGAGGACCTTGATGAGCGCGGTCTTGCCGTGATCGATGTGTCCGGCGGTGCCGATGATGGCGTGGGTGGTTGGGGAAGCCATCGTGGGAATTTACACCGCTATCAAGTCGGTGCGGGAGCGGTAACCTAACCCCTTCCCGCGCGGGAAGGGGTTACCAGATATAAAATAGAGCTAGGACATCTGCTTGGTGTAGGTCGCCATGTCGAAGTAGTCGCGCCATGCGCTGATCTTCGAGCCGGTGACTTCGAAGACGCCTGCTACTGGCAGCGAGATCGTTTTGCCGTTGCCGAGGTCGAAGATGTCGACGCGCTCGTTGAAGACTATGTTGCCGTTGCCGGCGCTGTTCAGGACTTTGAAATGGAGCGACCTAGCCATCGGCAGGAAGGTGTTGATGACGCCGCGGATGGCGTCTTTGCCTTTGGCGGATTCGAGCGGGATGTTGTGGTAGACGGCGTCGTCGGTGAAGAAGGCGAGCAGCTCTTCGACGTTCTTGCGCGGCCACGCGTTGCAGAAATCGGTCACGATTTTTTCGGCGTCGGTTGCCATTGCGAGTTCTCCTTATTCGTTGTCGAGATAGAAGCGGTCCTCGTCCTTGTTATAGCCGAAAAGCTCGGCGAAACGCCCCCAGTTGACCATCGTCTGAAACTGGCGCTCGGGCTTTTCGCTCGGCAACAGCATCGCGAGATGTTCGAGCACGACTTCCTTGGTCAGCGACTTATTTTCCTGGCCGTGAAGGAGGCGGATGAAGTAGCCGAAGAGGCTGTGCTTCTTCAATTGCTCGCGCACGATGAGCTTGCGCTCGTTGATCTTGGCGTCGAGAAGTTGTTTGCCCAGCGGTTCGAGTACGGCGTCGCCGGCCGGGGTCGAAACGAAGCCGAGAATTTCCGCAGCCTTCATCACCTTAAGCAAATCGCCGAATTTGAAATTGAGATCGCGCGCGATTTTGTAGCCGTCCTCGCGCCCGCCGCGATCCTCGAGCAATTCGAGCAAGCCGAAGACCAGGGTCAGCCCGCAATCGGGCAGCGGAGTTATCGACGGGACAGCCATCAGCCGCGCTCCTCGATCAGCGAGAAGACCTTGTCGGTCAGCGCGTTGAAGGCTTCGGCGCGGCGGTCGCGCGGTCTTGGCAGTTCGACCTTGAGATCCTTGACGATGCGGCCGGGGCTCGCCGCCATCACGATGATCCGATCGGCGAGCTCGATTGCCTCTTCGATGATGTGGGTGACGTGCACGATATTTTTCACCGGCATGTCGGGCGACTGCCAGATGTCGAGTAACTCCTCGCGGAGCGTGATCGCGGTCAAGGCGTCGAGCGCCGAGAACGGCTCGTCCATCAGGAGCACCTTGGGCTCGACCGCGAGCGCGCGCGCGAAACCGACGCGCTGCTTCATCCCGCCGGAGAGCTCGCGCGGGTAGGCTTCTTCGAAACCGTCGAGTCCGACCTTGTCGATGTAGATTCCGGCGCGCTTTTCGCGCTCCGCCGGCGGAAGTCCCTGTGCTTCGAGCCCGAGCTCGACGTTGGCCTTGACCGACAGCCACGGCAGCAGCGCGAAGGATTGAAACACGAGCGCGCATTCGAGATTGATCCCGTCAACCTGTCGCCCGCGGTACAGCACCTGCCCGGAAGTCATCGGCACGATGCCGTTGATGATGCGCAGCAGCGTTGATTTGCCGCATCCCGAGGGGCCGACGATTGCGACGAACTCGCCCTCCTCGACGTTAAAGGTGATGTCGTTGAGCACCAGCAACGTGCCCTTCGCATGCGCAAAACTTTTCGAGATGTTCTTGAGCTCGAGGAAGGCCATGGGTCAGATGAGTCCGAATCGCACATTGTAGGCGCGTCAGTAGTCCAGCCTGTAGCGCTCCGTGGCAAGGTTGTACAAGGGCCGCCACATCAGGCGGTTCAACAGTAGCACCACCGCTATCATTGACAGGAGGCTCAGCAGGATCATCACGCCGTTGTTGGATTTGCCATAGGTGGCGGCGTCGAGCAGCGCGCCGATTCCGAGCACCTGGTGAGTCTGATCGTTGTACACAAAGTATTCGGACAGGATCAGCGCGTTCCATCCTCCCCCCCATGCGGTGATGCTGCCGGTGATCAGCGACGGCGTGACGGCCGGCAGAATCAGCTTGCGCCATCGCGCGACGCGGGAGAGGCCGAACGCGCGCGCGGCCTCCTTCAAGTCCTCGGGCACCTGGTTGACTCCAGCGAGCAGGTTGAAGAGCAGGTACCATTGCATGCCGGTGAGGATAAGCACGATCGACGCGACATTCATGCCGCCGGTAAACTGGATGAAGGCGGCGACGATGATTGGAAACAGCGCCGTCGCGGGCATCGAGCCGACAATTTCCGCGATGGGCGACAGGATTCGGTTAAAGCGCGGACTCTCGCTGGCGGCCAACGCGCACGGCACGGTCCAGGCGAGCGAGATCGCGTAGGCGATCGTCATACGAATGGTCGAGAGGACGATCGCTTCGGGAATCTGCTTTGCGTCGGCAGGCCACGGCTGCGATAGCGTTCTGACCAATGCAATCAGGCCGCGGGCCAACGCCCACAGCGTGAAGAACGCTATCACGCCGATGATCAGCGACCGCACGATATTGCCGACGCGCTTGCTTTGTTCTGGCGTGAGCTGCGGACCGCTCGGAAGCGCCGCGATCGCGCGGCCGAGCAGCCTGATGGGAGGCACCAGGATCAAGCGCAACGCGCGCGTGACCGCCGGACCGACGCCCGACAGCGCGTCGAACATCCCGAGCGATTGCACGGCGCCGGACGACGCCGCGAATTCGTACTTGAACTTTTCCGCCCACGTGGACAGCGGCTGCCAGACGATCATATCCATCAACACGATGATTCCGAGCAGGGTGAGAAGGCCGGCGGCGAGATCGAAGTTGCGTCCTTTCTCGGAGGCCTGCCACAGGAAACTGCCCAGCCCCGGCAAGCGGTAGGTGGCGGGACCGGCCGTGATGATTTCGCACGCGATAAGGAAGTACCAGCCTGCGACCCACGACAGGATCGAGTTGTACACCAGCTTCGGTATGCTGGCCGGCAGCAGCAGGCGCTTGAACCTGAGCCATCCGCGTCCGCCGAAAGTCTCGAGCGCCTCCCTGGAGTCGTCGGGAATAGTTTTGACGGCCTCGTAAACGCCGAGCGCCATGTTCCACGCCTGGCTGGTGAAGATGAGAAAGACGGCGGCCATCTCGACGCCGAGCCGGCTGCCGTGGGTCAGCGCGACGAAGAAAAAAACCGCGGCGGGAAAAAAACCGACCACCGGCACCGACTGCGCAATGTCGATGGCGGGAATCAGGATGCGCTCGTAGAGCCCGCCGCGCGCCGCCGCCATGCCGTAGATGATCGAAAAAACCAGCGCGATGATGTACGCGGCGAGCATCCGGTAAAACGAGCAGAACGCGTAGTATGGAAGATGACGGAGCGAGACGGGAACGTTATGCGGAATGAAATGCTGGGCGTGGCTGCGATACGCGAAGAACAGCGCGATAATCGCGGCGAGCGCGAGGAACGACAAGGTGCCGTTGATCAAACGGCGCGTATTTATTTCGAACCTGGGCATTATCGCGTGACCCGAAACTTCCAGCATAGCCGCGCAGCCGTTTCGCTCAAGGGCAAAATTCATTTCGGATGCATTAATTTTTCGGCCCGCCGGCGTTGACAACGTGCGGTGCGGGCAATAGCGAGAGCGCGAGAGCGGAAAAAATAATGGCGGGCGAGGAAAGATTTCCAGACGACGAGTGGCGGCTCGACGAAGAACCGCTCGAGCGCGTCGAGCAGGAGCCTCCATCCGAAGCGCCGACGGCAAAGCTATCGTACAACTTGAGCCACGAGCGGCTGACGCGGGCAATTTACGTAGTCACCGCCGAGCATCTCGGATGGTATGTGGTCGTGGCCTACGCGCTAATCACGCGCACGATGGCTCTGGGAGCGCGTCCTCTAGATGCGGCGCAGGGTACGGATGCGCTCACTGCGTTCCTCATTGCGGCTCATGGCCGCGCCGCATTTGCGTTGTCGGACGCGTCGTGGGTGACGATACTGCAGGGCTGGATCTTCGCGGCGATCGGCGCGACGGATGCCACCTCGCGAATCGTCGTGACGCTATGCGGCCTGCTAATAATCGCGAGCGCGTTTGCGCTCCGCCCGGCGCTGGGGCGCGCGGGAGCGCTGGCCTTTGCGGCGTTAATCGCGATTTCGCCGAGCGTCGCCTATTTTTCGCTCGGCGGTTCGACCGCGATCGCGTCGCTAGCGTTCATGATCCTCGCGATCGCGATCGCCGAGAGCATGCGTCGGCGGCCGCGAGTGCTGAGCGCCGTGGGGCTGGGCGTCGCGATCGCGCTGTGGCTCACGGCGGATCCGATCGGTTACGTGACGGCCTCGGCGATGATCGTATCGCTGATTCTCGTCGGCATCGTCGATGCAGTGCTGATCGATCATCGAAGGCTGCGCTTGCGCGTATGGTGGGACCGGCGCCGCATGCTCGTCATCGTGTGCGCGATCGCCGCAATCGGCCTGTGGCTGGTTTTGACGACGGCATTTTTTCACCGGCCGCTCGTGACCGCCGTCGAAGACGGTGTGCATGCCGCGTTTGCCCCGTCGTTGATCGCCTTTCAGCATGCGATGCACCGAGTGATTCCGGTCCTGGCATTCTACGAATTTCTGGTCGTGGCTCTCGCGATCGTTGGCGCTGCCGCGATCGTCTCGCGACGTATCGGCGATCGGTTTGCGGCGTGGTCGGTGGTGTGGGCGATTGTGAGCGTCGCGATGATCGCGGCGGTGGGCGCGAATCAACCTGACGCAGTCGTCGCGATCGTTCTGCCGCTGGCGCTGGTCGGGGCTTACGCGGTTGATTGGATGCATCGGTCGCTGCGATGGAACTCGATTCGTTATGCGCTTGCGGCGGCGGTCGCGCTCACGCTCTACGTTCAGATCGCGACCAATTTCGTCTTTTCAGTACCTGATGCGGGTGAAGCGAGTTGGCGGCGGCATGCGCTGTTGTTCTGGTCGGAGCCGGCTACTTCGATCCGGACGGTGAAGGAATGTGAGCGTGTGCGAAATTCGGTTTCAGCGGCCGGCGCGAGCGCGAGCGTCCCCGACGATGCGCCGCAGGTGCAATGGTATCTGCGCGATTTTGCGCAGACCGATTCGCCCGCTGACGCGAACATCGTCGTGACGATCGGCAAAACGCAGAACGGCGCCGTCGCGGGCAATCCCGACGCGCCGGAGTTTGGATTCGAGGAGTGGTGGAATCCAGATTTTCGCGCTTTGACGCCGGGCGGCGCGATCAAATATTTTTTCACGCAACGCGCGTGGAGCGACGTCGAGATTCGCAATCTCGAAATCAAAGTCTCGAAACCTGGCGGGCCGGGGTAGGTTGCCTGCCGACCGGTGCTTTGGGATAAACTCACAAGCCACGTATCGCGCCATCCATTTTCGCGGCCGCGCGTACCGTATCCCGTCCCACTCAAGGAGCATCGATGGACGCTGTCGTGAAATTCCTGCAACCTTACCAACTTCATCCGATGGTCGATCATTTCTCGGTCGCGCTGCTGTTCACCGCGGTACTGATCGATCTCTTCGCGGGCAGCTCGCCGACTCGCATCTGGCTCCGTTACACCGCGGTACTCCTGATGATCCTCGGCGCGCTCGCGGCTGGCGGATCTTTTGCCACCGGCGATATGGAAGCCGACCGTATCTGGAACGCACTCGGTCAGCCGGCGCGCGACGTGCTGCACCGGCACGCGCAGCTGGGCGAGTATCTCGCGATAACCTTCGGCGTGCTCGCGATCTGGCGTCTCTTCATTCAGGCTTTCGGCTTCATGGCGGGGTCGCGCGCGATTTATCTCATCGTCGCTATTCTTGCGATCGCGACTCTGGGTTATCAGGCGCATCTCGGCGGCGTCCTCGTTTACGACTACGGCGCTGGCACTGCGCTGATGGCGTCGGCACCGGTGCCGTCGGAAACCGCGAGTCCCGCGTCGGCGTCCAGTGCCTCCGAAGCGCTTCCTAGTGTGTCCGTGCCGACTGCGATGGCGACAGCGACGGCAATGATGACTCCGTTAGCACCCGCAACCAACCCGGGCAGCATTCCGACCCCGGTTCCTACTGTTGCACCGTCGGCCTCGCCGAGTGCAGCGAGCATGTGATGCAGTAGAAGGCCGCGGAAAATTCTGAAACAGGAACAGGAGTAGTTATGACCCAGCGTCTCGGTTTTGGCGTGTTCCTCGCGCCGCATCATCCTATAGGCGAGCATCCCACGCTCCAGCTTCAGCGCGATCTCGAACTCGCCGAGTGGCTCGACGAATTGCACTACGACGAGTTCTGGGTCGGCGAGCATCATTCGGCGGGATGGGAAACTATCGCGTCGCCGGAGATGTTCCTGGTCGCCGCGGCGGAGCGCACCAAGCGAATAAAATTGGGCACCGGCGTCGTCTCGATTCCGTATCATCATCCGTTCAACGTCGCGCAGCGCATCGTGATGCTCGATCATCTGAGCCACGGCCGCGCGATGCTCGGCGTCGGGCCGGGCGCGCTCCCGTCGGACGCGGTCATGCTTGGAATCGATCCGATGACGCAGCGGGACAGGATGGACGAAGGCCTCGGCGTGATCCTACGCCTGCTCACCGAGGACGAGCCGTTCAGCTACAAGGGCTCGTGGTTCGAGCTGAACAATGCCGCGCTGCAGATTCGCCCGCTGCAGGAAAAGATTCCGATAGCGGTCGCGTCCACGATTTCGCCGTCCGGAATGAAGACCGCCGGCAAGTACGGCGCGGGCGTGCTGTCGGTCGCGTCGTATTCCGAAGAAGGCTTGATGGCGCTGCCGACGCAATGGAATTTCGGCGAGACGTCGGCGAAAGAATTCGGCAAAACGATCGATCGCGCGAACTGGCGAATCGTAATGCCGTTTCATCTCGCGGAATCCAAAGAGCAGGCGATGCGCGAAGTCGCGGCGGGACTCCAGAAGTGGCAGAACGAATACATCGTCGGAATTCTCGGCACCCCGAATCGCCCGACGTTCCCCGACGGCTACGAGGCGGCGAAGCGGATGAGCGAATACGGCGGCGCAATCTTCGGCACGCCCGAAGACGCGCTGGAACGTATCGCGCGGCTGCAGAAACTCTCCGGTGGCTTCGGCACGATTTTGAGCTTCGCGCACGACTGGGCGACGCGTCCGCAAATGATGCGCAGCTACGAACTGCTCGCGCGCTACGTGATGCCGCGATGCCAGGGCCTGATCAAGCCGATCGAAGCGTCAGCAGCACGCGTGAGCGCCAACAAAGCAGAGCTGATGGAGAAAGCAGGCGGCGCAATCCTGAAAGCAATCCGCGACTACAACGCGGTGCATCCGAGGCAGAAGTAAAAAAGCATAGAACTTGATCGTATGTGAAACCCGCGGTGGGTTTCACGCTTCCTTCGGCAGGGGTGACCCCTGCACCCAGTGAGCAGCGCGAAATGTTGAGGACAACTTTT
>Ga0182024_10021566_pt1 | contig 11683 bp, 10 predicted proteins | sample P32metaG_FD_120480 | JGI IMG/M metagenome (GOLD analysis project Ga0182024, IMG submission 120480) | Permafrost microbial communities from Stordalen Mire, Sweden - P3-2 metaG (Illumina Assembly) | ecosystem: Environmental > Terrestrial > Soil > Wetlands > Permafrost | place: Sweden: Stordalen... | reverse complement strand
TAAATCAATCCCGCCAACGGGCTTGAGGGATCGGCATAGCGTTTTTTGGGCATGCGGCCGGCGAGATAGGCCAGTCGCCCCGCCGTTACCGCATGCTTCATCGCTTCGGCCATCAGCACCGGATCTTTTGCTTCGGCGATGGCGGTGTTCATCAACACGCCATCGCAGCCCAACTCCATGGCGATGGCGGCGTCGGACGCCGTGCCCACGCCCGCATCCACAATCACCGGCACCTTGGCCTGTTCGACGATCAGCCGGATGCCCACCGGATTTTGTACCCCCAGACCTGAGCCGATGGGCGCGGCCAGGGGCATGATGGCACAGCAGCCGATTTCTTCCAGCCGTTTGGCCTGGATGGGATCGTCGCTGCAATAGACCATCACCTGGAAGCCTTCCTTGATCAGGATCTCGGCGCTTTTGAGGGTTTCGGGCATGTTGGGATAAAGCGTCTTCTGGTCGCCCAGCACTTCCAGCTTCACCAGGGTCCAGCCGCCGGCTTCCCGCGCCAGACGCAGGGTGCGCAGCGCGTCATCGGCGGTGAAACAGCCCGCGGTATTGGGAAGATAGGTGAATTTTGTGGGGTCAATGAAATCCACCAGCCTGGGCTGGTCCGGATCGGTGAGATTGACGCGGCGCACCGCCACCGTGACCATTTCCGCGCCGCTGGCGGCCAGCGCGGCGGCGTTCTCGGCATAAGTTTTATATTTGCCGGTGCCGATGATCAGGCGCGACGCATAAGTTTTGCCCGCGATCACCAGCGGCCTGTCTTCCACCGGAACCGTCACCGGGGCATTGCCGCCGCCGATGAAATGCACGATCTCGAAACGGTCGCCATCGCTCACCGTGACCTGGTCATAGGTGGAGCGCGGCACAATCTGAAGATTGCGCTCGACCGCGATCTTGGCCGGGTCCAGCCCCAGACTGGTGAGCAGGCTTTTGACGGTCAGGCCGGCGCCCACACGGCGCGCCTCGCCATTCAGGGTGACATTCACGATGTTTCTCTAAGGGGCATCATGCTGTGCTTTTAAAGGTTTCCGTTCGGGAAGCGATACGATTATAAGGCATGACCAGCCTGCTTCCAGCGAAAGTCCATGCCAAAAAATCCTAACAAATCCAAGGTCTTGCCTATCCATATCCTCAACGGCCCCAACCTCAATCTGCTGGGCAGCCGGGAGCCGGAGATCTATGGGCGCACCACCCTCAAAGAGATCGAAAAGGCCTGCCGGGACCGGGCCAAGGCGCATGGCTTTTCCATCCTGTTCGCGCAGAGCAACAAGGAAGGCAAACTGGTGGACATGATTCAGGCGGCGCGCAGCGAGGCCGCAGCCGTCATTCTCAATGCCGCCGCTTACACCCACACCTCGGTCGCGGTGCTGGACGCGCTCAAGATGCTCAGCGTTCCGGTGATCGAAGTGCATCTGTCCAATCCGGCGCGGCGGGAGGAATTCCGCCACACGTCTTATGTGGCGATGGGCGCCAGCGGAACCATCGCCGGCTTCGGCCTCAACTCTTATCTGTTGGCGATTGACGCGGTGGCGGAAATTCTGAAGGGCAGGAAAAAATGAGCGACAAGGACGACAAGTCCAAAAAGGACGACAAGAAAACCGGCATTGACGCCGATGCGGTGCGCGAATTGTCGGCGCTGCTGAAAGAGACCGGCCTCAGCGAAATCGAAATTGAGCATAACGGCGCGCGCATCCGGGTTTCGCGCGGTAGCGTTGCGGCCGCGGCGCCATCCGCCGCCGCACCTGCCGCGACCGCGTCACCGGCGCCGGCCTCCAGCGCCGGAAATCCCGGCGCGGTCACGTCCCCCATGGTCGGCACCGTCTTTACCGCCGCCGAGCCGGGCCAGCCGCCTTTTGTCAAAATCGGCCAGCAGATCAAGGAAGGCGATACCCTGTTCATTGTCGAAGCCATGAAGACCATGAACGCGATCCCTTCGCCTCGCAGCGGGGTGGTCAAGGAAATCTGTGTCGAAAACGGCGCGCCGGTCGAATTCGGCCAGACCCTGCTGATTCTCGGCTAGGGCATGTTCGAAAAAATTCTCATCGCCAATCGCGGCGAAATCGCGCTCCGCATCAATCGCGCCTGCAAGGAAATGGGCATCGCCACGGTGGCGATCCATTCCACCGCCGACGCCGACGCCATGCATGTGCGCCTGGCCGATGAGAGCGTCTGCGTGGGACCGGCGCCCGCCGCCCAGTCCTATCTCAACATTCCCGCCATCATCTCGGCCTGCGAAATCACCGGCGCCGAGGCCATCCATCCCGGCTATGGCTTTCTGTCGGAGAACGCCAAATTCGCCGACATTGTCGCGGAACATGGCCTGACCTTTATCGGCCCCACCGCGGATCATATCCGCATGATGGGCGACAAGATCACCGCCAAAAAGACGGTGAAGGAGCTGGGCATTCCCACCGTGCCCGGCTCGGAGGGCGAAGTCGGCGACAGCGATGCCGCCGGAATAGCGGACGAAATCGGTTATCCCGTGCTGATCAAGGCCACCGCGGGCGGCGGCGGGCGCGGCATGAAAGCGGCGCGCAACGCGGGCGAACTTTCCTTCGCCCTTTCTACCGCGCGGAGCGAAGCCAAGGCGGCGTTCGGCAACGACACGGTCTATATGGAGAAATATCTCCAAAGGCCGCGCCATATCGAAATCCAAATCCTGGCCGACAGCCATGGCAAGGTGATCCATCTGGGCGAGCGCGACTGTTCGCTGCAACGCCGTCACCAGAAAGTGTGGGAGGAAGCAGGCAGCCCCGCGCTCAACGCGCGTGAGCGCGATGAGATCGGCGGCATCTGCACCAAGGCGCTCACCAAGCTTGGCTATCTGGGCGCGGGCACCATCGAGTTTTTATACGAGGACGGCCGGTTTTATTTCATCGAGATGAACACCAGGCTGCAGGTGGAGCATCCGGTGACCGAGGCGATTACCGGCCTGGATATTGTGCGCGAACAGATTCGCATCGCCGCCGGCGATCATCTGGAAATGAACCAGAGCGATGTGGTGTTCGAGGGCCATGCCATCGAATGCCGCATCAATGCGGAAAATCCCTTCACCTTCCGCCCCTCGCCCGGCGAGATCACGCAATTTCATTCCCCCGGCGGGTTGGGCGTGCGGTTTGATTCCGCCATTTATGCCGGCTATCGCATCCCGCCTTATTACGACAGCCTGGCGGGCAAGTTGATCGTGCATGCCCGCAACCGCAACGAATGCCTGCTCCGGCTGCGCCGGGCGCTGGATGAATTGGTGGTGGGCGGGGTTGAGACCACCCTTCCCCTGTTCCAGAAGCTGGTGCGGGAGGCTGACATTATAAATGGCGAGTATTCGATCCATTGGCTGGAGAAGTATCTGGCGGCCTTGGGCCATTAATCGGGTCAACGCGTCCTTCAAAGCCGCATCGCGTTGGATTATCCTGATCCTTCTTTCCATAGTGAGGACCTGGATTGCACGGACCGGCGCTGACGCCCCAGATGCTGCTTGCCGCCTATGCCCAGGGGCTGTTTCCCATGGCCGAGCGGCGCGACGATCCCACGCTTTACTGGGTCAGCCCGCAGATGCGGGGCATCCTGCCGCTGGACCGCTTCCATCTGCCGCGCCGCCTGGCCCGCACCATCCGCTCCGGCCGCTTCGCCGTCAGCTTCGACCGCGCCTTTGGCGCGGTGATGGAGGAATGCGCCGGTCCGCGCCCAGGGCGGGAACAGAGCTGGATCAACAGCGAGATCACCCGGCTTTACGGCGCGCTGGCGGCCTCGGGCCATGCCCATTCGGTGGAATGCTGGCGGGGCGGAAAATTGGCGGGCGGTCTTTATGGCGTGAAACTGGGCGCGGCCTTTTTCGGCGAGAGCATGTTTGCGGCCGAACGCGATGCGTCCAAGGTGGCGCTGGCCTGTCTGGTGGAGGCGCTCAGGCGCGGCGGCTTTCAGCTTTTGGACACCCAATTCCTCACCCCGCATCTGGCGGGCTTCGGCGCGATTGAGATTGCGCAGCAGGACTATCTGGGGCTGTTGCGGGACGCCATTCGCCACGACGCGGTTTGGCCAACAGAAGTGTGAGCGGCCAGCGCTTACAGTTGTGGGATCATCTGGCCGCCGGGGGGCAGTGTTTCGCTGCTCCTGCCTGGCTGGATCGCCAATACCATTCCTGGATCCATAAGGCCGGCGGGAACAGCGGCCGCAACTGAGTCCTTGGGGATTTTGATATCGTCATGCACCTTCAAATGGACTTGCGCCCGGTAGCCGATGAAGGTCATGGCGGAGACGCTGCCCACCTTGATGCCGCTGATCTGCACATCCGAGCCCCGCGAAAGCCCGTTGGCGCGACTCATCTGAACGCTGAGGTCATAATCCGAAAGCGCCGGCCCGCTGGTGCGGATATAGGTGAACAGCAGAAAGCCGGCCGCCACCACAATCACGGCCCCGCTCAGCAGCACTTCGGCGGCGTTATTCTGTTTCATGGGATCTGACACGCGCGCTACTTTCCGGCATCTTCCGGAAGCGCGTCTGCGTCGTCCTTGTCGGAGGTGTCGGGCGGCGCCACTGTGACTGGCGCGGTCGAAGCCGTGGCGACTGGCGCCGTGCCATTGCTGCAATTGATCACCCACACATCATAGAGCGGATGCTCCAAGCCGTTGAGGCCGGGGCTGGAGGCATACATCCAGCCCGAAAACCACCGCCTCACGCTCTGGTCGGGACGGTGATCGTCGATCTGCACAAAGGCCGCGGTCTCTGGGGTTTCGCTGGGCGGGGTGGAATAACAATAGCGCGCGGTGATGGTGAGGGTGGCGAATTTGACCGGCTTTCCGATCGGCGCCACGATATTGGTGGGCTTGCCGGTGATCTTGTCGAGGCCGCGCAACATCAAGGTGGCGGGGCCGGCGGGCGCGGGTGCAGGATTGGCGGCGGGCGCGGGCTGTTTCACCGGCGCGGGCGCCGGCTGCGCCAAGGCGGCGGTAGAGACAAGCAACAGCGAAACGGCGAGCGCTTTCATGGTTTTTGCGCCCCCGTAGCAGGCGTCTGCTGTGCGGGCGTTTGGCCGGCGGGCGGAGATTGCGGCTTGGCCGGCGCGTTCTGCGGCCCGCTGTCCAGCACATGGCCGATCAAATTCATCAGATCGGCGGAGCCCTGCGCGTTCACCAGCATTCCCCCGGGCGGAATATTCTTGTTATCGCCGCCGGGCGTGATCGAAATATACTGCCCGCCCAGCAGTCCCGCTTGCGTCACCTGCATGGAAGAATCGGTAGGGATCTGGATGTCCTTGCGAATATCCATATGGATCGTGACCAGGAAATTGTTGGTGTCCAGGGTCAGGTCGGAGACGCTGCCGATCTTGATGCCGGAAAGCCGCACATCGGTGCCCACGCCGAGCCCATCAGCCTTGGGAACTTTCGCCAATATCTCATAGCCGGACGTGCTGGTGCCGATGTGCGTATAGATGAAGACCAGCAGGATCGCCGCCACGGCCACCACTAGCGCGCCGGTCAAGACCTCGGCGAGATTGTTCTGGCCAATGCTTTTGCCTTGCGCACTCATTCCGGTTTCCAGGCCTGGTAATCGCCGGTGGCGGGCGGGCGATGGCCGCTTTTCTGCAAACTGCCTTCGGGCCGATAGGCGTTTTCCGTGCCGGTGAGATTGGGCTGATGCGGCGCTTCCCAGCTTCTGGTCTTGAACGGCACTTTGGTGGGCGGCTCGGCAAAGGTGTGATGCAGCCAGCCATGCCAGTCCGGCGGCACGCGGCTGGCCTCGACGGTGCCGTTATAAATCACCCAGCGGCGCGATGCGTCCTTGTTCTGGTAATAGCGATTGCCGAACTGGTCCTTGCCCACTTCGGTGCCTTGCGTCCAGGTGGTCAGCAAGGTTCCCCAGGTGGCCGAATTCCACCAACAAAAAATCATTTTCAGGAACGCCATGGGCAGGCCTTTCGGAATCGCTGAAATATAGGGCTGCGGCCTTTCCCAGCCAAGCAACCATGTTGCAATGCGTCAGACTCGTAACGCAACTTATCCCCAAAACTCCCAAAGCCTGCTGTGACGCTGTGATGAAATTTGGGCCGAATATATTTTTGGCGTTAAGACGGATGCCCACTTGACTCGCGGCTTTTTGGGCCAATTGGCGCCTACCAGATCTGGTGGGTAAGATTTTGTTTACCACTTTTGGCTTGATGCCCGCGCCCGGCTGGTACACATTTAGGGCCAGTCACCTCTTGTGACCACCAAATCTGGAGACCCCAGGCAGCCCCCTTCCGGGACCTAACCCTTCCCGGTGGCTGACCTTCTGTCCCTGATTCGGCGATCCGGGAACGGGGCTGGGGCCGACCAACATCTTCCTTTTGGGGACAAAAGCCATGCGCATCAGCCGTCATTTCACGGTCGAGGATCATTCGCCTTACGAAGGCATCGCCTTCCGCCAGGCCACCAGCGAGATTCGCAATCCGGACGGCTCCATTGTCTTTCACCAGGACGGCATCGAGGTGCCGGAAAGCTGGAGCCAGGTCGCCTGCGACGTGCTGGCCCAGAAATATTTCCGCAAAGCGGGCGTGCCCAAGCTGACCAAGCCGGTCGCCGAGGAAGGCGTGCCGGAGTTTCTGTGGCGCAAGGCTGCCGCCAGCGCACCAGGGGTTAACGAAGCCACCGGCGAACATTCCGCCAAGCAGGTGTTCGACAGGCTGGCCGGCACCTGGACTTATTGGGGCTGGAAGGGCGGCTATTTCGACAGCGAGACCGATGCCAGGGCTTTTTATGACGAACTCTGCCACATGCTGGCCTCGCAGAAGGCGGCGCCCAATTCCCCGCAATGGTTCAACACCGGGATCCACTGGGCCTATGGCATCGATGGCCCCGGCCAAGGTCATTACTATGTGGACTTCAAGACCGGACGGCTGACCAAATCCACCAGCGCCTATGAACATCCGCAGCCCCATGCCTGCTTCATCCAGAGCGTCAAGGACGATCTGGTCAATGAAGGCGGCATCATGGATTTGTGGACCCGGGAAGCGCGGCTGTTCAAATACGGCTCGGGCACCGGGACCAATTTTTCCACCCTGCGGGGCGCGGATGAAAATCTTTCGGGCGGCGGGGCGTCCTCAGGCCTGATGAGTTTCCTCAAGATCGGCGACCGCGCCGCCGGCGCGATCAAGTCCGGCGGCACCACAAGGCGCGCCGCCAAGATGGTGATCGTGGATGTGGATCATCCCGACATCGAGGATTTCATCGAATGGAAAGTGATTGAAGAGCAGAAGGTCGCTTCCCTGGTGATCGGCTCCAAGCTGGCCGAAAAGCACCTGAAAGCCGTGCTCAAGGCCTGCGTGAATTGCGAAGGCTCGGGCGGGGATTGTTTTGATCCCGCCAAAAATCCCGCCCTGCGCCGCGAAATCAAGGCGGCGCGCAAATCCATGATCCCCGACAATTATATCGAGCGGGTGATTTCCTTCGCCCGCCAGGGCTTCAAGGAGATCGAATTCAAGACCTATGACACGGATTGGGATTCAGAAGCCTATAGTTCGGTTTCCGGCCAGAATTCCAACAATACGGTGCGGATGACCGACGAATTCCTCAACGCGGTGGTGGAAAACCGGCCGTGGAATCTCATCAATCGCGGTTCGAGCAAGGTGTCCAAGACCTTGAAGGCGCGCGAATTGTGGGAAAAGATTTCCTACGCCGCCTGGGCCAGCGCCGATCCGGGCATCCAGTTCCACACCTCGATCAATGACTGGCACACCTGTCCGGCGGGCGGGGACATCCGCGCCTCCAATCCGTGCAGCGAATACATGTTCCTGGACGATACCGCCTGCAATCTGGCGTCGCTGAATCTGATGGCGTTTCGCAAGGGCGATGGAATCAAGAGTTTCGACGTCGCCGCCTTCGAGCACGCCACAAGACTGTGGACTATTGTGCTGGAAATTTCGGTGATGATGGCGCAATTCCCCTCCAAGGAAATCGCCCAGCTGTCTTACGATTACCGCACCCTGGGTTTGGGCTATGCCAATATCGGCGGATTGTTGATGAGCGCAGGCACCGCTTATGACAGCCGCGAAGGTCGCGCCATTGCCGGCGCCATCGCCGCGCTGATGACGGGCGTTTCCTATGCCACAAGCGCCGAGCTGGCGGGCGAGCTGGGTCCCTTCCCCGAATATGCCGCCAACAAGGAGGCGATGCTGCGGGTGATCCGCAACCATCGCCGCGCGGCGCGGGGCGAAAGCACCGGCTATGAAAAGCTGGCGACGGCGCCGGTGGCGCTGGATTTGGGCGCCTTCCGCCAGAAGGACCTGGCCGAGGCAGCGGCGCGGGCCTGGGACGACGCCCTGGCGATGGGCAAGGAATTTGGCTTCCGCAACGCCCAGTCCACGGTAATCGCCCCCACCGGCACCATCGGGCTGGTGATGGATTGCGACACCACCGGGGTCGAGCCGGATTTCGCCCTGGTCAAGTTCAAGACCCTGGCGGGCGGCGGCTATTTCAAGATCATCAACCGCTGCGTGCCCGAGGCGCTGAAAAGCCTGGGCTATACCGACGCCGAAGCCGACGCCATCGTCGCCTATGCGGTGGGGTATGGCGCGCTGGAAAGTTTTTCCGGCCGGATCAGCCATGCGGCGCTGCGCGCCAAGGGCTTTGGCGAAGAGCAGATCGGCGCGGTGGAAGCGGCGCTGGAATCCGCCTTCGACATCCGCTTTGTCTTCAACAAATGGACGCTGGGCGAGAAATTCTGCCACAATGTGCTCAAGCTAGATGCGGCCATGATGGACGCGCCCGATTTCGACCTGCTGAGGGCGATCGGCTTTTCCAGGGCGGACATTGACGCCGCCAATCTTTATGTCTGCGGCGCCATGAGTCTGGAAGGCGCGCCGCACCTGAAAGAAGCGCATCTGCCGGTGTTCGACTGCGCCAATCCCTGCGGGCGCATTGGAAAACGTGCGTTGAGCGTGGAGTCACATATCCGCATGATGGCGGCGGTGCAGCCCTTCATCTCCGGCGCCATTTCCAAGACCATCAACATGCCCAACAGCGCCGAAGTGAAGGAATGCGGCGAGGCCTATATGCTGTCCTGGAAGCTGGGGCTGAAGGCCAATGCGCTTTACCGCGACGGCTCCAAACTTTCCCAGCCGCTGGCCAGCCAGATCTTCGCCGCGTTCGACGAGGACGAAGACGACGAGCTGGAGGAAGCACCGCGCGCGGCGGCCCAGGCGCCGGTTCCGGCGACCATGGTCACCGAGCGGATTGTCGAGAAAGTGATCGAGAAATTGCGCAAATCGGAGCGCGAACGCCTGCCTCACCGGCGCAAATCCTATACCCAGAAGGCCATTGTGGGCGGCCACAAGGTCTATCTGCACACCGGCGAATATGAAGACGGGCGGCTGGGCGAAATCTTCATCGACATGCACAAGGAAGGCGCCGCCTTCCGCAGCCTGATGAACAATTTCGCCATCGCCATCTCAGTGGGGCTGCAATATGGCGTGCCGCTGGAGGAATTCGTCGAGGCCTTCACCTTCACCCGCTTTGAACCGGCGGGGCTGGTGATCGGCAACGATTCGATCAAGAACGCCACCAGCGTGCTGGATTACATTTTCCGCGAATTGGGCGTGTCGTATCTGGGCCGCAGCGATCTGGCCCATGTCGCGCCTGCGTACGACGAGGACCTCGGCCAGGGCGGCGATGGTCCGGGCGGCAGCACAGAGGTGGCAATCTCCAAGCTGGCCAGCAGCGGCTATCTGCGCGGCCGCACCCGCGTTGCCGTGATCAAGGGCGGCGCCGCGATGCTGGCGCATGATGATCACGACCATTACGCCGAAGACGAATTCGAACCCGGCAATGGCGCGGTGGATTTGAGCGAGATCCGCGCCGGGATCGAACAGGCGATAACCCCGGTGGCGGCGCAGGTCGCCAGCATCGAGGCGGCGCTGTCGTCGCGGGGTCCGCGCGATATTCACGCCAAGCGGGTAACCGAGGCGCGGATGAAAGGCTTTGAGGGCGATTCCTGCGGCGCTTGCGGCAACTTTACGCTGGTGCGCAACGGCACCTGCATGAAGTGCACCACATGCGGATCGACCAGCGGGTGCAGCTAGAGTTCCATCGTAGATGCAGCTTGGCCGCCGCATCTACGGCACAAAACGGCTGCATGGCCGTTTCATGAAGAGCCATGCAGCATGTCCAGTCTTTTGTCATTGAAGCGGTTTCCTATGACGAGAACGCCCATCTGCTGCGGGCCCGCTATCGCAACAGCGGCGAAACCGTGATTTACGAAGACGTTCCCCAGGAACTTTACGATTCGCTGATATTCGCCGATTCCATCACCGGCTTTTTCCGCGACCGCATTGAAGGCCATTTCCCCAAACGCCAACATTAGCGGGATTTCAAGTGTTCCTCACCCTGAGCTTGTCGAAGGATGAGGCGTCATGACACCAGGCGCGAGCATGCGCAACCGGGCGGCCCGTTCAAGTTTTGACGGTGCCATAAAGAACTAATGGCGCAAACTCCCTTATGTTCCATCGCGGCAAGATGATCGCGGGAAAAGCCACCAAAAAGGGTTTGCGCGGTAAGAACCGGCCGGGTTCCGGACTGCGCTACTGCCGACCGAGGCTGCCTTCGGGGCCGCGCCGCGGTGGCGCGTTTTTCCGCTTTGGAATTCTTCATTCCGCGGCCTGGGGCAGCTCGTCACGCTTCCAGCGCAGCACCGGCTTGCGCGCGGCGGCAGTTTCGTCGAGCCGGCGGCGGGGCGCCAGGCGCGGGGCGCCGCGAAAGCGGGCGGTCTTGCCGGCGCGCGCTTCCAGCGCCATTTCCCGCAGCACATGGATGAAACGGTCGAGCGATTCCCTGGATTCCGATTCCGTCGGCTCAATCAGCATGGCGCCATGCACCACCAGCGGAAAATACATGGTCATGGGGTGATAGCCCTCATCGATCATCGCCTTGGCGAAGTCGAGGGTGGTGACACCGGTGCCTTCCAGGAAACGGTCATCGAACAGCGCCTCATGCATGCAGGGGCCTTCGCCGAACGGCGCGCTCATCACGTCTTTCAGGGACGCCAGGATGTAATTGGCGGAAAGCACCGCGTCTTCGGAAGCTTGGCGCACGCCGTCGCGGCCATGGGAGAGCATGTAAGACAATGCGCGGACAAACATGCCCATCTGGCCGTGGAAAGCGCACATGCGGCCAAAAGGCTGGGCACCAGCCGGAAGTTCATCGCGGTCCTCAATCAGCTTGAGGCCGTCCTTTTCGGCCACCAGCAGCGGCAGGGGCGCAAAAGGCGCCAGCGCGGCGGACAGCACCACAGGCCCGGCGCCAGGGCCCCCGCCGCCATGCGGGGTGGAGAAGGTCTTGTGCAGGTTGATGTGCATGGCATCGATGCCCAGATCGCCCGGGCGGACTCGCCCGGCAATGGCGTTGAAATTGGCGCCGTCGCAATAGAAATAGGCGCCTGCCGCATGCACGGCCTTGGCGATTTCGATCACCTCGCCCTCGAACAGCCCGCAAGTGTTGGGATTGGTCAGCATGATCGCCGCCACGTCGGGACCCAGCTTGGATTTCAGGATCTCGGCATCGACATGACCGTTGGGCTTGGCCGGCACTTCGTCCACGGTGAAGCCGGCAAAAGCGGCGGTGGCGGGGTTGGTGCCATGGGCGGATTGCGGCACCAGGACGCGGGGACGATGCTCGCCCCGCGCCGCGATGGCGGCCCGGATGGCCAAGAG
>Ga0182024_10021565_pt1 | contig 11683 bp, 12 predicted proteins | sample P32metaG_FD_120480 | JGI IMG/M metagenome (GOLD analysis project Ga0182024, IMG submission 120480) | Permafrost microbial communities from Stordalen Mire, Sweden - P3-2 metaG (Illumina Assembly) | ecosystem: Environmental > Terrestrial > Soil > Wetlands > Permafrost | place: Sweden: Stordalen... | reverse complement strand
TTCCCCCGTCGCCCTTGTCATCGGCAGATACAACCAGGCGGGCGTGAGTACGAAAGCCAGTTTGTCGGCCACGCAGAGTCGTGAGAATTGTCGGCCGTTGCGCTTCGCCCAATACCGCGAATGTGCGGCTGTAAACGCAGCCCAAGACTCACCGAAAAGTAGGCCCATGATTCTTGCGCCGAGTTCCACGTGCGTCTCCCCCTCGCTTCCGTCCATGTTGGGTTTCGAAATATAGCCAATGTCATGCAAGCAGAAGCTGGCCCATAAGCGAACGTCCCAGGGGAAGCCGTACAATTTGGACCAGGCGACCGCGAGGAACCAGGGGTGCAACACCGCGCAATGCGCACCGTCCGTGTGACTTAAGCCATAACTTTGCCGTTTGGCAAGGTTATGGTTTATTCCTGCACTCGCATGTTTGCGCGGACTTCTCGACGGTGGTCGCGGTGTTGACCGAGTCCAGCGGAAAATCGGCACGAGAGCCTATTCTGTGTATCAGGCCCTGCTTTTCGGGACCGGTTCAGAAGCAGTAGCCGTGGGCCGCCCAATAATGCCAGTCACCGATGGCCTCAGCGGTGGCGTCATCGGCATCAATCGCAATCAGTTGTGACAAAGGAACCGCCATGGTCCGGTCGTGCCAGCGGATCAGTACGAGCATGTCGGCGGAGCAGGCATCCTCAGGAGCCATACGCAGCACTTCGACGGTTTCCCCTTTCGTGAGCGGCGAAACGACTTTGGGAGCGATGCACTTGGCCTGTAGCGGAAATCGGATTTTGTCATCGAGGTAGTAGTACCATCCCATGACTTGCTCTTCCGGCCCATTAGCGTCCACAATGGCTTCGTTGTGGATTCGGTCCTCCCGGACAGAGTCTTTCTTGGGTCTCTTCACGACGTTGTTCTCGGGATCGCATTACCGCGAAAGTGCGCGTAGCATTGCTAAATCTGATCGGCGCTCACTGCGTTTCTTAAATTGTACTCGCGGAAGCATAATGCTGTTTCTCCCGCGCGGCGCTAGCCAATCGCGTGTTCTGATGCCGCGGCTGCGCCCGGAACTCCTGATATCTCGCAGAGATGGCGCGGTGGATCTCCGGGAAGTTGCCGTAGGTGATCGACTGCGTGACCCCAAGCCGCGCATGGACTTCTCGCAATGAAGGCGGGGGATCCTCCGTTAATACGGCCTCCAATCGTCGGCCCAACTCTTTCCGGGACCGTTCTGCGAAGTCGCGCCGCTTGGCGGTCAGTTTCGCGCACAAGCGCGGTTCCCACGCGCGGATAATGGTGTGGGAGGCGTTGCCCAGACGGTTGGCGATCTGTTCTAAAGACGGAGTAGGGTCTTCATTCAGCGCTGCTTTGAGCGCTGCGGCGAGCGTACTCCTCCGCGCTGCCCGGACTCGAGCACGCTTTGCTTTGATCGCACGGCAGAGATCGGGAAATCTCCTCATTAATGGATCTTCGGTGTGAAAGCCAAGGGAATGCGCGCTGCGATGGACCGGACCGGGTATTTCGAGCGCAAGCGACTCTTCCAGGGCTGTCCGGATGACCGTATTGTCGAGAACCTTCGCGCCGCGTCTCCTCCACCAATGGTTACGCCCGGACTTGTTGAAGTTCCGCACTATGGCCCTGGACAGGCCGGTATCCGCCGCGTACAACCGGGATGGTGTTGAATACCCAAGCCGCTCGGCGACTTCACGAATGCTGGGAGGCGGTTGTTCCTTGGTGGCCAGCAGGAGTGCCGCGCGAATCCGATCCGCGCTGCGCGAGGGCGCGATACCACACTGGTGTCTTGCCTCCACAGCTGCTTTGACGCCCGCGATATCCTCCAGCTCCGCAGTGGCTCCAGTGACCAGGGAAGTCAAGGGAATCTTCAGCTCGTGACACATTCGGAGCAAGGGGCCGATCCGTCCGGTCGTTGCGCCATTACACCAGTTGTGGAACGAACTTCGGCGGCAACGGGCGATCTCCGCAACCGTGATTCGGTTTCCGTCGGAGAATGAGTCGACGTAATAGGCGAGAACCTTTCGAATGTTTTCTCTTCGGACTCGCTTGGCGTCCAGGGCGATCACCAACAGCTTTCCGAGCTCCTGCGCAACCCAGATCTGGTAATCCGTCGGCAGCACCTCTTCCTGTGAGCACCGCGGAGTTCCGAGCCACTCGCGGCACCTGGAACAGAAGCCGGGTCGTGATACAGCACATACTGGCCGCAGTTCGCGATGACACACGGGGCATGAGGTCTGCAGAGATACTTTGTGCAAAGGGCAGATCTCGACGCATTGCAGGCACCACACCAACTGTTCATAGACTTCTTGGCCTTGTGCTGCGCTTGATTGATAACATCTGGGACACCACGCTCTTGTGCGGCGCATCAGACTGGCGGTATCGAGGACTGAGGCAAACGGCAACAGCGTCAGCAAACGAAGATTATCGCGAAGAGTAAACCGTTCGATTGCTGAGACCCAGTTTTGAGCGCTCTTGCCGACGCCATTGATTGCGTTCGAAATCCCTGCCGGCACGTGATAGTACGGGACATCCGTCCGAAGTTCGTGTTCGATCAAGTCGCTCACACGTACCGCGTGCGAGGCGGCAAGCCGGATCATGTATCCGGTCAAGCTTTCAACGAAGGGCGCGCCGATGCCGATAGGAACGATCGAATGAAGGCGGCTTCGCTGCGGAATAGAGGCGGGTGCCAGATCCCAAGAATCAAAGTGCGGCATTGACGGCTACTCCGATCCGGTCGCGTCGTGGCTGGCGTACTCCGGGCCGCCGATTGCTCTTCCGTGGGGCTGTACGTTTGCTTGTCTCGCCGGGGTTCTTGTGGGCGACACCGGCCTGGAGTCCCAGGCGACACTGAAGCGCCCGCCGAGCCTCGGCCGGTTCTGCCGACTGCGCCTCTCCCTCCGCCGTTTCGGAGAGAATTTTCTGGCATTGCAACACGGATAGAGCCTGAGCCTCGAGGTCCTTCCGAGCGATCGTCTTCCCACCGCACCTCAGAACTGAATACAACGCTCTCATGAGCCACTGTTTCAAAATGCCTACGCAACCAATGCTTCTTTCGTAGAGGAGTTCCCAGTTAGCGGCCAGGTCCGGCGGCTCGGCCAGTGGCATGTGATGCGCAAACGATTGCAGGATATTGATAAACACTTGGCGCTCAGATGCTGACTCAGCCCGGTACCTCGGAAAATGAACATCCAGACTCCGCCGGCTGAGTTGCCCGTTGAGGTTTCGGAAAGCCAGAAGATCGTACGTGCCGAACAACACGTGGACGATCCGCGTTTGATTCGCAATCGACTTGACAACATCCAGTTGATCCAACAGCCGGCGCCCAGAGGCCATTTTCGACAAGTGTTGCGCCTCATCGATCATGACGGCAGCGGGCCGACGGAACCGCAATGCCTATTCGACCGCATACCGGTACTCAGCAATCGTTGCTTTCGATCCGAACGTCGAACACTGCCTCACGTGTAGCGATTCGGGATCGCGCTTGCGCTCGGTGAGAGGTTCGTTCATGGCGAGCAAGAGCCGTCTAAAGTGGTCCGACCAAGAGAAACGGCCCGATTCCGGCGCGATCGCCTCCACGCCAACGACTGGAATCCGCCCTCGGTCCTGTTCCAGGCTAGGGCGAAGGTCATTGGTAATGACCTGCTCAGCTTTGATTCTGAGCGTCGTTTTTCCCACGCCAGTCGGCCCAAACACAAAGACGAGCGAATTTGGTTCCGATTCGGAGATGGCTGCCATCAGCCTGTCTTTCGCCTCCGCCAGCAGCGGATGGGCCACTGTGTACGCCCGAAAGTATTCCAGCCTCTTCTCGGACGGCCGTGTCAGTAGTTCTGCTGGAAACGCCACAGCCGTCATTCAGAACTCCCCGTACAACTCGCAGGCTGTCGGTGTTGCCGTGCATGGATCAGTTTCTATCAGGGGCGCCGACTGTGACTGTTGTGCACCGTTATCGGGCGAAGGGGGTGCGACGGAGAGCTGTGTGTGGCGTGTTGACTGCGCCTCTCGGTCCCGCATGCGCTGTTCGAGCAAAGCTTCTTCGCTCTCGACGGCCTGCAAAAAGTCAGCCAGTTTCCTGGCGGTTGCGCCTTTCCCGCCGGTACATGTCTGGCGACGACGACGCAGTTCGGTACTTGCCAGGAGAATCTCCTTCTGGGATCTTCCCTGAAAAACCGTGTGATACTCCGAGCAGCAGCGCACCCACTGCCGCTCCACGTAGGCGTATGCCGCACCGGCGTCAAAGGGATCATACCGGACGGCCACATGGGTTCCCTCGACGGCTGGATTGCGAAAGCGATCCGACCAATAATGGATCTGGTTGACCTTTACGCCCCGACCTGGAACGACCTTCGCGATACCTTTAGGCGTAGTGGGCAGCGTCGTGATCAAGAAGTCTTCGTCATACGAAATCATTCGTTGCTTTCGCAGACCGCCCGATTCCAAACCAGCCGTGAATGCCCCTCGTGGGCTTTGCCCCAAAGAGGGATGGAAGGCCGTATCATAGATTTCGAAAACGTACTCACTGAGTCGTTCTTCGAGTGCTGCCAGAGTCCAAACAGCTTGTCCCCGAGGGTTGACCGATTTCGTCACTTGGCGCACGTTCCGGGTAATCTGCGTATTGCCGCGCAGGTTATGAACAAACTGCGTGTTCGTGGTGCCAAATATCCGTTCGCAGACCGAGCCGAAACGAGCCTGCGCCGGAGGACGAGTCTTCTTGGTGACTTCGTAGCGCGCCAGGAGAGTCTCGAAATAGGTGCTCTCGAACTCCGGGCCGCCATCTATGACGAGAATCTGGGGCAGGCGACCATGTCGCCGGACACAGTCCCGCAGGATCATCATGCAGGATCTGTAACTCGGCGCATCGAATGTCAAATAGAGTGAGAGGCCACGGCGCGAAAAGGCATCGGTAAGAATCGTCATCCACGGCCGGCCAAGCCGCCGCCCGGTGTGCGAGCAGACGACCTCAATGTCCAGCTCAGTATGATCGATGTGGCTAATCTCAAAGGGACGGTCTCCATGACGCGGCGTAGTGAGCTGCAGCTCGAGATAGAAGGGAGCGTGCGTATAGGCTGCGCGGTGGCCTTGGCGCTTTAGTGTCTGCTCGAACACCGGCCGCTCGCGGACGGCAAGGCAAAATGTGACGTAGCTCGGCGCGATGACGCCCTTCTCTTCGCAGGTCCGTCTCAGCGCCGCCCACGAAGCTGCTCTTGACTTCTGTTTGAGGCTCTCGTAATCATTGGCGACGAACTCTGTAAGCAGATTACGTGACTCCTCCGGTAGCCGGAGGGTGCGGTTGCCCCGCCTTCCCGTCTTCGGCAGTAAGCCGACATATCCATTACCACACCGTTCCTTGGCGAGCCGATATCGCGCCAACCAGAAACGCAGTGTCCTTCCGGGCACAGCCGGTGAGATCGGTTCGCCATCGAGGTGACCCTTCACGTAGTGGAAGCGCTTGTTTGCCGTTTTCAAATCCTGTTCGCTGGCTTGAGTCAAGAGCCGGAAAGCCTTGCCAGGGACTGCCTCGGGCCGGGTCATGGCTCCGTTTCTCCCGGCAGGATGCTCCAGATCCGGGCAGGCACGCTGGTAGGCAGCGGCGATTACCGCATTAGCAAAGATACGAACCCTCTCTGGTTCGACGATTGCGGTGGCACCAAGATCCACATAGACGCCGCCAGATGCGATCAGCAGGTAAATGTCGTCATGTTTGGCGACATCCTTGACTCGTTCCAAAAGGTCGCGCAGAAGGATTCCTGGCTCCGCCTGTACCGCGGTTCTGATTGCTTGGTCCACAAATCCGGTCACGCTGGCGCAGTCGAATCGCAGATAGTCCTCCAAAAACTGCAGGTTTCGTTGGAGGACCCAGTTAATCTCCGCTGAATCTCGCACTGGATAATAAAGTCCCGTCGTCGAAGCGTAAGACTCGCCCAGGCGGGCAGCACCACTTACCTTCGCCATTCCGGCAGTAACGATTTGGACTCTTGATGGCCAGCTTTTCAAGCTCCTCTGAGGTTTTGCATTCCTCCCAACCTGCCGCATCTTCGCGAATCACAAAGTAGTCTGGCGTGTGCATTACAGAGAGGCTTCTGCCACTCGCCGCATCGTAGGATAGTGGGATGGACGGTGGCTGGTCGTAATATTCCAGGACCGTGGCGTCGTGCTCCAACTCATAGACGAAAGGTAGCTCCACCCGGTGGCTCTCGAACTGGATCGTCACGCCCATTTTTCGGCTCGGATAGCGCCCATGGACGTTGCTGCGGCCGCCACCGACACGACGCGTGGGATGCCGGGACCGCACCTCCGCGACGATTGCCTGCGCATTCTCGATCACGCCCAATCGCTTGCACCAGAAGAGAAACTCGGCCTCGTTGAGCACTTTGTTACCTCACACTCGCCACCGCTTCGAGTACCTTCAGCTTCGCGCTCGCCGTTCGTTCTTCAGCGCCACCGTGTACCTCCGACCGGCTTCAGTTATGAGTTTCTGAAGTTCGCGGCCGTTTTGGATTGCCGTTTCCACGTCCTTAGCCAACTTATCCGGCACGTAAACCGAAAAACGCCCGCTCCCGCTGCGTCCGTATAGTGCATAGCTGGAGTGCCCTTGCCCTGCTTCGCAGAGCCGACAATGCTTCCGAATACACGGGCTTTTCCGTAAGGAGATCGAGCCGATCGCCACAGGCCAGAGGTTCCTGACTGCGGCCTGAAACCAGAGCCTAACCTGTTCCGCAGTTTCTGTCCGCGCCATTGTATAGGTGCATACTAACACATATACACGGTCCATACAAGACAAATCTGGTCTGTGAACAGTCTCATTTTACGGGTGTCCTGCCGCCGGCAAACTAGGTAAAGAAGTATCCTGCTCGATCACATAGCCGATGGCGCTATAGCCTCTCAGCCTGCGCTCGTACATCCTTGCCAGCATCAGAACGTAGCTGTCCACGTAGTCGTAGACCTGAACGAATCGTTTGCTGTCATGGAGACGATGCAATCGGCCTACATACTGCTGCAGCGTGCCCTTCCAGGAGATTGGCATGGCGAGAAACAGGGTGTCCAGGCGTGCATCATCGAACCCCTCACCGATATAGCTTCCCGTCGCTAAGATCACCCGCGACTCGCCTTCCGGCACCGAGGCCAGAGCCTCCGCAGCCAAACGGCGTTGCCTCTTACCCATGCCGCCTTGCAAAACGAACACGTGCTTGGCAGCGCCTGCAAGTTTCGCGGCGAAGTACTGGAGATGCTCGGTCCGGCCTGTGAGTAATAGTGGGCAACGTCCTGATTCGACAGAGCGGATGATATCGGCAGCGATCATCTCGTTGCGGGAAATATCACTCACGAGGGCGCCATATACGTCCTGAATCGTCACATCGGTGAGTTCGGGGGCCATCCGGAACTCCGTGTAGCGGGGAGTCACCTTGTGCTCGAATGGCGTTGTTTCCGTCATCGTTCGGGCGCTCATGTTGAACCGGACGGGGCCACACTGCATATAAATGATTGGATGATGCCCGTCTTTCCGCGTAGGCGTGGCGGTCAGACCAACGATGTACTTGGCCTTTACCTGCCTCATCACCTGCTCGAACGTGAAAGCGGATATATGGTGGCATTCATCGACGATCACTTGGCCGTATTCAGCGACGAAGTCCTTCACCTCATCTTTTCGGTATAGGCTTTGGATCACAGCGACATCCACGCAGCCCGTTCGTTCGGCCTTCCCGCCACCCACATGCCCGATGGATTTAGCTGGCAGATCCAAAAACATTCCAAGGCGCTCCTGCCACTGATCGAGCAACTGCTGCCGGTGTACGACGACCAGAGTGTTGACCTTGCGTTTCGCGATAAGCCAAGCTGCAACGGCGGTTTTTCCGAATGCTGTTGGAGCACAGAGGATGCCTTCGTCGTACTCTGTGATTTTCGCGACGGCTTCCTCCTGGAACGGACGAAGTTGACCTTGGAACTCCGCTTCGATCGCCGTGCCTACGCACCGTTCATCCCGAACCTCGGGCCGAATCTTGTGCGCCTCGAGAAGAGTCAACGTCTCGGTCAGACATCCGCGCGGCACAGCAATGTGCTGGGCGAACTCCTGCCCGCATGCAATCACACGCGGCTTGTCGTAAGTCGAGAGCCGCATGGCTTGGGCCTTATAGAACTCGGGGTTCTGAAACGCTGCTAGCCGGAGAAGCCGATTCAGCATGGCTGGTGGCAGATCTTTCTTTTCAACGTAAACAAGATTCGCGCGAACGATCTGAACACTCCTTGGCAACGGCCCGTCGATTGACCGCTCCCTCCGTTTGCGGGAAGGCGGCAGGGTCCACGGGTCTTGTACGTCCTCGTCGTCGGCTAAGCTGATCCGAACCCCGATCAGGTCTCCTTTGCGCTGAGCTCCCGCAACGATCTCCTCCGCGGCGTCGGCCGCCATCCGTCGAATCGTCGAAAGGAAGTGCCATTGGTCAGGGTACGGGCGGAAGTCAGAATCAATGAACACACTGTTTGCAGACTTGCGCGGCGCAAACTGCAACGGGAGCGCGATCAGGTTCCCAAGTCCTCCCTTGGGCATCGTGTCCTGGTTGGGGAAGAAGCGATCATAGGAATCGAGACCGACCTGATGCCTGCGCTCCATGGTTCGAGTAAGAATCACGCATCCCAGTTTGCGCGCGGTAATCGCTGGCAGGGCACGATCAAAGAAAATCCAAAATGTGGCCTCCCTTCCCGGAACGCGAACGCTCCAAGGCAGCGGGTACCCCCACCTCCTGGCAGGTCTCAAGGAAAGCCTGGGAGTCGTACTCCCATGTCTTCTTGTCGAAGTCCACCGCGAGAAACCAGCACGTTTCATCGGGCAGCAGAGGGTACACGCCGACGGTCTCCTTGCCCAAGAGGTGGTTCTCGATAATGGCGTCAGTCAGTGGGAGGAATCTTCGCGTCTTCTGGTCGACTTTCTTCCGCTCCTCGGGGCGGCTTCTGTTAATAGCTCTCCAGTCCTTCACCGCCGCCGGGGCATATCCCGACCGCCCGTCGGCGTTCTCCCATCGCCGTGCGTAAACATCCTCTCTCGCGCGGAACAGGACCCGAAATAGCGCAATGCGCTTCCGTGCACGCTCCTCCTTGCTCTCGAGTTGTGCTTCCACGGTCTTGGCCTGAGGGGGATTCGCTGGCGATACCGGTGGAATCGGAATGCCGTGGACAGTCAAGGCCCTCCGGAGCCGGGCGTTTTCTTCCCTCAGACGCGTGGTTTCCTCATCAGGAGACTCGAACGGCAGAGATCCCGAAGCGTTCTCGTTCATGCTGAGTCCACGCCTCCCTGACGAGCCAACACTGTTTCAAGGAAATCCCGCACTCTCCTAAAAACGGTGGCGATATCGGTGGGGAGTCCGCACTCTTCGGCCAGCGCTTGGAACGGAAGTTGCCACTCCAATGGAGGCGCAGCCAATTCCGCCGGCATCGTATGCGTCGCTCTCCTCTCAAAAGTTAGCCGCAAAGCGTCAAGAAGCCTCTGGCTGTCCAGGTCACCGGATCCAGACAGGAGCGCCAAATCCAATAAATCCTTCACTCGACTGTTCGGGTTGCTTCTCGGAAGTGTGTAGGCGTGGAGTTTTTCAGCGAACTGCTGTTCGCGCGGAATCATCAGGACTTGACATCTTTCGATGCCGGCAAAGCCGAGCCAGTCGCGGCACTCCAGAACTTCTAGCGGCTGCATGACAGCATCGCCAATACCCACGTCCAGATGGAAGCGGGCAAAGATCCTCGCGTCCATCCTAGCTTCAATCGGATAGCGGGCGCCACCATACGGTGCTGCATCCAGATCCAGGATGGGTGGTCCGATCTTGTAGTCGAACCAATCACCGAGGGGAACATCGGCTGCACGTTGCAGCATCTCCCGAACAATCCCCGTCACGCTGTCGCTGCCGGCTGCAGCGGGAACGCGCTGTAAGGTCAAATCAATGTCTACTGTCGATCGTGCAGCCTTGAACCGCAGTTCCAAAGCATAGCCGCCCTTCAACACCCAGGGAGGGGTTTCGATGCGAAACAGACGTGCCAGCAAACGGTCGAATGCGACGTGGCGACGCAAGCGATTGACGTCGATCTCATCGGTCTGAGAGGCGTTCTTCAGTCGCTCCTCCAGCGCCTTTCTGAATGCTCCTGCGGTTGAATATGTTCTGGGCGGCACCATTACGCTGCTCGCCGCAGGACTTCCTCAATGATCTTGCGCGCGGGCTCGCTCAGCTGTGCGTTCCGGATCTGTTGGCGAGTGATCATGCCACGGTCAACAGCTTGTCGAATAGCTTGGCGAATGAAGTTGCGTTCGACCGTGCCGGCCTCGATTACATCAAGGATGGTCCGTAGAGGGCGCGTGAACCTGAAGCCCTGCGCTGTCTGCACATCGCTCTCAAGTAGACCTGCGTAATGTAGTACCAGGATGCTAGGAATAGCGCTGTTGCGCCGGAAGTCAATGGGTACTGTCATGTGGAGCTTCGACGGGTTCACATCCGACAGATCGTAGAGGCTGAGCGCGGTCTGATGACTGTAAACGCCCTCGACTTCCTCGTTCCGGTTCCGAGACCAAAGCGCCCACAGCACGAGGTCGGGTCGGTCGGCTGTCGGGAACAAGGCGAGCCGGTAGATGCCGCGGTGCTCGCGGATCCAGTTCCCGACCTGCACATGATAAGGATGCGTGTTCTCGGCGAAGCCAGCCCCTTTAGCCTGTTTCGTGGTGAAAAAGCCTTGTTGCTGCTCTGCAATCTCGAAGAGCCGCCGCGACGCTTCACGGTGAGACTGGGCCATAACACAATACTACAACTTTCTTGATGCTCCAGCATAACCTGCAGGATCGACCGCCCGCCCGTCGACCAGATTGGAGTTCCGGCAAGGTTATGGTTTACGCCCCAAGCGAGCAGCCCCAGTCGCAAACTGGAAATCAATAACTTGAAGAGATTCGTGCGGCAAGGTTATGGTTTAAGACCGGCAAGGATATGCTTTAAACCACAGTCCGTACAAGACGGATCTCGTTCCAATAGCCATCGTTGTCTCCCCTATTCCCGAACTCTCGTCCGCGAACCTCACCGCCACATTCACCGTCAACCTGCCCGCCGTGCCGCCGTCAACCGTTGATATCTCCGCCGCTGATTCTGCCGGTTCCGCGCCTTCTCCCACGCCTTCCCGCACTTCGGGCATCGCACCGCGTTGGGAGAGGTAGTCTTGCAAGGTGTGCCGCAGTCGGCGCACTTGTAATGGCGAAGCTTCATTTGCAAATACATGGGCCCACCCCCTCTCCGCGTGCGGCGACTCCAGATCGATGGCTCAATTGACGAAATACGCTCCGGGCTCGGTCGCATGACATCCGGTTGTCGGGCCACCAAATTCCCGGCACGGTTTCTCTCCTTCAGTGCGATCCGGTTCGCATCCCATCGTGGTCTGGAGGCAGTGTCGCGTTCCACAACTGGATAGCTGCATCGCACTGATACTGAGCAATAACAGTCCGCTCTTTACCGTCTTCTTCATGCGATCTCCTTGCCGCTTAAACTCCCTGCGCTAGGGATGCGACATCCGCGGACATCGCGGATTCTTGTTCTTCTTCGCGGGCCGGCGGCGGTTGTTGTTCTTGTGCCACGAGGTGAGCTTTCGGCGGGCGTGCGTAAATCAGAGACAGTAACCCTGCGCGACCCAATAATGCCAGTCACCGATGGCTTCAGCGGTTGATTCGTCTGAATCG
>Ga0182024_10021564_pt1 | contig 11684 bp, 7 predicted proteins | sample P32metaG_FD_120480 | JGI IMG/M metagenome (GOLD analysis project Ga0182024, IMG submission 120480) | Permafrost microbial communities from Stordalen Mire, Sweden - P3-2 metaG (Illumina Assembly) | ecosystem: Environmental > Terrestrial > Soil > Wetlands > Permafrost | place: Sweden: Stordalen... | reverse complement strand
TCGCAGTGGCGCTCCAGCGTGTGCCCGCCGCCAATGCGGTATGGGCCGAGAATTCCATCCTGCGCTTCAACCATTCCGATGTCGGAGTCGCCGTGGCCATCGAAGGCGGACTCTTCACGCCGGTGATCCGCAAGGCCGAGACTAAGTCGCTCTCAACCATCTCCGCCGAAATGAAAGATCTGGCGGCGCGTGCCCGCGAGCGCAAGCTTCTGCCGCACGAGTATCAGGGCGGCGTCGGATCCATTTCCAACCTGGGGATGTACGGAGTTCGTGAATTCTCCGCCATCATCAACCCGCCGCAGTCGACGATACTGGCGGTCGGCGCCGGCCAGCGGCGTCAGACGGAAGCGGGATTCGCTACGCTGATGACCGTAACACTCTCCTGCGACCATCGCGTCGTCGATGGCGCACTCGGCGCTCAGCTGCTGGCCGCTTTCAAGACCGTCATGGAAAACCCCATAGCTCTGTTGATCTGAGTGCTTTTTCGCGCCTGTCCCCTTCGCTCGATTTGTTAGAATCCGGCCTATGCGCAATAGTTTTCCTTTATGTTCGCTGGTGGGCGTCCTATTGCTTATCTCCGGTTGCCAGCAGGGAAAGCCGGCACCGGCAAGCGCTGCCATCGACCCGGCTAAGTATTACGCCGTCCTGCTTACCAACGGCTCTGTGTATTTCGGAAAGCTGGAAGGCATGGGTTCGCCGTCTCCGGTCCTGCTGGACGTGTATTATGTCCAGCCAGGCCCCGTCGATCCCAACACCAAACAGCCGTCCGGCATGGTGCTGGTCCATCGCGGCAAAGAACTCCATGGCCCGGACCGCATGATCCTCAACGACAAAGCCATCGTGTTTGTGGAGCCGGTGGGACCCGATTCGAGAGTTGCGCAACTGATCCGGGAAGCCAAGAAATGATGGCACGTGCGAGTGCCCTGTTTTAGTCTGGGGCGGACGAAAGGCCGCCCCAGACCTTCCGCGCCGTGTCCGCCACCAGTTCCAGCTTCCGCCACTGGTCGTCCATCGAAATCAGGTTCCCCGCAGCCACCGACGCGAACCCGCATTGCGGACTGATCGCCAGGTTTTCTATCGGAATATACCGGGCCGCTTCGTCGATGCGCCTCCGCAGCTCGTCCGGCGATTCGAGCTTTGGTTCTTTCGTTGTAATCAATCCCAGCACGACCGTCTTGCCGCGCGGGACCTGTCTTAACGGTTCGAAATCGCCCGAGCGCTCGTCGTCGTATTCCAGCAGGAAGCGATCCACCTCCATGGCGCCGAAAAGCCTTTCCGCTATGGTGCCGTAGCCGCCGTCCGAGTACCACCGGCTGCGGCTGTTGCCACGGCACACGTGCAGCGCTACCGTCACCCGGTCGCGCGGTATCCCCTCAAGCACGGCGTTATCGGCGGCAATCCCCTCGGCAAGCTCTCTATCCGGATCGCGCCCCTCCTGCCGCATTCGCGCGCGATGCTCGGGATTGAGGTAATGCGAATAGTAGGGCGCGTCAAACTGAATGTAAACCACTCCCTGCGCTACAAGCCACTGGACCTCATCGCGGACGATCTCGACAAGATCCTTCAACAGGTCCGCATGCGTGGGATAGAACTGATCGGTAAGTCCGGGCTTGTAGCTCGCCAGCATGAAATTCGATGGCGATGGTAGCGTGACCTTGAACTCGCCGGGAATCAGCGATCGCAGGAACGGCAACTCATGGCCGGTGAGTTTTCGAACTTTGTGCAGTTTCGCTCCCACGGCGTTGGCGGTACTGGCTTCCAGGCCGCCGCCCGGACCTTTCCAGTCCATCATGACCTTTTGGGCCACGAAGCCATCGACGGCGTCGGCCATATCGGTGAGCCAGGAGGCGCGGCGTATTTCGCCATCGGTCAGAATGTCGAGCCCGATGTCGCGCTGCTTTCGAATTGCGTCCTGAATGACGAGGTCTTCCAGCAGCCGCAGCTCGAGGGCAGGCATCCGTCCGCGCGCCCGCAGCAATTCGGGTGGGCGCAGCAGGCTTCCCACATGTTCGGCGCGAAACTCTTTCTTCATATCCGTTCTCCAGTGTATGCCGCCCACCGTGATAACCTTTAGGTTTCCGCCTCATGCAGCTAATATGTCCGCTCGTGTGAGCGAAGCCTTCGTCCTGCAAACCTGGCCGTTCAAGGAAGGGGATCTGATCGTCAGCTTTCTCACCCGAGATCATGGGAAGCTGCGAGGCGTCGCGCGCCGTGCGAGGCGGCCGAAAAGTGGTTTTGGGTCCGGTTTGGAGCGGCTTTCGCACATCAGAATGTCCTATTTTCAGCGCGAGAATCGCGAATTGGTCAGCATCGACTCGTGCGACCTCCTGCACTCGCAGTTCGCCGTGCTCAACGATTTCGCATCCGCGTGCGCGCTCGATTTTTTCGCCGAAGTCTCCGAGCAATTGCTGCCCGCGGCGGAGCCCAATGAGAAATATTTCCGTTTGATTACAACAGTGCTGGAACACCTCAAAGATCGGGGCAATCCGTGGCGAGCTGTCACCTACTTCAGCGTGTGGGCCGTAAAGCTCGCCGGGTTACTGCCGGAACTTCATGCTTGTTTGGGATGCGGACTATGGCTGGAAGCGGATCGCGCTTACTTCACACGCCATCGCGCCGGACTTTACTGCCGCGATTGCCGTCACGCTCTCGATCTTCGCGGAGCGTGGGAGCTGGCACCCGAATCGCGCGTGATTGCCGAAGAAATCCTGCACACCCCGATCGCGCAGTTGCCCGATCGCCATTGGAGCCAGAGCACTGCGGCCGACATGCGCCGATTCCTCGCGCAGCAACTCGAGTCCCAGATCGAGCGCAAGCTCATTACTTTTCCAGTCCTCGAAGCCGCTTGACATGTCCGAAACTCCGACTTTCCAGGAAATCGTTTTCAAGCTGAAACAATATTGGAGCGATCGCGGCTGCATCATTCAGGAGCCATTCGATGTTGAAGTGGGTGCAGGAACTTCGTGTCCCGAGACGTTTCTGCGCGCGCTTGGGCCCATGCCTTACCGTACCGCTTACGTGCAACCCAGCCGCCGCCCGGCGGACGGGCGTTACGGCGATAATCCGAATCGCCTCTACAAGCACATGCAGCTTCAGGTGCTACTGAAGCCAACGCCCCCTGATGTGATCGAACAGTACATGGGCAGCCTTGAGGCCATCGGGATCGATCTCCGCAAGCACGACCTGAAACTCGAGGAAGACAACTGGGAAAATCCGTCTCTCGGGGCTTGGGGAGTGGGCTGGCAGGTCATGCTCGATGGGCTGGAAATTACCCAGTTCACCTATTTCCAGCAGTGCGGCGGCATCGATCTGGAACTAGTCCCCGCCGAGATCACCTATGGGCTGGAGCGGCTGACGGCGTTCCTGCAGGGGGTCGACAGCGTTTACGACATTGAATGGACCCGTGGCGTGAAATACCGCGATGTGCGCCATGCCGATGAATTGCAGTATTCGGTCTACAACTTCGAACTCGCGGACGTCCCCACGCTTTGGAAGCTTTTCGAGATTCACGAAGCTGAAGCCCGGCGCCTTCTGGACCTCTATAAGGACTACACGGAGAAACAGCGATTTCCCCTCCTCGCTGCATACGATCACGTGCTTAAGTGCAGCAATCTCTTCAACACGCTCGATGCGCGTGGCGCAATCAGCGTGACAGAGCGTGTCGGAGTTATCGGGCGCATCCGGAAACAGGCTGTCGGCGTGGCAGAATCCTGGGTTGACCAAGCCGGTACACTCGGCTTAAGTCGCGTTCTTCCCGAGGAGCAGCCCGCATGAATCTGCTCCTCGAAATCGGCGCCGAAGAAATTCCCGATTGGATGCTGGCGGGCGCCCTGGACTATCTCGCCACTGCCGTCGGCAACCTCTTGAAAGCCCATCGGCTGGGCGAGGCTTCCATCCGCACCGATGCAACTCCGCGCCGCCTGGTGGTTCGCGCGGAAGGCCTCATCGCGCAACAACCCGATTCCGAAGAGCGAATCTGGGGGCCTGGCAAGAGCGCGCCCCCGGCCGCCGTAGCTGGTTTTGCCAAAAAGCAAGGGCTGGAGCCGGATCAACTGGAGATCCTCTCCGATGGCAAAGTTGAAAAATATAGTTGTGTACGCAAGATCGCGGGACGTTCAGCCTCTGTGATCCTTGCCGACGCTCTGCCGGATCTCGTCCTCAAATCTCCGTTCCCGAAGAGCATGTATTGGGTTGCATCGAACGCGCCAGGGAAGAGCCCAGTGCGTTTCATTCGGCCCATCCGCCGGATCGTCGCCCTGCTCGATGACAAGGTGATTCCGTTCGAAATTGCAGGCGTTCCTTCGGGCAACGAATCGAGCGGCCATCGCAAACTGGGCGCGGCACGATTTCCCGTCACGTACGAGAACTACGAACAAAAGCTGCGCGAGAACTTCGTCATCCTTTCCGCAAAAGAGCGCGAAGCTCGTATTCGCGCCGTCTCGACAAAGTACAAATGCGACAACGATCTGCTGCGCACGCTGGTCAACCTGACCGAGTGGCCCACGCCCATCACCGGTACCTTCGATCCGGAGTTTCTGGAACTGCCGAAAGAAGTCCTGACCATGGTGATGCGGCACCATCAGAAATACTTCTCGGTCGAGACACCCGACGGTAACCTCGCGCCGAAATTCGTCGCAGTCACGAACACGGATGGCGATCCCGACGGCCTGATCCGGCACGGTAATGAGCGTGTCCTGCGCGCCCGTTTCAACGACGCCCGATTCTTTTGGGAGGCGGATCAGAAGAAAAAGCTCGCCGACCGTGTACAGGATCTTGCCAACGTCACGTTCCAGGCCAAGTTGGGAAGCTATCTGGCAAAAACCGAGCGCATCGAAGAGCTTGTGCTTAATCTCATGCTCTACACCGCGAATTCCGGCAAGCCTTTAACCGAAGTCGATATCCGGAATGCCAAGGTGCGCTATACCTTCGGCCCGGATAAACCCGAGTTCCACGTCGTACGCGCCGCACGCCTTTTGAAGGCCGATCTCACCACGGAACTGGTCAAGGAGTTCACGGATTTGCAGGGCGTGATCGGCGGACTCTACGCGCGCGCGCAGGGCGAGCCGGAAGACGTCGCCGTCGCAATTTACGATCACTACAAACCGGTCAGCATGGAAGACTCGATCCCCGGTACGCAGGCTGGCCAGTTGCTTTCAATCGCCGACAGGCTCGACACTCTGCGCGGATGCTTTAAAGTGGGCCTGATCCCGTCCGGTTCCAAAGACCCGTTCGCGCTGCGCCGCGCCGCCCAGGGCGTTGTCAAGATTCTGGTGGAAGGCAAGCTGCGATTGCCGATTCAATCGCTCTGCGAAGGCAGCATGCAGTTGGAAGAGTTTCTCGCCGAACGCATCCGCCACTACTTCCGCGAGATCCGCGGCTTCAAATACGACGAGGTCAACGCAGTGCTGAGTTCCGGGTGGGACGACCTGCTTGATCTTGAAGAGCGCCTGGAAGCCGTTCGCGACGTCCGGCCTACGGAAGATTTCGAGCCGCTCGCCGCAAGTTTCAAGCGCATCCGCAACATTCTGAAGCAAGCGCAGTTCGAAGGACTGGGCGACACGCTCGACGAGTCGCTGCTCGAATTGGGACCGGAAACGGAACTCTACGAGAAGTTCACGGCCACGCGCGCGGCATGTAAGATGCTGTCCGATTATCGCGCCAAACTGGAGCAAATCGCGGCCCTGCGTCCCCACGTCGACCAGTTCTTCGACAGGATCATGGTCAATGCGCCCAATCCGGCTGTCCGTCAGAATCGACTGACTCTGCTTCACACCATGCTGGCCGAGTTTTCCACTATCGCTGACTTTTCCGAAATCGTAACTAATTCTGCACTGCATCAAGAAGAGATGCCAAAGGAACTTATTAAATGAGCAAGTACGTTTACTCGTTCGGCGGCGGAACTGCCGACGGCGACGGCACCATGAAAGATACGCTCGGGGGCAAAGGCTCCGGGCTGGCAGAGATGTCGCGCGCCGGCTTGCCCGTCCCGCCCGGCTTCACCATCGCCACCGACGTCTGCAATGTCTATTTCAAGAACAACAATCGAGTGCCGGACGAAATCCAGAAGGAAATTGACAAGGCTACTCTCAAGCTCGAAAAGTTGATGGGGCAGAAGCTGGGCGACGCCGCAAACCCGTTGCTGCTCAGCGTTCGGTCGGGCGCGAAGTTCTCCATGCCCGGCATGATGAACACGATTCTCAATCTCGGCCTGAACGATGTAACCACCTCCGGCCTCGCTGCCAAGAGCGGCAACGAGCGTTTCGCCTATGACTGTTATCGCCGCTTCATTCAGATGTTCGGCGAGGTGGCCCTGGATGTCCCCATGGAGAAGTTCGATCACATCTTCGATTCCCGGAAAGCGAAGGTGAAGGCGAAGCTCGATACGGATCTCAACGCGGAAGATCTAAAAGCCATCATCGGCGAATACAAAAGGCTGGTTCAGAAAGAGACCGGCAAGCCCTTCCCCGAAAATCCGCATGAGCAGCTCTCGCTGTCGCGCGATGCCGTGTTTCGCAGCTGGTGGACTCCAAAGGCCAAGTATTACCGCACCATGGAAAAGATTCCCGACGACATCGGAACCGCCGCCAACGTGCAGGCTATGGTGTTCGGCAATATGGGCGACACTTCCGGCACGGGCGTTGGATTCACGCGCGACCCCGGCTCCGGCGAAAAGGTGTTCTACGGCGAATTTCTGATGAATGCGCAGGGCGAAGACGTGGTGGCCGGGATCCGTACTCCGCATCCTATTGCCGATCTCGAAAAAATTCTTCCTCAAGCTTTTGCCCAGCTTAAGGAAATCACCACCAGCCTTGAGAACCATTACAAGGACATGCAGGATTTCGAGTTCACCATTCAGGAAGGCAAGCTCTACATGCTGCAAACCCGCAATGGCAAGCGCACCGGCCCCGCGGCCGTACGGATCGCGGTCGCCATGGTGGAAGAGGGCATGATCCCGAAGCAGGAAGCGGTCATGCGTGTCGCCCCCAATCAGCTCGATCAACTGCTGCACCCGGTATTCGATCCAAAGACGCTGAAGGATCTCGTCAAGCTGACTATGGGCATTTCAGCGTCGCCCGGAGCAGCTGTCGGCCGGGTTGCCTTCACGGCTGAAGACGCGGTCGAAATGGCGCCCGGCGGCCCCGTGCTGTTGGTGCGAAAGGAAACCACCCCCGACGATATCCACGGTATGGACGTGGCGCGCGGCATTTTAACGGCGATTGGCGGCAAGTCGAGCCATGCGGCCGTCGTCGCTCGAGGTATGGGTCGGCCTTGCGTCGTCGGCGCCAGCGGGATACGCATAGACGAAGCGAAGAAGCTCTTCACGGCGCAGGTAGACGGCAAGACGGTCACGGTGAAAGAAGGCGATTTCATTTCGCTCGATGGAACCACCGGCGACGTTTATGTCGGCAACGCAAAGTCGATCGAACCGAATCTCAGCCATGACTACATCGGCAAGTTCATGGGCTGGACCGACGAGTTCCGCGGCAAATTCGGCGTCCGCGCCAATGCGGACATTCCACGGGACGCCAAGGTCGCAAGGCAGTTCGGCGCCGAGGGTATCGGGCTCTGCCGCACCGAGCACATGTTCTTCGCGGAAGACCGTCTGCCGTTCGTGCAGGGCATGATTCTGGCGAGCGACGAGAAATCGCGGCGCAGAGCGCTGCAAAAACTTCTCCCCATGCAGCGTTCCGATTTTGCCGGCCTCTTCAAAGCGATGGATGGATATCCGGTCGTAATCCGGACTCTCGATCCGCCGCTGCACGAGTTCCTGCCCAAGCGCGAGAACCTGATGGTCGATTGCGCGCTCCTGCCGTATGCCGACGCCAAAATGAAGAAGGAGATGTCGGAGCGCTACAGAATTGCGATCAAGGACCTGAAGAAGGCGTTGCCGCATCTGCTCGATCGTGTGGAAGAGCTCCACGAATTCAACCCGATGCTGGGTCATCGCGGATGCCGTCTCGGGGTGACGTATCCCGAGATTACGGAAATGCAGTCGCGCGCAATCTTCGAAGCTGCGGTACAGGTCGCGAAGAAGGGAGTGAAGGTCATCCCCGAAATTATGATTCCGCTCATCGGCAGCGTCGAGGAATTCGACAACCAGAAGAAGATCGTTGATCGTGTGGCCGGCGAGGTATTTGCGAAGGCGGGGCAGAAGGTCCATTACATGGTGGGGACTATGATCGAAATTCCCCGCGCCGCGCTCACGGCGGACCGAGTGGCGAAGGACGCTGAGTTCTTCTCATTCGGCACCAACGATCTCACACAGACCACGATGGGGCTCTCTCGCGACGACTACACGAGATTTCAGAAGGACTACGAAAAGGAAAAGATCTTCAAGGCCGATCCGTTTGCCGTGCTCGACCAGGAAGGAGTTGGCAAGCTGGTCGAAATGGCTACCAAGTTGGGACGCAGCGCGCGGAAGGATCTGGAGGTGGGAATCTGCGGCGAGCATGGCGGAGAGCCGAGTTCAGTTCAGTTCTGTTACAAGGTCGGCATGGACTACGTTTCGTGCTCGCCTTATCGCGTGCCGATCGCAAGGTTGGCGGCGGCGCAAGCTGCAATATCGGGCGGTAAAGCCGTAGCCAGCCGAACGGCGTAGTTTCTCGTTCCCGCAGTAGATCGTATGATGTCTCTGAGGCACGCGACATGGCCGACCTGACCAGAATGGACCGCACTTGGTTGTGCAGTGTGGTTTTCATGGATATCGCGGACTATTCATCGCAGTCTGTTGAACTGCAGATGAAATGGAAACAGCGGTTCAACGGTTATCTTGCGGAGGCGATCCAGGACGTACCCGAGAGCGATCGCGTCATTCTCGATACAGGAGACGGGGCAGCCATTTGCTTTCTGGGCGCGCCGGAGGCGGCGATGTTCGCCGCACTGCAACTCTGCCGCTCTTTCATTCTTGACGAGCGGGAGCAACAGCCCGGTTTGCGGGTCCGGGTGGGAATCAATCTCGGCCCTGTCAAATTAGTTAAGGACATCAACGGCGCCCTGAACGCGATCGGCGACGGAATTAACGCGGGGCAACGGATCATGAGCTTCGCCTCAGCGAACCAGATCCTCGCTTCGCAGTCTTTTTTCGAGGTGGTAAGCCGTCTTTCCGATGACTACAAGCCGATGTTCCAGTTAAAGGGCGTCGAGAAGGACAAGCACGTTCGGGAGCATACCGTCTATCACCTGACGCCGCCCGGCTCGGAAAGACGGGGAATGCCGGCTGCACCCTCGATGCCGGTGGTTGCCGTCAGCGTTGCCGGCCCGCAAAACCGATCGATTTTATTGGTGGCCGGTGGTGCGGCTCTGGTCGTACTGGCGGCTGGGGTAGCGTGGCACTTTCATGGATCCGCTGCCGCTCCGGCGACGCCGAGCTTGAACGCCGCGCCGGTTGCGCAAAGCCAGCCCCCCGTTGCCAGGGTCGCTGAGCCGGCTCCTGTCCCTGCTCCGGCTCCGGCCCCCGCCCCGGTAGCGTCGCGTATTGAAGCTAACGCTGGCGCGACGCCCGCGGCTAAGGTGAAGGCGGCGCCGACGGTTGAAAGCGCGCAAGCAGACCCGCAGCCCGAATCCACGACGACACCACTGTCGGCGCTGCCCTCAAACGACGCCAAAGCGGCGTACGACGAAGCATCGCGACTGCTGGAACAGGAAATGCCCGCTGAAGCTGCCCGCCGATTCAGTGATGCTCTCCGTGCCAGCCCGGATTATCTCGAGGCGTATGTGGGCCGTGCAGAGGCACGGCGCAAATTGCTCCAATATGAATTGAGTATTAAGGACTGCAACGAAGTGATACGAATCAATTCCGGGGACCCCAGGGGCTATAACTGCCGCGGGTTTGCCCAAGCCCAGCTCAAACAGTATGAACCTGCCCTGCGCGATCTCTCCGAAGCGATTCGCCTGAACCCGAACTTCGCGCTCGCCCTGGGCAACCGAGGTGCTACCTATATCGACCTTCAACAGTTCGATCGCGCGGTTCAGGATTATACCCAAGCCTTACGGCTCCGGCCCAGAAATGTCGTTTTCCATCAAAAGAGAGCCGCCGCCTATTCCAGCCTCAAGCAGTACGATAAGGCGATTCAGGACTACACCGAAGCGATCCGGATTCAACCCAACGACCTTCATGCATATGCGATGCGTGCTTCGGCCGAAGCGGCGTCAGGCGATACCGCAGGGGCAGTAGCCGACCGGCGTCACGTGCGGGAAGTGCGCCAAAGTAAATAAACAGGCTCTATTCTCCGCCACGGCCCGAAGCGCTGAGCTGATAAAGCGCGTCCACGTCCGCTTTGAAGTTGTCCAGTACCTGCTTGCGCCTGACCTTCATCGTCGCCGTCACTTCGCCGTGATCAATCGTGAACTCGCGATGCAGGATTCTGAATCGCTTCACCTGTTCGAACGGCGCGAGCTGCTTGTTGACGCGCGTGACTATCTTCTGCATCTCGGCGATAACCTCGGGCGATTCGTGAAGCGGAATGCCGGGGTTTCCTGCCCCGCGAATGGTTTCCGCAATCGGCGGATGAATAGTGAACAGCGCAACCAGGTGCGGCAGCCGGTCGCCCACCAGCACCACCTGGCTGATCAATGGCTCGAACTTGAACATCGTCTCCACGCGCGACGGGAAAATCTTCTTCCCATTCGAAGACACGATCAGTTCTTTCTTGCGGCCCGTGATGTAGATGTAACCGTCGGAATCGATTGTGCCCACGTCGCCGGTATGCAGCCAGCCGTCGCGGAGCACTTCGGCTGTTGCCTCCGGGTCCTTATAGTAACCGCGCGAAAGAGTCGGACTTCGGAACAGCAATTCTCCTTCTTCGCCGATCTTCAACTCAACGCCGCGCAGCGCCTTTCCAATGCTGCCGGGCCGAGGCGCGTCGAGCGGGTTGAAAGCCGTAACGCCGCCTTCAGTCAGTCCATAGCCTTCGACCAGAGGCATGCCAATCGCCTCGTAAAACTGCGCCAGATCCGCGCCCAGTGGAGCCGCGCCGGAGGCAGCGATTCGCAGGCGTCCGCCAAACCGGTCGCGAATCTTGCTGAAAATAACGCGGTGCGCGACCTGCAGCGGAAAGCGAATACGGAACGGAACCTTCTTGCCCACCCGCTTGTATTTCGCGGCGGCAAGCCCCAGCCCCAGAGCTCCGAAGAATGCCTTCTGGGCGATGGCTGGCCTCTTGAGAATCTCCGCACGAATGCTGGTGTAAACGCGCTCCCACACACGCGGCGGGGCCAGAAAAAACGTCGGACGCACGGTCTTGATCTCGGGCTGCAGTTTGAGCAGGCTCTCCGCGAAGGAGACGGCGCTGCCGCTGAGAATTGGCAGAATCTCGACTACCACTCGTTGCGCGATATGCGCCGACGGCAGGAACGCGATCGTGATGTCGTCCGCCGAGATCGGCAGCGCTTCTGGGCCCATGTGGACGTTGGCGACGATCGCCCCGTGCGTGACCATCACCATCTTCGGTTCACCGGTGGCGCCGGACGTGAGGTAGAGAATCGCGTTGTCGTCAGCCACGACTCCTGCGTCCCGTTTTCCAACCTCGCGGCCGAGCTTCCGCAGCGTTTCAAGCGACAGAGCCCCTACCGATTCCCCGGTCAGCAGAATGAAATGAGCTACCGCGGCATCCTTCAATTTCGCGAACGTCTTCGGGTCCTCCACGAAGAGCGCTTTCGCATCGGCCATCTCGATGGTGCGTTTC
>Ga0182024_10021563_pt1 | contig 11684 bp, 9 predicted proteins | sample P32metaG_FD_120480 | JGI IMG/M metagenome (GOLD analysis project Ga0182024, IMG submission 120480) | Permafrost microbial communities from Stordalen Mire, Sweden - P3-2 metaG (Illumina Assembly) | ecosystem: Environmental > Terrestrial > Soil > Wetlands > Permafrost | place: Sweden: Stordalen... | reverse complement strand
TCTGCAGGAGACGCAGCGAACAAAGGATATCGTTCAAGATTTGCTGAGTTTTGCTCGACAGCGGCCGGTGCAGCGAGAGTTGGTGCAGCTGAATCAGGTGTTGCGGCAGACCATTAAGTTGCGAAGTTATGATTTCGCCAGCCACGGTGTCGAGGTAGCAGAAGACTTTGAAGAAGGACTGGCGCCAGCGCTCGGAGATGCCCAGCAGTTGCAGCAAGTCTTCCTGAATATTCTGAACAATGCCTATGACGCAGTGCAGGAATCCGGACAGCGCGGTCACATTAGAATCTCGACGCGGCGCCGGGGACCTTCTCTCGAAGTGACGATCGGCGATAACGGCACAGGCATTGGAGATACACAAAAAATCTTCGATCCCTTTTACACCACCAAACAAGTTGGTAAAGGCACGGGATTGGGATTGAGCATTTGTTACGGAATCGTGCGCGCGCACGGCGGAGAGATCCAGTGCTGGAACAATGAAACGGAGCCCGGAAGCACTTTTTTAGTGCGCGTCCCCGTAGCCACGGAAGCCAGTGCGGCCGCCGTCGGAAAAGAAACGGCCCGATGAACACGCTCTCGCAGGTGCAATGTCTGGCGCCCATTCTCGTAATCGAAGACGAGCGTTCCGTGATCGCTTTTCTGCGAGCGGCGCTGGAGCGCAGAGGCTACCAGGTGGAGAACGCCGGCTCGGGCAAGGACGGACTGGAGTTGCTGAAAACGGGTACATACGGCGGCGTTATTTCCGATATTCGCATGCCGGGCTCGGTGAACGGGGCGGAAGTGCACGCGTGGATTCAAGAACATCGCCCGGAATTGGCGACGCGGATTATTTTGATTAGCGGGGACACCGCGAATAGCGAAACGCAGTCGCTGCTCGAACGCAGTGGCACGCCGTGCATCGAGAAACCGTTTCGCGTGCAGCATTTAATTGCGGTGGTGGAGAAAACCTTCGGGAAACCATGAGTCACGACATGAGAACGCGCTTGCTGGTGGTGGATGACGAACAAAGTATTCGTCGCTTGTGCATGACCATAGGAACGACGCTGGGATTTGTGTGCAGCGAAGCGGAAAGCGCGGAAGTGGCGCTTTCGCGACTAGACACCGAGGCTCCAGACCTACTGCTGACGGATTTGAAGCTGCCGACAAAGTCTGGAGTCGAACTACTGCAACAGACGAAGACCATGTTGCCGCACACCGAGGTCGCCATCATGACCGGGCACGGCTCGATCGAGTCGGCCGTGGATGCCATGAAATTAGGCGCGTACGACTACATTGAAAAGCCATTTCGCGTGGAGAAGATGCGCTTGCTGCTGCAGCGCATGGCGGAAAAAGTCCGTTTAGTGACGGAGAACGAATTTTTGCGCGAGCGCGTGAGCACGGAAGAAAATCTGGATGGAATTATTGGGACCTCGGCAAATATTCAGGACGTGCTGCGGATGATTGGCCGACTGAAGGATACGCGAACCCCGGTCCTGATTTCCGGCGAAAGCGGGACTGGCAAGGAGTTGGTGGCGCGGGCTATTCACTTCCGCGGAGCATTGGCAAAGACGCCATTTCTGGCGGTGGATTGCGGCTCCCTGGTACCAACGCTGATGGAAAGCGAACTGTTTGGCTATGAAAAGGGTGCGTTCACCGGCGCCATGAAATCGAAAGCAGGTCTATTTCAAGCCGCGAATGGCGGAACGATTTTCCTCGATGAGATCGGTGAGCTACCACTGGAGATGCAGGCCAAATTACTGCGTGTCCTGCAGGAAAAGGAAGTGCGTCCCGTAGGTAGCAACGAAACCGTGAATGTGGATGTTCGTGTGATTGCGGCCACGAATCGCGACCTCGAACAGGCCTATCGCGCCGGAACCTTCCGCAAAGATTTGTACTTTCGTTTGAACGTCGTGACCGTGCATCTACCCTCCTTACGCGACCGCCGCTCCGATATACCCATGCTGACACATCATTTCCTGGGCCGCTATGCTCAGGGATCGCAGATGCAAGTAACTGCCGCGGCGATGAAGAGCCTGTTGCAATATGATTGGCCCGGAAACGTTCGCGAGCTAGAAAATTGCGTGGAGCGCGCAGTGGCCTTGGGCGACCGCCAGACCATTGACGTTTCGGACCTGCCGCCCGCCATTCGCGCCGAGCAATCTGGCACCTCAAGCAGCATCGTGCCGGACGCCGCGGCGCTTTCGACGACCGCGTTAGCCGAAATGGAGCGCATGACAATATTGCGGGTGTTTGAACAGGCCAACGGTGATAAGGCGTTGACCGGCAAAATGCTTGGAATCAGCCGCGCGACCCTCTATCGAAAGCTAAAGCGGTACAACATTCTGGCAAAGAGCGAAGGTGGAATCCCGGAAGCAGGCGCAAAAAGCGCAGGGCAATCTTCGTGAATCCTGGCGGACATCGGCTTTTGCACGCCACTTTCTCGCGGGCAAAAAATGTCAACGCTAGGACACTCCGTGACTTACGCGAGCTTTGAGCTGAGACGCAAACGTTTCAGCGTGAGACGCGCGAACCTGACGCTATCGCTCCGGAGATTTTAACTCTCGTACTTTCTTCACTTTCCAAAAGCACCACCTGTCGTCTCCGCTTTGGAGCACAGCGTGCAACTCTCCCATCGGCACACTTTGTCTTCTTGGCAGTACGTGCGTTTTAGTGTTGCGCGGATGTTCGATTCGCAATGGATCGTGGCGAACGGCGTGGCGGTGTTCCGCGAGAGTCGTGGCGCGGATGAAGCTGCGACACCGCGGCAGCCGTAATTGCGTGGGACACGAGGGAACGTGGGACGGTCTAACGCGACGCAGACAACCGAAGAAATACAGAACTGTGCGGAGCAATTGTCGCGATTTTTTCCGAGCGCGATAGCTCTGCGGCTCCGGGTGCAAGTAACGGCGATTCGACCAGGCCAAGGACGTTTGCGGGAGGCGACGGTGGTGGAATTCGGCGGAACAGAACAAGCCATTTTTCTATCGAAGTTGCCGCTCGAATTCGGTGATCGCGTGAAGGTGGAAAGCTCTGAACGACGCGGTTCGGCTGAGGCCAAAGTGATCGCCGTGCAGTACCACGAAGGGCGCAAGGCCGTAGCTGTCCGCTTCCTGCACGGGCCGTGCGATTGGGTGACTCAGGCGTGAACAAAATGATTACGACGCTCAATCTTTCGGCGCCACCGCGCAGCGAGGGTCTGGCGCAGTGGGAAGAAACGCGTTCCGTCTTCCCGATTTATCTGGCGCTTGCGAAGCAACTAGCCATCGACATTCCGATTGCCCAGGCAAAACGCAACCTGCCCGAAAAGCCGGAAGCGGAGTTATTCACGCAAGTACAAGCGTGGCTCGACGCCATGGATCAACGGGTGCTCGTTCACGAACTGCGGCATCTGTTGCAAATGACCACGTTGAACGCCAGCGAATCCGGACTGCGTGCATTGATCCGGCGCCATCTGCGCAAACCGGCCAAGAACAATGTGGATCGCGACAAGATTGACTTTCTGCTGGTGCAATACTTCGCGTTATGCGCGCCGGCAAAGATTTACCACAAACAGATCGAGCCTGCGGACGTAGCGCTGGTGATGAAGCCGGTGCTCGGCGACGCGCCCGCTGTGCCGCTCGTCTGGTGCGAACCACTCGAGAAAATGATCATGCAGCTGCGCGAACTTCGCAGCCTGGGCGCAATGACAAAAACAGATTTCATCGCACAGGGCCGCAAGGTAAAAGAGGCCGCAGGAACCAGCTTCTACGAAACGTCAGCGCTGCTCGCCTTCATCCGCTTTAACTTTCTTCTGCGGCGCACGTTGATCGAACTGATGCACGCGGATCTCATCGCCATTCGCGCAGCGTTGACGCACCTGGATTCCGCAGGAATCGCGCTAATCGACTGCACGGATGCAGGACTCGGCGCCGCGGAATCATTGGCAAAAATCAAGCAAATGGCAGATGACTGGAAGCAGCCATTTCAAAAAGAATACACGGAACGTTCGGTTACCCAGGCCTTTGAGAAATTGCTGGGGCTGCGGACCGATGTGGACAAGGCGCTAGTCAAATCTGCAGGAAAAGCCAGCATCGCGACGCCGGTCGCGAAGGTGCTGCCAACTCCTCCAGCCGCCGCAACGGCGGCGCCAGACAATGAACGCTCCGCCGAACACGGGGCCGCAAAAATTGATGTTGCGCCGCCGCTGGATTTTGAATTGTGCCTCGAACAGATTTGGGAACAACTGATCGCCACGCCGCCCTCGCGCGGACGTACGATGACCACGGTAAAAGTCGAAGGCGCGCGGATTTTGATGTCGTCGTGGGAGGTCGCCGCATTCGTAAGCGAAGACGGTCCCGCTGCAGAGGATCTGCGGCGCGCAGTGGTAGCGCGCGCGTTGGTAACCACCGCACTGGAATCCGCCAAGTCCACGGGAAATGCCACGGCACTGGATCGTGCGCTGTCCATTGCACGCATCGAAGTGACGCGACTGCAAGAACGCGTGGACGTTGCAAAACAAGCGAAAGATACCGAAGCCGCCGTAAACCTTGGAATTAGCACCAAGCGGCTGCTATCCGCGCTGGACGACGCGGAAAAACTTTAAGAGACCGCAGTGGTTTCGCGGGCTCGTGGATAAATTTTAGGAGCAGTGCTTCCTTGCGAAACGCCAACGTACTGATTCTTACAGATGACGCAGAGTTCGCGCGATTGCTGACGGCCTGCTGGCAAACGGAAAGACAAGCGCCGCGCGTGGCCATTCTGAGCAGTGACCTGTGGCGAGCACACGATGCTCCGCCCCACGATTTGGTGGTGATTGGACCGATGCGCGACGGAAAAGCTCCCGGCATCTTGCGGTCGCTCGAGCCTGCGGCCGCCGTAATTCTGTGCGCACCTGCGGATTCCCGAGAATTAGGGCAGCTTCGCTCCAAATATCCGCGCCTCTTACACGTTCCGTTGCGCGATGATTGGGCGCAGACGCTGATGATGGTCGCTGGAGAATCGCTGCGGCGCACCGAAGCGGTGCGGCTGGCGCGGGAGGCAGAACGCCACGCGCAGCGCAATGAACATCACGCTACGCTCGGACGCTACATGATGGACATGAAACACAGCGTGAATAACGCGCTGACCTCCATGCTTGGGAATGCGGAGCTGTTGCTGCTCGAACCCGGACAGCTATCCGCGCAATCCCTGGCACAGATTAAGACCATCCACAATATGGCGCTGCGCATCAACGAAATCATGCAGCGTTTCTCATCGCTCTCAAGCGAGATGCGGGAGTCTGAGACGGTATCTCAAGCTGAGAATCAGGAAGCGTCGATGCCCACGGGAAGTCGCCGCTAACCGTGCCGGCTTCGCTGCAAACTACTAAGAATCAATAGCTTAGCTTTTGCCGCACCGATGTCAACCGCAGCCCTCTTTCTGGCGGCCCACGTGCACCTCTGTTCTACGGATAAATCTCTGGAGCCACAGGCCGTGCTAAAAAAGGTTCTCATCGTCGACGATTCGCCTGCGCAAGTGAAGATCTTGCATGGGCTTCTCGAGCGCGAAGGCTACTCTCCCATCGATTTGAGTGACCCGCGGCGTGTCGAAGAAACCATTACCAACGAGCGGCCTAAGTTAATTTTGCTGGATGTGGTGATGCCGGAGCGCAACGGCTTCCAGGTCTGCCGAGAACTGAAGCGCAGCAGCGAGTTCAGCACCATCCCGGTGATTCTGGTGACTTCGAAGGATACGCCGAGCGACCGGTACTGGGGCGAGCAGCAGGGTGCGGACGGATACGTGACCAAACCATTTACGCCGGACGAACTGATGCGCGCGGTGAAGAAATTCGTATGAGCCAGGAGTTTCATCTGAAGGCAGTGACTGGCGACGCCGACGCCCCGGATTTGCTGGAGGCGCTTGGGCCGCTCGAGGAGTCATCGCCGGAATCGCAATATTGCGTCTTCCGCAGCGGGCGCGAAAGATTTTGTCTTCCGGTGCTGGACGTCGAAGAAGTGCTCGAATGGCCGCTGCTGACCAAAGTGCCGCTGGGTCCGGCGTATCTGATTGGGATTTTCAATTTGCGCGGCGCCATCGTTCCGCTCATCGACATTGCGATGACCGAGGGCCGGCGCGCAGGACTTTTGCCGAAGCACGTGGTGGTGGCGCTGTTGCCCAGAGGAGACTCTCACGAGGTTATACGCTTGGGGATCGCCGCGGATGAAGTGATTGGCACGTATACGGTCAGCGCGGACGATCTTCTCGACCAAGCGCCGGAAAATGTGCCGCATTGCATTGGAATGTTGCGTCACGATGACCGGCTGGCTTTGCTGATCGACTTGCGGCGACTGCTGGAGGCTTTTCCGGGACCGAGTATCTGAAGAATAGAGTTCTGCCAGGAGCGCACGGTTCGAAAACGGGCTCCGGCCAGTGATTTTTGGAGGAAGGCATGAAATCGCGATTGAGTTCGACAATATGGACGCTGGTTTTGGCGACCGGGAGCGTGTTGGTCGCCGTCCTGTGGATGGCTTATAACGCTGGACGGCAGTCCGGCGGCGCCGGGCTGTTTGAGAGCAACCCGGGTACGACGCTGGTGATTTTTGCGGCGTTGCTGGGGGCGGGAACGGTGACGCTGCTCGCGTGGCAACTGAGCAGCCGCTTCGTTGGTCCGGCGCAGGAGCTGGCGGAATTTTCCGAACGGCTGGCGGCCGGAGACCCTCGCGCACGTGCGGAAGTCGCCACCAGCGATGAGTTTGGCTACATCGCGGACAACCTGAATCGTGCGGTGACGCGCGTTTCGAAAGCCAACAACAACCAGGAAGCCAGCGACTCGCTGCAGCGCAGCATCACGGAGTTGCTCAACGTGATAAATCAAGTGGCGCGCGGCGATCTGACCATGCGCGGCAAAGTGACGAACGACGCACTGGGCAACGTAACGGATTCCATTAACTACATGCTGGATAACTTCATGAAGGTACTCGAGCGCGTTCGCAAAGCGGCGATGGAAGTCACCGCTTGCTCCAACAATATTTTGGTGGCCGCCGACCAAATGCAGGCCGGCGCTACGCAACAGGACCAGGAAATCACGAATACCTCGAGCGCCGTGGAAGAACTGACGGTATCGATGAAACAGGTTTCGAACAACGCCGAAGCCAGCGCTGAAGCGGCACGCCGCGCTTTGGATGCCGCCGAACAAGGCAACCGCGCGGTTCGCGACACGCTCGAAGGCATGCAGCGCATCCGCGCTTCCGTGCAAGCTACCGCCAAGAAGATTAAGTCACTGGGCGATCGCTCACTGGAAATTTCGGAAATCATCAACGTGATTAACGACATCACGGAACAGACCAACTTGCTGGCGTTGAACGCCGCCATCGAAGCGGCGCGCGCTGGAGAGGCTGGACGCGGATTCGCGGTCGTTGCGGACGAAGTTCGTAAGCTGGCCGAACACAGCCGTAGCGCCACCAAGGACATTGCGGCACTGATCAAAGCCATTCAGGCGGAAACAAACGAAGCGGTGGTGGTCATGGAAGAAGGTACGAAGGAAGTGGAAAGCGGCGCCACGCTGGCGGATCAGGCGGGACGCGCTCTGGACGCCATCTCCAACGTCGTGCGGCAGTCTGCCGAACTCGTTCAGGAAATTTCGCTGGCTTCCAAACAGCAAGTGCGCGGCACGGAAGGCGTCGCGCATGCCATGCAGATTATTTCGAGCATTACGCGACAGACCTCCCAGGGAACGCGCGGCACCGTGGCTACGGTTAGTCAGTTGGTCAAACTGTCAGACCAACTGAACGAAGCACTCGCACAATTCCGCGCGGCGAAAGCGGCGGCACAAGCGGGGGAAGAATCGGAACGACTCGTGCCCGCGGGCGCCAGTCGATAGAGGATCACTTCCGCATCCGGAGTAGTCCGTAGTCCGGGTGACGGCGTGAGCACGATGAGTCCAACCCAGGGAATAGTGCCCGGTCTGAGCGAACACGAGTTGAGCGAGATCCGTATGCTGATTGAAGAGCGCACGGGAATTTGCTTCGACGCGTCACGCGCGCGATTTCTGACTACGCGCGTGGAGGAACACCTGCGCGAGAAAGGCTTCGAGCGCGGGACAGACCTGCTGCGCGCGATGCGCAAGAGCAATCTGGAATACGAAACGTTGCTCGAACGGCTTTTGACGCAGGAGACCAGCTTCTTCCGGTATCCCGGCGTGTACGAGGCGTTTGAAAAGCGCGTGCTTCCCGAGTTGCACGTAAAGAAATTTTGGACCAACCCGCGCACGTTGCGGATTTGGAGCGCGGGCTGTTCGACGGGCGAAGAGCCTTATTCGATTGCCATGACCGTCAGCGACTCTGGCTCCTTCGCGGATTCCTGGAATGCGGAAATTCTAGCCACCGATGTTGGCAGGCTGGCGCTGAAGCACGCGGAACGTGGCCTGTATACAGGACGCGGCGTGAACGGGTTGAGCGAGAAACAACTGGCCACGTACTTCGCCGCGACGGGCTCCGGGCAGCAAGTGAAATCACGGCTGCGAAAAATGATCACGTTTGCGCAGATGAATCTGGCGGCCGCGGTTTACGTTGGGCGCATGGACGTTATTTTTTGCATGAACGTGATGATCTATTTTTCCGAAGAACGGCGCCGCGCGCTGGTGCAGCGCTTCTACGAAACGCTCGAGCCGGGTGGTTACCTTTTCCTCGGCCACTCTGAATCAATTTCTAAAATGCCGGTCAAGTTTCAAGCCATCGTGTTGAACGATTGCATTTTGTACCGCAAGCCCACGGCAGAAGAAGCGCTGAAGGCCGGGCTCGTGACGGAGGGTCGCGCGTGAACACGCCGGACCGCGAAGCCGTCGAGCTCTTCTTGCAGGAAGCTGCCGAGCACTTGCAGCATCTGCGCGAATACGTCGGAGTGCTGCAAGACCACGATCCGCGTCGTGAAGACATCGAGCGGCTGTACATCTCCGCGCACACGCTCAGCGGTACCTCCGCAAGCTATGGTTACCCGCGATTTTCGGAAGTTGCGGCAAAGCTCGCGCACGTTTTCCAATATGCGTTGAACGCTTCGCTCGGCGACGATCTGCATGGCCCACTGACCGAGTTTATGTCCGACGGCATTTCGCTGCTGGAAACCGATTTGCTGGAAATCAGCGATACCGGAAACGAGACGCTCGACGATATCGCGGCCTTCAAGGACCGCTACCGCTTCGCTTTCCCGCCGGAATCGCCGCGCGCCAGCTTCCCGGAGCTTGCCACCTACACGCAGCAGGATGCCGCTTCCAGTATTCCGCCAGAGCTGGAAGCTGCCGCGGAAACCGGATCCTATTTTGATTCGCTGCCCGCAGACGAGGAAGTAGCTGACGAAATTCTGGAATTTTTCCAGCCCGAAGCCGAGGAACACCTGCAGATTGTCAGCGATTGTCTGATTTCTTTGGAAGGATCCAATAATCCGGAAGAAATCAACAAACTGTTTCGGGCGATTCACACCGTCAAAGGTTCCGCCGCGCAAGTTGGACTAAAGCGGCTCGGCGCCATCGCGCACCGCGTGGAAGATTTAATTGGCCGTTTGCGTGACGGTGAGATTGAGCCATCGCCATCGGTCGTCGATATTTGTCTCGAGTCCGTGGACATCCTCAAGAAAACCCTGCACCGGCAATGGACGGATGAAGTCGAGACACGCACGGCGGTCGATTCCCTGCTTGGTCGCATTGCGGAATTCGCTCCCATGGATGCTGAAGAGCTCGAAGCGACCATTGATGCGGAAGCTGCGTTGGCAAAAGACCCGCCAGAAACAGGAACGTCGGCGGTACAGACGCACGCTGCGACTCCTGCGCCTGCCAAAAAAGCGGCCAAAGCCGCACCTGCAACTCAGGCGAAATCGGTTCGCATCGCTCTCGAGCGGCTCGACCGTATGATGAACACCGTTGGTGAGCTGGTGATCAATCGTACCCGCATGGTCGGTCGCGTGGACGAGCTCGAGAAATTGGTGGATACGCTCAGTTTTTCCAAGGAACGGCTGCAGGGGAAAGTGGCGGAATTCCAGGACAAATACGAATACACGCGCATTAATGCCGCAAAGAACAACCATGGCCCGTGGAATTCCAACAACGCGCCCGAAATGCTCAACAGCGTGGCCGCCGGTGATACCTCGTTCTGGTCAGAATTTAGCGATTTAGAAATGGACCGTTACGACGATTTCAGCATTTTGTCGCGCTCCATGGCGGAAATTTCTGCGGACGTCAATGAAGTGCTGTCGCAATTGCAGGGGTTCATCGGCCGCGTGGAAGGCGACATCGACGAATTCACGAAGTTAGCGCACCACCTGCAGGACGAATTCACGGCAGCGCGCATGGTGCCCATCGGAACTCTTTATTCGCGCCTTTCACGGGCAGTTCGCGACGCCGCAAAGTCTTCGGGCAAAGACGTGGACCTCGATCCCTCCGGCAGCGAGACGGAACTCGACAACAATATTATTCAACAAATCTCTGATCCCCTGGTTCACCTGGTTCGCAACTCTGTGGCCCACGGAATTGAACGCGCGGAAGACCGCGCCGCCAGTGGCAAACCTCTGACCGGCAAAGTTTCTCTGCGCGCCTACCATCGCGGCAATCACATTTATATCGAAGTGGAAGACGACGGCCGCGGCATCGATTACCAGCGCGTCAAACAGAGCGCCGTCGAGCGCGGTTTGGTGTCCACGGAAACCGCCGACCGGCTCTCCGAACGCGATCTGCGCGAGATGCTCTTCCATCCCGGCTTTTCCACTGCGTCGGTAAAAACCGAACTGGCAGGCCGCGGTGTCGGCCTAGACGTGGTGCGCGCCAACCTGAACGCGTTAAACGGCGAAATCGAAATTCATAGCGTCGCTGGTCAGGGTACGAAGTTCACGCTGAAAGTGCCGCTGACACTGATCATTTCTCCGGCGCTCTTTGTGCGTTGCGGGGCCGCGAGTTTCGCTCTGCCTCTCGGCGTAGTAGAAGAAATTCGCAGAATACGCGCTGATGAGATTGAAGACGTCGGCGGCAAACTGTTGACCAAGATTCGCGATGTCGTCACCGAAGTGATTCGTCTGGACAACTACCTTGGACTGCCGCCGCTGGAATCAGTTAACGGCTACTTCCACATGGTAGTGGCCAACGCCGGCGACCATCAAATCGGTCTGGTCGTCGAGGAAGTTCTGGGCAAAGATGAAATTGTAATTAAAAATCTCGGCGATTACCTGCGCCGCGTAAAGCTTTTTCCCGGAACGACCATTGCTCCCGACGGCAGTTTGATTTTACTAATAGATCTGAACCGTATGGTCGCAACAGAACTCGGCGATCGCCGTGCCCTGCAAGCGAGCGCCAGCGCGGCTCGCGTCTTCGCGCCTGGTTCCGCGGCGGTAGCCCGCGGCACGATCCCGATGGAAGCGATCGACAAGGTGCAGCAAGAGCGTCTGATCATCGTCGCGGACGACTCCATCAGCGTGCGCAAGTTCGTGGGACGCATGCTCGAGAAGAACGGCTATCGTGTGAAGTTGGCGGCCGACGGACTGGAAGCCGCGGAACTAGTCGCGCAACACGGTTGTCATTTGGTGGTAACAGACCTCGAAATGCCGCGCATGACTGGCTACGAACTGATGGCGCAACTTCGTCAAGGCGGCTCGACGCGACGCATTCCTGTGCTGGTGGTGACTTCTCGTGCCGGAGCCAAACATCGCAACCGTGCGATGAAAGAAGGCGCTGCCGCATTTTTAACCAAGCCTGTACAGGAAGATCAGCT
>Ga0182024_10021562_pt1 | contig 11684 bp, 13 predicted proteins | sample P32metaG_FD_120480 | JGI IMG/M metagenome (GOLD analysis project Ga0182024, IMG submission 120480) | Permafrost microbial communities from Stordalen Mire, Sweden - P3-2 metaG (Illumina Assembly) | ecosystem: Environmental > Terrestrial > Soil > Wetlands > Permafrost | place: Sweden: Stordalen... | reverse complement strand
GGGCCGGTCAGCTTGCTTGACGGGAACTCCTGACGTTAAAGTCGTTCAGACTCCACCAGATTTACGGGGAGCCAGCCCATTCTTCCCAGAAGCAGACTTGTAGGCGAAGGCAGACGCAGAAGATATAAGGCGGAGTCCCAGCTCCGCCTTAAGGATCTATGCGTGCGCTGGGTTGGCCTTGCCGTGATGTTCGATATGGGCCTTGGCCGCTGCAGCCGCGTGGTCCATTGCGTGTAGGTGGTGACCGTGAGCTAACTGCGCGTGGTGGGCTGCCGTTTCGTGTTTGCCTGCTTCGTGGTGTTTTGCGGCTTCCTTATGATGTCGTGCCGCGTGTTCGTGATGCTCTGCTGCCTTATGATGATGCTCTGCTGCCTGCTTTGACATAATTCTCCCTCTCATTTGATCGATGGATCGGCCAACAAACCTGCCGTTTACTGCAGGCGAATCCTAGACTTTCTCAAGGTTTTATATCTGTTCACTTTTATACAAGTAAGTTTCAAACCAGTCTTCTTGTCAGTAACCTGAAACCCCCGAGGGGATTGCATCGCGCCAGTGACCGTCAATTTCCGCACTTCCGAAAGCAACAAATAAGACTTGAAAGTGTCGCTAAGTGAACAGATATCCGTTCTCGTTTTCCCTAATATGGTGTCTGGGAGAAGTGAGGTGACTCTTCTGCGGACGAGCCAACCAGCTTCGTCTGACTTGGGAGGATTAAAATGGACACCATATTGATCGTGCTTCTCGTTTTGTTTTTGCTCGGCGGTGGGGGCTGGGGATATTCTCGGTGGCGCCGTAACTAGCGGCCAGGGCTGCGGTTGCGGTATGAACAAAAAACTCCGAAGTGAAGCCGCTCTGGCGAGCGTTACCAAAGAAAGGCCAAGGCTTGATTGGCCGCGTCCGCGGGTAAAATATTGGCAAGAAGAGTTCACTGCCATTTTGAAAAATGTGCAAAAGTGTGCAGAAATCTTCAGGTCAAACTTCTAGAGTCCCCAGCAAAGGTACGGTGCTCAGCCGAAGGGGGCAGACATGAGCGACACACGATCGGGATGGCAGGATTACTATGTGGAAGCGTTCCTGGAGACAAATTCGCTGAACCTTGTAGGGCGGCTTGCTGCCGCAGAAAAAGCCATCCTTTTGCGCACAAAAGAACTGCGTGGCAATGTAGGCGGACCGGCAGAGCGCCAGGCGATAGCAGATGCTCTAAATGGATTGTCTGTTCTTAAGAGAGAGATTAATACTCCGATTGGAATCAAAGTGAACAAAGAGCCTGACCTCGGCAAGGCGCCGAGCTTACTCTAGCTAACGAAATTCCAATACTGAGGGCTTAAGGACGGTTAGGTTGTCTTTTGGTCGGCATTGCTTTCATCACCAATACATCCGCCAAACCTTTGTGAAACGCAACCTTGCTAAGGGTGCACATTTCATTGTTGGAGACGAATTTCTTCCAAATCATGTGTTAACCAACAAGGAAGAGCGCGCAGATGCTCTGTTACGCTACCATGGCCATATTATCAACAAAGCGAAATCGGAAAATCATCCTGTTCTAGTGCAGCTGGAAAATGAGGCACTAGAAGCTGGTCTCAAGGATCAAGGTGACTTCAAACTTTCGTGTGACCAATATGAAGAATATTTAAGTAAGGCGGGATTGAGGTTCGCTAATCCGACAAAAATCGGGCCTCAAAAGCCGCAAAACGTTGGTGGCATTTATGTGTACAGCATTAATTTACCCGCGAACTCGGATTGATCCTAATCAAATCCCCAAGAAAAGCCGAATTCGCAAGAGCCGGAGCCCAGTCGCATTGAAACGCCCAGCTCCTAGAATTTACACAAAGATCGTCTAGGACCGGGAAGGAAAGACGGCGAGATCGGCGAGCCGATACGGGTGCAGCGCCTCAAATTCTTGAGAGAGATCTGCCTAGAAAATCAGGCTGTGCGCTGCTTACACACTGCGGCGATCCCATGTCGTGCAAGTTTCTCGACAGCTTCTTCTCCATCCAGATATCTTGCCGGAGCTGTAGAATGCGTCCAAGATCCGCCAGTTTTGAGTGGTCTCATAGGCTGCGGGTCCTTGGCAAGCAGGGCGGAGGCCAATGCCTTGATGACAAACCAGTGCTGCTCGACCAGACGCTTGGAACGGTTCTGTAGCTTGACGTAGACCAGCATTGGATTCTCGCCTGCCAGGTACTCGGTTGAAAAGGTCTTCATGATTTTCCAAGATTGAATATGGTCACAGTACATCACAGGTCCATTTGCATCTGGGCCGGGACACGGGCGCTCCTCACAAAAGCGCTTCTCGGCCCAGTACCCAGCCTCAGACGAAAGAATAACTGCTTCCCGCGAAGGATCAGAATCTTCAGGCTGCGTGCAATAGACGGCAACGCCCTCGCCACATGAATCAATCATAAGGCCGTCTGGGCGAAGCGTCTGCCCCAGTACTGCCGCGATTGCGATGTGACCCGCCTCATGGTAAGCGGCGCACTCAATCCTCATTTCCACAAGCGCCTTATCGTTCGTTGTCCCTGCGTCCATTTTTGATTGCGGCAGAATAGCACGGCCCTGGCCCGCGAGTGACCAAGTCCCTCTGTTCGCAACGACAGCATGACTGTAAGCTATACATCGTGGAAGACAAAATCCCCTTCGGCCACCTGGAAATACATCAGGCCCAGATAGAGGAAGTGTACCGAGATATCGTCAGAGTTCCGGAGAGTGACCGCGTTGATTCGCACGGACGACCTATTGAAGAAGGGCGCATATGCAAGATCAAAACTGGCTCAAAAGAAACATACGTCATTGTGCGCGGGGCAGTTTCTTTATCCCTGGTCAAGAATTGTCGCTCTAATTCTTCTGTAAAGCCTTTCGCGTAATTCTTCCGGAGTTTCCCAATCAATGTGATTTTTGTGGTTCGTGTCGAAGTGAAGTTTTCCAATCTCATCTTTGCGGCAACACCAAATCACTTTGCGACCCAGCCCCATTGCAAATCCAGCCTCGTAGTAAACGCCAAGCCGCTGCCCGGTGAAGTCGGCAACCATGAACTGTGAATTTCTAATTTCGGCGATGATCTCGTCGGGTATTTCGTTATTGTGTTCTTTCTGGTCGATCCGAATCGGTGTGCAACCTGCTCTCACAATTGCCGGTTTGATACCGTTTTCATAAGCGGCGCGCGTCTTATCTGAAAACCACATAGCCACAAAACACTGTCCTGGTATCCCGCCAGCTTGCGGAAGCGGCTGAACGTGTTTCCATCCCTCCATGGTCAGTGTCAGGTAGAATGGCTGCGCGTCGTTTCTACCTGCTCGGGATATTAGTTCCTGTTTCTCCAACCATTCCAAGTACCAACTGAATTCGTTTTCGTTGTAGCAATCGATTAGAGTGAAATCAGTCTTCAAGAAGAATTCGGCGGCCTTCCGTGGCCTGCCCGCTGCTCTCTTGGAGATGACGCGAAGCAAATGCTCCTGATTATCGACGATTCTTGTGTTGGTGTGAGGTCGGGCTAGGTCCGCAGCATTCTCGGCGGTAATTCGGATAGGTTGCCCGCTTTCTGAACCCTGACGAGCCGCACACGACAGCGGGTTTATGACCTCCGGCGCCCACCGATGGTTCCGTTCGATTAGTTCCTTGAGCGCTTCGTAAATACCACAACGCGGACACGTAATGACTTGGGCAAGACCGTCCTTGCTGATTTCAAAACGCACGTCTGATTTCGGCCAATCACAAATTGCGCAATTGTTTGGATCAGACGCCATTCTTTGAAACTCCGTTTCGGAGGTGGCACAGGTACGCAAGCCGCAGCACGTACCCATTTCATTCGCGGAGTTTACCGCTTACAACCGAGAAAGCAAAGGAGCTTGGAATTCGCAGGCTTGAGGAAGGTCAAAAGCGAACGAAGATCTGCTAGGGGCGAGCCACTGAAGCACGGGTTCAGACAATTCCAAATAACTGTATCTGGATAGCGGAATCTCAAGATTGTGAAAGCTCCCCGGTTAATATTTTCGCATAAGGCCGTTGCATCTTTCTAGTGACCTCTATCTCGACGGATGTTTGGGGAACTGCTTGCGCGGCTGGACCCGTACTGATATACAAGCTGGCCGAGAGATAACGAGTGACTGAACTTATTTGGGATGGGAAGTACAAGGACGGCAAGAAGCAAGGGCCGGTGCGGATCGCGCTCCCGTTTCAAACCATTGAGACGGTCAATGAGAGCACACAAGACCGGAGGCGGAATCTTGAGCTTTTTGCGAGTGGACGGGATTCGGAATGGCGCAACCGTCTGATCTGGGGAGATAAGAAGTACGTTCTGCCCTCACTTCTCCCAGAATTTGCAGGCAAGGTAAACCTCATTTACATCGACCCGCCGTTCGATACTGGCGCCGACTTCTCATTCACCGCAACGATTCCAGAACATCCAGACGGGCGCGAAAGCGAGTCCATTGAATTCACAAAAGAACCGTCGCTAATTGAGCAAAAGGCGTATCGCGATACTTGGGGTCGCGGGCTCGATTCATATCTCGACTGGTTTTACGAGTGCGCAGTTTTGCTTCGCGAGCTCCTGTCTGAGGACGGCTCTCTTTACGTCCATACTGATTGGCATGTCGGCGACTATGTCAAAGTAATCTTAGACGAGGTTTACGGAGCCGACAGATGCTTAAACGAGATTCGATGGAAACGAATCTACTCTCATAGCGATGCGAATAGGTTTGGAATTGTCGATGACACACTCCTCTTTTACTCTAAGACCGACAGATACACTTTTACGAAGCAGTACCGACCGCATTCGGAATCGTACTTAAAGTCTCATTACGGGCAAATCGACGAGCGAGGAAGAACTTTCCGGCTTGTTACTCTTTCCGGCGCAGGGCCTGGTCCATCTCGTCGGTTCGGAGAGAAACTCATTGCTCCACCGAAGGGTCGCCACTGGGCGTGGTCTCAAGACCGGATCGACAAAGGGTTAGAGTCAGGCAAGATCGTGTTCGCGGCGACCGGCCAGCCGAACATCAAACAATATCTGGACGACACTCAAGGAACCGTAATCCAAACCATCTGGGATGACATTCAACCAGTGAATCCAATTTCATCTGAACTCACTGGATACCCGACCCAGAAGCCAGAATCATTACTTCAGCGGATCATAGGAGCTTCGTCCAAAGAAAACGACCTCGTTCTCGATTGCTTTGTCGGCAGTGGAACCACGGCAGTTGTCTCCGAAAAAACAAATCGTCGATGGATTGCTTGCGATCTGGGACGATTTGGCATTCACACCACTCGGAAGAGGCTCCTCGATATTCCAAATGTCAGGCCATTCGTTGTGCAGAACCTTGGGAAATATGAGAGGCAGGCATGGCAGGTAGCGGAGTTTCCCGCGAACGGCAAAGATCACCTGGAAGAGCAGCGGGAGCGTGAATCAGCCTACCGCAAGTTCATCTTAGACCTCTACCACGCGACACCGATATCAGGGCATGCGTGGCTACACGGAACGAAGAGCGGGCGAATGGTGCATGTAGCAGCAGTGGATGCACCTGTGACGCAGGCGGACGTAAAAACCATCGCACGTGAGGCGTGGAAGGCTATTGGTGCCGGAATGGATTCTCCAACAAAAGCAAGCGTGGACATTCTGGGGTGGGAATTTGCGCTGGAAGTGAACGAGCTTGCAAAGAATGTTGCGGCTGAATCCCGCGTTGACGTTTCCTTTAAGAAAATTCCCCGCGAGGTATTGGACAAAAAAGCTATCGAGCAGGGTGACGTGCGATTTTTTGAGCTTGGTGCCTTGTCGGTCGGTGTGAAGCAGAAATCACGCGACGTTAATCTCAAACTCGCGGACTTCATCATACCGACGGATGACATCCCTGAAGAAGCGCGGAAAGCTATCAAACATTGGAGCCAGCTTGTCGATTACTGGGCGGTAGATTGGGATTACAAGAACGATACGTTTCACAATCAATGGCAAGCCTACAGAACCCGCAAAGAACCCAAGATTGAGCTTGAGACCAAGTACGAATACAAAGAACCTGGAAAGTACCAGGTCGTCGTCAAAGTGATCGACATTCTAGGAAATGACACGACCAAGACACTCGAAGTTATTGTGAAGTGAGATAGCCCAGCCATGCCTCGCAAAAAGAAAGAATCCGCTCCACCGTCGCAAACGGATCTGCTGGATATCACAGCAAAATTGAAAACCGCGCCTTGCGTGCCTGCCCTTCGCGAAGCAGTAAAAGCGTGGAAGGCAGGGGGCTACAAGGGAACAACTGACACAACCCGCATCTTGCTTAATCACTGGTTCTATACGGATCATCGCCTGTCAACCGGTTTGCCGTTCAAATATCACGCTTCCCAGCAGGAGGCGATTGAAACGCTCGTTTTCGTCTGGGAATTCCAGAAAATCCGAACGCGCAAGGGGCTTTTAGAACGGTTCGCACAGGACCTCCGCGATCTTCGACTTCCACCGTTCGATGAGTTCGCCCGATACTGCATCAAGATGGCGACTGGCAGCGGCAAGACAAAAGTCATGGCCCTAGCCGTGGCCTGGCAGTTCCTCAATGCGATGCGGGAGCAAGACGCCATCGCCCAGGACTATGCGAAAACCTTCCTCGTTATTGCACCCAACGTAATCGTTTTGGATCGTCTGAAGACTGATTTTTCCGGGGCGAGGATCTTCAAAAATGATCCCGTCATTCCCAAAGAACTCGGCATATTCTGGGACGACTTCGATTGTGTAATGCGGGATGACGGAGAAAAATCCCATGCTGAAGGGACTCTCTTCCTTACGAATATCCAGCAGTTGTACGAACGACCCAATCGCGCGAATGAAGATGAACCTGACGCGATGACGGCGGTACTTGGGCAGAAGCCACCGGCGAAGAATCTGAAAATGACAGATTTTGGGGACCGCATCGCACTTCGTTCAGGAAAATTGCTCGTTATCAACGATGAGGCGCATCACACGCACGATGAAGAGAACGAATGGAACAATGTGATTCGCCGATTGCACCTAAAAACACCGATTGATGCTCAATTGGATTTTTCAGCGACGCCGCGCTTTCAGAAAGGTGCGATTTTTCCTTGGACGATTTCAGATTACCCTCTTAAGCAGGCCATCATCGACGGAATCGTCAAGCGGCCCGTTAAAGGGCTCACCCGGATTGAGGAGGCCAAATCTGACCACGCGAGCGTAAGGTACAGAGCGTATCTGGTCGCAGGCGTCGAACGCTGGCGCGAATACCACGAGCAGCTAAAACCGCTCAAAAAGAAACCAGTTTTGTTTCTGATGCTAAACGGAACGGACGAGGCCGACGAGGTGGCTGAATGGTTAAGGACAAAGTATCCCAAGGAATTTGGCGGTAACCGCACACAAGTGATTCACACGAAGAACAACGGGGAAATCAAAGAAACCGACCTTGAGGAAGCTCGAAAAGCCGTTCGCGATGTTGATTCGGACGACAGCCCTATCAACGCGATTGTCAGCGTTGTCATGCTTCGTGAAGGTTGGGACGTGAAGAATGTAACCGTGGTCGTGGGTTTGCGCCCCTTCACAGCCAAAGCCAACATCTTGCCGGAGCAAGCAATTGGACGCGGGCTCCGGCTGATGTTTCGTGATGATCCGGGTGGATACACCGAGCATGTTGACATTATCGGAAATAAGAAATTTTTGGATTTCGTTGACGATCTTGAAAAGCTCGAAGAACTGAAACTGGATACATTCGAAATTGGCAAAGACAAACTCCGAATTATCACTATTCTGCCCCTGGAAGACCGCAAGGAATTCGACATCGGTCTGCCCCTACTCACGCCGTCTCTCGTGCGGAAAAAGAGTTTGGCCGAAGAAATCGCCGGGCTCGATGTGATGGCCTTCAAGGCCGCGCCCTTGCCGATGAGCGAAGACGACCCACGCTCGAAGACTTTCACTTACGAAGGCTACGACATCATTACGCTAAAGAAGGAATTTGAGCGCCAGTACACCATCCCTGAACCGCAGACTGCCCAGGAGGTTATCGGCTATTACGCTCGCCGGATTGCGGAGGCCGTGAAGCTTCCGGCGCAATTCGCAGCCTTGGCTCCCAAGGTGCGGGAGTTTTTCGAGCAGAAGGCGTTCGGGCAGCCCGCAGACTTGAACGACCGGAAGATCGTGAAAGCGATGAGTACGACGGTGGCACATTATGTCTGTGTGGATGTTTTCAAGAAGGCTCTGCAAGCCTTGACGATTGAGGAGCAGAAGCCACAGTTGCTCGAACCAGCGCGATTGCTCTCTGCTTGTCAGCCATTCCCGTGGTCAAGACCTGTGTGGGAAGGCCAGAAATGTATCTTCAATCTCGTGCCGTGTGACAACGATTTTGAACGGGAGTTTGCAAAGTTCCTCGATAGTGCGACAGACGTGAAAGCTTTTGCAAAACTGCCTCGTGCTTTTGGCTTCACAATCGAATACACAGATACAGCGATGAACTTGCGTAACTATGAGCCGGATTTTGTTGCGGTGGATAAGGTGGGAACTAAGTGGCTTCTCGAAACGAAGGGCCAAGAAAACGTGGATGTACTTCGCAAAGACCTCGCCGCGATACGGTGGTGTGAAACTGCGTCAAAGCTGACAGAAACCAAATGGAAATATGTGAAGGTGCCACAAAAAGAATTTGAGTGCTTACAGCCTACGCGGCTGTCTGACCTTCTCGCGTTCAGTCCATCGCTCTTTGAAGATAGCAAGTAGCGCGTTCAAAACTCGAAAGTGGATCAGTACCTGCGGTACTTCCGTACCATTTTCAAATCTCATTTCATGGCGTAGGCTATTCCCAGTATCAAGAGAGGGCGTTTAGTTTACGTCCCGGCAACCGAGCCAGAGAAAAGGCCACGGTGCCAGCCTCCAGAAGTTGGAGGGATGCGGCCTGTAGGGGGCAAAAACCCACCTTAGCCTTTCCCCAACGAAGCAATTCTTCTGGTGGCTTTCTCTTGTAGCTAAGGAGAAACCATGAGAAACGCATTTGACTCCTTACACCAATGTGGTGTATGTTTGATGCATGAGCATGCACCGCACAAACGTCAATCTTCTTCCACGCCAGATGAAGCGATTGGAGTTTGAATCTAAGAAAACGGGTAGTTCTGTCGCGGAGTTGATTCGGCGGGCGATAGACACAATGTACCCAGAGAAGAAATAAAGAAGCAAAACGGGACGCCGAGCGGTTCGAGCCGCTAGACGCCCCTGACCACACACAACTCTCATTGGAGGAGAGTTCGCATGGCTACCCGCAAGTTACCGCATCACAATTCATCAAGCAAGAAGTTGTGCGAATGTGGCTGTGGTCGAGCCACTGCGATTGCCAAACTGAGCGATGCTCGACGCGGGCAGATCAAAGGCCAACCTGTTCGGTTCCTGCGAGGCCATCGCCGCCGCACGTTTGAAGTGCCATCCATCAATTCTAATCCAACGGATTTATGTATGTGCGGATGCGGGCAGCCTGCGCCCGTCGCAAAGACGACTGCCATGAGGCGCGGTGTTGTGAAGGGGCAACGTCTGAGGTTCATCCATGGACACAACGCGAAGATAAGGACCACACATGGTCACGCGCCTCGCGGGCATCGGTCGCTCACATACACGAGTTATACGGACATGCGGCGAAGATGTACCAATCCAAATTGCCCGAAGTGGCCAACCTATGGTGGCGCGAATCCTCCCGTGGGGTTTTGTTCGGGTCTAGCGCTGTTCGTGTCATTTCTGGAGCATCTCGGTGAACGCCCTGCGGGCGGGTATTCGCTCGGCAGATATTTGGACTCTGGAAGTTACCGTTGCGGTGGATGCGAGGAGTGTACCGCCAAGGGCTGGATACGAAATTGTGAGTGGCAAACAACGAAAGAGCAAGGCTACGAAAAAATGGGTCACACCACGATGCTGCGGTTTCGGAAAGCGTTTGGGCATCAAGGAGTAAGCCTGCGGACGAATCGAGATGGGAAATTGTTAACTGTGTCGCGAAAACAAAAGGAGAAGGTAGCATGACAAATACAATCGAAGCTCGGATAGTTTCTAACAAGCATTTCGCAGACCACCTACGCGCGAGGCTCTTGCGGAGGGCGTGTCCTGCAGCACGAGAACTTCTCGCCACCCTTACCGATGAACAGCTAGTTGATATTTACTTGGCGAACGAGAAGCAAGGCAGAGAGCACGTGGCAAAACTTCGGGCGGAGCGAGTGGTGAGCGCATGAGAAGTGCCGACCCCACGCTCCAATGGATGATTGACCACGGGCTCCCGCTAACACGGGAAACGTATCTCTATGTTTTGTATTTCGGACAGGTCCCCGAGGACACAAGCGAGGTTCAATTTCCTGAAGAAATCTTGCGAGCGGAAGCAACCGCAAACGGAATGATTTGGATTGGGTCTGGGACAATTTTTCGCGTACCGCAGACAGAAGAAGAAAAGCGCAATTGGGCGGAAGTCATTCAGCCTCTGCTTTTCGAGACTGAGTTAATATCGATGCCTGTGTCGCGGTGGGTCAATTGACGTTCGAGAATGCTGCTGCAGAGATTCGCAAGTGCGCTCCGCCAGGCGCGGTGACTCTCGTTTCTTACGGCTGGTTAAAGTTTGCGATGGATTGCGGCATTGACGTGTGGGACTACGCGGAGACTTATAGCCTGCAGGCCGTGATCCGCGACCACGGGTCCCCGGCGCAGAAGCGGAGATTGCAAGAAGAGCTATTTGCCGGACGATGGGCTAGTGAATTCCACCGCCCGCGTTCCATCCCAGACCCACCACGCAGGGGAAGCTGAAACGCAGCCCGATGGGCTTGATTGGAAGCTCTGGATCATTGTAATTCTGTGGCTGATCCTACGGGCCCTAGCGCGAGAGGACTGAGTTCGTAGGTCAACGGGTGTTTAAGCGGTTTTGTTTTAGGCTGCGTTGGGCGAGACTGCTATTGCTGTGGGAAGTTTCGTGCTAGATCGGAATAAAGGTGGTGTCCTAATTTGGCTTGCGGCATGGGAAGGTTGAAGCGAGAATAGCACCGACCAATCCGGATGCGTCGTGCTTACGGTCGTCGGGATACACCATCAAGTCCGATCCCATTTTCATTTTGACCGCTAGCTCGATGGCGGAGGCGGAAAGATCGTCCGGAATACACGGACGCCCCCCTTGTGTCTTTCCATCGGCGATGCTCATCCCCAGAGAAATCCCCTGCGTGATTCCCAAAAGGTAAAATCGGCATGCTGCCTTGGATTCTGCACTAGAGCCAATACAAATCTCTTGAAGGTCTCCAGCCGTCATCGCCCCGTCGTCAGCAGAAGCGCGTTTCGATTGGTTCACACCTACGATTGTCGAGCAGCAGAGTGTTAACAAGAGCAAAGCCGTTGAGCGCATTGGAAACCCCTTGAAACTCCGGAATTCACCGCGAGATACCGTGCTAACACATGACTGCGCTGTATCCTAGCACGGCTGGAAAGTATCATGTGTTTTCGCCGCTTCTAAAACCTGGCGCACGCGTCCCGTCCTTTCAGCAAGTTACAGAGAGAATCAAGGTGCGGTTTTTGCCGCAGCATTCGGAGAGACTGTGCTGTGACAAGGCACATTTGAAGTAGCACTTCACTTGTCCGGTTTGCGCGTTAATCAGGCATTAGATCAGTTTGTCCTCGTTGACTTGCTTTCTGGTGCAACCTAAGATGGCCCGAAATGCCAGAGTCCTCGCCTATTATCGGGCGAACCATCTCGCACTACCGCATC
>Ga0182024_10021561_pt1 | contig 11684 bp, 11 predicted proteins | sample P32metaG_FD_120480 | JGI IMG/M metagenome (GOLD analysis project Ga0182024, IMG submission 120480) | Permafrost microbial communities from Stordalen Mire, Sweden - P3-2 metaG (Illumina Assembly) | ecosystem: Environmental > Terrestrial > Soil > Wetlands > Permafrost | place: Sweden: Stordalen... | reverse complement strand
CGTCAATGCCCCGAAAGGCACAACGCTCTGGTCCGACCACAGGAGCGCGACACGGCTGTTAATGCTGGTCCGCAGCCGGTCAAACGGATGCAGAACTTGATTGGTCTGGACGGAAATCCAAGCCGCAGCGCCGCCCGAACAAACCTCCACCGCGCCTTGAAATCCGAGGATTCGGATTTCGTTTGCGGGCTGGCCGCCTTGGGCGGTGGAAATTCCGCCCCAAGCCGCGACACAGGCCAAAATCACAATCCCGAAGCTTTTCTGAATAATTTTATGCGCCGTGTCCAAGCAGTTCTCCGTATCATTTATTATTACATTTCATATGCAGGGCGGACGGAGGTTATTCATTTATTTCTTGTTTGCCAACAGCGGCTTGAACCTGCATTACTTAACTTGTGGCCCAACCAGCCGATGAATTGATTCCGACGCGCACGACGCTGCTTGAACGCCTCAAAAACTGGCAGGACGATTCAAGCTGGCGGAATTTTTTTGACACTTACTGGAAGCTCATCTACGGCGTCGCCCTCAACGGCGGCTTGACGAAGGAGGAAGCCCAAGATGTCGTGCAGGAAACGATGCTCACCGTTGCTAGGCAGATGCCGAACTTCAAGTATGACCGGAAAATGGGATCGTTCAAGTCATGGCTTCTGAACACAACCCGTTGGCGCATGGCCGACCAGTTTCGCAAGCGCTCGGTTTTGTCCGTTTCCCATCCGTCTTCAGATGACGCCGAAAACCAGATCCCTGCCAAAATGATTGACCCTGCAAGTCCGGACATGAACGCGCTATGGGATGCTGAATGGGAGAAAAACCTGCTGGACGCCGCAATCACCAGGGTCAAGCGCCGGATTGAACCTCAAAAATATCAAATCTTCGACCTTTGCGTGAACAAGGAATGGCCGCCAAAAAAAGTCGCAAAAACTTTTTCCATCCCCATCGCCCAAGTCTATCTTGCCAAGCATCGGGCAACCGGAATGATCAGGGAAGAAATCAAAAAAATGGAGATGGAGTGAACCAATCATCTGCCATGCTCAATTTCAAAACGCCTTAGGTTTTGAAATATCCCAACGCCACAATTCCCGCCTTGCATTTTTGACCATTGCAGGAAATCCAAGCGAAGACCGGACTCCAGATTTCAACCACCAGACTTCGGCGGCAATTCATCCGATGCTTTTGCCATTTCGTCCACGATTTTTTTGAACTCGGCAAGCCCGGTCGAGGGGATGATGATGATGTTGCGTCGTCCGCCAACCTCTTCCGTGATGCGAAGAAAACGCCCGCGCGGATTTTCCTTGAGGATGAACGAAAAAAATTTCCGCTCGATCTGGATCTCTGCGCTCTTGAGCGTGTCTTCAACAACCGGCACTCTGGGTTGTGAGTATTTTGGCGCGCCGTATCCCTGGCTTTGGTAGGGACGCTGGCCGTAAGGCGATGGACGTTCGTTTGAAATCATAAAACGAGCCTTAGTCTTTCAGTGTTGCGTTCATTGGTCAACGTATTTTTTGATTTCGCCCCATGCAGGCCATTTAACAAGGAAATCGGGCGCATCGCCGCCAAGCCCGTGGGTGTCCTGATCCGCGGCGAGAACGGCACCGGCAAGGAACTCTCGCACGGGCTGTTTACCAGCACAGCGACCGCGCCAACGAGCCGTTCGTCGCCATCAATTGCGAGGCCATCCCGGAAACCTTGCCGGAAAGCGAATTGTTCGGTCACGAACGCGGCGCGTTCACCGGTGCGGAAACGCGGCGCATCGGACGTTTCGAGCAGGCGGATCACGGAACCATTTTCCTCGACGAGATCGGTGACATGACGCCCGGAACGCAGGTCAAGCTGATGCGCGTGTTGCAGGAGAAAAACCTGCAACGACTCAGCGGCAAGGAAACCATCCCGCGGACGTGCGTGTCATCGCCGCCACGCATCGCGATCTGGAGGCGGCCATAAAACAGAATCATTTTCCCGAAGACCTTTACTATCGCATCAGCGTCGTGGTGCTCAACCTGCCGCCGTTGCGCGAGCGCAGGGAGGACATCGCGGAATTGATCCAGTTCGGATTGCATCCCGGCCGCGAATGGCAATTTAATCCGGCGCCCACCCAGGAACCTGCCAACTTTACAGCGAGGTGAGGTGCTTTTGGACTTCGCGAAAGCTGTGCAGGAAAATCTCGTTGTCGGCCACGGCCTTTTCCACGAGCTGTTTGAGCAGGATCATTTCGGCACCGTTGATGACGGCGTGGACGCTGCTTCGAAACGCCTGCATCGGGTCAAAGGTCTTGAAGGAGTTGCCGCACAAAATGACGGTGGCGTGACGCCGCAGGCTGACGGGCATGGATTGAAGCCGCTTGAGCGTCAGGTTTTCCTCGGGCGTGATTGCGGCAAAAAGTTCCTCGGTGATGACCACATGATAACGCACCTGGCTGAAGCGCGTGGAAAATTCCGGGTGCGTGCCGGTGGTATGCACCTTGTAGCCGAGGTCCCTCAACACCCGTTTTGCGATCTCAACCCATTCGGGGTTGGACAGCGCCAGGAGCGCGGGCTTGTCCGCAGCGGTGATGAATTGTGTTTCGAAGGCGTCGGACATTTATTGTTTGAGTTTGAGGCCGGTCAAGGCCGGCATTTCGCCTTCCGCAGAGCCGCCGCTGCGCATCTTCAGCGAGCCGACGTTCGAGGTGATTTCGCCGCGTTCCTTCTTGATGTTGTCAATGCCGCGCGAGACGACGCCGCGCTTGCTGCAATAGAGCAGGGCGGTTTCTTCGGTGATGATGCCCTTTTCAAACGCCTCGATGCAGGCCTGGTCAAACGTGCGCCAGCCAAAGGTGTAGCTTGACTCGATGATTTCGTAAAAGGTCTTGCCCTCGCTTTCGCCGAGACGGACGGTTTCCTCGGTGCGGAGATTGTGGCCCATGATTTCGAGCAGGGCGTGGCGTCCGCCGCCCATTTTCGGCGAGAGACGCTGGCTGACGATCCAGCGCAGGGAGTCAGCGAGGCGGATGCGGATTTGTTCCTGGTCGTCGGCCTCGAACATGCCGAGGATGCGGTTGATGGTTTCGCCGGCGTTGACGGTGTGCAGCGTGCTCAAGACAAGGTGGCCGGTCTCCGCGGCGCTCAACGCGATCTTCACCGTCTCCTGGTCGCGCATTTCGCCGACGAGAATCACCTTGGGCGCCTGGCGCAGGGCGGCGCGCAGGCCGTTGGCGAAAGAATTGAAATCGATGCCCTGCTCGCGCTGGTTGAACGTGGCCTTCTTGTGCGGATGCACAAATTCAACCGGGTCTTCCAGCGTGACGATGTGGCAGGCCTTGGCCTCGTTGATTTCATTCAGGACGGCCGCTAGCGTCGTGGATTTGCCGGAGCCGGTCGCGCCGGTGACGAGGATTAGTCCGGTTTTTTCCTTCGGCAGCAGCTTGAAGATTTCCGGCAGGCCGAGTTGTTCCAGCGTGGGAATCTTCGTGGTCAACTGGCGCAGGACGGCGGAATAATTTCCGCGCTGCGAGAAAATGTTGACGCGGAATCGCGCCCTGTCCATGAGGGCGTAGGCGGAATCGCACGAGCCGTTTTTCAGCAGGTGCTCGACGAGCTGGAGGTTGTCGCCGATGAGATTGAGCGCGATGGCCTCCATCTGGTATGGCGTGAGCTTTTCCAGGGGGGGATTCATGGCGACCGGCTTGAGTTCGCCGAATGATTCGACCTGCAACGGCCGGTCCACGGTGAAAAGGAGATCCGAGACCTCCTTCTGCGAGTCCAGCATCGTGGTCAAAATCTGGTCCAATTCCGGGCGTCGCATAAATCAGCCTTCGTCGTCTTCCGGCGGATGCGAGAGGAACGCGCGGAATTTTTTCCGGTCGAGCGATTTGTCGTAGGCGTCCTCCGGCGCGATGCGCTTCATCCGCAGATGTTCCATGATGTGATCGTCGAGCGGCTGGTTGCCCGCCTTCTTGCCGACCTGGATCATGCCGGGAATCTGGTGCGTTTTGTTTTCGCGCACGAGGTTGGCGACGGCGGTGTTGAAGACGAGGATTTCAAACGCGGCGACGCGGCCTTTCTTGTCGATGCGCTTGAACAGCGTCTGCGCGACAATGCCCTTGAGCGATTCGGACAAGGTCTGGCGGATTTTGTTCTGCTGGTCGGCGGGAAAAACGTCAATGATGCGGTCCACCGTCTTGGCGGCGCTTTGCGTGTGCAGCGTCCCGAAAACCAAATGGCCCGTGCTCGCGGCGGTCAGCGCCAGCTCGATGGTTTCCAGGTCGCGCATTTCACCGATCATGATGATGTCCGGGTCCTCGCGCAGCGACCCGCGCAGCGCGGCGGCAAACGACTTGGTGTGGACGCCGACCTCGCGGTGGTTCACGAGGCAGCTTTTGCTTTCGTGGACGAATTCAATCGGGTCTTCAATCGTGATGAGGTGGTCTTTGCGATTTTTGTTCGCGTAATCCATCATCGCCGCGAGCGTCGTGGATTTGCCGGAACCCGTGGGGCCGGTGACGACGACGAGGCCGCGGTGCAGCATGGCGAATTTTTTCAGCACGGGCGGCAGCGGCGCGTCGAACTTTTCAAAATCCTCGAACGAAAGCACGCGGCTGGGAATCTGGCGGAACACGGCGGCCACGCCGTTTTTCTGGTTGAAGAAATTCACGCGGAAACGCGAGATGTTTGGGATTTCGTAGCCGAAGTCCACGTCGCCGGTTTCCTCGAACTGTTTTATTTTGTATTCGGGGGAAATTTCGTAGAGCATCGTCTTGAGCACGTCGCTCTCGAGCGGCGGAAAATCCACGCGCTGCATCTCGCCGTTGATGCGGAGGATCGGCGGATTGCCGGAGGACATGTGCAGGTCAGAAGCCTTCTGCTCAAACATCAGGTTGAAAAACGCATCAATTTTCGCCATAAATCCTCGTTCGTCCGCGAATCTTAACCAATGCCGGAACAAACGCAAGCCATGAAAACGCCCGCCGAAATCATCCGCGGCGAAATCCAGGCGCGCGGCCCAATGCCGTTTGCGCGCTTCATGGAACTCGCGCTTTACGCGCCCGGTTGCGGATATTACGAGGCGAAAAAGGAGAACGTCGGTCGGCGCGGCGATTTTTACACGAGCGTCAGCGTTGGAAATTTGTTCGGCGAACTGCTCGCGTTTCAATTCGCGGAATGGCTCGAGGAAATGCGCAGCGCGGAGCGCCGAACGCGGATTATCGAGGCCGGCGCGCACGACGGAAAACTGGCGGCGGACATTTTGAGCTGGCTGCAATTGAACCGTCCGAAAATTTTCGAACAGCTTGAATACATCGTCCTCGAACCTTCGGCGCGGCGGCAGGAATGGCAGCGCGAGACGCTGAACCATTTCGCGCCGCGCGTCCGCTGGCTCTCCCGGTTCAGCGATCCAACGATCCAACGGTTCCACGGAATCATTTTCAGCAATGAACTGCTTGACGCTTTTCCCGTCCGCCGGTTCGGCTGGGACGCAAAAAATAAAAATTGGTTCGAATGGGGCGTGGCGGCCGGCGACGAAAAATTCGCCTGGGCCAAAATTCCTCACTCCGCGCTCCGCATTCCAAATTCCGGTTTGCCATCCTCCATTTTCCATCTTCCATCCTCTCTGCTGGACGTTTTGCCCGACAATTTTACAATCGAAACCTCGCCTGCCGCCGAGAATTGGTGGCACGAGGCCGCCGGCGTTTTGGAAAATGGAAAATTGCTGACGATGGATTACGGCTTCGCTGCGGATGAAATGTTTTCGCCCGTGCGCCCGCGCGGCACGTTGCGCGCCTATTTCCGCCATCATGCCAGCGACGACATCCTGGCCAATGCCGGCGAGCAGGATTTGACCGCGCACGTCAACTTTCCCGTCATCCGAAAAACCGGCGAGGATGCCGGGCTGATAACGGAATATTTTTGCCCGCAATCGAAATTCCTGACGGAAATCCTGGCGCACGCGGCAAAAAGCAATTCCTTCGGCGGCTGGGACAGTTCCGACACGCGGCAGTTTCAAACGCTCACGCACCCCGATCATCTGGGCCGCGCCTTCCGCGTTTTGATCCAGTCAAGATAGGAGTGCGCCGCTTCCGCGCGCCGTGTCTTACGGCAGCACGACGAGACGGTAAAACCGGTGCGGATCATGGCCGATGGCGTCGGACAATGTCATCGGGCCGTTGATGAAAACGAATTTTAGCGTGAAGAATTTTTCCAGCGGCGGAAGCCGAGAAGCAATGCGCCAAGTGCGCCTAAAGCAAACTCGCTTGGTTCGGGAGCGGGAATGATGGTTTGTGTTCCGGCATAAATTCCGCCACCTTGATATTCCAACGCGCTATCCAGCAATTCAATTGTGCCACCAACATTTTCAAGTTCAGCCCAGCCAAAAACAGGGTCAAGATAAGTATATGGCGGGGTGGGCGGATACGGCGGCGCAATGTTAGCTCCCGAATAAAGTCCCACATAAAAAGGGACTCCTGCCTGAAAAACATAATTATTGGGATATAGCAGTTCGGTAAAACTTTGCGACTGGATTGGTTGCAGGCTAATCGCGTCACCCGATGACACCAAGAAAACGCGAACCCCGATTGTAACCGGTTCACTAAAACTAAAAATGTTGTTGTATGCAGTAGGTTGCTGTTCACCTGAAGGAGCAAGTGAAAATCCATTGAGCTGTGTTTCTTGTGGCCAATTCAAGTCAATTTCACCCGCAAATAAATTTGTCACTACTCCATTTGGCACGAGTGATCCCTGAGATTGAAGTTTAAGGACTGCGCCGAAAAGGCAAAACATGATGGCGAAGTGTTGAAGATGAGTTTTCATTTTGTTCTTTGATTTAATAATTTAACTGATCAATGGATGGTCGGCCAATTGGTCAATGTGAATTGGGTTATTTGATAGTCCGTTCCGACGCTGTTATTTGTCGAAAGGTAATGCATTAGCTGGTTAATGGCATCAATTTGGAAGGCGTAATTTGGTCCAGCCGTAGGGCCAGAATTATGTGAGACCAAAACAAGTTGGTTGGCGATAAGGAGCCTTTCGGGTCCAGATGAATCACCGCCTCTTAAAGCTATATCCCAATTTACAGGAAGTCCGTAAGGAGCGGAAATACTACTGTTCCAACTAACTGCGGGATATGGAAATACCATTGGCTGACTGAATAAATTCATGTCTTGATTCATCCCTATACCCTGAACGTAGCTGAAACTATTTGTTGGAAGATAACTTGCAAGATTTGTCGGAGCCACTGGTAAAAAACCGATTGATAATGGCAAATCTGCATTCAAAATCCCGACCGAGATGTCATCTCCAATGTCCACGCTTTGCATATTTGTTCGCCAATAAATGATATTGTTGGAATCAAGAAATGCCGCCATAAAATAACCCGGAGAAACATGCATATGAGTAGCATAGACACAGTGTCTAGGAGAAACCATTGTTACAAGTCCTTGCCCTCCTAAACTATTGCTTATTCCAATGCTCGTTGCACTCAACCCTTGCACCCCATGCAGCCAGAAATTAGTTGACCAAACAGAATTAGTAAGATGCGCCATGTTCGTTCCTGAATATAAGTCATAAACCCAACCGGACAATTCAAACTTATCATTGCCCCCGCCTGAATATCCATTCGCATAACCCACCGCATTGGTTGACAGGTGGTATGCAAGCGTTCCTGGGGCGATGTAGCTGCCCGTATAAGTCATAGTCACCTGCCAAACCGCGCTGGCGCTGCCCGCTGCATTTGTCACGATTATCGAATAAGTTCCCGATGAGTTCGTGTCTGCAAAAATTGAGCAGTTGGTCGAAGTGGCTCCGCTGATATTCGTTCCGTTCAACTGCCATTGACACGAAAGCGGGAAACCATTGAGCTGCCCCGGCGCTGTCACGGTGACGCTCAAAGTCAGATTGGTCTGGAAAATTACAATTTGATTTGTAGGCAGAGGGGCCTGCGACGTGATGACGGGCGGCGTCACCAAATAAAAATTGGCGTTGTCGCTGGTGACGGAACCCGCGCTGTTGCTGATGATGACCTGATAGCTGCCAATGTTTGCGCTTTGCACGTTGGTCAGGGTCAGGCTCGCGCCGGTTGCTCCCGCGATGTTCACGCCATCAAATTGCCACTGATAAGTCACGCCGTAAAGCCCCGCCCCCTCGGAATAAAATGTGACCGTTCCGCCCGCCGGTGCATATTGATCTCCCGGTTCTGCCAAAATCACCGGGGTCAGCGAACCGGAACGAACCGCCATGCTGTAAAATCCTCCGCCGGAAATCGACTTCACGCCAGTCAGCCTGTCTGGAACATCAGCCGCGCCGTAAGTATCGCTGCCCCATTCCACCACCGTGCCATCCGCTTGCAAGGCCATGCTGTGAAGAAGACCTCCGTCAACCGCCACCACATTGGACAATCCGGCTGGCACGATGCACTGGCCATAATTTTCAAAGCCTGAATCTGTGCTTCCCGCACCCCAGGCTGCCACAGTGCCATCGGTTTTTAATGCCAGCGAATGATACGCACCGGCGGCAACAGACACAACGTTGCTCAACCCGGCCGGCACATTGGTGATGTTCCAGCCAAAATCAGCTCCATTGAATCCCCATGCCGCCACCGTGCCGTTGGTCAACAACGCCACGCAATGAAACCAACCGGCGGCAATCTGTGTTGCCGGTTCCATGGCAGGAACATTTGTCTGATGGTAAGTATTATCGCCCCACGCGATAACAGAGCCATCATTTCTCAATGCCATGCTGAATGCGTAACCGGCGGCTATGGCCGTCACGTTGGTCAATCCGGCGGGAATGTTTGTTTGCCCGTAAGAATCCGCGCCCCATGCAACGACCGTGCCGTTTTGCAGCAACGCGAGCACATGGGCATAACCTGCGGCTATGGCCGCCACGTTTGTCAGACCGGCTGGCACATTTGTTTCTCCATAAGTATTATCGCCCCAGGCGGCCACCGTGCCGTCTGATTTCAATGCCAAGCTGAAATCGTATCCGGCTGCCACGTCAACCGCATTGGTCAAGCCGGCTGGCACGTCGCACTGGCCGGATGAATCGTCGCCCCATGCCACGACCATCGTCTGTCGCGGTATCGCCAGAACATAAAAGGTGTAGCCGGGCGACTGGTTGGTAAAGGTGTATGTGTTGGTCGTGTAGCCCTGGCCCAGCCATGTCCACTGTGAATAAATGGGGCTGTAGGCAAGATTTGTTGTTGCGTAAATGTCGTAGGCAAAACCGTTCGTGCCGCCCGCGATGCTGAATGTCACCGTCATGCTTCCGTTGTTGTCCGGCGCAGTGACAAGGTTCGTGATATAAACCGGCGTGCCGCCCGGACTGCTGATCAGGCTGAACATCGGCGACATCCCGCCGCTGCGCGATGAAGTTATTTTTTGCAGCGCCGCCTTTGCTTGCGCCGCCTCTTCGGATTCGGCCTGCAACTCCACATAATTGACGTTCGTATCGTCCAAAACAAACATGCCATCTCCAATCGGCCAGATTGGCAGGTTCAAAACGTCGGCGGGTAATGGCGGCCAATCTGGATTTTGCGCCGAATAAAACCCGTGTGTTTCTTCCGGCACTTCCGACGCGGGCAATGGCGGCACCGTTTCCAACGCCTTGAGCGCCACTTGAAAATCCGTCAGCGATTCAACGGGCTGGGCGGCGTCCGCCGATGAAACCGCCCCGTCTTGTGTCGCGGCTTCCTGCGCGTGAAGATTGAAGATGAGTCCAAGAACAAAACCGGCACAGATGACTTGCAGTTTTTTCATAAGATGTTTTCTGATTGCAAAAACGGTTCTACACCTGCGCCAAAAATTTGCAAGCGAATAGTCGTTAACGACATGGTTGTTTTTTTGGCTTTCTGCTTTTTAAGAGGGTCATGTCCGCCAGACAACCGCACCGCCGAATTTTGGGCGACACCGTCCGCGCCAAACGCGCGAAATCCGGGTTTAGCCAGGAAAAACTTGCGGAAAAGGCAGGTTTATCAACGGTTTTCATCAGTCGCATCGAACGCGGTGTTGAATCACCCTCGATGGATTCAATGGTCAAAATTGCAAGGGCGTTGGGTGTTCGCATCCGTGATTTGGTCGCCGAAGTCTGATTTTTGCCCGCTTTTTCATGGCAAGAAATGTTGTGAAAATCACAGTTTTTGCAAAGCACCGCCGGGCGTTTCCTGTCAGGTTTTTTTCGATAAGTTTCGGAACAACCAAAAATCAAAAATACCATGAACACATTCACAGAAAAACTCGGCATCGTCACTCAAACCATCTCCTACATGCAGGACGCCGACAATCAAGCGGCGTTGAAGGCGAAAAATTTCGACGTCGCGCCGCATATCACCCGGCTGACTGCGGAGCTGGGATCGGTCAACACTCTCGCGCCGGTTCAGAAGAAAACGGAAGTGGCCCACATCAAGGCCACCTCCGATTTGCAGAACGCTTCCTACAACACCTACAACGACGCGAGCGGAGTGATTGATGCCATGGCCGGATTGCTGGGCAAAGGCACGCCCGCCGCCAAAAAGCTCCAGAACATCCGCAGCAAGGTTCGCAAACATAGTGCTACCAATCCGCCCACGCCCACACCGCCAGCACCCACCACGGCGGAACCGTCAAAATAGCAAAGTGCTGATTTTGAATGGATTGCGATATTTTCCCGCTGGAAGCATGGCTTTTCCAGCGGGAAAAGCCGTTTTTCCCGTCGGAAATGAGGCAATTCCTGCTGGAAAGATGACGATTCCAATCGGAATCATGGCAATTCCTGTCGGAAAGAGGATGATTCCTGCTGGAATGGAGACAATTCCTGCTGGAAACACAATAATTCCTTCCCACATCGTCGCAATTCCTGCCGGAATGGGGGCGATTCCGGCTGGAAACGGGTCAATTCCGGCCGCATCAGTTCCGGTCAAGCTCGTAATTCAAAACCGACAGGCAATAAACCGCCGCCGTCTCCACGCGCAGGACGAGCTTGCCCAGCGAAACGGGAGCCGCGCCGGATTCTTGAATCGCTTTCAATTCGTCCAAAGTGAAGTCGCCCTCCGGCCCGATCCAGACACCGACACTTTGCGGCGCGCGTTTGTGCTGCTCTTCAAACTCGCTGAAAACCTCTCGCGGATGCCGTCGCTCCTTCTGCAGCGAGCCTACAAGCGACAAATCAAATTTTTCTTTTCGCGCGAGGAAATTTTCAATCGTCACCGGTGCCTCGATTTCCGGCAGCCACGGCGCGCCGCATTGCTTGACCGCCTCAATCGCGACGGTCTGCCATTTCGCCCGCTTGTGTTCGCCGCTTTCGCCGTCAAACTGCGTCACGACGCGCTCCGATAAAACCGGCACGATGCGATGCGCGTCCAGTTCGACGGATTTCTGGATGATGCCCTCGATGATTTTGCCCTTCGGAATCGCGACGAGCAAAGTGATCCGGCACGGCGGCGGCGGCTTGAAATTTTTCAGCGAAACGGAAAGCGTCACGGCGTCGCGCGAACAGTTTTCAACCGTGCAAAGAAATTCATTTCCCACGCCGTCCAGAACCGCGACGAGTTCGCCATATTTCACGCGCAGCACTTTCAGCGCGTGATGCGCCTCGCGCCCGTCGAGCCGGAGCGAATTTCCGACGCAATTTTTTGGAGGCAGATAAAACCGGTGCATTTGTCAAATTGTAGGAGACGACGTGAGGGGTCTCATTCTTTTTCTCCAAGTTTAGTTAGAGACTCGTTGCCTCGTCTCCTGCGAAATT